>Ga0302314_10017845_pt1 | contig 11867 bp, 9 predicted proteins | sample III_Palsa_N2_3_FD_200533 | JGI IMG/M metagenome (GOLD analysis project Ga0302314, IMG submission 200533) | Peat permafrost microbial communities from Stordalen Mire near Abisko, Sweden - III_Palsa_N2_3 | ecosystem: Environmental > Terrestrial > Soil > Palsa > Peat permafrost | place: Sweden...
CTGCTCTGATGGTGGAGGTAAGCGGGATCGAACCGCTGACCTCTTGCATGCCATGCAAGCGCTCTCCCAGCTGAGCTATACCCCCCTTGCAGAACAGAAACGAGATTTTAGAGAGCAAACCACGCTTTGTAAATACCCTCTGAGTGATTACATGCGACTTTTTTTAAGAGCCGCATGCAACCCTCTCAGACTCCTCAGGCGAGCGCTTTTTCGAGGCGGCTTACCACGACGTCGCGGCCGAACAGCATCAACACGGCATCGATCGACGGCGTGTGCGTCGTGCCCGCCACCAGCAGACGCACCGGCATCGCAAGCAGCGGCATCTTCAGCTTGTGCGCGCCGAGCGTCGCCTTCAACGCGGCGGAGATGCTTTCCTTGGTCCACTCCGCGCTCTTCAGTGCGGTCGCAAGATCGGCGATCGCGGGGCGCACCGTATCGGTCACATGTTGCGCAAGCGCTTCCGCTTCGGGCGCCGGCGTGCGGTAGAACATCGCGGCGTTTTCCGCGATCTCCTTGACCGTCGAGGCGCGATCCTTCAGCAGCCCCACTACGGCGACCAGGTCCGCGCCCTGCGAGAGGGTTGCTTCCTCGATACCCAACTCAGCGAAGAACGGCCGCGTCAGTTCAGCCAGACGCGCGTTGTCCGCTTCCTTGATGTAGTGCGCGTTGAGCCACGTGAGCTTGTCGTGATCGTACTGAGCCGGCGACTTACCGAGATGCTCGAGGTCGAACCATTCGACAAACTGTTCGCGCGAGAAAATTTCTGCGTCGCCATGCGACCAGCCCAGACGCGCGAGGTAGTTGAGCACCGCTTCCGGCAGAAAGCCCACGTCGCGATAGCCCGTCACGCTCATCGCGCCATGACGCTTGCTCATCTTTTCGCCCTGCTCGTTCAGCACGGTCGGCAAGTGGGCATAGACGGGCGGCTCGCCACCCAGCGCGCGCAGAATGTTGATCTGGCGCGGCGTGTTGTTGACATGGTCGTCGCCACGAATCACGTGGGTAATGTGCATGTCGAGATCGTCGACCACGACGCAGAAGTTGTAGGTCGGCGTGCCGTCCGGACGCGCGATCACGAGGTCGTCCAGTTCTTCGTTCGAAATCTCGATACGGCCCTTCACCGCGTCGTCCCACGCCACCACACCCGTGAGCGGGTTGCGAAAGCGCAGCACGGGCTGTACGCCCGCGGGCGGCGTCGGCAGTACCTTGCCGGGTTCCGGGCGCCACGTGCCATCGTAGCGCGGCTTTTCGCCCGCGTCGCGTTGACGTTCGCGCAGCGCGTCGAGCTCTTCGGTCGACATGTAGCACGGGTACACCAGCCCCTGCTCCTGCATCTGCTTGAGCACTTCGCGATAGCGGTCCATGCGCTGCATCTGATAGAACGGGCCCTCGTCGTAATCGAGCCCGAGCCACGCCATGCCTTCGAGGATCGCGTCGACGGATTGCGAAGTCGAGCGCTCCACATCGGTGTCCTCGATCCGCAGCACGAAGGTGCCCTTCATCTTGCGCGCGAACGCCCACGGATACAGCGCAGAACGGATGTTGCCGAGATGGATGAAGCCAGTGGGGCTCGGTGCGAAACGGGTGCGAACGGAGGTGGTCATAAACGGTTACTCGGAAGACGGGCGCCGGCGCGCGGCAATGAAACGCCAGCAAGCGCGGCAGCGGAGCGCGTCCATGCGGCAACAGGCGCCGGGCAGGGACGCGAATGGAAAATGCGAGAGTCGAATTATACCTGCCGACAGCCTCTTGCCTGGCCGCGCGGCTAACCTCGCCGCGGGCCTCATGCGCGCCCTGCGTGGGGCGCTGACACCGACTCCGGCAAATCTGCGCGATACATCTGTAACGTTTCTTCACTCACACGACGTCGCGCGTGGGCTTTGATTTATGATGTGCGCGCGCCGCCATTCAGCTTCACCGCGGCGCTATGAGATCGCCGCCGGCGATCCTGTTCGCTTGATTGCGGCCGCATGGCAGCCCCCGGTAACCCTCGCAGGAACCCGCGCCGTTGTTGGAGAAATCGTTGACACAGTCCACCTCACGTCTGAGCCGCCGCGCCTTCTCGCTGGCCGCCGCGTCCGCCGTTCTCACCGCCTGTACGACCACCGGCAGCCAGTCGGACAACACCTCGCGGCCCGCTAACACCGCGGCCACCACGCCGCCGGTCACGCCGCCGCTCGACAAACCGCAACGCCCGATTCGCGTCGGCCTGGCGCTGGGTGGTGGTGCCGCACGCGGCTTCGCACATATCGGCGTGATCAAGGCGCTCGAGGCGCGCAACATCCAGGTCGACCTGGTCGCCGGCACTAGCGCGGGCTCCGTGGTCGGTGCGCTCTATGCGTCCGGTATGAATGGTTTTGCGCTCAACAAGCTCGCGCTGAACATGGACGAAGCGTCGATCAGCGACTGGGCCATGCCGTTTCGCACACGCGGTTTCCTGCAGGGCGTCGCGCTGCAGACCTACCTGAACACGACGCTGAACAATCGCCCGATCGAAAAGATGGTCAAGCCGCTCGGCGTGGTCGCAACGGATCTGAACAGCGGCCAGCCGATCCTGTTCCAGCGCGGCAACACGGGAATCGCCGTGCGCGCATCGTGCAGCGTGCCGTCGATTTTCGAGCCGGTGAAGATTGCCGGCCACGAGTATGTGGACGGCGGCCTGGTGAGTCCGGTGCCGGCCTCGTTCGCCCGCAAGATGGGCGCGGATTTCGTGATTGCGGTCGACATCTCGCAGCGCCCTGAAGCGGGTGTCACGTCGAGTTCGTTTGACGTGCTGCTGCAGACTTTCACGATCATGGGCCAAACCATCAAGGCCTACGAACTCGACAAATACGCAGATGTCGTGATCCGTCCGAATCTGGCGGCCATGAGCGGTAGCGACTTTTCCCAGCGCAACGCGGCGATCCTCGCGGGCGAGGAAGCAGCGGCGAAGATCATGCCGGAGTTGCAACGGAAGCTGGCCGCGAGTCGCATCGCGGTTTAACCGGGTTTCGCAACGGGGGTTCACTTGGCGGGCCCGGCCGGGGACCCAGGACGAAAAAAAGCCTGCTTCCTACGAAGCAGGCTTTTTTGCAGGCAAAAAACCTTTGGGGCTTAGTTGGTACCGCCGCCGATCGCAGCATTGACGCGCTGCTTCAGATCCTCGGAGCCCTGATACGACGTCTCGACCCGGCGCGCACCGGTAAAACGCTTTTCCCAGTAGCCGTCGTCCAGATCGTCGACGCGAATCGTGCTGCCGGTAGACGGCGAATGCACGAACTTGTTGTCACCGATATAGATGCCAACGTGCGAGAACGTGCGGCGCATCGTATTGAAGAACACCAGATCGCCCGGCTTCAGGTTGCTCATGCTGACCTTCTCACCGACCCGGCTCATTTCTTCAGCGCGGCGCGGCAAGGCCATGCCGAGCGTGTCCTGGAATACGTAACGGACGAAGCCGCTGCAATCGAGTCCGGAGTCCGGGGTGTTGCCGCCCCAGCGGTAACGCACGCCGATCATATTGAGGGCGCCAACGACTACGTCGCCAGCCTTGCCGGCCATGCCGGACAAAAATGAACGGGCGGTGCCGCCGGTATCGGCTGCAGCGCTCGAATTTTGCGAAGTGGGGACGGACAACGGATTCGACCCGTCTTGGGTCGAAAATGAAGCATTCTGATTAAAACTGCTTACTTCGTCGGCGAACGCGCCGGGAGCTGCTGCCATCAGTACGCCAATGAACATCCCGGCGACGACGCGCGTGCAAGCCTGGGTTAAGTTTCGGTGCTGCATTGGTCGGTATTTTTTGCCTAAAAATCAGTGGGATACGAAAAAAAGTTTGGTCGATACTAGCTAGTAAGTATTCGTGTGTCAAAACAAATAGAAAAATACAATCGGGACACGCACCCAATTGGTGAAAATCAGTCCGCGAGGGCGGCTTTCAGAAGCTTTCGGGTGTAGGGATGAGCCGGCGTCGCAAAAATCTTCTCCACGTCGCCGGTTTCCACGATCGAACCGTCTTGCATGACCGCAACACGGTGCGCCATGGCACCAATTACGGCCAGGTCGTGACTGATGAACACGAAGCCGAGGTTGTACTTGTGTTGCAACCCGGCCAGCAGTTTGAGCACCTGCTGCTGGATGGAAACATCCAGTGCGCTGGTCGGCTCGTCGAGAATCAGGACGCGCGGTTCGAGCACCAGGGCACGGGCAATCGCGATCCGCTGTCGCTGGCCGCCGGAAAATTCGTGCGGGTAGCGGTACAGCACCGTGCGGTCGAGCCCCACTTCCCGTAGCACGGAAATCACCTTGTCACGCCGGGCCTCGGCATCGAGTTGTGGACGATGCAGCGCGAGCCCCTCGCCGACGATGCGCTCGATGGTCTGGCGCGGAGATAGCGAGCTGAACGGATCCTGAAAGACCACCTGCATATTCGAGCGCAAAGCGGTCTGTTCACGGCCGCGGTAGCTCGCAAGCGCCCGGCCCTGAAACTCGATCTCGCCGTGCGCGGTGCGCTGCAGGCCGAGCAACGCCATCGCGAGCGTCGATTTGCCGGAGCCCGATTCGCCGACGATGCCGAGCGTCTCGCCTTGCCGCACGGACACGCTAGCATCGGCGACCGCACGGAAACGTCCCGAGCGGAACCAGCCGGCGAAGCCCGGCAACTTCGTTTTGAATTCGACCGAGACATCGCGCGCTTCGAGCAGCACCGGCGAGATCGGCAACACCGGTACGACCGCGCGCTCAGGGCGGCTTTGCAACAGACGCTGCGTGTAGGGGTGTTGCGGCGACGTGAAGACCTGCTCGACCGGTCCGCTCTCGACGAGCACGCCGCGCTCCATCACCGCGATGCGCTGCGCAAAGTGCCGCACGAGGTTCAGGTCGTGCGTAATCAGCAACACGGCCATGCCGCGCTTTTCTGCCTCGTCGCGTTGCAGTTCGAGCAAGAGCTCGACGATCTGCGCGCGGATCGTCACATCGAGCGCCGTAGTCGGCTCGTCGGCGAGCAACAGGCGCGGCCGGCAGGCGAGCGCCATCGCGATCATCGCGCGCTGCCGTTGACCGCCGGAGAGTTGATGCGGATAACTGTTGACGCGTTTGCCCGGCTCCGCGATGCCCGTGCGTTCAAGTAGCGCAACAGCACGCTTGCGCGCTTCCTTGGCAGGCACACCGTCGTGCACGACGATGGTTTCGGCGATCTGCTCGCCCACCGTATAGAGCGGGTTGAGCGCCGTCATCGGCTCCTGGAAGATCATCGCGATGGCCGAGCCGCGCAAGCCGCGCATTTCGCGCTCGCTCTTCGCCAGCAGGTCCTCGCCGTTAAAGCGGATCGCCCCGCTCACTTCAGCGTCGCCCAACAACCGCAAGATCGACAGTGCGGTCACGCTCTTGCCCGAACCCGATTCGCCTACGAGCGCCACCCGCTCGCCGCGTTGAATCGCGAGCGTGACATCTTTCACCGCCACCGTATCGCCGAACGTGACATGCAGATGATCGAGTTCCAGCAACGGTCCTGCCGTAGCCTGTTTGGCCTGGTCGCTCATTGATTGCCTCCGGCGCGCATGGCATCGGAGATGCGGGTGTCGAGCGCGTTACGCAGCGCATCGCCCATGAAAGTCAGCAGCAACAGCAAGGCGACCAGCACACCGAAGGTGAAAAGCGAGATCCACCACGCGTCGAGATTGTCCTTGCCCTGAGCGAGCAGCTCCCCGAGACTCGGCGTCGGCGATGGCACGCCGAGGCCAAGAAAGTCGAGGCTCGTCAGCGAGAGAATCGCGCCACTCATGCGAAACGGCAGAAACGTGATAACCGGCGTCAAACTGTTGGGCAACACGTGGCGCCACATGATCTGCCAGTTCGACAGACCCATCGCCCGCGCTGCACGCACATAGTCCTGAGTACGATTACGCAGGAACTCCGCGCGCACATAATCGGAGAGGCCAATCCAGCCGAATAGCGAAAGCAGCACGATTAGCAGAATGAAGCCGGGCTCGAAGATCGAAGCGAAGATGATCAGCAGATACAACTCCGGCATCGCGCTCCAGATTTCGATCAGCCGTTGGCCGATGATGTCGGTCCTGCCGCCGAAGAAACCCTGCACAGCGCCCGCAAAAATGCCGAGCACTGTACCAATCAGCGTCAGCACCAACGCGAACTCAACGGACACGCGAAAGCCGTAGACCAGACGCGCAAACAGATCGCGGCCGCGGTCATCGGTGCCGAGCCAGTTGTCGCGCGAAGGCGGCGCGGGATTGGGCACCTTCGAAAAGTAGTTGAGCGTGTCGTAGTAGTACGGATTCGGTGGATAGAGCGCGAAATTGCCCGGCTTGCTGAAACGGTCGCGCACATAAGGATCCAGGTAATCCGCGGGCGTCGGGAAATCGCCGCCGAAGGTGATCTCCGAATAAGTCTTGAACAACGGGAAATACAGATGCCCGTCGTAGCGGACCACGACCGGCTTGTCGTTCGACCACAGCGGCGCAGCAATACTCGCGGCAAACGCGACGATAAAGACGATCAAACTCCAGTAGCCTATGCGTTGCTTGCGAAAGCGCTGCCAGACGCGGCGCGCCGGCGACGGCGACACAAATGCGCGGACGGGCTCGGTGCGCGGCGCCAGATCGGCTCGGGTGCGGGCTCGACTCAAGTCAGCGCTCCAGTTGTTCGAATTGAATACGGGGGTCAACCCAGACGTAGCACAGGTCGGAAATCAGCTTGGTGGCTAGACCAATCAGCGTGAACAGATACAGCGTACCGAGCACCACCGGATAATCGCGCTGCACGACCGACTGATACGACAGCAAGCCGAGGCCGTCGAGCGAGAACAGCGTCTCGATCAGCAGGCTGCCGGTAAAGAACGCGCCGATAAACGCACCCGGAAAACCGACGATCAACGGCAGCGAGGCATTGCGGAACACATGCTTCCACAACACGCGGCGCTCGGAGAGTCCCTTGGCGCGCGCAGTCAGCACGTACTGTTTGCGGATCTCATCGAGGAACGCATTCTTCGTCAGCATCGTGATCACCGCGAAGCTGCCCACCACCGACGCGACGATCGGCAACGTGATGTGCCACAGATAGTCGAGGATCTTGCCGCCGAGACTCAACTGGGCCCAGTTATCCGACGTGAGGCCGCGTAGCGGAAACAGTTGCAGGAACGAGCCGCCGCCGAACAGCACGAGCAACAGCACCCCGAGGACGAAGCCAGGAATCGCATAGCCGATCAGCACAATCAGGCTGGTGACAAAATCGAAGTGCGAGCCGTTGCGTATCGCCTTGGCGATCCCAAGCGGCACTGATATCAGATACGTCAGGAAGAAGGTCCACAGGCCGATACTGATCGACACCGGCAATTTCGACAGCACCAACGACCAGACGCTTTGATGCCGGAAATAGCTCTGTCCCAGATCGAAGGTGGCGAAGCGCTTGAGCATCAGCCCGTAGCGCACCAGCGGCGGTTTGTCGAAGCCATACAGCGCCTTGAGCTGCGCAATCTGTTGCGCGTCGACCCCGCTATGCGCGCGCAGCCCGAAAGGCACACCCCCCTCGGAGCCTCGGCGCAATTCATGCGCCATCTGCTCGACCGGACCGCCGGGCACGAACTGGATCACGGCAAAGGTCAGCGTCAACACGCCGAGCACGGTCGGGATCATCAACAGCAGGCGTTTGAGGATGTAGCTCCACATGGCGGCGTTTCCGGTGCACGAGTGCAAAACATTGAAATGACGGACCAGACTGGCAACGTGCAGCAGCGCGACGTCAGGACTTCCCCGCCTGCGGCGTGAACCACCAGCTCGACGGGATCCAGCTGCCTGGGTCATAGTACAGCGGCAAGGTCTTGGGCCAGTCCATGCCGCGTTTGAACGCCACCCGCCACACCGAGCTATACCACTGCGGGACCACATAATAGCCATGCATCAGCACCCGGTCGAGCGCATGGGTCGCATCGGTGAGCTGCTCGAGCGTCTGCGCCCCGACCAGCGCGTGCAAGATGGCGTCGACGGCCGGCGACTTGAGCCCTCCCAGATTACCTGAACCGGGGACGTCGGCTGACTTGCTGTCAAACTGTTCCAGCACGTCCGTGCCGGGCACCTGTGAGTCGGGAACCTTGATGATCGTTGCGTCGAACTCGAACGCATCGAGGCGCTTCTGATACACCGCAAAATCCGTGGTGCGATAGTTCAGGGTGATGCCGAGCTTCGCGAGATTGCGTTGGTACGTTGCCATCACGGGCGGCCACACCGCGGCACCCGAAGAGTCGTCCAGCATTTCGAACTCGAACGGCTGCCCCTTCGCATTGCGCAGCGCGCCGTCGCGATACACCCAGCCGGCTTCAGCGAGCAGCGCGCGCGCCTGCAACAGATTCGCACGCAGTGAGCCGGGTGGATCGGTATTGGGCTGTACCGGCATCGGACCGAACACCGTCGGATCAAGCTGCTGGCGCCAGGGGTTCAACAACGCCATTTCGCCCGCGCTGGGCGTGCCGGTTGCCTGCCACTGGGTATTCACGAAATAGCTGTCGATCCGCGTGTACTGGTTGTAAAACAGTTGCCGGTCGAGCCACTGAAAATCCAGTGCAAGATCGAGCGCCTTGCGTACGCGCACGTCCTGGAACAACGGCCGGCGCAGGTTCAGCACGAAACCCTGCATGCCGTTGCCGTTGTGCTGCGGAAACTCGCGCTTGATCAGATCGCCGTTGTCGAACGGCTTGCCGACATCGCGCCGTACCCAGTTGCGCGCGACCATTTCCGTCATCGCGTCGTACTCCCCCGCCTTGAATGCCTCGCGGCGCGCGGTGTCATCGGAATACAGCTTGTAGGTAATGCGATCGAAGTTGTTCATGCCGACCCGCACCGGCAACGCCGCGCCCCAGTAGTTCGGATCGCGCCGGAAGGTGATCGTGCGGCCGTTGCTATAACTCTCGATCAGATACGGCCCGCTGCCGATCGGCTTTTCAAACGTGAGCTGGTCAAAGGGAATACGCGTGCCGTCGGGCTTCACGCCCCACTTGTGCGAGAACACCGGAATGCCACCGGCCAGCAACGGCAACTCGCGATTGTGCTGACGAAACTCAAAGCGGATGGTCTGCGGATCGACTACTACGGCGCGCGTGATGTCGGCGAAATACGAGGCGTAGGCCGGCGCGGCCTGCGGACTCGTGAGCGTGTCGAACGAGAACTTGACGTCGGCGGCGGTCACCGGATCGCCGTTCGAAAAATGCGCGTGTGGATTGATGTGGAACGTGGTGGACAGCCCATCCGGCGCGATGCGGACGTCGTCGGCCAGCAGCCCATACTCGGTCGCGACTTCGTCGGAACTCCCGGTCGCGAGACTCTCGAACAGAAAGTCCATGCCCGGTGCCGCATTGCCGCGCAGCGTGAACGGATTGAACTTGTCGAAGCTCGTTTGCCGGTTCGGATTGGCCAGAACCAGCGTGCCGCCCTTCGGCGCATCTGGATTGACGTAGTCGAAGTGCTTGAAACCGGGCGGATATTTCGGCTCGCCGTACTGAGCGATCGCATAGGCTGCGTGCGCCGGTTGTGCCGCCAGCACTAGCGTTGCCGCCAACGAACCCGGCACCACCTGCGAACGGACACGCGAGATCCTTTGCATCACGGTGCGCCAGCCTGCACGAAGCGCTTGAACCCATCGCGAGCCAGTTGTCATAGGGGCCTTGTTGGTCAGTGGGCAGTTGCAATGTGAGAGAATTCTACCCAATAATGCCGCGCGATCCCGCACATCTGAGCTCGCGGCGCGTTGACTTCATTAGGAGAATTCATGGGCTTCCTCGCTGGTAAACGAATCTTGCTGACCGGCTTGCTGTCGAACCGTTCGATTGCATACGGCATTGCGCAGGCTTGCAAGCGCGAAGGCGCAGAACTGGCGTTCACGTATGTCGGCGACCGTTTCAAGGACCGCATCACCGAGTTCGCAACGGAATTCGGCAGCGATCTGGTCTTCCCGTGCGACGTCGCTGACGACGCGCAAATCGAAGCGCTCTTCACCTCGCTGAAGGAACGCTGGGACAGCCTTGACGGCCTCGTCCACTCCATCGGTTTTGCACCGCGCGAAGCAATTGCCGGCGACTTCCTCGACGGCATGACGCGCGAAAACTTCCGCATCGCGCACGACATCTCCGCCTATAGCTTCCCCGCGCTTGCCAAGGCGGCACTGCCGATGCTGTCGAAAGATGCAGCGTTGTTGACGCTGAGCTACCTCGGCGCCGAACGTGCAATTCCGAACTACAACACGATGGGTCTCGCCAAAGCCTCGCTCGAAGCAAGCGTGCGCTATCTGGCCGTTTCGCTCGGCGCCAAGGGCGTGCGCGTCAATGGCATCTCAGCAGGTCCGATCAAGACGTTGGCAGCGAGCGGCATCAAGGGCTTCGGCAAGATTCTCGATTTCGTCGAAGGCAATGCGCCGCTCAAGCGCAATGTGACGATCGAACAGGTCGGCAATTCGGCAGCGTTCCTGCTGTCGGATCTCGCGGCCGGCGTGACGGCGGAAATTTTGCACGTCGACAGCGGTTTCAACGCGGTGGTCGGCGGTATGGCCGCAGTCGCGGAGTAAGACAGCTTTGTGTTTGGGCTCCCCCGTCCATGTGGGGTTGACACGCAGCAACAAAAAAAACCGTCCCTAAAGGACGGTTTTTTGTTTTCGACGCGGGAAAAAGCGCTACCCGGCTCAATAACGATGGTCGTGATAACCGCCGCCGCCATGATAGCCACCCCCGTAGCCGCCATGATGACGGTACCAGTCGTCATGCGCCCAGTAGCGATGGCCGTCCCAGTAGCGGTCGCCATGCCAGCCGATCACGATCGCCGGGCCGCCGTAGTACACGGGAGCCGGTTGATAGACGACGGGCGGGGGCGGCGGTGCGTAGTATGGCGCCGGAGCGACGTACACCGGCGCCGGAATACCGATATTGACACCCACGCTCACGCCGGCCATTGCTGCACCTGACGCACCCAGCGCGAGGACCCCGATCAGAAGCGGAACAAGACGAGCGGACTTCATGGAATTCACCTTTTAACAAGTGTGTGTTGTTGACCGAAATATAGCGCAAGGCGAAGGTCCGCGTATTTCAAACTTGTAAGAACTGATGCATAACGTCGTACTCTGAAGCGATACGTTACGTCTGGTTACAAGCAACGAAGGTTCGGTGAAAAACGGCGTTGCCGGTAACACCTTGGTGTCTGCATTTTACGTGTCGGATCGCGGGAAGCCTACATTAGACAGGCTTTGCGTCTGCATTGGGTTCGGTGTTGGACTGACACTGTTCAGCCGCTCACATCGCATTGATTCGGCATCCGAAACATATTCACGCTTATGTTTGTGAAGACGGTTCACCCTCACCCAAACTCCGCTCACCCGAACCAAAAACGGCCCCAGAAAAAACAAAACCCCAAGAGACCGCGATCTCTTGGGGTTCCGCCGCCATTGCTGGCGGAGACGGAGGGATTCGAACCCTCGATCCAGGTTTTGGCCCAGATGCTCCCTTAGCAGGGGAGTGCCTTCGACCTCTCGGCCACGTCTCCCAAACTTTCGGTCGCGCAGGGAGTCAGCGCGACGAAGCCAAGATAATAGCGGCCCGAACAGCGAAGGTCAATGTCTGCGACACATTTTTTGTGCCAGATTCGTCATCGAGGACGCAATTTGTTCACATTGGGCGCAACAAACGCATGGCGCGCAAACGGGACGATTGTGCACGCCCCGTTTTTCAAAGCCGATTACGCCTGATCGAGTTCGAACGCCTTGTGAAGCGCACGCACCGCGAGCTCCATGTACTTCTCATCGATCAATACCGAGATCTTGATTTCGGAGGTGGAGATCATCTGAATGTTGATGCCCTCTTCCGACAGCGTGCGGAACATCGTGCTCGCGATACCCAC
>Ga0302314_10017846_pt1 | contig 11866 bp, 7 predicted proteins | sample III_Palsa_N2_3_FD_200533 | JGI IMG/M metagenome (GOLD analysis project Ga0302314, IMG submission 200533) | Peat permafrost microbial communities from Stordalen Mire near Abisko, Sweden - III_Palsa_N2_3 | ecosystem: Environmental > Terrestrial > Soil > Palsa > Peat permafrost | place: Sweden...
CGCCCACTGGTGCAGCCTCAGCTCCTTCTCCCGGCAGTACCGGGAAAAGCTCACGCCCAGTCTCTTGGCCTGCTCCAAGTGGCCCAAGCACGCTCGCTCACGTTCATTCAACGCTTCCAGGTTCCACTTCGCCATCGCGCTCTCCACCTCTGCGGCAACAGCGCCGCGGTGGACAGCTTCGCCCGGTCAGGTCATGGCGGAAAAGACGGGCTTGCTGGAGTGCTTACGCTCAACTACTTACCGATCGCCTCCACAGACACACTAGGACTCTGCTAGGCGCAACCATAATTGCGCCTATAGTCGATTATTGCGCCCACACCTGATATGGTTGCGCCTACGCAATCCGCGCAAGGATGCCCGCTTTGGCAAGCCAGATCCCAAAAGAAGCACTAATAGCGATCGAAGACGCCGTGCGGCGTAATCCGAACGGCGTGTCGGCGCCGGAGATTCTGCGTGTCCTGGCGACTTCTGTCCCGCAACGCACTCTGCAATATCGCCTCAAGCACCTGGTCACGCAAAATCGCCTCGTCATGGATGGTGAAGGGCGGTGGGCAAGATACCGGACGCCCGATACGGCCATCGACGCGGCAACGCGGGAAGATGCCGGCGAAGCCGACATTCCGCTCTCTGAAGTGGGGAAAGTAATCCGAGACTACGTCAGTCAGGCACCGCAGGCTCGCGTGCCGGTCGGCTACGATCGCAACTTTCTCGACCGCTATCGGCCGAACTCCTCCTCCTACTTGACCGAGCAGGACCGCACCCGTTTAGCGACCGTCGGCCGCCTAAAAATCGCCGATCAACCTGCAGGCACCTACGCCAAACAGATCCTCAACAGGCTGTTGATCGATCTCGCCTGGAATTCAAGCCGTCTCGAAGGCAACACCTACTCACTGCTCGATACCAAGCGCCTCATCGAGTTGGGCGAAGAGGCCGAGGGCCGCGCGCATCTCGAAGCGCAGATGATCCTGAACCACAAGGACGCGATCGAGTTCCTGGTCGGCAATGCAGACGAGATCGGCTTCAACCGCTACACGATCCTCAATCTCCACGCCATCCTCGCCAACAATCTTCTCGCCGATCCCACGGCGGCTGGCAGGCTACGTTACATTGCCGTCGGTATCGAACGCTCCGCGTTCCATCCGCTGGAGGCGCCGCAGCTTATCGAGGAAAGCTTCGATCAGCTCCTGGCAACAGCTGCCGCTATCAATGACCCCTTCGAACAAGCATTTTTCGTGATGGTGCAGCTTCCATATTTGCAGCCCTTCGACGACGTGAACAAGCGCGTGTCGCGCCTCGCGGCCAACATCCCGCTAATCAAGCGCAACCTAGCCCCGCTGTCGTTCATCGATGTGCCCCGGCAGACCTATACGCAAGCGGTGCTCGGCGTTTACGAGTTGAACAAAATCGACCTTCTCAAGGACGTCTTCATGTGGGCCTATGAACGATCGGCCGCTCGCTACGCTGCCGTTCGTCAATCGCTCGGGGAGCCTGATCCCTTCCGGCTTCGCTACCGTGAACAGTTTCGCGAACTCATTGCCGCCCTAGTACGGATGCGGGTCGAACAAAAGTCTGTCGCGACAAGAATCGCCGTTTGGTCGAAGGAGAAAATCGACTCCAGCGACCGCCAGCATTTCGCCGAGATCGTCGAGGCCGAACTCATCGGCTTGCACGAGGGCAATTTCGCCCGCTATCGAATCCGTCCCTTGGAATTCTCAGCCTGGCGGAAAGTGTGGGAGGCCAGATGACCGGCATCGCAGCACGGGTCATCGACGGACAAGTAGCGGTGACGGCACAAATGAGTTACCGCATCGTTAGTAAGAGTACCGCCCCGATCCTCGCCACATCTCAGCCGGCGAATCGGCGCCGGCGCCTGGGTGGAATGAATATCTATTACGAACGCGTAGCTTAAATATGAAAGCGACGTTGTCATGACCGAAAATGACCTGATCATCTTGCACGGCCGGTTCTCAGGCACTGGCCTTCCTGCAAATTGGATTACCGCCGATATCGTTCGGCTGGAGCAAGGGCAACTTGTCGAGCACTGGGAGTTCATTACCCTATTTATAGAGAATTTACCCTGATAAGTGGGCATAGCGAGTTGCCCCCACAGTTGCCCCGTTACCTTGTTCGTGACCCCGGGTAAGCTGGGGTTGGCCAGCTAGGCCCGGCATGATTCCTGCCCCCAGTCGTCCATGATCCGGGGGGTGTTGTCACCGGGCCTGGCAGGCGACTGGTGATCGCTAATAGGGGCTCGATCCGGTTCATTCCGAGGTCGCCTGTAACGTGGATGCCGAGACTAGTTGCCGTGGTTCGCTGGCCCATCGTTCTAACCTTGGGAGTAGGTATGAGTGAAATTGAACAGCATGAGAGGGTCGAAGTCTTCGTCGGTCTTGACGTCGGCAAAGGAACTCATCATGCCGTGGCATTGGACCGCAAGGGCAAACGCCTTTTGGATAGCGCCTTGCCCAATGATGAATCGAAGTTGAGAGCACTGATCGGAAAGCTGAAAGAACACGGCCAGATCTTGCTTGTCGTGGATCAGCCCGCCACGGTCGGAGCACTGCCGGTCGCGGTGGCTCAGGCAGAAGGCGTGTGGGTTGCGTACCTGCCGGGACTTGCGATGAGGCGCATTGCCGATTTGCACGCTGGCGAAGCGAAGACCGACGCGCGGGACGCGTACATCATCGCCGAGGCCGCCCGCAGCATGCCGCACACGCTGCGCTCGATGAAACTGGCTGACAACGAAGTCGCGGAGCTGACGATGTTGTGTGGCTTTGACGAAGATCTGGCTGGCCAGATCACACAGACCAGCAATCGCATCCGCGGCCTGCTGACACAGATCCATCCAGCGCTGGAACGCGTGCTCGGCCCGCATCTGGATCACCCCGCCATGCTCGATCTGCTCGAGCGCTATCCCTCGCCGGCGCAACTTGCCGCGGTTAGCCCGAAGCAGTTGGCCAACCGGCTGGTCAAGCTCGCTCCGCGCATGGGCAAGACTTGGGCTGCCGAAATCGTTCAGGCGCTCTGTGAGCAGACGGTCGTGGTTCTGGGCACTCAGGCCGCCGGCATCGTCCTGCCGCGCCTGGCGCGACAGCTGGCGGCGCTGCGCATACAACGCGAGGAAGTCGCGAAAGAAGTCGAGCGCCTTGTGGTTGCGCACCCTCTTCATCCGGTCCTGACCAGCATGCCGGGAGTCGGGGTTAGGACCGCCGCGAGACTCCTGGTCGATGTGGCGAGCCGCGCCTTCGCCTCTGCGGGGCATCTGGCCGCTTACGCAGGTCTTGCGCCGGTCACACGGCGATCTGGCTCTTCCATCCGCGGTGAACTGCCGTCGAGGCGCGGAAACAAACAGCTGAAGCGGGCGATGTTCCTGTCGGCCTTCGCGGCTCTGCGCGATCCGCTCTCCAGGGCGTACTACACCCGCAAGATCAGCCAAGGAAAGCGCCATAACCAAGCCCTCATTGCGCTCGCACGCCGCCGATGCGACGTGCTGTTCGCCATGTTGCGCGACGGGACCCTTTACAGCCCGCCGCAACCTGAAAATCTATTGACAACAACATAGGGGCACCCCCCCGAACAAGCCGGCTGCAATCTTGAGATTGACTGAGAAGACGGCCAAATCGCCGATTGAGGCCTTCAAAGGCTCGATTTGGTTTCCGCACACACCAATTTTTCTTATTATAATCAATAAGTTACGTGACCTACGATGAGGTAGGGACTCGACCCCGACATTAAGAGTGCCGTGGTCGCAGATCTCATTAGCCCTCGATTTATCGCTCAGTATTTACTATTAAAGTGAGCGATAACTCGCTATATTGTCGCTCATGCGCTGGAACTGGCAGGACCCGAATTGGCCGAACTTCCGTTTCAGCCTGGCGCCGCTGGCGGAGCGAGAAGGCTTCTTCCTGCGCCAGAGTGGTGTCGTGGTCGGGACAGTTCGCCATGTGCCAGACGAGGAAAGACTGCCGCTGGTCATCGAGCTCATCAGCACCGAGGCACTGAAGACCTCAGAGATCGAAGGGGAAATCCTGGATCGCGAAAGTGTTCAATCGTCACTCCGCCGGCAATTTGGCCTGCAGAGCGACAAGCCGCGCGCGGCACCAGCCGAGCAAGGGATTTCTGACATGCTCGCCGATCTCTACCGGCGCTGGGGTGATCCGCTGGGCGACGCCACGCTTTTTCAGTGGCATCGATGGCTGATGCAGGGACGCACGGAGCTACGCACCATCGGCGGCTACCGCAAGCACCCGGAACCGATGCAAGTGGTGTCCGGCAGGATCGATCGACCCAAGGTCCACTTCGAAGCACCGCCCGCCTCGTTCGTTGCAGCAGAGATGGCCCGATTCTGTCGCTGGTTCAATGACACGAGCCCAATTGGCGAAACGCCGCTGCCTGCACTGGGACGCGCTGGGCTCGCGCATCTCTACTTCGAGTCCATCCACCCGTTCGAAGACGGCAACGGGAGAATCGGCCGTGGCGTCGCGGAAATGGCGCTAGCGCAGGGGGCCGGGCAACCGAGCCTCACAGCGCTTTCGCTGATGATTCACCGCCGCCGCAAGGACTACTACGCCCAGCTTGAAGCGGCGAACAAGACACTGGACGTTGATCCGTGGCTCAATTGGTTTGCCGATCTCGTGCTGGCGGCACAGGCACATACCCTCCAGGGGCTGGATTTCCTATTGGCCAGCACTCGCCTCTGGGATCGCCTGCGTGGCCAACTCAACGAGCGCCAGGAAAAGGCACTCTCACGACTCATGCGCGCCGGAGTCAACGGATTCGTCGGTGGCCTCTCGGCGAGCAAATACATGGCCCTCACTGGCGCGCCGGCGGCCACGGCCCGACGTGACCTCGGAAACTTGGTCGAGCTTGGTGCTCTTCGGCGTACTGGACAACTCAAAGGAACACGTTACTGGCTGGCCCACGGGCAGGTCGTCACCGACGGCGACATCCGAGTTGCGGATTACCCATGACCGGAGTCCGCCACGTCCAGGTCATCGCGGGTGGAGGCAGCGGAATGTTGAGAAGGATTCCTGCTTGCACAGCAATTGTGTTTGCGCCGCTGCTCTGTAGAGCATCGCTCGTACTGGGCGCTTTCGCGCCTAGCTAGAGGGGACTCTACCAACTGTCCAACGCCGCGGTGGGACCGAACCACGTGCTCGACGAGGCATCCGAGCTCGTTCCCGGGGAGTCATCTGCCTCACCTCGGCGCTCGCGTTCCACAGGCTGACTGATCAAATGCCCGCGCCAGGGGCGATCCGGATCCCTTCCGGCGCGCGGCAAAACAGCTCTATCATCGCCGGAAACCCCGCGCTGCGGCGCTCGCCAGAACCAGTCCGGTGTTGCTCGGCTAAAGTAGACCGGGTGGGTTTCACGATTCTGCCCGAGACTGCGCGCAGAGAAGTGCGCGAGGGCCGGACCGAACGGCGTCGGGCGGACGCTGGATTCGATCAGCCGGCCTGAGGGCGGAGAGAGGGACTCGACCAGCGAACTCAACATATTGATAGTTTAGATAATTCCTTAACTACCCTGCAGCAGTGCTCCCCATTGTTGATGGCGGTTGAGATTCGCGTCATTCTGGCGGTGGACGCGTTTTCCCAGAAATCTGGCATGGACCTTGCTTCTGCATGGATGTTGTCTTTCTCACCCGCCGAACAAGTTCTTGATTCCACATGCGAAGCATTTGGAATCGGATGCTCCGGCGTAGGCTCGATTGCCCGCATAACAATCGCTCATGCCGCAAAGCGCGTTTCCTGACAGCCGTAATCACGTGGATTCCCGTCGCCGCCAACACCCCATAATAATCCCCTGCCTAGACACGACCAAGTACGAGCTAGTACGCCCATCTCCTTCCGGGCTGACATCTCATCTGCAATAACTAGATGGGAGAGGAAATAAGTGACCGGGACTGGCAGTGCTCGCCAGTCAACGCTGCCTAGTCGATTTGAATAATCCGGCAAGCCATCTGCCAAAAAAGTCTCACTCGCCTGCACGCGACGGCGCCGGAGCAAGTTGATCTCTCAAACGTACTAACCCATGTGGACTAGCGTTTTAGAGCACACATTGGAGTCCACCCAAGAGGTGATCGCTCGATGCGGCGTCGTCATGCATATCATCAATGGACAACTGATGGAATTTTAGATCGACGACGAGCAATCCAATCTTGGAAGCGCCGCATGTGACTTCAATGCGCCGAATATCGGGATGGTTAAGAACAGTGCGCACGAAAACAAAGCCATGCCCGGTCGGTAAGACTGAAATCGTTGGACGCTGACGGACAACAAAGCAGCCCCTACGGCGGCGCCACACTGAAATATACCGAAAGTGGTGCCGTAAACTCTGCCGAACGATGGCAATCCGAAATAACGCCGGATGGCGTACGCCAACACGTCAAATTCCGCTCCCATCAATAGACCAAGCAAGGGCACTGCGCAGATGGCTGCGATTCCAGTGATGCCGCCGGCAAAGCCCAAAGCGCCAATAGCGGCGGCGGCGGCGAAGGCATTCATCACGTGGCCAAGAAATAACCGGTCAAGCATCCAACCCGTCATTAATCGGCCGGCGAGCGCGGCGGTCCCGAACAGCGACATAGTTGCGACCGCCGTGGCGGGTCGCAGACCCGTTGCGATGAGCATCGGCACGAGACCCGCAACCAGGCCGGTGCCGGCAATCCCAATTAGAAAATATCCCGCCGCTATCGCGCGAAAGGGTTTGCTGGCCAGCAACGCAGGCATCGACAACAGATCGAATGAACGAGCAGCAACCCGGTCCGGCGGGGCAGCTTCTCTAACGAAACAGGCCGCCGCGGGCCAGGTCAGGAAGGCTAATCCGCTGAGCCCGGTAAAAGCCGCGCGCCAACCAACATATGCGATCAGCGCCGCCGTGATCGGGGGAAGGAGGATGACGCCAACGCCGATGCCCGCATTTGCAACACCAGTGGCAAGCCCTAATCGCTCGTCGAACCAGGTGCTAACGGCCTTCAGGTAGGATCCTGGCCAGATACCCACAGCCAATACCGTCAGCAGCACCCACCGCAAGTAGAACTCGCTGAGATCGGACCCGAGGTATCGCATCGAGAACAGGCCGGCCGAAAACGCTGGAATCGACCACAGTATCACTCGGCGCGTGCCGTACCGATCGATTAGCAGACCCTGTAGCGGTGAAACTACTATCAACGTCAGGGAGATCAAGCTCACCGCGAAACCGATCTGACCCCTTCCCCATTTGAAAGACTGCGCGAGCGGATACACGAACACCCCAAAGCCAGAAACGAGCACGGTGCTTGGACCGAAAATCAGGCAGAACGCCGCGGCCGCCGTCACCCCCCAGCCTCGCGCTGCGTTGGGCTTCGCGCTGCTGTTGCTCACAATGTCCAACGTGACCTATGGCTGCACGGGAAGGACGGGCAACAGTAAATGCGAAGGCCGTTGTAGGTCATGATAGACCTGGTGAGTCACCGTGCGGCTACTGCAAACATGGTAGGGGATATACTCTGCGTTCGTTGCACCACCCACGCCCGTGGGCACGTCAAGGCTTGTAATTTCCAAACAAATGCGATGCCCGGCACGATAGCGATGGGCGCTCGCCATGATCTCGATCGCATACTCTTCGATCTTGCCGGGTTCGACAGGCTTGGCGGCGGCGCGAGTCAGCTTGTGCCAGGGTTTCCAGGGTTTCGAGCGCTCACTGTCGAGCGCACGCTGGGATGCCTTCAGCCATCCGCGCGTGACTTCGCGCTCGGGTACGCCGTCAGGCAGTCTTCGCCCATCCTCGCGCGCCGAACGCACCGTCGGGTCCGGACCGATGTCCTTGATGACGATGATCCAGTTGGTATCTGGCTGATCGATGGCCGCAAAGAGATTGAGTACCGCAGGTCCGGCGATCAGCAGATCCTCCGGCAGGCGCTCACTCACGAAGCGCAGCGACTGCACCCGATTCGTCTGCGACAAGGGCATTTGCGTGAACGTGTCGGCGGGAATGCAGGCATCAACGCTGCCGGGCACAAAGGCCTCCACCCGAAGCCGCTCCCAGTTCGTCAGATAGAATTTCGTCCAACGCGCTTCAGGAGGCGGCCAGTCGGCCGCAAATCGCCAACCTTCCTCGCCAGTCACCCAATACCTGACCGGCGGATCGTCCATGGCACCCGTGTCCAAGCCCTTGAGCCAGTGGTCGTACCAGCGCAGCATCTCGCAGGCCAATCCGTGAAATGGGCGCTCAATGTGGGCGGATCCACACAGCAGCAGCCTCTTTGGCGAGCGTGTCAGTGCGTAATAGTTCTGCGCGCCATTCAGATGGGTCTTGTACCCGTACGCATACCATCCTGAGCCCGTGTAGACCGGGATGTCGACGTCGGCTATCTCGCGCTCCGCCGCCTCCACGCTGCCTTCGCGTTCAAAGGGATCGATGAATAAATCGAACAGCGCAGGGAAATGCTGTCCTTTGAGGCTCAGCACATTCAGGATCTGCGGATACATTCGAAAATCCGGATTGTTCAACGCCTCGCGCCACCACACGTCGCGCTCCGCGGGCAAATCGCCAGGGGGCCCCTTGTTCTGGTGCGCCGCGACCGTATGCATAATGAGATAACGAAACAAATGCAGCACGCCGCCCGGATACTCCTCGCGGAAACTGCCCAAGCGTCCATAGGCGCCGCGCGGATCGAATGGAAATATTGCCTTCAGTGAAGGTGGACGCAGGCGGGCTGCGTGCCACTGCTCAGCGGCGAAGCCGGAGATACCGACCATGCCGACCACTCCATTGCACCACGCCTGCTTCGCGATCCACTCGATCAAGTCATAGGAGTCGAATGTACGGTCGCCCCCGCTCTGCGACTTACCAATATTACGCGGTGAGCCAATGACGTGGACATACCCACGGGAAGTAAAAAAGCGCGTGTCGCCCGCTTCGAGACATCCCATCCACAGCGGCGCCCAAGCCGGTTGCGGCGGCAGTTGCTCTGCCATGTCCGGACCTTGGATGTCCTTGTTGTAAACTGCGAAAGCGAGGAGAGCGGGCAGGCGAGTCGCCGTTGCAGGCCGGTAAATGTCGATGCAAATTTGCACACCGTCGCGCATCGGCACGAACACGTCCCGATCGGCGACGACACCATCGAACTCGGGCGCCCGATCGTAGGAACCGGGCATTTCCGGACTAACCGGCAATTGTAAATCGGGTTCCTCTACCTTGCCCATTCCGCCCTCGTACGCGGGGCACGCCTAGAAAGTCGCACTGGCGCGAACACCGAATGTGCGTGGCGGTTTGATGTCGCCCCACCATGTTGGATCATTACTGTTGAAACTTTGCTGCGCATTGGAATAAACCTGAGAATTCTCCACGTTGTCCACGAACGCGGTGACTTTATAACGGCTGCCGGAGGGAGCGAACGACAGCCACAGATCGGATCTCGTATAAGCCTGCTGCCTCGCCCAGGCAGGCGCGCCGATCGTGAGGTCAGTTGCAGACTGGATGTGGCTGCGTGCCCCAAAAGTGATTTCCCCGGTATTTCCAAGAGTTAGGAAATGCTGGTAGGAAAGAGTCGCCGAATATTCCGGAGCGTTTGGCACCGACTTGCCCTTGCAATCCACGATCGCGATTCCCAGTACCGGCACCGTGCCAATGGACGGGCAGTCCACCGTCGATGTTGGCGAGAACACATAGTTGACGAACTTCGTATGGAGATACTCGAACGATACGCCAAAAAGATCCGACGCTGTCAAACGATAGTTCACATCAATGTCAAGGCCCTGTTCGTTGAGGTCACCCACATTGAGAATCGGAAATCCGACCACCGGAGGATTGAGCACGCTCAGCGCGCCGTATTGTTTGTCCGTGAACTTCCAGACGAAGGCTTCCGCATTTACCTGCAGCCGGTCGTCCATGAACCGGTTCTTCGAACCCAGGGCATAGGCCAGTATTTTTTCCGGTTCGTACGAGGCCGAATACGTGGACGAGGAAATGCCATCGTTCAGACCACCGGCGTGGAAGCCGGTCGACGCGCTAAAATACGCCAGCGACTTGTCGCTGAGGTCGTATTCCAGGCCAACTTTCCAGTTGGTCGCCGTCCAACTCTTCGAGTTATTGAGAGGCACCTGGCAATTGCTGGTGGCAAGATTATAAGTGGTGCCGTCCAGGCCGATCGGACAAAACGGCGTGCCGATGTCGGTGTAGGCCGGTTCGCCGATGGTAAACAGGCCGGTACCCGTCTTCTTTTCATCGGTATAGCGCAATCCACCGGTCACGCGGAATGCGTCCGTCACAGACCACGTCGCCTGAGTGAAGGCTGCGTAGCTCATATCGGACAGTTCATAATCGCGCCCGATCAGGCCTTGATTCGAGATCAGACCGCCAGGAACCTGATTGAAGTTCCAGTAATGCTCGAACGGCTGTTGCTTTTCGTCGAAGTAATAAAGACCGGCCAGCCATTTGAGAGGCCCGGAATGAGCCGATGCGAGCCGCAGTTCGAAGCTAGATTGATCCGCCGGCGTATTGACGATGGTGTTGTAGCCACCGACGGGATTGTCCCAGCGGCCAATCGTGTTTCGAAATGCCGGAATAGCCGTGAGCGTCGCGAAATCACCGACTTGAAGGTCGAGCTGCGCCATCACACCCCAATTCTGATTGTCGAGGTAGCCGCCCGCGGGCCACACGCCGATCGTATTCGGATTGAGCGCGTAGCCGCCGACGCCGGGCCCGTAAAAATTCGGGTTGTAGGTCACCGTGTTCGGCGGTATGCACTGATTCGCACCCGGCAGCAGCGTGCAACCAACGCCGGGATTTTGCAACGTGCCGTTGTAATTGGCCGGTGCATAGAATCCAATCGGCGGTCCGCTCCACGGGTTGGAAGTGACCGCAGTAGCGTGATTGGCATTGCGGTTGAGCACCACTTCGCCAGTACCATTGCCCTTGTCTTGGGAGAAATCCGTGATGACGAGGAGCGAAGCCGCATCGCTTGGTACGAAGTTCATCGAGAGGCGGACGGCCCGCGTATCCTGATCGTCGGCGCCCGACGACTCTATGTAGCCATCGTGCTTGATGTAGCCAAAGGCCGCTCGTATCGCGAACGTTGGGGATAACGGTACGTTCACGAACCCTTTGAGCTCCACGTCGTTGTAATTGCCTAACTGCACGTCCACGCCGCCGCTGGTCGTGCCGATTTCAGGACGGTTGCTGATGTAGTTGATGGCACCGCCGGTGGCATTGCGGCCATAGAGAGTACCTTGCGGACCCTTCAGAATCTCTACGCGCTGCGCGTCAAGAAACGCGCCTGACAACGCCGTACCGCGCGCCACGTACACGCCGTCAAGACTCTGTGCAATCGACTCATCCCCGAAGGCGTTGGCGATCTGCGTACCAATGCCGCGCACGTATATGTTATTCATGCCGCCAAACGCACGGAAAACCGACAACCCCGGAACGAGATCCTGCAGATCTTCAGGCCGGGTGACATTCGCGTCGGTGAGCTCTTCCGACGTGAGAGCCGTGATCGCAATCGGGGTCTTTTGCACGCTCTCTGATCGGCGTTCCGCCGTCACCACGATCTCCTCTAGACCTTCGCTGCTGGCGGCTGTGGAATCTGCAGAGTTCGATCCTGATCCGCCAGTCTGCGCCGCAACCAAGGCGCTCAGCAGCGTGCCCACGAGAATTCCCAACGACGAAAGCAACCAGCCTTTTCTTGTATCCATGCATTCCCCCTTTTTTCCGTGACAGCTTTTCTTGTGCCTAGGAATTGAGGTCAAAGTGCAAATCGGACCCCGCCTCCACCGCGCAAACCCGCCCTCTCTAACGCACTAATGGCGTTTCGACATTATTAGACGCTCGTCCAGTTCGAGTGTCAATCAATTCCTCGGTCGCATTTACAACCGACGCACAA
>Ga0302314_10017848_pt1 | contig 11866 bp, 11 predicted proteins | sample III_Palsa_N2_3_FD_200533 | JGI IMG/M metagenome (GOLD analysis project Ga0302314, IMG submission 200533) | Peat permafrost microbial communities from Stordalen Mire near Abisko, Sweden - III_Palsa_N2_3 | ecosystem: Environmental > Terrestrial > Soil > Palsa > Peat permafrost | place: Sweden...
CCACAATGATCGTGATCACGTCGCCCCAAAGGATGTGACCGCCGGACGAGAGCAGCACGGCCAGAGTGCTGAGCAGGAGGACTCCGGTGATGATGACGAATATCCACCAGGCGGCTCGTGAGCCACGCCCGAGCCAAACCACGAAAGCGGTTATGCCGATGGCCCCGGCGAGCGTGACCGTGCTGTCGCCGATCAGGACCAGCGTCAGAAGCTCTGCGTAACCCACCGCGACAAACAGCCAGAAACTCGTGGTGCGCATCAGCACATCAAGCAGCGTATCTCTCGTTCCTCCGAAGTTCCAGCAGAGCCGCTACTTGGCTGACAGCCAGTCGCTGCCGATGCCCGCCTCGGTCTCAAGCGGCGGGTCCATCTCAAACGCCGCACCCATCTCGCGCACCGCCAGCGCCTTGACCTCCTCGGCTTCTTCTGCAGGACCTTCGAACAGCAGCTCGTCGTGAATCTGCAGCACCAGCCGGCTCTTCAATCCGGACTTGCCGAGCGCAACATCAGCACGGACCATCGCGATCTTCATGATGTCGGCGGCGGTCCCCTGAATCACCATGTTGACAGCGAACCGCTCGCCCTGCTTGCGCAGGTCCCAGCGCCGCGCTCGGAGTTCCGGCACCTGACGACGGCGTCCGAGCAGGGTCGCGACGTAGCCGTGCTCAGTCCCCTGTTCGATTGTCTGCTCGATGAACGCGCCGACGGCCGGGAACCCCGCCATGTAACGCTGGATGAACTCGTCGGCTTCCTCTTGAGGAATGTCGAGGCGGTCAGCCATTCCGTATGCCGACAGGCCGTAGACGATCCCGTAGTTGATCATCTTCGCCTTTGACCGCATCCCAGAGTCGATCTGATCGGGCGTCACGCCGAACACCCGGCAGGCGGTGGCGGTGTGGACATCCTCGCCGCGTCGGAAGATCTCCTTCAACACGTCTTCGCCGGCGATATGGGCGAGCAGCCGCAGCTCGACTTGTGAGTAGTCGGCCGACACCAGCAGGTGCCCTGGCTCGGCCACGAAACAGGCCCGGATCTCCTTGCCGAGCGGCGTGCGGATCGGAATGTTCTGCAGGTTCGGGCTGTTCGAGGACAGCCGTCCGGTGGCCGCTGCAGTCTGGTTGAAGGTGGTGTGAATCCGCTCGTCGACTGCCGAGATCTCAAGCGGCAGCGCATCCAGGTAGGTCTGCGCCAGCTTCGTCAGCTCACGCCAGCGCTCGATCTTCGGGATCACCGGGTGCTCATCACGGATCGCCTGCAGCACCCGCGCGTCGGTTGAGTAACCGGTCTTGCCACGCCGTTTACGTGACAGCCCGAGCTTGCCGAACAGGATCTCCTCAAGCTGCTTCGGCGAACCGAGCGTGAACTCCTCGCCCGTCAGCTCGTAGATGTCGCGCTCAAGCTGGTCTGCTTCGGCCTTGACCCTTGATGAAATCTCAGCCAGCCGCTCAGTGTTCAGCTTCAGCCCGGCGAGCTCCATCTTGCGCAGGATCCGCACCAGCGGCAATTCGACCTCGACCAGCAGGTCGGTCAGCCCGCGCCCACGGATCTCCTCGCGTTGCCAATCGGCCAGCGCCCGCAGCGCCAGCGCATCGCCGGCCGGTGCGTCAAGGCTTGATCCGAAGCCGCGCTCCTCGACAAGCTCACGGAAGGGGTAGGCCCGCCGAGCCGGCTCGAGCAGATAGGCCGCGACCTCGGTGTCGTGTTCAAGCACCTTGGGCACCAGCCCGAGCGCCTTGGCGTCGTGGGCCAGCACTGGCCGGTCGCCAAGCAGGGTCACCAGCTCGGTCGGGGACTCACACTTGCCGACCACTACTTCGGTGGCTCCCTTCGCATGGACGGCGAACTTCCAGCCTGCGTCGAGCGCGAACAGCGCCCCCTCCTCCGCCTCAGGTGCGACCACGCTGATAGCGACCTCGGCGAGAGGTAGCCGCTCGATCTGCGCAAGCGTTATCTCGCGGACACTGGCGCTCAGTGAACTCTCGGCCACAGCCGCCGGTGGCGGCGCGGCGGCCTCCGCTGACCCGAGCGCCTCTTCCAGCCGGCGCAGCGGATCGCGCAGCTCAAATTGGCGAAACGTGTCGCGGAGCTTCGAACGATCCGGTTCGGCCGAGACAAATTCAGCGAGGTCAAGATCGAGCGGGATGTCGCGCTTGGCGGTAGCCAGCAGCTTCGACATCCGCGCTGCGTCAGCATGCACCGTCAGGTTTTCCTTGCGCTTGGTGCCACTGATCTCGTCGATGCTCGCCAACACGCCGTCAACCGTCCCGAACCGCTGCAACAGCTCGGCAGCGGTCTTGTCACCAATCCCGGGAACGCCAGGGATGTTGTCGGAGGTGTCGCCCTTGAGGCCGATGAAATCGGGAACCTGCTCGGGCGTTACGCCGTAGCGGTCGATCACCGCTTGGCGGTCATACACCTTGGTGTCGGTGATCCCGCGTGAGGTGGTCATGATCCGCGTGTGGTCATCGACCAGCTGGTAGGCGTCGCGGTCGCCGGTCACCACCATCACCGGGATTGCGCCGTTCTCCGCCGCGCCAGCAAGCGCGGCGATCGACGCGATCACGTCGTCAGCCTCGTACCCCTCGACACGCAGGTTGCGGTAGCCGAACGCAGAGACCAAAGGTTCAAAGTGCGGCCACTGCTCCTTCAGCAGATCCGGACGGCTTGAACGCCCCGCCTTGTACTCGGGATAGATCTCCTTGCGGCCCGTGTAGCCGCCATCCCAGACCACGACGGTCGCCTTCGGCCCGTACTCGGTGAGGATCTTCACAAGCATCGAGGCGAAGCCGAAGATCGCGTTCGTCGGGATTCCCGTCGAGGTGGCGATCGACTCTGGCAACGCGAAGAACGCCCGGTAGGCGAGGCTGTTGCCGTCGATCAGAAAGAGCTCATCCGACACTCTTCGCAGCCTACTCAGCCAACCGGAAGGACTCGCAGTAGCGCCGGATGCCCGGACGCCGCGGCTAAACCAGCTTGCGGACGGCCTTGATCACATCGGCGCGGTTATCCGCGCTTGCACCAGACTTCTTCATCGCCTCGAGCAGGATCGCCATCGCCTGATAGCCATACGCCTCTTCACCATGAACGGGGTAGCCGCTCGGCTTCAACCCGGCGGTCGAATATTCATTGCGGCCGTAGGTGCTGAATTCCTCGTAATCGTTCTGCGGCACCGTGACGGTGTCGGTCGGGCTCAGCTCGAGGATGTCGAGCGCCTCGGTGATCCCGGCGGTCTCAATCGATGAGCCGTTGGCGATCTCCCCTAGATAGGCGATCGTGTTCGAGTTCAGGATCGCGGTTCGCGCGTTGTCCGAAAGCGTCTTGCCCTGCAGCGTCGTCAGCTGCAGCCGGTAACCGACGACTTCGCTGTGCAGGTTGCTGTAGGCGAGTTGCTCACCTTTGACCACGGCCAGCTGAGTCGCGCTCGGACTGGCGGGTTCACTGATGTAGATCGTCAGCGGCGTGGTGGCAATCACCCCGGAAGAACTTGAGCTGGAGCTCTGCGTGCAGCCGGCCACACCGGCCGCAACGGCGACGATTGGGACCGCCGCGGCTAGCCGCGCAAGGCCCCGAACGGGCTTTGTCATAACTACTCTTTCCGGCCGGAGAAGAGGGGGACGACCTGCTGGATCGCAACCGCGATGACCACCATCGTCGCAGCGATCATGATGCCGTCGAGGCCTGAGACGTTGAGCGCCCACAGCACGATCCAGATGCAGAGCCCGGCTGTCAATGTGCAGATCACTGCCATCGCGCCGGATCCTATCCGAGAGCGCCGTCACGTAGCGCGCCGGCGAACTCCTGGACGAGGCTCTTGACGGCGTCCGCGCCCTCGGATGCAGCCCGAACGAGGCGTGTACCGACGATCACCCCATCTGCGCCCGCAGCCGCTGCCTCTGCGGCGTGCGTTGCGGTACTGATGCCGAAGCCAACGGCTACCGGCACTGAGGTGCTCGCCCGAGCACGTGCCAACACGTCTGGCAGCAATTCGTCCAGTGACGCGCGCTCCCCGGTCGTTCCGGTTACTCCCACCGTGTACATGAAGCCGCGAGCGCGCTGTCCGATTGCTGCCAGCCGCTCGGCAGGTGTCGTGGGTGCAACCAGTGGCACCAATGCGATCCCGTGGGCGTCGCAAATCTCAAGTACTGCAGGCGCTTCCTCCATCGGCAGATCGGGGACGATCAAGCCGCAGACCCCCAGGCTGGCGAGGGCATCGACGAAGCGTTCAAGGCCACGGGCGTAGATCGGGTTCGCGTAACACATAGCCACCACGGGCACGTCGGCAGCAATCTCCCGGGCGATCGCGAGCGCGTCATCCACGCGCACGCCTGTGCGTAGGGCCGCGACGGCCGCTGAGTGGATCACCGGTCCATCGGCCAGCGGATCCGAGAACGGGATCCCCAGCTCGATCAGGTCCGCACCGCCCTCGACATAGGCCCGCGCGATCGCCCGCGAGCTCGCAAGGTCGGGGTAGCCGGCCATCATGTAGGGCATCAGCGCGGCGCTGCGACCATCGGCGCGCGCGGCCGCGAACGCCTCAGCGATCCGCTCCGACCCGTTGCTCATCCAAGCCGCTCCAGCACCTCGGCGAGGTCTTTATCGCCGCGGCCGGAGAGACAGATCACGTCTAGCTCCGATGGGCCGCCGTGTTCGATCACCCAGGCCAGCGCGTGCGAGCTCTCAAGCGCTGGAATGATCCCCTCAAGGCGTGTCACCTGGGTGAACGCCGCCAGTGCGTCGTCGTCGGTCACCGCTACGTAGCGCGCGCGACCGCTGTCGCGCAGCCAGGCATGCTCCGGCCCGGCTCCGGGGTAATCGAGACCGGCCGAGATCGAGTGCGCCTCAAGGATCTGACCGTCTTCGTCCTGCATGATCGCCGAGTAGGAGCCGTGCAACACGCCTGCGCTACGCGCGACGGTCAGCGGCGCACCGTGGCGCGGCGTGTCGATCCCCTCACCTGCCGCTTCCACACCAATCAGCTCGACCTCGGCGTCATCGATGAATCCGGCGAACAGGCCGATCGCATTGGAGCCACCACCGACGCAGGCGATCGCACGCTGCGGCAGCCGCCCGGTCTTCTCAAGGATCTGCGCACGTGCTTCGTCGCCGATCACCCGTTGCAGGTCACGCACCAGCGCCGGGTAGGGCGCCGGGCCGACGCACGAGCCAATGATGTAGTGAGTCGTCTCGACGTTCGTAACCCAGTCACGGATCGCCGCCGAACACGCTTCCTTCAGCGTCGCGGCACCCGCTTCGACACCGACTACTGAGGCGCCGAGCAGCTCCATTCGCAGCACGTTGGGCCGCTGGCGTTGCATGTCGACGGTGCCCATGTAGACGATGCACTCAAGATCAAGCAGCGCGCAGGCGGTCGCGGTCGCGACACCGTGCTGACCGGCGCCGGTCTCGGCGATGATCCGCCGCTTACCCATCCGCTGCGCGAGCAGTGCCTGACCGAGCGCATTGTTGATCTTGTGCGCACCGGTGTGATTTAGGTCCTCGCGCTTCAGATACACCGGATGGCCGGCCACCTCGCTGATCCGCTCGGCCAGATAGAGCGGCGAGGGACGCCCGACGTAGTCGTTAAGCAGCAGGTCAAGCCGGCGGTGGTACTCAGGATCCGCGGACGCCGCGATCCACGCGTCCTCAAGCTCGGTCAGCGCCGGCATCAGCGTCTCCGGTACGTATTGGCCACCGTATGGACCGAAGCGATGTTCAGGCTTCATCGGCAACCATCGGCTGGGCGGGCGGCTCTGCGTGCAGATCGTCGCTCGGCTCCGCAAGCGGCTCCTCGATCGACTCCTCAACGGCTGGCGCCACCGCAGCCGCGAACGCCGCCATCCGTGCCGGATCCTTGCGCCGCGGATTACCTAGCTCCTCAACCCCACTCGAGACATCTACCGCGAACGGTCCAACGATGCCGATCGCTTCATCCACGTTCTCAGGCGTCAGCCCCCCAGACAGGATCAGCGGCACCTTTGAGCGCTGCCTGCGCAACAACTGCCAGTCAAAGGTTTCACCGGTGCCACCGGGCACACCCTTGACGTAGCTGTCGAGCAGATGGAAATCAGTGCGGAAGGCGTGTACCGCCTGGATGTCGGCGTTGTCCCGCACCCGTGCAGCCTTGATGATCTTGCAGCCCGTACGGCGCGCCGCCTCGTTGCAGAACACAGGGCCCTCGTCACCGTGTAGCTGCAGAATCGTCAGCCCGGCGATATCGGCAGCGGAGCTGACCTCTTCAAGCGTCGGGTTGACAAACACCCCCACCACTTCGGCGCGGCGCTTCAGCGCAGCACCGATCTCGGCCGCCTCATCGACCGTGACCGCCCGCGGCGAGTGCTCCCACATGATCATCCCGACAGCCCATGCGTCGAGCGAGACAGCCAGCTCGGCGTCTTCGGGATTGGTGATCCCACAGAACTTGATCTTCACGTGACTCATGCTGACAGTTCGCGGCAGGCGGCCTCAAGGTCGGCTGAGCGCATCAGCGCCTCACCGATCAGCACCGCGTCGACGCCGGCGGCCGCCAGCTCGGCCAGCTGTGCACGTGTGCTGAAGCCCGATTCCGCGACCTTAATCGTGTCGGCCGGAATCCCCGGCAGCAGCTCAAACGTCGTCCGTAGATCGACCGCCAGCGTTGCCAAGTTGCGGTTGTTGATCCCGATCATCGGCACGCCGACCTCCAGCGCAACGGTCAACTCCTCGCGGTCGTGGACCTCAACCAGCACGTCAAGATCGAGACCGGTCGCGAGCTGGTAGAGCGCCGCCAACTCTTGCGGCGAAAGCGCCGCAACGATCAGCAGGATCGCGTCGGCGCCCGCGGCATATGCCTCATACACCTGGTAGCCCTCAACGATGAAGTCTTTGCGCAGGATCGGCAGCGACGACGCCCCACGGGCGCTCATCAGGTCAGTCAGCGAGCCGGCGAAGCGGGTCGGCTCGGTCAGGATCGACAGGGCGCTCGCGCCGCCGCGCTCGTAGGCGGTCACGACCTGCGACAGCGTCAGGTCCTCACGGATCACCCCGGCCGACGGTGACGCCCGTTTGTGCTCGGCGATCACCGCCACCTGCCCCGGACCGGCTGAACGCAACGCGTCGGTGAACGAACGGTGGTCCCCGGCGCTGCGCCGCGCATCTCCGGCGGCCACCAGATCATGCAAGGAAAACGACGTCTGCCGAACGCTGACCGCGTGGCGCGTGTCCGCGACGATCTGTTCAAGCACGCTCATCCCGCCAGCTCGACCGTCTGCGCCACGAACGCCTCAAGTGTCCGCTCCGCCGCACCGGAATCGATCGCTTGCTGCGCAGCGACGACACCCGCCGACAGCGACTCAGCGCGACCGGCCACGTAGATCGCGGCACCAGCGTTGAACACGGCGAGGTCGCGCGCGGCGCCGTGCTCGCCGGCGAAGATCGCGCGGGTCGTGGCGGCATTCTCCGCAGGGTCGCCACCCGGCACCTGATCGGGCTGATGGCGCGTCAAGCCGACGTCCTCCGGCTCCACGACAAAAGCGCGCAGCTCATCGCCGACAACCTCGATCACCTGCGTCGCCGCGGAGATCGACAGCTCGTCAAGCCCGTCCTCGCTGCAGACGACCAGCGCGTGCGTCGTCCCAAGCAGCGCCAAGGCCCCGGCCAGCTTTGGCAGCTGAGCGGGGTTTGAGCAACCCAACAACTGCCTGCTGGCGCCGGCTGGATTGGTCAATGGCCCGAGGAAGTTGAACGTCGTCCGCACCTTCAGCTCTTTGCGGACCGACACCACGTGCCGTGTCGCCGGGTGGTGTGACGGCGCGTACATGAAGCCGAACCCGACCTCATCAATACACAAAGCCACACCTTCCGGCGTCAGATCGATCCGAGCACCGAGCGCCTCAAGCAGGTCGGCCGAGCCAGAGATGCCGGTCGATGAACGCGCGCCGTGCTTAGCAACAGAACACCCAGCACCCGCTGCGATCAACGCGGCGGTCGTCGAGACATTGAACGTACGCCGTCCGCCACCTGTGCCGGCGGTATCGAGCAGATCCTGATGCTTCGCATTTACCTGTGAGGCGAGCGCCCGCATCGTTCGCGCCAGCCCGGCGAGTTCCTCAACCGTCTCGCCTTTGATCCGCAGCGCGATCAGGAAACCGGCGATCTGGACGTCGGAGATCTCCCCGCCCATGATCTCGGCGAGCACGGCGGCCGACTCCTCCTCAGTCAAGTCGTAGCGATCGGCGAGCCGGTCGATCGATTGGGTCAGCAGCTCGCTCACAGCGCCCGTTCGACGAAGTTGCGCAGCAGCTCATGGCCGTGCTCGGTCAACACCGACTCGGGATGAAACTGGACCCCCTCGGCCGGCAGCTCGCGATGCCGGACGGCCATCACGACGCCGTCGCCCCGCGCGGAAACCTCAAGCACGTCAGGCATCGTCTCGGGATCGGCGATCAGCGAGTGGTAGCGGCCGACGAGCATGTCCGCGGGCAGCCCCTTGAAGATCGTCTTGCCGTCGTGCTTGATCGGCGAGGTTTTGCCATGGATCGGCTGGTGGCGGATCACGTGTCCGCCCCACGCCTGCACCAGCGCCTGATGGCCGAGACAGACCCCAAGCGTCGGGATCTTCGCCAGCGGGAAGCGCCGCACGGCCTCAAGCGACACCCCCGCCTCGTTCGGGGTGCACGGCCCCGGCGAGACGATCACCCGGTCGTAGCCGCGCAACAGCAGCTCATCGACGGTCGCGTGGTTGTTGCGCACAACCTCGATCTCGTGCGCTGGCGTCGCCAGCTCGCCCAGGTACTGGACCAGGTTGTAGGTGAAGCTGTCGTAGTTGTCGAGCACCAGGATCCGCATGCTCAATCCCAGCCTTCCTGGGCACAGGCAAGCTCGATCGCCGCGCGCAGCGCGCGTGATTTCGCGACCGACTCCTCATATTCGTTGGCCGGGGTCGCGTCGGCGACGGTGCCGCCGCCGGCCTGTACGTGAACGATTCCGTCCTTGACGACTGCGGTACGGATGTGGACGCAGGTGTCGAGGTCGCCGGTGTAGCTGGCGTAGCCGATCGCGCCGCCGTAGCCGCCGCGCTTGACCGGCTCAAGCTCGTCGATGATCTCCATCGCGCGGACCTTCGGCGCGCCGGACAGCGTCCCGACCGGGTTCACAGCTCGCAGCGCATCCAAAGCACCGACACCCTCGCGCAGCCGGCCGGAGACGTTCGAGACGATGTGCATCACGTGGCTGTAGTTCTCCACCAGCATGAAGTCGTCGACCTTCACGCTGCCGTACTCGCAGACCCGGCCGATGTCGTTGCGGCCCATGTCGACGAGCATCACATGCTCGGCGCGCTCCTTCTGATCGGCGAGCAGTTCCTCGGCGATCCGCGCGTCCTCTTCCGGCGTTGCGCCACGCGGACGTGTGCCGGCGATCGGCGTGGTCGTCACCTTCTGGCCGGTCACCGTGATCAGCGGCTCGGGGCTGCAGCCGGCGACCTCAAAGTCGCCGAAGTCAAGGAAGTACATGTATGGGCTCGGGTTGACCGCGCGCAGCCCGCGGTAGATGCTGAACGCGCTGACCGGCGTCTCGGCACTCCAGCGCTGCGAGGGGACAACCTGGTAGGCGTCACCGGCGCGGATGTACTCGATGATCCGCGCGACATTGGCCTCGAACTGCTCGCGGGTCATGTTCGACTCGAGCGTTGGTGGCGCGGGGGCCGGCTTACCGGCCCTGCCCCCGCGAGGTAGCGTTCCGGCCAGCTTCGATCTGATCTCGGCGATCTCCCCCGGGTCCTCGGCGATCGCGGTCAGTGTCCGCTGCAGGTGGTCGAACACAAGCAGTGCTGAGGTGAAGATCAGCGCCATGTCCGGGGTCCCTAGCGGGTCAGGGTTGGGCGGCCCGAGCGGCTCGACGGTGCGGACGAGGTCGTAGGCGAAGAAGCCGACGGCACCGCCGGTGAACGGCGGCATCCCGGGGATTCGCGGTTGTCGGTTGGCGGCAAGCTCGGCCGCCGCCAGGGCGTACGGATCACCCTCATCACCAAGTGACCAGCGCAGCACCGTGCGCGGCTTGACGCCGATGAATGAGTAACGCCCGACCCGGCCATGGTCTGCTGACTCGAGCAGAAATGAGGGCGTTCCTGGCTCGCGCAGCTTGAGGAACGCCGAGACCGGTGTCTCGGTGTCCTCGACCCACGTCTCGGTGATCGGCGCCGCGCTAGTGACTGCGCTCATCAAGAATCCGCTCGGCGTCGACGAGGCTCAGGTCTCGGCTGGCGAGCAGGACCGACAGGTGGTAGATCACGTCAGCGGCCTCGTTGGCCACGCGGTCATCGGTTTCTTCGCGCGCGGCGCGGACGACCTCCTCGGCCTCCTCTTGCACCTTCTCGCCGTTGAACGCTTGGTCGGCGAGCAGGCGTGCGGTGTAGGAGTGTTCGGTGTCGGCTGAGGCCTTGCGGTCCGCGATCGTCCGCGTTAGTGCCGGCAGCACCTCATGCGGCGCGGCCGGAGTCATATCGCCACGGTAGAAGCAGGTCCGCTCACCGGTGTGGCAGGCGGGGCCGGCCGGCTCGACCAACGCCAGCAGCGCGTCGCCGTCGCAGTCGTAGCGCAATGACTTCAGTATCTGGACGTTGCCGGAGGTGGCGCCCTTGTGCCACAGCTCCTGGCGTGAGCGGCTCCAAAAGTGCATCTCACCGGTTTTCTGCGTAGCGCTGAGCGCCTCGGCGTTCATGTACGCCAGCGTCAGCACCTCGCCACTGCCCCAGTCCTGCACTATGCACGGCACAAGGCCGCGGTCGTCGTAACGAATCTCCGCGTTGTCCACGCGGAGAAGTCTAGGTGGAGCTGAACTACTAGACCGCGATCAGCGGTGCAGTCTCCTCGACCTCTGGCGGCCGGTACGGGCCGGGCTTTGCCGCCGGCTTACCGCCAGGGAAGGCGAGGCGCAGGATCGTGCGCTGAACGGTGCCGAGCTGCTTGAGGAACGGGCCACTGTTGTAAGGCAGGTCGTAGCGCTCGCAGATGTCGCGGACCTTCGGCGCGATCTGCGAGTAGCGACTGGATGGCATGTCCGGGAACAGGTGATGTTCGACCTGGTACCCGAGGTTGCCTGAGAGCACGTGGAAGATCGGCGAGCCCTCGATGTTGGCGGCGCCGAGCAGCTGGCGGACGTAGAAGCCGCCGCGAGTCTCGTTGGCGGTCTCCTCCTCGCTGAACGTGTACGTCTGATCCGGGAAGTGGCCGCAGAAGATGATCGCGTAGGTCCACAGGTTGCGGACCATGTTCGCGGTGAAGTTAGCCGTCAACGTCGCCTTGTATCCCTTACGTCCGGACAGTGCCGGAAACGCGATGTAGTCCTTGACGATCTGACGGCGAGCCTTGATACCGATCCCCTTCAACTCCTTCAGCACCTGCTCCTTGGACTTCTCCCCTGCCCGGATCGCGTCGAAATCGAGATCGTGGACGCCGACGCCCCACTCGAAGAAGGCCGCCAACAGCAGGTTGTAGAACGGCTGGAACAGATACACGGGGTTCCACGGCTGATGCGGGTCGATCCGCATGATCTCGTAGCCGAGGTCCTTGTCCTTGCCGCGGATGTTGGTGAACGTGTGGTGGACGTAGTTGTGGGAGTGCTTCCAGGATTCCGCGGGGGAAATCGTGTCCCAATCCCACGAGTTGGAGTTGATCCGCGGATCGTGCATCCAGTCCCACTGCCCGTGCATCACGTTATGCCCGATCTCCATGTTCTCAAGCACCTTGGCGATCGACAGAACCGACGTACCGAGCACCCAGGCCGGCTTGTAGCGCGAGCCGAGCAGGATCGCCCGCGCCAGCAACACCAGCTGGCGGTGCAGCAGGATCACGTTGCGGATGTAGCTGGCATCGCGATCGCCGAGGCTGGC
>Ga0302314_10017851_pt1 | contig 11865 bp, 11 predicted proteins | sample III_Palsa_N2_3_FD_200533 | JGI IMG/M metagenome (GOLD analysis project Ga0302314, IMG submission 200533) | Peat permafrost microbial communities from Stordalen Mire near Abisko, Sweden - III_Palsa_N2_3 | ecosystem: Environmental > Terrestrial > Soil > Palsa > Peat permafrost | place: Sweden...
AGCCCGCTCACGCGCCAACCTGACCATCTCGTCGCTGTGATCCAGGCCGGTCACAACCGCTCCGGCGCTCGCGGCATCACGGAGCAGCAGACCGCCACCGCAGCCGATGTCGAGCAGGCGGTCGCCGCGCCGCAGCTCCAGCGCGGCCAGGATTGCGCGGCGCGCGAAGTCGTGGACGTCCTCGGCGCCGTACACGGCTCGGGCGCGTGCGCCGGTGGGGCGACGGGCGACACGGTCGGTCAGCCAGTCGTCGAACCGCTCCTTCGGGAGCTGCGCGGCGCGCCATGCCGAGAGACCCTCGTCACCGAGTCCGAAACGGGCGATCGTCTCCTCAGGCGGCCCGCTCATCGACAATTAGTATACGTATATACAAATGAGGATCACAGCTGGCAGTGCGTGCCGCGCCGCCGTGGCCGTGCCGCGCCGCTGTGGCCGTGCGCCGCCGCCGTGGCCGCCCCGCCGCGGCCGGCCTGCCGCCCGGCCCCGCCGGCCTCGATCAGACGACCGCGTCGGCGAGCCGCAGCAGCTGCTCGTGCCACGCGCGGCCGGGGTGGCTCTCGGCTTGCCCGTCCGACCCGTCCGACCCGTCCGACCCGTCCGACCCGTCCGACCCGTCGCACCGGTCGGACTCGCCGGCGATCGCCAGTGCCCGGATCCGGATCCACGCCTCGACGCGGTCACGGTCCAACCCTGCCGTCCGGGCGTACAACTCGGTCAGCGACCGCATGTGTTCACGCGCCGCCCGGCGACCGTCCGGCATCGCGCTCAGCGGCGGCCCGTCGAAGAACGCGAACACGTCGGCGTGCGGGTCGCCCACGTGTGGCTTGGGATCGATCACGGTCCAGCCGCGCGGTCCGCGCAGCGCGTTGAGCCAGTGCAGGTCGGTATGGAGCAGCCGGTCCTCGCGGCTCGGAGTCAGCAGCCGCTCCAACTCGGCCAGCTCACGCGTACCCGCCAGCGCATGTCGCCAGCTCGTGGCCTCTGAGCCCTCGCCCAGCGGGCAGAACCGCCCCGGCTCCGCGACCAGGTGGATCCGAGGGCACAACCCCCCGAGCGTCCGCATGATCTGCCGGGCGTCGGCGCCCGTGTCTCGCAGGTTGTGGCCCGGCCGGATCCGCTGCAGCAGCAGCGTCAGGCCGTCGTCACGCGCGCCGAGCACGCGCGGTCCAATCCCCTGACCGGCCCACAGCTCGAGCGCATGTCCCTCCTGCGCCAGCTCGTCGGTCGCGCCGGCGACCCGCGGGTTGACCTTCAGCACGGCGTCTCCGTCCGGCGCCGCCACCGCGAACACGAGCGCGACCTCGCCGCCGAGCATCGGCTCCAGATCGCGCAGGCGCCATCCGTCGACCGCCGCCGCGAGCCGCCGGCGGGCGTCCGCCGCGATCTCGTCCGCGCGGGACGGCCACCAGGCACGCCAGTTGCTCTCAGGCGCCGAACACATCGGGATCACCTCCAGCGATATCAGACCCGCGATCATCACGAGCTATGGACGGTCTCGGCGAGCACCTGCGCAGCGTCTATGGCGTGGACGTGGTGGGACTGTCCGAGCTCGACCGCGGCGTGTGGCGCGTGCGACTCGACCACGGCGACGAGTGGGTGGCACGCGTGTTCGCCGCACACCGGCCCCGAGCCGCGGTCGACGCCGACGCCGAGGTCCTGCGTCGCCTGAACGAGGGCGGCTTTCCTGCGGAGCGCCTCGCTGTCGCCGAGCCGGTGACGATGTTCGGCGACCGGGCGGTGCTCGTCACCCGCTTCATCCGGGGCCAACGACCACGCGGCGGCAGGGCCTGGGCGATCCTCGGCGCGTTGCTCGGGATCGTGCACTCGCGCGCCTGCGACTGGGCATCCCCGGGCGGTGCCTGGCACCACCTTTCGGACGGCACGCCGCGTGATGAGATCGCCGCCGCGACCGGGCTGCTCGAGCGCGTGCAGTCCGGCGCACCGGTCAAGCAGCTGGCGGCGATCGGGACGCTGCTGGACGAGCTGGAGCGCCTCGACGGCGGCGACGATCTTCCGCACGCGCTGGTGCATCCGGACTTCGTCCCGGTCAACGCGATCGACGACGAGGACGCCGACCGCGAGCAAGCCGGACGGGGAGTGGTCGTGATCGACTGGACCGGCGCCGGCCACGGGCCACGGATCTGGTCGCTGGCTTCCTGCTGTGGGCCGGCGGCGCCCGCAATCCGAGGCTGGTCGACGCCGTGGTCGCGCGCTACCGGCGCCGGATCACGCCCGAGACCGAGGAGCTCGACCGCCTCGCGGCCGTGATCCGCGGTCGCCCGCTGCTGCTGGACTGCTGGCGGATCGCCCACCGGGGCCATCCGCCGAGCGAGGTCGTCGCGCAGTCGCCTGAGCTGTATCGCCGCGCGCACCTGATCGCCGATCGCGCGCGGCGCGCGTTCAGCGAATGACCGACGACGCTCAGACCGGCGCGGACAGGCCGCAGAGCGCGACGACCTCGGCCGCGCACCCCCACGACCAGAACACGCCCCGGCTGTCGTGGCCATAGTCGTGGATCACGGTCACGCCGTGCCGGCGCTCTGACTCGAGCCTGACCGAGGGGCGGCTTGGCCGCAACCCGGTCTCGACGGCGAGGACCGGCGCCTGCGCCAGCGAGGGCAACGCTGCCGCCGCCCGCGTGACCGACGCACGGGCGATCTCCCAGTCGGGCGCCAGGTCGTCGCGGCCCGGGCGGCGGACGCCGCCGATCAGCACCCCCCGGCGGTGCGGGAAGGCGCCGATCACGTCGCCGGTGCCACCGCCCTCGAACGCGAACTCGTCCACGTCGGGCGCGTACACGACCACGTGCTGGCCCCAGACCGGTGCCACCGTGTCGTCGCCGGCGAGCAGCGTGGCGCCGAGCCCCGAGCAGTTGATCACGTACTCGGCCGCGGGATCGACCGCGGCCAGATCGCTCACCACCCGCTGCTCGATCGTGCCGCCGAGCGCCGTGACCCGGCCGGTCAGCCAGGTCAGGTAGCGGGGCATGTCGGCGAACGGCAGCTCGGCGGCGAAGCCGGACAGGAAACCTGGCGGCAGATCGGATGCGGGCAGCTCGCCGAGGTAGCCGGGCACCTGCGCCACCCACGGCGGCAGTCCGGGTCCGAGCTCCGGCGCCGAGAACAGCCGGCCGCGCACGAGGCGCACGCCGCTCGCCTGATCCTGCGCCAGCGCGCGGAACACCGTGTCCGACCGTCGCTCCCAGGTCAGCGAGCGCTCGCCGACGGATCCGAACGCCGGGCCGACCATCGCCCCCGCGACCGCCGACACGGTTCCGAGCGGCGGCTCGGCGGTGACGACGCGCACGTCGGCGCCGGCCTGCAGCAGCGAGACCGCGCACGTCAGCCCACTGACCCCCGCTCCGACGACTGCGATCCGCATCCACTCATGCTCCCACGTGGCCCGCGAGCCCCAATATCAAGACGGACAAGAACGTTCTGCTAATTTGTTTCGCTCGAAACAATGAGCACAGAGACATCATCCATTCCAGATCTGGTGGAGACCGTCATTCGCGTCGGGCGCCACCTCGAGGCAGAGCTCGAGGAAGTCCTGGGCACGCACCGGCTCAGCCTCCAGAGCTTCTTCGTGCTGTCCGCACTCGCGCAGGCACCGGAGCGGACACTCACCCAGAAGCAGCTCGTGTCCGCCGCGGGGCGGACCTCGGGCACCACCAGCGTCCGACTGCATCGGCTGGCCCGCGCCGGCCTGATCGAGCGCGTCAAAGATCCCGAGGACGGCCGTGCGGTTCGCGTCACCCTGACCGACCGAGGCGGTCGCCTGGCCGACCGCGCCGCCGAGACCTACCGCGATCGCGCCTCGCAGCTGACCGCTGGGCTCGACGAGGGTGCGCCGGAGGTGACCGCGGCGCTCACGGGTTGGCTCGAGTTCTTCTCGCCCGCGCGGCGGGTCGCGCCGCGGCTCGGCGTCGTCGTCGCGCCGGCAGCCGTGGCGAACCGGATGCGGCGCGCGGTCGGGTTGGCCCCGACGAACGGGCTGCTGGTGATCGGCGTCGAGCCCGACGGCCCAGCGGCCGCCGCGAGCCTGGACCAGGGCGATCTGATCCAGACCGTCTCGGGGCAGCCGATCCACAGCACCGGTGACCTCGAGCGTGCGCTCGCGCACGTGCGCGAGCGCGTGACGATCGGGGTGCTGCGTGGCGCCGATGCCCGTCAGGTCGAGGTGAGCTTCCCGTGAGTGCCGTCGCGGCCCCTGATGGGCGCCCGGGCGTCGACAGCTCCGCTGAAGCGCTCGATGCCTACTCGCTGACGGTCACCACGGTCGCTGAGCGGCTGTTGGCGTCGGTCGCCAACGTGCGCGTCGAGCGACAGACCCGCCGCGGCCCCGCGATCGGCGCCGGCAGCGCGGTCGTGATCGCGCCCGACGGGTACCTGTTGACCTCGGCCCATGTGGTCCAGCGGTCACGCGGCGGATCGGTGGGCTTCGGCGACGGCCGGGAGCTGCGGTTCACCGTTGTCGGGCGCGATCCGCTCTCGGACCTGGCCGTGCTCGGAGCCGAGGGCCGGGACCTGATCGCCGCCGAGCTCGGCGAGGCGTCCGCGCTGCGCGTCGGTCAGCTGGTGGTCGCGATCGGCAATCCGAACGGGTTCGGCGGCTCGGTCACGGCCGGCGTCGTCAGCGGACTCGGCCGGTCGCTGCCGGTCGGCTCACGCGGGGGACCGCAGCGGCTCGTCGAGAACGTGATCCAGACCGACGCGGCGCTGAACCCGGGCAACTCCGGCGGCGCACTCGCCGATGGGCGCGGACGCGTGGTCGGGATCAACACGGCGGTCGCCGGGATCGGGCTCGGGCTGGCCGTGCCGATCAACGATGCGACGCGCGCGATCGTCGCGGCGCTGATCCGGGACGGCCGCGTCGACCGGGCCCAGGTCGGGATCGCCGCGGCGCCGGCACCGCTGCCGCCGGCGATCGCCAGGCGACTCGGCCGTGACCGCGGCATCGCCGTGCTGAGCGTGATCGAGGGCGGTCCCGCCGACCGTGCGGGCGTCCGGACCGGCGACGTGCTCGTCGGCGTCGAGGGCCAGGCGCTCGCCGACGCGACCGATCTGCAGCGGCTGATGGTCGGCGAGCGGATCGGCCGCCCGTTGCGCGCGACCGTGCTGCGCGCCGGCTCGCTGTCGGACGTGACGATCGTGCCGACGCCGCTCGGAGTCGACTGACTCAGGAGCGCAGCTCAGGCGACGACGGCTGCAGCGCCCAGCCGCGCGCTCGGCGACAGATCGATCGCGGCCGACTCGCCGAGCGCAGTCGCGGCCAGCGCCTCGCCGATCGCAGGGGCGTGCTTGAACAGGTTCTGTCCGATCAGGAAGTGCGCGCCGCCGGCGCTCCACAGCGCGAACGCGTCGGTGCCCCATTCGAGCTCCGTGACCCAGCAGTGCCGCGCGTGCGACGCCGCCGGTTCCACGCCGGGCAGCATGTGGTTCGCATACCTGACCGTGCGATCTGCGACGGCGGCCAGGCCGTCCGGATCGATCAGCCCGCCATCGGGGTGGATCGCCGCCTCGGTCACGCCGACGGCGTAGGCGCCGTTGCCCGGCAGCGGGTCGCCGTACCCGTGCGTCTCTCCCGACGCGCCGCTCGCATCCAGCAGACACGCCAGCCGCGACGGCGGTGCCGAGCGCAGCGCGAACGCCAGGCGCACGTGCAGCGATGAGCGCAGCGGCAGCTCGATCCCGTTGCCATGCGCAAGCCCGGCGGTGCCAAGTCCCGCGCAGACGAGCACCTGGTCGTGCTCGGCGGTCGCGTCGCCGCGGCGGACCTCGACCGTCTGACGCGGCGTCGGGCGGACCGACATCACCTCGTCGAACACGATCCGGTCGGCGACGGCGGCGCGCAGCAGCTCGATCGCGGTCCGGGTCCTGATCACGCCGCCGTCCTCGTCGAGCAGCAGCTCGTGCGACCCGTCCTGGTCGAGCAGGATCGGCAGCGCCGCCGCCACCTCGACGGCGTCGACCAGGCGCGCGGACACGCCGGCGGCGGTCAGTGCCGCCTGACGCTCGCGCGCCGCCGAGCCGAGGAAGACGACGCCGTCACGGGACACAAGCTCGCGTCCGGATTCGCGCTCCCATTGGCGCCAGCGCTCCAGTGAGCGCCGCGCGAACGTGATCAGCCGGGGGTCGTCGTGGGCGTGGCGGAAGATCCGCGAGTCGCCGCCGGACTGGCCGTTGCCCGGCACGCCGCGCTCGTACACGGTGACCGACGCGCCGCGCTGTGCCAGCGCGTAGGCCGTCGACAGGCCGACGATGCCGGCGCCGACGACGGCGATGTCTGCCGGGTCGCTCATCGAAGGTTCAGCGAGCCGAACTGACGCCGGATCAGCGTGACCCGTGCCTCCAGATCACCATCACGCCGTCGCCGATCGTCAGCAGCACGTTGTGCACGAGTGGGTCGTCGTCTGCCTGCTGGGCGAGCGCGCGGACGCCGCGGGTGCTGTCGTCATCCGCCTCGGGATCGAACGCCCGTCCGGACTGCAGCATGTTGTCGGCGACGATCACCCCGCGCTCCGCGAGCTTGGGCGCGACTCGCTCGTAGTAGGCGGGATAGTCGTTCTTCCACGCGTCGATGTAAACGAGGTCGAACGGCCCTTCGAGCCGGTCGAGCGTCTGCAGCGCGTCGCCGACGATCAGCTCGATCCGATCCGCGTAGCCGCTGTCGTCGATGTTGCGGCGGGCCGTGGCCGCCGTGTCGGCGTCGACCTCCAGCGTCGTGACCCGCCCGTCGGACGGCAGCGCGGCCGCCATCGAAACCGCGCCCACCCCGGTGAACGTGCCGATCTCCAGCACGCGGCGAGCGTTACCAACGATGATCAAGGCTTCCAGCAGACGCGCCTCGGCGAGCCCGCTCATCATCTGTGACGATCGCTGACCGGCGCGGGTCCGAGCGGCGATCTCGGACACGACGTCGCCGAACGGCGACGTGTGACTGGCCGCGTAGGACTCGGCCCCGGATGCGATCAGTTCGGCCACGGCCAGTCAGCCTATCCAGCCGCCGGCCGGCCGGCCCGCCTCACCCGTGGACGTCCGCCAGCCAGGCGAGCAGCAGCTCGTTGACCTCGCGCGGCGCCTGCTGCTGGACCCAGTGACCCGCGCCCTCGATCACGGCATGGACGCGCAGGTCGGTGACCCACCCGTCCATCACCGCGGCCGGCATGAACCGCCGTACCGGGTCCCGCTCGCCGGTGAGGAACAATGCCGGCGACGTGATCTTGCGCTCCGCGACATGCGCCGTCCGTTCCCAGTTGCGGTCGAGGTTGCGGTAGTAGCTCAGCCCGCCGTGAAAGCCGGTCCGCGCGAACGTCCGCACGTAGACGTCGAGCTCGTCGTCGGTCATGAACGGCGGCGTCCGCGGTTGGTCGCCGGTGTCGGCCGCCCACGCCGCATCCCATACGCGTGAGGTCGCCAGCGTCCGGCGGACGTCACGCGCGAGCGCCGCTTCGGCGATGCCGGGCCGTTGGAACCAGACCATGTAGAAGTCCTCGCCAAGGTGCTTGCGCATCAGGCCCAACGGAGGCGCCGGCGCCCGCGGCGCGAACGGGACCGACAGCCCCGCCACGGCCAGCACCCGCTCGGGATGCAGCCACGCCGTCTTCCAGGCCACGTCCGCGCCCCAGTCGTGGCCGATCACCGTGCCGCGCTGTACCCCGGCGTGATCGAGCAGCCCGAGCACGTCGGCGGCGAGCACGTCGACCGCGTAGCGCTCGGCCTCGTCGGGCACGTCGGAGTCGCCGAACCCGCGCATGTCCGGGACGATCACCCGATAGCCGGCTTGCGCCAGTGGCTCGATCTGGTGGCGCCAGGAGAACCCGAGCTCCGGGAAGCCGTGCAGCAGCACGAGCACGGGCCCGTCGGCCGGGCCGTGCTCGGCGACCGCCAGCTCGATCCCGTTGATCGGCAGTCGCGGGCTCACCCGACGGCCACCTGCGCGACCGCGTCGACGAGCCGTCGCACGTCGGAGCGGTCGTTGTAGAGCACCAGGCTGGCGCGGACCGCGCCGCCGCTGTCGCCCAGCCCGAATCGCTGCATCAGCTCGTAGGCGTAGTTGTCGCCGTTCCAGACGTTGATGCCGTGCCGGTTGCACGCTGCCACCACGTCGGCGGGGGAGACGCCGCGCACGACGAATGAGATGGTCGAGGTGCGCCGTCGCGCGGAGCCGAGGATCCGGACCCCGTCGACCGCCGCCAGGCCGTCGCGAGCGACCGTCGCCAGCTCGTCGAGGTAGCGCTCGGTCGCGCCCATCGTCGCCAGCACCCGCTGCCGACGGGAGCCGGCCTCGTCGGTCAACCCGGCGATCCAGTCGACCGCGGCGGCAACGCCGGCCAACTGCTCAAACGACGCCGTCCCGCGCTCGAACCGCTCCGGCCCCTGATCGGGTGACGGGACCAGTTTGCGCGGCTCGAGCCCTGCCAGCAGCGCCGGGTCGGCGATCACCGCGCCCGCGTGGGGACCGAACCACTTGTAGCTCGAGCACGCGTAGAAGTCGGCGCCGAGCGCGGCGATGTCGGTCGGACCATGCGGCGTGGCGTGGACGCCGTCGACGAAGATCAGCGCTCCGGCCGCGTGAGCTCGGTCGGCGATCGCGCGGACGTCGGGCCGGGTACCGATCGCGTTGGAGGCGGCGGTGACCGCGACCAGCCTGGTCCGCTCGCCGATCACGCCATCGAACGCTTGGACGGGCAGCTCGCCGCTGTCGACGTCGAACTCGGCCCAGCGGACGGTCGCGCCGGCGCGCTGCGCGGCGAGCACCCACGGGCGGATGTTGGCGTCGTGGTCAAGCGACGAGACGACGACTTCGTCGCCGGGCCCCCACGAGCGCGACAGCGTGTCGGCGAACATGAACGTCAGCGTCGTCATGTTCGGGCCGAGCAGCACCCCGTCGGGGGAGCCACCGACCAGATCCGCGACGGCGCGTCGTGCCGCGTTCACCGTCTCGGTGCTGCGCTCCGAGCCCGGGAACGCACCATGGACGTTGGCCATCGCCGCGCGCATCGCGCCCACCATCGCATCGATGACCGCCGAGGGCAGCTGCGTCCCGGCGGCTCCGTCGAGCGCGGCCCGTCCGTCGCGCAGCGCCGGGAACTCGCCGCGGATCTCCTCGATGCGGCGTGCCAGCCCGAACGTGTCGGATGTTCCCTCGACTGCGGTCATGCTCACCTCTCCTCGCGCTCGTGTGGCGATGAGTAGATCACGAACCGTAGGTCGGGACGGTTGATGACGAATCACGCCGGACAGTCCGGCGTGATTCGCCATGTTCCCGAGCGCGATCTGAAACCAGGGGCGGCGCCGGGTCGCGCCTTGGTCGTCCTAGCCTGCGCGCAGGCCGTCGAGCGCGATGTCGAGGATCCGCTGCACCTGTCCAGGATCGCCCGTCTGGATCTTCGAGATCCCCGCGACCATCTGGATCACGTCTGGCAGGTTCGCGTCAGCGCGCACGACGCCGGCCTCCTGAGCGCGTCGCAGCAGCGGCTCGCCAGCGGTGTACATCGAGGTGCGGCAGCCCATGAACAGCGGCGAGTCGCGGTCCATGTAGTCCAGCAGTTCGGCAGCGAGCGCCTGCTTGGTCGCCATGTAGCCGACGAATCCGTGCAGCCAGGCGACCAGCGCATCCCACGGCTCCAGCTCGGCGAACTCGGCGGCCGAGCGACACAGCGACTCGACCTCCTCGGCGTAGACGGCTTCGAGCAGCGCTTGGCGGTTGGGGAAGTGGCGGTACAACGTGCCGATCCCGACCCCCGCCTGGCGCGCGATCTCCTCGAGTGACGTGGCGGACCCGCCGGCCGCGAACGCGGCGCGCGCCGCGGTGAGCACCTTCTCGCAGTTACGGCGCGCGTCGGCGCGCATCGGTCTGGTGCGCTGCGTGTCGGTGATCGTGTGTTGCTCGATGGTGCTCATTTCGGCCCTCCCCGAATCTACCGCTTGACAAAACGGAGGCATCCTCCGTATAGTCTCTAGCGGAGGCACCCTCCGAATATTGGGAAATATTTGCGGAGGCATCCTCCAGATTACCACCGGCCCACGGGCCAATCAACAGTTCGGACCCTTTATGCCCCACCTCTCACCACTTTCTTCGCTTTCCGCCAACCCCGACCGCCGGCGCTGGATGTCGCTCGTGGTCGTCTGCTTGGCGCAGCTGATGATCGTGCTCGACACGACGATCGTGAACGTCGCGTTGCCCTCGATCCAGCACGATCTCCACTTCACCCAGGGGAACCTCACCTGGGTCATCGACGCGTTCCTGGTCACGTTCGGCAGCTTCCTGCTGCTGGCCGGGCGGCTCGGCGATCTCCTCGGCCGTAAGCGCGTCTTCCTGCTTGGCCTGACCATCTTCACGATCGCGTCGGTGCTGTGCGGCGTCGCGCCATCCCAGGGTTTCCTGATCGGCGCTCGCTTCCTGCAGGGCATCGGTGCCGCGTTCCAGGCGTCGGTGATCCTGGCGATCATCGTCACCGAGTTCCCCGAGCCCGCCGACCGTGCCCGCGCGATGAGCGCGTACGTGTTCGTGTCGGTCGCCGGTGGGTCGCTCGGCTTGTTGGCGGGCGGCGTGCTCACCCAGGCGCTCAGCTGGCACTGGATCTTCTTCGTCAACGTCCCAATCGGTCTGGCCACGCTGGCGCTCGGCCGGGCGCTGGTCCCCTCCGACCGCGGGTTGGGGCTCCAGCACGGGATTGATTGGCTCGGCTCGGTCCTGGTCACGCTCGCCCTGATGATCGGCGTCTACGCGATCGTCCAGGCGACCAGCCACGGCTGGGCATCGGCCCAGGTGCTCGGCTTCGGCGGCCTCTCGCTTGTCCTGCTGGGCGCGTTCGGCGTGCTCGAGTCGCGTCTGGAGAACCCGATCATGCCCCTGCGGATCCTGTCGGTCGGCGGCCTCGTCGGCTCGAGCGTCGTCCGCGGCTTCGTCGTCACCGGCATGTACTCGACGTTCTTCCTCGGCACGCTGTACCTCGAGCACGTCCGTCATTTCACGGCGCTGCAAACCGGCCTCGCCTACATGCCGTGGACGATCACGGTCGCGATCATGTCGCTCGGCGTGACCTCCCGCCTCGTCGCCCGCTTCGGCGCGAGACAAGTGCTGCTCGGCGGCATGGTGGCCGTGATCGGCGGCCTGATGCTGCTGACCACAACCGGACCGCACACCGCGTTCTTCCCGACGATCGGCGTCTCGTTCTTCCTGATCGGGCTCGGGATCGGCACGGCGTTCATGCCGCTGCTGCAGATCGCGATGGCGAGTGTGCCCGCCGCCGACGCCGGCCTGGGCTCGGGCATCGTCAACGTCTCCCAGCAGATCTCGGGGGCGCTCGGCCTGGCGGTGCTGTCGACGATCGCGACCAACCACACGAAGTCGCTGGCCGCCGGGGGAGCCTCGGCCACCCATGCGCTGATCGGCGGCTACCACCTCGCGTTCACGATCGGAGCGCTGGCCGTCGCGGTCGGGATCGTCACGGCGCTGGTCGTGCTCCGAGCCCGGCGTGAGGTGCCCCAGGCCGCGCCCGTGCCGGCGCTCGACCCGGTCCCGGCTGACGGGCCCGCGTTCGAGAACTTCGCGCTCGATCTGCTGGATCCGGATCTGGCCGCCGCGCTCGAGAGCGAGTCCGACGACGAGCACGATTTCGGGCTCCCGTTCGACTTCGATTCGGCGCCCGCCGGTGCTGACGTCGAGGGGTACTGATCCGTCACTCGCCGTGATGGCGGCTCGGCCGGGCGCCCGTCCGATCCGCCACCCGCCGTGATGCCGGCTCGGCCGGGGGGGCCGCGGGGTGGGGGGGGGCCCGGGGGGGGGGGGGGCGCGGGGGTGCCGCGGGGGCGCGGGCACCCCCCACCCCCCCCCCCGGGGCCGCCCCCCCCCCCCCCC
>Ga0302314_10017852_pt1 | contig 11864 bp, 12 predicted proteins | sample III_Palsa_N2_3_FD_200533 | JGI IMG/M metagenome (GOLD analysis project Ga0302314, IMG submission 200533) | Peat permafrost microbial communities from Stordalen Mire near Abisko, Sweden - III_Palsa_N2_3 | ecosystem: Environmental > Terrestrial > Soil > Palsa > Peat permafrost | place: Sweden...
GACCTCGGCGAGCGGCAGGCGCTGGCGCTGGCGGCGGGCTGCGTGCTGGCCGCCGCCGCGCTGACCGCCGCGACCGGCCTGCTGGCCACCGGCTACGGGCTGGCCCTGGCCCTGACCGCCTACCTGGCCACCTCGTTCCTGTACTCGTTCGGACTCAAGCACCTACCGGTGATCGAACTGGCGCTGGTCGCCTCCGGGTTCGTGCTGCGGGCGCTGGGCGGCGCGGCGGCCTCGCGGGTGCCGCCGTCCGCCTGGTTCATCCTGGTGTGCAGCCTGGGCGCGCTGCTGGTGGTGATCGCCAAGCGCTACACCGAGATCACCTCGCTGGGCGGGCCGGCCGCCCGGCACCGCCCCTCGCTGCGCCGCTACACCCCGCGCGGGCTGCGCGCCGCCCAGCGGGCGGCGGCGCTGCTGATGGTCGCCGCCTACCTCGCCTGGGCGGCGACCGAGCCGGACACCTGGGCCGGGCACTGGCACCTGGCCACCGCCGTACCGCTGGTCTGCGCGCTGGTCCGGTTCGACCGGCTCACCGCGACCGCGACCACCGCGCACATCGAGGACTTGATCGTCCGGGACGTGCCGATGGTCTGCTTCGAGGCGGTCTGGCTGCTGGTGTTCGTGGTCGGACTGGCCACCCACCCCTGACCGGTTCGCTCTACCGGCCCGTTTCCCTGGCCCGTTGGCCCCGCTACGGCTGGTCCGTCGCGGCGGCCAGCAGCCGTTGGTAGGCGGCCCGGCCGTCCGGGCCGAGCAGCGACAGGTAGGGCGCGGGCGGCCGCAGGCAGCTCCCGGCGCGGGCGATCGCGGCCAGCCGGGCGGCCAGCACCCCGGGCTCGGGCCGCAGTTGCTCGCACAGGTCGAGGTGGACGTCGGCGAGTTCCGCGCTGATCTCCTCGACCTCGCGGCGATAGGTGCGCCAGTCCTCGCCGAGGACCTCCGCGAGCCGGTCCCAGCGCTCGACCGTGTACTCGACGGCGTCCAGCAGCTCGGCGGTCGGCGGGCGCAGCGCCTGCGCGTGCAGCTCGGCCAGCGTGGCGCGGACGGCGGTGACGATGTCGTGCAGGTCGTACTCGTCGTCGCCGCCGGGTATCGCCTGGGCCTGGTCGGCCAGCGCCCGCAGCGGGGCCAACTCCTCGGCGGTGGGCGGGCCGAGCCTGCCGGTGGCGACCTCCAGATCGGTGGCGGCCAGCCGGTCGCGGGCGGCCTGCCGGGCCACCAGCGCGGCCAGCCGGGCCGGGTCGAGGGTCTCGGCGAGGGCCAGGAAGCGCAGCTCGGCCGGGTCGAGCGGGGTCTCGGTCGGGCCGGGCCGGTGCGCGCTGGGCCAGCTGGTGCCGCAGTCCACGGCGGTCAGGGCGGTGGCCACGCCGTGCGCGCACAGCGATCCGGACTGGGCGTCGTCGCAGTCGCACTCGCCGGCCAGCGTCAGGTCGTTGACGCCGACCCAGACCTGCCAGGTGGTGTCGCTGTCGGTGACGTCGGCGTTCAGCCCGCCGTACCCGGATTCCAGGTTGTCGACGGCTGCGGCGTCGCGCAGCCGCTCACCCTCGCGGTAGGCGTCGGCCGGTGCTGCGGCCCGCACGGTCTCGGTGGTCACGCTCAATGCCATGCGCACATCCAACCGTGCCCGCCCCGGACGCCGTGCGGCGGGGTTCGGTAGGTCGTGCCCCGGTGGGGCGACCCGGATGGCTTCCCTTACCCGTCCGGGTGACGTGGTGACGCATGGCTGCCCTCACCGACCATCGATCTGATGAAATATCAGGTCGCATATTGCCCACAACGGGCATGTCGGGGCACCCTGATGGCGTGGTTGCGAAGGGTAGTCTCTCGTTACGCTTCGTGGCGATGGCTGCCTGGCTGCACCACATCACGGCCCCGGCCAACTGGGCGCAGGGGCCCGCACATTTTTTGGAGCACGCCATGCACCATGACCGGACCCGCGTCAGGACCGCCGACTCGTCGCGCGCCGCCGTGCGCGCGGGGCGCGACAGGCCCGAGCCGTCGGTGGCGGCCATGGTCGCCGAGGCGGCCCCTGGCTTCTACCTGCTGGTCCGGTCGACGGGTTTCGCCGTGCACATGAGCGCGTCGGCGGGCCATCTGCGCTTCGTCCGCCAACTGGCCGACGCCACCCTGACGGCAGCCGGGGTGGACGCCGAACTGGCCCAGGACGTCCAGCTGGTGGCGTCCGAGCTGATCGGCAACTCGGTGCGGGCCTGCGGGGACTTCGTACCGCTGGTGGTCGAGGTGGACGCCGACCCGCGCGGGGTCACCGTCAAGGTGCACGACCCCGACCGACTGGCCCTGCCGAAACGTTCCGGGATGCCCTCGGACTGCGCCGCCGAGTCCGGTCGAGGGCTGCCACTGGTGGACCTGCTGGCCCCGGGCTGGCAGGTGGTGCGGACGCCCACCGGCAAGCAGATCAGCTGTCGGCTGCCGCACCCCCGCCGGGGCTGAGCCCGGCCAGGGTGACCGTGACCAGGCGGTCCAGTGCGGCCGGGACGGGCGCGGCCCCGGCCGGTCCGGCCGGTCCGGCCGTGGTCGGCAGTTCGGCGGCGGCGCCGAGGGCGTGCAGGCAGTAGGCCGCGAGCTCCTCGGGGGCGGTGTCGTCCCGGACCGCGCCGCTGTCGGCCGCCCGCGCCAGCAGGTCCCGGAACAGGTCGAGCAGCAGCCGCCGGGTCCGGGCGACCCGCTCGTCGTCTGCTGGGAGCGCTCCCAGTGCCAACCCCGGAGCCTGCTCGCGGACCAGCAGGGCGTAGCCGTGCAGCACCGCCGTGAGCCGCCGGGCGGGTTCGTCCTCCCGGTCGCGGAGCTCGGCCAGCCGGACCAGCTGGGCCGAGACCTCCCGCTCGTACCACCCGGCCAGGACCGACCCGACGTCCGGGAAGTACTTGTACAGCGTGGCGCGGCCGATTCCGGCCGCCCCGGCGATCTGCGACATGGTCACCGAAGCCGGCCCGTGCTCCGCCACCAGCGCGGCCGTGACGTCGAGGGTCGTCTCCCGGACCGCGCGGCGGTGGGTCTCGATCGTCTCGTTCCACAGCTTCGGCACCAGGTGATCCTATGCGGTGGTCACGGCCTGGGCCCGCGCCTCGGAGCCGGTCTCCAGGCCGGTCTCCGGGCCGGCCTCCGGGTCGGTCTGCGGGCGTCCGGCGCGGCGCAGCCAGAGCATGCCGGTCACCGGCAGTACCAGTGGGATGAACAGGTAGTCCGCTCCGTAGTACGACCACACGGTCTGGTCGGGGAACCACGACTGCACGGCGATCGACAGTGTCCCTATCACCAGCACGCCGGCCAGCTCCACGCCGCAGCACACCAGCGCGATCCGCCGGGCCGACTCGCCGCCGCGCACCAGCGTCACCAGGATGAACGCGTACACCACCGCGGCGAAGGCGGAGAGGATGTAGGACAGCGGTGCCCGGTGGTACTGGGCGATCAACTGAAAAGCCGCCCGCGAGCCGGCCGCGACCGTGAACAGCCCGTACAGGCTGACCAGCAGTCGGCCCGGGCCCTCGCCGATCTTCGGTCGCGGCCGGTCCGGCGCCGACTCGTCGGGTGCGGGTGCGTCCGGCATGGGTGCGTCCTGTGTGGGCTCGTCGGGTGTGGGCTCGTCAGGCGGGGAGGCTTTGGGTGAGGAGATCCCAGGCGGGGAGGCCTTGGGGGCGGAGTCGTCCGGCGGGACGGGGTCAGCCATGGCCGCCTCCCCAGACCTGGTCCAGCCGCAGCTCCAGCGCCGCCAGCACCAGTCCGCCGGCCACCCCGATCGCCGAGCCCCAGCGGGTCCGCTCCACCAGGGACATGAACGCGGCGGCCGGGACGACCAGCACCGCGCCGACCGCGTAGAGCAGGAAGACCACGTTCCCGCCGTCGGCCTTGTGGCCGTTCGCGATCTCGACGACGCCGAACACCAGTTGGGCCAGGGCCAGGGCGGTCACCACGGCCATGCCGATCAGGTGCCAGTCCTTGGTGGGCTGGTCGCGCGCCGTGGCCAGCCCGCACCACGCCGCCAGCAGCAGTGCCGCGATCGAGACCGCGGCGGTGAGAACGCCGGTCACCCCGACCGCCGCGCGGTGCGGGGGAGCGGACAGGAAGCACTGAGCATGCGGTGACTCTATACGCGGTCGGACTGACTGGAACACCATGACTTGATGGCGACAATGTGTATTGATAGACCTCGGCGGCGGAGCTCCGGACCCCGCCCGTGGCCAGAAGCGCGGTTCGGTCACCGAAGACGGGCAAGAGATGCTGGAGGATCGCCGAAGCGGCAGGCAGGCGTCGTTCCGCCGAGCGAGGAAGGCACGCATGGGCTTCAGCAGGATGCCGGGCTCCGGATTGACGTCGAAGAAGACCGAGCCGCGGGTGCCGCTGCGGCACGGCGAGGGTGACAAGGAGCACCTGACCAGTTTCGGCGGTCTGGCCGCGCTCTCCCTGGACGCGCTCAGCTCGGTCGCCTACGGGCCCGAGTCCATCGTCCTGGTGCTGTTCGGCGCCGGCCTCTCGGCGCTGCGGCTGACACTGCCGATCACCCTGGTCATCGCCGGGCTGCTGGTGGTGCTGGTGATCTCCTACTGCCAGGTGATCGCGGTGCACCCGGACGGCGGCGGGGCCTACGCGGTCGGCAAGAAGGACCTCGGGGCCACCGTCAGCCTGCTGGCGGCCGGCAGCCTGGTGGTGGACTACGTGCTGACCGTCGCGGTCAGCCTGGCCGCCGGGGCCGCGAGCCTGGCCTCGGCCTTCCCCACACTCGCCCCGCACCTGCTGCTCATCTGCCTGATCGGCCTGGTGCTGATCACCGCCGTCAACCTGTGGGGCATCGCCGAGAGCGCCCGGGCGCTGATGCTGCCGATGGTGCTGTTCCTGGCCGCGATCTTCGGAGTGATCGGCGTCGGCCTGGTGCGTCCCCATCCGGCCGCCATCGTCGGCACCGTCGAACCGGTGCACATCACCGAGACGCTGGGGATCCTGCTGATCCTGAAGGCGTTCGCAGCCGGTTGTTCGGCGCTGACCGGGATCGAGGCCATCGCCAACGGCGTCCCCACCTTCCGCGAGCCCCGGGCCAAGCGGGCCCAGCGCACCGAGCTCATGCTGGGCGCGCTGCTGGCGCTGATGCTGATCGGACTGTCGCTGCTGATCCGGCGCGAGCATGTGGCGCCACGAGGCGGGGTGACCGTGCTGGCCCAGCTCACCGCCGGGTCCTTCGGCCACGGCTGGCTCTACTACGCCTCCAACATCACCGTCACCCTGGCCCTCGGGCTGGCGGCCAACACCAGCTTCGGCGGCCTGCCGGTGCTGATGAGCCTGCTCGCCAAGGACAATCGGCTGCCGCACCTGTTCGGCCTGCGCAGCGACCGGCCGGTGCACCGCTACGGCGTGGTCGCGCTGGCGCTGCTGGCGGCGGTGCTGCTGATCGCGGTGGACGCGGTCACCGACCGGCTGATCCCGCTGTACGCGATCGGGGTGTTCATCGGATTCACCGTCAGCCAGACCGGACTGGTGCGGCACTGGATCACCCGGCGTCCGCCGCGCTGGGCGCTGCGGGCGGCGATCAACGGCACCGGGGCGGTGCTGACCGCGACCGCCGCACTGGTGTTCGTCGCCAGCAAGTTCACCGAGGGCGCGTGGGTGGTGGTGATCACCGTTCCGCTGCTGATGCTGCTGTTCTCCCGGATCGAGAGCTACTACGGCGCGGTGGGCCGGGAGCTGGGCCTGGGCCTGCTGCCGGACCGTCCGGAAGCGGGCGAGAGCCTGGTGATCGTCCCGGTCGCGACCATCAGCCGGGTCACCGAACTGGCCCTGCACTCCGCGCTGTCGCTGAGCCGGGACGTGGTCGCGGTCAGCGTCCACCCCGACCCGGAGGGCTGCTCGGAGTTCCAGGACGAGTGGGAGCGCTGGGGGCCGGGGGTGCGGCTGGAGACGCTGGAGAGCCCGCACCGTGCGCTGGTCCACCCGTTCGTCGACTACGTCCAGCGGATGCGGCGGGACGGACGGCAGGTCGTGGTGCTGATCCCGGAGGTGCAGCCCCGGCACTGGCGCTACCGGATCCTGCACAACCAGCGCGGCCTGGTGCTGGCCACGGTGCTGCGGGCCAGCACCGACGCCGTCATCTGCACCATCCCGTTCCGGCTCGCCACCCGCTGACCCGACCACCTGCTGACTGACCACCCGCTGACTGACCACCCGCTGTCCCGTTCGGCCGCCCCCGCCCCGACACTGGAGCCATGGACACCCCGAACGCCCCCGCCGTCCCCGACGCCGCCGCGGTGGACTTCACGCCGGCCCAGATCGAGCGCTCGCGGGCGCGCAAGCGCGACACCCTGCCACTGCGCTACGCCTCGGCGCTGATCGGCACGGCCGTGCCCTGCGTGCTCGGCTTCACCCCGCTCGGAGCGGGACTGGTACGAGCGGCCGGGGAGTTGGCGGGCGGCGGCTGGATCGCCCGGGCCGTGCTCGGCGCGGTGGCACTGCAACTGGTGCTGACGCTGGCCGGCCTGCCGGTGTCGCTGCTCGCGGAGCGGATCAACCGGCGCTGGGGGTTGTCCACCCGGACCTGGCGGCTGTTCGCGGCTGACGCGGTCAAGGGGTTGCTGATCGGCGCGGTCCTGCTGACCGCCGTCTCGGTGGGGCTGTACGCGCTGGTCCGGGCGCGGCCGGGGGACTGGTGGCTGATCGCCGCACCCGCCGCGGCGGCGCTGGTGGTGCTGCTGTCCTTCCTGGTACCGGTGCTGTTCGAGCCGTTGTTCAACCGGTTCGAGCCGATGGCGGAGGGCGAGTTGCGAAGTCGGCTGCTGGCGCTGGTCGAGGCCTCCGGCATCCGGGTCAGGGACATCCTGGTGGCGGACGCCTCCCGGCGCACCACGGCCGCCAACGCCTATGTCTCCGGGATCGGCCGCACCCGCCGGGTGGTGGTCTGGGACACCACTGTCGAGCAGGCCGGACCGGAGCAGGTGGCCGCCATCGCGGCGCACGAACTCGGGCACGTGGCCCGGCGGGATGTGCTGACCGGCACCGTCGCCGGGGCGCTCGGCAGTGCGCTGGCGGTGCTGCTGCTGGCGGCGGCGCTGCACTGGGGCCCGCTGCTGAGCGCGGCCGGTGTGGACGGGGCGACCGACCCGCGCTCGCTGGCCCTGGTGCTGGCCCTGGCCACGGTGGCCGGGACCCTCGGCGGACCGGTCGGCAACGCGTTCAGTCGCCGGATCGAGGCCCGGGCGGACGGCTACGCACTGGATCTGACCCGCGCCCCGGAGGCCATGGTGGCCATGCAGCGCAGGCTGGCCGTGGTCAACATCGCCGACCTGGCCCCCCGCCGGACAGCGGTGCTGCTGTTCGCCACGCACCCGCCGACCGGGGCCCGGATCGCCCACGCCCGCGCCTGGGCCCGGAACCACGGCGTCCCGGTGCCGCCGCCACTGGAGGGCTGAGGCGGAGGAGGCCCTGAGGCGGAGGAGAGCTGAGGCGGAGGAGAGCTGAGGCCGATGACCGCCCGGGCCGGGAACCCGGGCGTACCGTCGCACGTTTGTTTGGTGTGGGCGGTTTTGGGATCTTCGACGAGCTCTTCAGTCCCGGTGCGCGGCACCGGGAGGAGGAGCGCAACCGCCTGGAGCTGACCCGGGACGAGGACGGCGACAGCGAGCCCGACCGGGGGCCGATCGACCTCGACAGCGGTGCCGTGGTCATCCGCCTGCCCGACTCCGACTGAGGTCGGCACCTGGGCTGGGCGTCTGGGCTGGGAAACCGGCGTTCAACCGCCCGCGAGCCTTCGCATACCGGCTTCGAGGTCGTCGATGTCCATCACCGGGGTGAAGGTGATCTTGGCTCCCAGCTCCTGGAACAGTGGCTCGCACAGGAGTGGGATGTCAGCGGTTTCCCGCAGGTCGAAGACGAAGTAGCCGGTCCGCAGACCGTCCTGGGACCCGAAGTACGCGGCCTCCGGCTTGATCCGGTCAAAGGCCGACTTCATGATCTTCGGCAACTGGTTGTCAGCGATCGCCCTGGTTGCCTTCTCCGTGTCCATCTGTACGGTCAACAGCACTCTCATGGCTTGTGGCCTCCCATCGGAGTGAAAGCACAGCCGGGTCCACATCACCGTCATGATTCTCGGCCCGCGATGAGGCAGTGCCGTCACTGTCATGACCTTCAAGGCTACGGCCGTTCAAGGTACTTCGCCACGCGCCGGGTGCTCATCCCTTGCGGGCCTCGCGGAGTTGCTGGTACCCCTTCGGTTAGCACTCTCATGGTGAGAGTGCTAACCGAAGGGGGGCGATCAGATGGTCGCGGTGCTGCGAATCCGGGACTTCCGGCTGATCGTCAGCGGCCAGTTGCTGTCCAGCCTCGGCGACTGGCTGCTGCTGGTGGCCGCGCCGTTCTTTGTGTTCAGGCTGACCGGATCGACCCTGGCCACCGGCCTGTCGATGGCCGTGGAGACCGTGCCGGCGCTGCTGCTCGGCCCGGTCGCCGGGGTCCTCGCCGACCGCTGGGACCGACGCCGGACGATGCTGGCCGCGGATCTGCTGCGAGCCGCGACGGTGGCGCTGATGCTGCTGGTCCACCACCCTGGCCAGGTCTGGCTGATCTATGTCGCACTGCTGGTCGAGAGCTCCTTCGGCCAGTTCTTCAACCCGTCCCAGCAGGCCCTGGTCCCGGCCCTGGTCGGCCGGGGCGACCAGCTGGGAGCAGCCAACTCACTGGTCGCCCTGGTGTCCGGAACCGTCCGCCTACTGGGTGGTCCAGCGGGTGGGGCGCTCTATGCGCTGGCCGGGTTCGCCCCGGTGGTGGGCCTGGACGCGGGCAGCTACCTGGCCTCGGCCGGGCTGATCGCGGCCGTCGGCTTCCGCCCGTCGAAGGCGGCATCGGCGGCGGCATCGGGATCGGTGGCCCCGATCCGGGCGGAGGGCTCGCCCTGGCGGCGCTTCGCCGGTGAGCTGTGGGACGGGGCCGCCCAGGTCCGGGCGACTGCGGGACTGACCCCGCTGCTGGCCTCGGCCGCCGTGATGCTGGTCGGCAACGCGGTGCTGACCGCGTTGCTGGTGCCCTACATCGGCAATGTGCTGCACGCCGGAGCGAGCGCCTTGGGCTGGCTGTTCGGCGCACTGGGCGCGGGATTCCTGCTCGGAGCGCCGCTGAGCCGGGCGGTCTCCGCGCGGATCGGCGACCGGACCGTGGCGGTGGGCAGCCTGCTCGTACTGAGCCTGACCTTCGCCCTCGCCTTCAACGTCCACGACGCGGCCTGGGACCTGCCGTTGTTCGCGCTGATCGGGCCGCCCGCGGTGTGCTTCCTGGTCATGGTCAGCACCTTCGTCGCCCGGTCCACCCCGGACCGGCTGCTGGGCAGGGTCAGCTCGTTCTACGGCGTGGTGCAGGCGGCGGCCACCCTGTTCGGCATGCTGGTCGGCGCCGCGCTCGGCCAGCGGTTCGGCACCGGCGTCACCATCGACCTGGCCGCCGTCACCGTCGCGCTGGCCGCGACGGTCGCGCTGGCGGTCCCCCGGCACGGAGCGGCGCCCGCGCCCGTCACCGACCTGCCGACCCCGCGCGCCCTGGACACTCGGGACAGCCGGGACAGCCGGGACAGCCGGGATGCCGTCGGCTCAGCAGACGATGCCCACCTCGGCCAGGGCGCGGGCCTCGGCCACCAGTTCGTCGATCCAGTCGGCTGACTCCGGCACCGCCCGCACGCCCTCCTCCACCACCCAGCGCAGGGCGATCACCGTCCAGCACAGGCCGCCGGTGACCAGCAGGTCCGGCACCGAGGCCGGGTCGATCCCGGCGGCGTCGGCGAAGACCCCCGGGAGCGCTCCGAGTTGGACCTCCTCGCCGATGCCGAGCTTTCGGGCCTCCCGCAGCAGGCAGTACAGGTCGCCCAGATGCGCGTGCAGGTAGGCCCCGGGCCAGTCCACCGGAGTGATCCGGCCGCCGTCCCCGTGGACCAGGTTCTTGGCGTGGAAGTCGCTGTGGACGTTGGTGACCGCGCCCGGCCCGCCGGCACCGTCCGGGTCGTCCTCGGTCTGCCGGTCCAGCGCGGCGAGCCGCTCGGCCAGGCGCAGCGCCGGGGCGTCCAGCGCCCCGGTCAGGTCGGGGCGGAGCGCTCCCAGCCCGGTGGCCGCCCGGGCGGCCAGGTCGGCGAAGTCGGCGGCGGAGCGGCGCAGTTCGGCGCCCAGCGCCGGATCGCGGGCCAGCCCGTGCGCCGCCGTCGCGCGCATCCGGGCCAGGGTGCGCACCGCCTCCCGATAGCCCTCGGCGGTGGGGCGCTGCTCCAGGGTGTCGCGGCCGACGTCCTCCAGCACCATCAGCCCCGGCTCGGCTCCGGAGCCGCCGACGGCGGCGATCAGCCGGGGCGCGGGCAGGCCCAACGGCACCAGCAGGTCACGGTAGCGGCGGGCCTCCTCGGCCATCTCGCCGGTGCCGCGCTTGACCACCACCGAGCGCGGTCCGGGGCCGCCCGGTTCGATCCGCCACACCTCGGACAGGCCCCACTGCCGCAGCCGTTCGCCGCGCAGCGGGACCGCGCCCGGGCCGAGCGGACCGAGCGGGCCGGTCAGCCAGTCGGGAAAAATGCCTTCGTCAAAAATCGCTGTTTCCGAGTCGTTCACTGCGACATCATCTGCCGTTGGGGGTCTCGGCCGCCTTTGCATTTTCTGGATCATTGGAGTCAGTTGTGCGTCTGCTCGTGCTCGGTGGAACCAATTACCTCGGCCGTCATCTGGTCGAACACGCTCTCGCCGAAGGGCACCAGGTCACTCTGTTCAACCGGGGCCGGACCGGCGCGGGGCTGTTCCCCGACGTCCCCCGGCTGATCGGGGACCGGACCGGAGACGGCCACCCGGCCGGGCTGGCCGCGCTGGCCGCGGGCAGTTGGGACGCGGCCTTCGACTTCTCCGGCTTCCTGCCGCGCCAGGTCCGGGCCACCGCCGCACTGTTGGCCCCGCGGATCGGCCACTACACCTTCATGTCCTCGATCGCCGTCTATCCACGGAGCGCCGAGCCAGGGCGCACCGAGGAGTCCCCGACCCGGGCGCTGCCGCCGGGCTCGGCCGAGCCCGAGGGCTTCGACGCCGACAGCTACGGGCCGCTCAAGGCCGCCTGCGAGCGGGCCGTCGAGCTGGCGCTGCCCGGGCGGGCCAGCTCGATCCGCTCCGGTCTGGTGGTCGGTCCCGGGGACCCCTTCGGTGCGTTCGGCTCCTGGGCGCAGGCGATGGCCGGGACCGCGACGGTGCCCTGTGCCGCCCGGGCGGAGCAGCCGGTGCAGCTCACCGACGTCCGCGACCTGGCGGCCTTCCTGCTGCGCACCGGCACGGCGCCGCTGCCGGGGGTGTTCAATGTGATGGCCGCGCCGATCACCTTCGCGGCGATGCTGGAGGGCTGCCGCCGCGCGGGGAGCGGCGGGTCCGCGACCGTCCGCTGGAACCGGGCGGAGAACGTCGACGAGCATGGTGCGGGTATCGTCCAACCCTGGGACGGGAGCGACGACGGGGTGTTCCAGCTCTCCTCGGCGCGCGCCGAGGCGGCCGGCTACCGGCAGCGTCCGTTCGAGGAGACCGCCCGCGACACCGTGGACTGGATCCGCCGGGCCCGACCGGTCTTCACCAGCCCGCACTGAGCAGCCGGCCCGCGCTGAGCGGTCAGCCCGCGCTGAGCAGCCGCGATGACGCGGTTGCGTGGGTGTACGTCATGATCTTGCGCAGGAATCCGACAGTGCTACGCAGGAAATGCAAAATTGAACGCAAGTGAAAGAATGCTCTATGCAAATGGGTGAGCGCCCGTGGCATAGTCCTTTCATGACTCGTAGACTCGCGGAGGTTGCCAGTCGGGTTGGCGTGAGTGAGGCGACTGTGAGCCGTGTGTTGAACGGCAAGCCGGGCGTTTCCGATGCGACC
>Ga0302314_10017854_pt1 | contig 11863 bp, 10 predicted proteins | sample III_Palsa_N2_3_FD_200533 | JGI IMG/M metagenome (GOLD analysis project Ga0302314, IMG submission 200533) | Peat permafrost microbial communities from Stordalen Mire near Abisko, Sweden - III_Palsa_N2_3 | ecosystem: Environmental > Terrestrial > Soil > Palsa > Peat permafrost | place: Sweden...
GCGGCGATAAAGGCGGGATCGAGCCGTGCGGCGCGCAGGGCGTCCTGCATCAGGACCCCCGTGCCGGGGCCGGCCTCGACCAACAGCACCCGCGCCGGCGCGCCCATCCCGCGCCAGGTCTCCACCACCCACAGGCCGATCAACTCGCCGAACATCTGCGAGATCATCGGCGCGGTGATGAAGTCGCCGTCCTCGCCCAGGGCCGGCCGCGTCGCATAGTAGCCGCCCAGGGGGTCGTGCAGGCAGGCGGTCATATAGTGGGCGACGGTCATCGGACCGGTGGCGCGGATTTCGGCGACGAGCCTCTCCTTCAGCGTCATGCGGCCTTCAGCCTCATGCCGCCGGGGGTTCAATCGCCTCGACCGGGGGCGCGGGGGGCAGGCGGCTGGCGCGCCAGACCAGCCAGACCCCGGCGATCACCATGGGGGTCGACAGGATGATGCCCATGGTCAGGCCGAGGGGGAAGTCATCCAGCCCGGCGTCCGGCTGGCGGACGTTCTCAAGGAGGATGCGGAACAGGCCGTAGAACAGCATGAACAGGCCGGTGAGCGCGCCCTGGCGCCGCAGCCAGTGCAGCCGGTGGGTCGCCAGGCGCAGGATGGCGAACAGCAGCAGCCCCTCCAACGCGGCCTCATAAAGCTGGCTGGGATGGCGCGGCTCGTCCCCGGCGCCCGGGAAGATGATCCCCCAGGGGACATGGGTGACGCGGCCCCAGAGTTCGCCATTGATGAAGTTGGCGATGCGGCCGAAGAACAGGCCGAACGGCACGCAAGGCGCCACCAGATCGCCTAACCGCAGCATGTCGATCTTGTTGACCAGCGAATAGACGACAAGGGCCACCATCACCCCGATGAAGCCGCCGTGGAAGGACATGCCCCCCTTCCAGATGGCGAACACGTCCAGGGGATGTTCGGCGTACTGATCGCGCCCGTAGAACAGCACCGAGCCCGCCCGGCCGCCGACGATTACCCCCACGGTGATCCACAGCACCAGGTCGTCGATCTGGCGCGCGGTGATGGGCGGCGCGGCCGGGGTCCACAGGTCAGGCTTCTTGATCAGCTGGGCGCAGTACCACCACCCCAGCAGGATGCCGGCGATATAGGCCAGGGCGTACCAGCGGATCGCCAGGGGTCCGATATGGATCAGAACCGGATCGAAATTCGGGAAATGCACGCCTGACGCCTCCTGTAGCGGTCGCGCTCGTTTATCGGGCGTGGGTAAATCTTAGATGCAGCGACAACAAGGCCGCTTCGCATTGTCGGTGTTTTCCCATAATAAGACAGGCATGCAGACTCAGAATCCATTCCTGGACGAGTTTTCCAAGCTCACGAACGCAGCCCTGGGTCTTGCCCAGGCGGCTGGCGAGGAGGCCAAAACGGCCTTCCGCGCTCAGACTGACAAGCTTGCCGCCGAGCTGGACCTCGTTCGCCGCGACGAGTTCGACGCCCTCAAGGCCGAACTGCAGATTTTGCGGGAAGAAGTGGAGAGCCTGAAGGCGAAGAAGACGCCGCGCGCGAAACCTTAAGACGAGAGTTTCGCTCGCCAGACACAAGAAGCTGGTTGAGACGGCGGCTGCGAAGCAGATTAGGCTTTGCTCACAGGGGCGATTCATCGGCGCTTAAGGCGACGGGTCGGCTCGTAGGTAGCGATGAGGTTTTCATGGACGCGCCCCATTCCGAGGAAGACGACGTCGATCTGGGCCTGGATCCGCTGGATGTCGTCGAACACGTTCTGGCCGCGGAAAACCTGACCTTCGACCGCACCGACGACGGCGACCTGGCCTTCGCCCTGGCCGGCGATTGGAAAGATTACGAACTCTGGTTCGCCTGGCGGCCCGAGGCCGACTGCCTGCAGATCTGCCTGTCCCTGGACATGCGCACCGCCAAGGCCAAGCGGGCGGCGGCCTATGAGCTGCTGTCTTTGGTCAACCAGCGCATCTGGCTGGGCCACTTCGAGATCTGGGCCGACGACGGCGAGGTGGTGTTCCGCCACGCCCTGTCGCTGCCCCATGGCGAGCGGCCGACCCTGGCCCAGGCCGCCTCGATGATCGATGCGGCGGTGGAGGCGGCGGACCGCTTCTATCCGGCGTTCGACTTCCTGGTGAAGGGCTCCAAGTCGCCGGACGAGGCCATGGCCGCCTGCATGTTCGAGACCGTCGGCCAAGCTTAGTTTATCTCGTCATCCCGGGCGTCCCTCAGGGGCGAACCGGGACCCAGGCGACTGGGCGCGCGGCCCCTGGGTCCCGGCTCTGCGCTTCGCTTGGCCGGGATGACGATCTTTTCTGGGGCTCAGCATGTCCGCCGACAAATCCTCCATGACTCCGATCCTGGTTCTCGGCGCCGGCCGCATGGGCGGGGCGCTGATCGAGGGGTGGGCCCTGACCAAGGCGTTCGCGGCCGCCGACCTGATCATTCGCGATCCCAACCCCAGCCCTGCCGCCCTCGCCGCCGCAAAGGCTGGCGCGCGGCTCAATCCCCCCGATGAGGTGCTGGCCGAGGCCAGGACCATATTGGTGTCGGTCAAGCCGCAGGTCTGGCGCGACGCCTCGTCCAGCCTGACCGACGCGCTGAACCCCGACGCCGTCATCATCTCCATCGCCGCCGGAGTCCGCATGGCCGATCTTAGCGCCGCGTTCGGCGGGCGGCCGGTGGCGCGGGTGATGCCGATCACCGCCGTCGCTATCGGCAAGGGCGTGGCCTCGATCGTCTGCGATACGCCCGAGGCCGGCGAGCGGGCGCGCGCCCTGTTCGCGCCGGTCGGGACGGCGGTGGAGCTGCCGTCGGAGGATCTGATGGACGCGGCCACCGCCGTGTCAGGCTCCGCGCCGGCCTATCTCTACGCCTTCATCGAGGCGATGGAGGCGGCGGCCGAGGGGCAGGGGCTGTCGCCGCAAGCCTCCCGTGACCTCGTCCGCGCCACCATGATCGGCGCGGCGGCCCTGCTGGACCACACCAAGTCCGACCCCGCCGAGCTGCGCCGTCAGGTGACCTCGCCCAATGGCACCACCGAGGCGGCGTTGAAGGTTTGGCTGGGCGAGGGGGGCCTGTTTCCGCTGGCCGCCGCGGCAGTGGAGGCTGCGACGAGGCGGTCGAAGGAACTGGCGGGGTAGATTTGACCGCTCATCCCTGCCGATGCCCATCGGCGACATATAGGGCGCGATTGTTTCGTTGTTGACGTGCATGCCCCGCCGCAGTAGCGGCCAGGTCACCTCAGTCACCCGTACGGGATGACAGCTCCCCCTTCGTGGGAGCGATTCAAGAATGCGGCTGCGGCTTAGGTGGAATCGCTCCCCCGATGGGGGAGCTGTCCCGAAGGGACTGAGGGGGCCTGGCCGCTACTGTGGCGGCGCCGGAATATCCTCAAACGACAAGGTCATTGCCTAACTTGCCGCATATGCGGCTTCGCAGGGATGGGAGTCTAAAAACTCACCCTCACGCCGCCGAACTCGCCCACCGGCGCGGCCAGGCTGTAGCTCCTGGGATTGGTCGCGTTCGGCGCCTGGGCCAGGAAGACCGAGGTGGTGGGGGAGAAGGTTCCGAAGGTGTAGTAGCGGGTGTCGGTGAGGTTATCGACCCGGGCGAACAGCTGGATGTGCGGCGTGACCTGGTAGCTGGCGTTCAGGTTCAGCACGAAGAAGCCGGGCAGCTGGGGCGTCAGGTTGGCCTCGTCGCCGAACAGGTAGCTGCCGCTCTGTCCCACCGCCGCGGCGCCAACGCTGAGCTTGTCGGTGGGGCGCGCCGTGACCCCCAGCTTGACCTGGTCGCGCGGGATGCCGGGCAGGTGATCGCCGGGGCTTATGGTCAGATTGCCATTGATGTCGCCGTCCGGATTGCTGCCGGCGGATTCCACGAAACCGCTGCGAAAGGTGGCGTCGGTGTGGGAATAGGCGATGTAGGCGCTCCAGCGCCTGGCCTGGAAGCGGACCTCGGCGTCGACGCCCTGGCGCCGCGTGCCGCCGATGTTGGTGAAATAGGCCCGGCCCACGGTGACGCTGTTGATGAAGACGATGTCGTCGGCGAGGTCGGTGCGATAGAGGCCGAGATTGTAGGACAGGGTCCCGTCGAGCACGGCTGTGCGGCCGCGCAGGCCGGCCTCGACGGTGTGGGCGATCACCTGTTTCAGGTTGGGGTCGCCGACGAAGAAGTTGGCCAGGCTGCAGGAATCGTTCGGCCCGGCGCAGGACAGCTCGGCCGGGGTGGGCGCGCGATTGGCCTGCGAATAGCCGGCGTAGGCGGTCAGCCAGGGGGTGACGCGGTAGGCCGCGCCGATAGCCGGGTTGAGCCGGCTGTAGTGATGGTCGCCGGTCAGGTCGCCGCCGAGCTGGTCATGCAGGTCGACCTCGACATCGTTGTAGCGGGCCGAGGCCGTGGCCGACAGGCGCGAGGTCAGGTCCAGGGTGTCGGTGAAGAAGAGGGCGCTGTCGGCGTCAGTGACGGCGACCTGGACCGGGACATTGTCACCCGGCTCTTCGATGACCACCCCGGGGCCGATGAAGACCCGGCTCACCGGTGTGAGGCCGCCGATGTAGGAGGTGGCGCCGAAGTTGGTCTTGGCGCCGTCGAAGCTCGCGCCCAGGACGCCGTGGTTGGCCATGCCGAACAGGCCGGCGGTGCTGACCAGCTGGGCCGAGGCGCCATAGGACCGGGTCTTGGTGGTCTGCTCGTCCAGCTCCGAATAGGCGAGGGGGTCGGAGCCGAGGAAGGCGGGGATGGTCGCGCCGCCCACCGTGGTGCTGGGGCCGCTGTCATCGCAAAGCAGCCCCGACCCGTCATTGCACGGGGTGTCGTTGGCGGCGTTGCCGTTCTCCACCGCCTGGCGGAAGGCGCTGTAATGGGCCACCGCGTCCAGGGACAGGTCGGGGGCCAGCTTGAAATCGCCGGTGAGGGTCGCGCCCCAATCGTTGTTCTGGATCGCGTTTGGCGCGGTGAATTGCGCCCGGGGGTCGACGGCGAGCAGCTCCACCGGCGCCGTGCCGGGGCCGTTCAGCGCTGTGTTGGCCCAGCGACCGCTCAGGTGGATTTCGGCCGCCTCGCCGCGCCAGCCATAGTCGCCATAGAGGTTGCTGATGTCGGAGGATTGCAGGTCGCGCCAGCCGTCCTGGTGGATGGCGTCGGCCGCGATGTAGAGGGCGGTGTTTCCGTAAGCCGCGCCATACTGGACCTCGCCTTCGCGGCTGCCGAAGGATCCGCCGGACAGGTCGGCCTCGGCGCCGTGATAGTCGAAGCCGGTCTTGAGGTTCAGGTTCAGCGCCCCGCCCAGGGCGTTCAGGCCGAACACCGGGTTGGAGTCCTCCAGGGTCAGCCGCTGGATGGCGATATCGGGGATCAGATCCCAGTTCACCGTATCGCCAAAGGCCTGGTTGAACCGGACGCCGTCGACATAGACCGCCAGCCCTTCGGACACCCCCTGCAGGGGCGAGGCCTCGAAGCCGTGGTAGAAGAGGGTGGGCTGGTAGGGGTTGCCGGCGGCGGAATCGAGATTGATCGCCCCCACCTGTTCGTTCAGCGAGCGCAGGGCGTCCGGGGTCCCGGTGGAGGCGATGTCGGCGCTGGTCAGCACCTGGACCGGGCCGGGCGACTTATCGCGATCCACGCCGGAGCCCGGCAGCGGCGTCGGCGCCACGACGACGACTTCGGAAACGGCGGAGGGCGCGGCGGTCTGGGCTTGCGCAGCCGTACAGAGCGCGAGTGCGGCCAGCGCTGGCGCGCCAGCCAGTGTTCCGCGCCGGATGGCGCTCGATCCGGTTGTCATCAGCTTCAACATCGCCGTGTTTTGCCGGACCAAGGTGGCGCCGGGAAGCGTCGAGATTTCAGCTCGGCCACACAGGTGCAAGCGTGAAGGGTGCGGACAACCTGCACCGTCTGTAACCGTCACCCCGGCAATCGAACGACTGCCCGCAGGCCGCCCAAGGGGCTCTTGTCCAGGGTCACGTCCCCGCCCAGGGCGCGGGCGGCGTCGCGGGCGATGGACAGGCCCAGGCCCACGCCCTTTTCATTCTGGTTGCGCGCCTCATCCAGGCGGCTGAAGGGCCTGAAGGCCTCCTCGTAGCGGTCCGGCGAAATGCCGGGGCCATTGTCGTCGATGATCACATCCACCCCACCGGACGGGCGGGTGAGGGCGGTGACCTCGACCCGTTCGGCATGGGCCGCGGCGTTCATGACCAGGTTGGACAGGGCGCGCTTGAAGGTGTTGGGCCGCAGGTTGGCGATCAGGCCCGGCTCGGTCCGCACCGAGACCACCGCCCCCGTCCGGGTCGCCGCTTCCGCTACGGCCTTGATCAGCTCGGCCATCAGGGTGGGCTCGACGGCCTCGCCGGTCTCGCCCCGGGCAAAGGCGAGGTATTCGTCGATCATATGCTCCATCTCGGCCAGGTCGCGCTTGATCTCCTGGGTGCGCGGGGTGGGTTCGGCCAGGGCGACTTCCAGCTTCAGCCGGGTCAGGGGGGTGCGCAGGTCGTGGCTGACCGAGGCCAGCAGGGCGGTGCGCTGATCGATATAGCGCTGGATCCGCTCCTTCATGGCGATGAAGGCATAGGCAGCCTTGCGCACCTCCGTCGCGCCGTGGGGCTTGAACTGCGCCGCGTCGGCGCCGCGGCCAAAGGCGTCCGCCGCCTCCGCCAGCCGCTCGATCGCCCGGACCTGGTTGCGGATGAAGACCAGGGCTATCCCCATCAACAGCAGGGTCAGCCCCGTCACCCAGACGATGAACTGGTAGCCGAGCCGGGCCATGGCGCGGTCGCGGGTGGCGACGACCCGCATCACCCCCTCCTTCAGGCCGATGCGGATATCGACATCGTTGGTCGCGCTGGTGGTGTCGAACCAGAAGGGCGCGTTCAGCCGGCTGGCCAGGGCCTGGCGCAGGGGCGAGTCCAGGCGAGCGAAGGGGGACGACGCCTTGGGGATCGGCAGGGCGCGGCCGGGTTCGAGGGAGATGGAGATTTTCAGCGTCCGGTGCGCCCGCTTGGTCAGGAGAGCCAGGTTCGCGGGAGAGGGATCGGCCTCATAGGTCTCCGCTACCCAGGCGATATCCCCGGCCAGGCTTTGCGACAGCCGAACGGTCTGGGAGCGCCACTGGTTGTCGAAGAAGACCCAGCTCACCGCCAGCTGCATCACGATCACGGGCAGGACGAAGATCAGCAGGGTGCGGCCGAACAGGGAGCGTGGCAGCCAGCGCTTGATCGCCCGGGGCCACAGCAGGCGCAGGACGGCGAAGCGGGACCGGGCGCGCCGACGCTCCGCCTGACGCTCCATCTGACGCTCCATCAGTCCGGCGCCAGCATGTAGCCGACCCCGCGCACGGTCTGCAGGTAGCGGGGCGTCTTGGGGTCGGGCTCGATCTTGCGGCGCAGGCGGGTCACCTGCACGTCCACGGCGCGGCCGGAGGGGTCGGCGGTCTCCCGCGCCAGGTCGAGGCGGTCGACGGCGACGTGGGCGTTGGCGGCCAGCCGGCGCAGCAGCACGGTCTCGGCCTCCGTCAGCCGCACCGCCTCGCCATCCCGGCTGAGTTCGCCCCGCTCCAGGTCGAACCGGCAGGCGCCCAGTTCCAGCACCCGCGCGGCGCTGGGCCGACTGCCGGCGCGGCGCAGGATGGCCTCGATCCGCAGCAGCAACTCCTGCGGCTCGAACGGCTTGGCCAGATAGTCGTCGGCGCCGAGGGTAAGGCCGGTGATGCGATCCTCCGACCCGTCCCGCGCCGTCAGCATCAGCACCGGGGTCTGACGCGAGGGCCCTGCCTCGCGCACCCATTTGGCCAGGGAAAATCCGTCCTCCCCCGGCATCATCACGTCAAAGACCAAGAGGTCGAAGTCCAGCATGGCCAGCAGCCGGCGCGCCGATTCCGCATCCGGCGCCCCGGTGACGCGAAACCCCGACCGGGTGAGATATTCCTTCAACAGCCCTCGGATGCGGTCGTCGTCATCGACCACCAGCAGGTGGCGTTCCCGGGGCGGGGTGGTGGTCCAGACGCTCAAGGTCTCATCCTTCCTGCGCACGGTCACATCCGCCCCGCCGCGGCATAGCCCTGCCGCTCAGCCGAGATCCCGGATTTCAAGATCGCCTTCAGCGTGGCCGAGATCGATCAGGCCCGCAAGGACGCCTGCGCCAAGAACGGCTTATCGGACGGCGGTCCGCGCCTATGTCTGGCGCGGAGCCGAGCTAGATCGGCGTCTCGCCGAGGGCCGTCTCTACTTTTTCGGTCTCACTCCAGGGGTCCACTCCAGCACCGAAATTGCGCGTGGCTCCAAAACCAAACCCGCGCCGGCGCGGGCTACTGGGCGGTGATTACGCCCTGCGGCGTCGTTATCGTGACGGACAGCGGGTGCGCAGGGGCGTGCGGCGTGGTTGTTGTGCCCTTATAGTTGGTGACGGATGTTGGCGAATAGGTTTCCCCAATCGCATCCTGCAACAACAAAATGAATTTGGTGAGGCACGCTCTGTTGCCGTATATCGGAGATGCTCCGGAGAGGCCGAGGTATTCCATATTAGCGCCCTTGGTGTGGGACACATGCAGGCATAGATTGGTCGTGTTTATATGGGCGGCGTCTATATTCTTTAGTTCGTTGTTTGTGTCATCCCATATTTCGTCGCGATTCCCTTTGAATATCGCGTGGCTCCCCGAGAAAAAGTAGGGGTCCGGTATTAAGCGATCGATTTGATCGTCGAACTGTCTCGGCGCGTCGCCCGGAACTCTCGGAACCGACAGCAATATCGGTGGATAAGCTTTAAGCGCGTCGACCTGGCTTGTCGGACCCGGGAGCGTGGCGAAAAGATAGAGCGCGCGCAGGCGACGCAGGTGATCGCCATCCGTTATCGGCGTCAGCGTCCAGCCCTGGGTCCACTGCCCCGTCGCGGAGAGGCTTGTCGTCCGCGTGTCGGTGCGCACCAGCGACTTTCCGTTTGAATTGGAAAGTGACGCAAACGTCTTGGCCTTGGCCAAAACATCGTTGAGTAGCGGGTTTACCGAATCCGTCGTGGTGACCGTGCCGGCATTGATTTCGACCTGGCTTGGCATCGCATCCTGGTCGTTCAGGAACATCGAGAGATTGTCCAGGACCTGCGCCTTGCGGACGCCCTCGACATGCGAGGCCAGGTCCACCGTATTGAGGTTAACCTGCGTGGACGCGCATCCACTCAGCGCCACCGCGACAACGGCGAGAAAAGCAACGCGCATAGTCCACCCCCATGACAACTTTAGGTTAGGCGAACTGCCCCGCTTGTCCAGCGGAATTGGGGAGGTGTCTGGCCGTGCATAAATGAGGACACACACAATTGCGGGTCCACGTCAGCATGGCGTGATGGGGCTAGAGCGGCCAGGACCGGCGGGACGCCTCGTGCTTCGACAGGCTCAGCATGAAGCGAATGTTGGGGTCGGTGAAATCCCATCCCTCCGGCCGACACATCCACCTCATGCTGAGCTTGTTGAAGCATGAGAGCGCGGTGCATCAATGGCCGCCCCAACGCCTACGCGGTCGCCAACGCTTTGCGCAGGCCCTCAGGGTCGGCCTTGATGGCGCGTAGCAGGGTGCGGGCGGGGCCGCTGGGCTTTTTGGCGCCGCGCTCCCATTCCTGGATCGTTCGAATGCTGAAGGCGTAGGCGGCGGCGAACTGGGCCTGGGTCATGCCCGCGGCGCGGCGGATGGCGCAAACGTCGACCTGGGGCGCCATGTCCGGCGCCGCATCGGGATTGGCGGAGATTTGCCGGGCGATGTCGTCATCGCCCATCGCATCGACCTTGCCCCAGTCGGTCGCGGCCAGGGCGTCGCGGGCCGCCCTACTCAAGGTTTTCGCCATAAGGTTTTACCTCCCGGCTATTCGCCTTCCGGAGCGAAATCACCCGTCGCTTCACCAAGGCGCCAGGGCGAGAATACATGCGCGGGGTTTGCAATGCGATGCGCATCGCTCCCCACAATGGTCATCGCCGCCCTTTGCTCCGCTTCTCAAACGACTGAGGTTTGCGCCTGCTCGCTCCATGGGTGGCCGCCACGAGGGCGGCCATGACGGGAAGGGTGGAGTGGGATATTGTGACGAGCAGGCACTTTTCGCTTGACATCTGTGCGCAAATGTTCTTTGTTCGTTCTTATGCCTATCAACCCGAGACAACCCAGGTTCGACGACTCCCCCACCGACTCCGCTAAGCCGGACGCGGTGGCGGAGCCGTGCGCGTTGGGGTGGGCTCAGGAGCATCTGCAGGTCTTGCGGGACCTCAGGGAGATGGGGATGACGCTGGCGCGGAATCTGACGCGGCAGGTGGTGGCGCAGGCCGAGGCGGAGGAAGCGCGGGCGGAGGCTGGCGAGCCGGTCTCGGAGTCGCCTCGGCGCGGGGCGCTGGTCGATCCGGCGCTGAGCTTTTCGCGGATATCGCGGGCGGTGCGGCTGACGTTGGCGCTGGAGGCGCGGACGCATCAGGCGATCGAGGACGCGGCCCGGCGTGGCGCTGTGGCCAATGACGATGACGCATCGGACAAGGGCGCGTCGGACGACGGCGCCAATGGTCCCATCGACTATGAGGGCATCGGGCGACGGATCCGCGCCGGGGTCGAACGCCTGATGGACTATGATATTCGCCGGGCGGTGGAGGACACCATCGAGGCCGCCAGCGACGCCCCCGAGGAGATGGATCGGCTGAAGGACGAGCTGGCGGAGCGGCTGCGCGAGGACGAAGTCTTTGCCGAACGCTTCGACTGGCCGATCGGCGAGGCCGTCGCCCTGATCTGCCAGGACCTGGGGCTTGAGCCGGACTGGGATCGCTGGGTGATGCGGGGCTGGGCCAGAGGCGAGGCGCAGCAGAGTCCGCCAGGCTCGCCCTACGCCACCGTCGAGCGGCCGCTGGACCCGGAGCGCCCGACCGGGACGGAAAAGTATCGCCAGGCGCGGGGCTTGCCGCCATTGGAGGAGCCGTTGCCGGTGAGGCCCATGTCGCCGGCGATGGCGGCCAGGTTGGCGGCGCGCGGGCCGCCGTGAGGGGGCTGCCGTGCGTCCTTCGACACGGCCCTCTGGGCCGGCTCAGGACGACGTGGGTTTGGTGGGCTTATGATTTTACGGCAGGCTGAGCCGCGCTCTTGAGCGCGTGTCGAAGCACGCATCTGCCCCACCGCGTCCTTCGAGGTTCGTCGCTGCGCGCCGAGCGCCTCAGTATGAGGAGCTTTAGTGAAACCTGACTGTAACCACGGCCTTTGCGCTGGCTCGCACCCGAGTATCTTCGCGGGCGGAATGGCGCCGGCGACCGTGAGCCCCTAAATATAGGCTTGGCCGTTCCAGGGGGCGGCCGCTCCCACATCTTTGCCAGGACGCCGCGTGCCGCCGATCATTTCCGTTACCGGTCTGACCAAGACCTATGCCTCTGGTCACCACGCGCTCAAGGGTATCGACCTGTCGATCCAGCCGGGGGAGATTTTCGCTCTGCTGGGGCCTAATGGCGCGGGCAAGACCACCCTGATCAGCATCATCTGCGGCATCGCCAAGGCCAGCTCCGGCCAGGTGATCGCCGACGGCCATGACATCGCGGTGGACTATCGCGCCGCCCGCTCGAAGATCGGCCTGGTGCCGCAGGAGCTGAGCACCGACGCCTTCGAGTCCGTGTGGTCCACGGTGAGCTTCAGTCGGGGTCTGTTCGGCAAGGCGCCCAATAAGGCCTATGTGGAGCAGATCCTGCGCGACCTTAGCCTGTGGGACAAGCGCGACGCCAAGATCAAGGACCTGTCCGGCGGCATGAAGCGCCGGGTGATGATCGCCAAGGCCCTGAGCCATGAGCCGCGCATCCTGTTCCTGGACGAACCCACCGCGGGCGTCGATGTCGAGCTGCGCCGGGACATGTGGGAGATGGTGCGCAAACTGCGCGAGAACGGCGTCACCATCATCCTGACCAC
>Ga0302314_10017856_pt1 | contig 11863 bp, 10 predicted proteins | sample III_Palsa_N2_3_FD_200533 | JGI IMG/M metagenome (GOLD analysis project Ga0302314, IMG submission 200533) | Peat permafrost microbial communities from Stordalen Mire near Abisko, Sweden - III_Palsa_N2_3 | ecosystem: Environmental > Terrestrial > Soil > Palsa > Peat permafrost | place: Sweden...
TAGGGCTGCATCAGGCCCTCGGGCGAGAGGTAGATCAAGTCCAGCTTGCCCGCCGCGAGCCGTCGCCAGGTCGTATCCCGCTCGTCCGGCGCCAGGCCCGAATCCATGCGCGCGGCCGAGACGCCCTGCTGGCGCAACGCCTCGACCTGGTCGCTCATCAGGGCAATCAGGGGTGAGACAACGAGGCCGACGCCGGGGCGCATCAAGGCCGGGATCTGGTAGCAGACGCTCTTGCCGCCCCCGGTCGGCAGCACGGCCAGGGCGTTGCGACCCGCCAGCACCTCGGTAATCACCGGCCCCTGCAGACCCCGGAAATCGGCATGGCCGAACGTGTGGCGAAGAATCTCGCGGGCGTCATTCAGGGTGGCGGTCACGCGGCCTTATGGCAGGGCTCGCGCGCGGCCGAAACCCGCGTCGCGCGCCCTGTTAGGCCTTCCTCAATCGGCTGGCGCTACCACTCGCCTTCCGCTCTCCGGCGCCTTCCGCTATGGAACCCGCCCGAGGCGCGGGGCGGTCCAAGGAAGGCGCATGTCACACGCAGAAGGCGGCGCGCCTCGCCCACGGGGGAGGCGTACTCCACTACAGGCGCTCCTGTACTGGTCTGTGGTGCTGTTCGTCTGGGGGCTGATCTTCGTGGTCGCGTTCCTGGCGGTGTTCGCCACCGACCTGCCCGACACCTCCAAGCTCTACGACGTAAAGCGCCAGCCATCGATCACCTACCTCGACCGCTCGGGGGCGGTGATCGCGGTACGCGGCAGCCAGTACGCCCCGCCCGCCGATATCGACGCGCTACCGCCCTACGTGCCCGCCGCTTTCGTCGCCATCGAGGACAGGCAGTTCTACCACCACTTCGGCTTCAACCCCTGGGGCATGCTGCGCTCGGCGATCTACAACCTGCGACATCCGGGCGGCTCGCTGCACGGCGGCTCGACGATTACCCAGCAACTGGCGCGCAACCTCTTTCTGACCCCGGCCCAGACCTATCGCCGCAAGGCCCAGGAATTGGTGCTGGCCCTCTGGCTGGAGACGCACTTCAGCAAGAAGCAGATCCTGGCGCTTTACCTGAACCGGGTGAACTTCGGCGGTGGCGCCTATGGCATCGAAGCGGCCTCGCAGCGCTACTTCAACAAGCCGGCGTCTGACCTGACCCTCGGGGAGGCGGCGCTGCTGGCCGCCACCATGAAGGGCCCGTCGCGCTACAACCCCGCCGCCAACAGCGAGCGCGCCGCCCGGCGGGCCACGGTCGTGCTCTATGAGATGCAGCGCATGGGCGCGATTACGGCCGCCCAGCGCGAGGCGGCGTTCGCTCATCCGGTGCATGTGTCGGCGAGGCTCGCCAACCAGCGCGCGCAGTACTTCGTCGACTGGCTGGACGCTCAGGTGCGCGCCCAGGTCGGCGAGCCGACCCAGGACCTGGTGGTGGAGACCACCCTCGACCTGCCCATCCAGGCGGCGGCGGAGCAAGCCGTGCGATCGGGCGTCGCCGCCCACGTCGGCCAAGGGGTGCGCCAGGGCGCGCTGGTGGCGATGGACGGAGAAGGGCGCGTACGCGCCTACGTCGGTGGCGCCGACTACGCCGAGAGCCAGTTCGACCGCGCCACCGCCGCGCGCCGCCAGGCGGGATCGGCGTTCAAGCCGTTTGTCTATCTGACGGCGATGGAGCAAGGCCACACGCCGTTCGAGCCGGTGGTGGATGAGCCGATCACCATCGGCAACTGGACGCCCCGCAACTACACGGGGCGCTATCTTGGGCCGATCGACCTGCAGACCGCCCTGGCTCAGTCGATCAACACCGTCGCCGCCCGCCTGGCCAACGCCGTCGGGACGCAAAACGTCGCCGCCACCGCCCATCGCCTCGGCATCACCACGCCGATCCAGACCGATCCCTCGATGGCCCTGGGCGCCGTGGAAGTCAGTCCGATGGAGATGGCCGAGGCCTATGACGCCTTTTGCAATAATGGCTATCGGACCAGCGGCTACGGCATCGAGCGCATCCGCACGGCGGTCGGCAAGGTGCTCTACGACCATGGCGCCGCGCCCCCGCCGAGGCCGCAGGTGATCGGGCAGCCGGCCCTGCAGGAGATGATCCAGATGCTCCGCCAGGTGCTGATCTCCGGGACTGGCGCCCGGGCCCGGATCGGCGGCTACGACCTGGCCGGCAAGACCGGCACCACCAGCGACTACAAGGACGCCTGGTTCATCGGCTTCACCGGCGGCTTCGTGGCGGCCACCTGGGTGGGCAAGGACGACAACACGGCGATGTACAAGGTAACCGGCGGCGGCGCGCCGAGCGAGATCTGGCGGGACTTCATGGTCCAGGCCCTCCCGCGCCTCGCGACCCAGCCGATTCCCGGCTCGGCGCCGACGGTCGGCCCAGGCGCATCCAGCGTCGAACCCTCGACGGAGGCGGCGCCCGGGGACACCGAAGCACCGGCGCCCGAAGACCAGTCGCCTCCGGAGGACTCGCCCCGCCCGCCTCCCGAACGCATCCCGCTTTAGAGCGTCGATCTGATGGAATCAGATCGACGCTCTAGGTCTTTGTTTTCACGCGCATTTAGTCCGATAACCGGTTCCCACTTATCGGAATGCGCTCTGGGTTCAGTAACCTCTGGGCAGGACGGCGTGCAGCGTGGCGCCCTGCTCACGCAGCCAGCGGCGATGGCGCTTTTCATCGCCCACCAGGCTCCGCACGAGCGCCCAGAACCGCGGGCCGTGGTTGGGCTCCTGCAGGTGAGCGCACTCGTGGGCGACGACATAGTCGGCCACGGCCGGGGGCCCGAGCGCGAGCCGCCAGGAGAGGCGGATCGACGCCGCCCGTCCCGAGCGCGCCGGCGTGCAGGAGCCCCACCGGGTGCGGGCGTCCATCAGGGCCAGAGGCGGCGTGGCGACGCCGAGGGCCGCGCAATGCACGTCGGCGCGGCTTTCGAAAACCCCGTTCGCCTCGCGCCGGACGGCGCGCGCCACCAGTTGCGGATCGACGGCGCCGTCGCCGCAACCCAGCAGAAGGCGACCGTGTTCGCCATCTTCCAGGCGGGGCCGGCGTCCATCCGGCCGCAGCCGCCACGGAACCCCGAACACCGTCAGCTCATCGCCGGGGACGAGGGTGGGCGGGGGCGGGGGCCGCTCGGCCAGGCGCTCGGCCAGCCAGGCGCGGCGGCTGGCGGCGAATTCCGCCGCTTCGACCAGGCGGCGCTCAGTCGGCGCGACAGCGATCGCCTCACCCCGCAGCCTGTCCACCTTCAGGGAGACTCGCCGCGCCCTGCTACTCGCTTTCAGGCGCACCGCAACGCCGCCGACGTCGATCACCTGGCCATCGACGTAGCGGGGCGCGAAGAGCTTCATCAGGCCTTTATGCCGCGCGGACACGCTCCCGGGGAGCCTGAAGGCGGGTTTCGCGGCGGTCGATGAAGGCGCGGATGCGGGGGTATATCTCCTGGACGAACCGCCGGCCGTTGAAGACGCCGTAGTGGCCCACGCCGGGTTGCACATAGAGTTCGCGCATCCCTTGAGGGATGTTCGAGCACAGGGCGTGGGCGGCCTGGGTCTGGCCGACCCCGGAAATGTCGTCGCGCTCGCCCTCGATGGTCAACAGCCCCACGTCGCGCAGCGCGGCGAGATCGACCTTGCGGCCGCCATGCGCGAGCTCACCCTTCGGCAGCAGATAGCGCTGAAAGACGATGTCGATGGTCTCGAGGTAGAACTCCTCGGTGAGGTCGAGGACGCTCAGGTATTCGTCGTAGAACTCGCGGTGTTTCTCGGCCGAGTCGCCGTCGCCCTTCACCAGGTGTTCAAAGTAGCGGTGATGCGCACGCTGGTGGGCCTCGGCGTTCATCGACAGGAAGCTGTAGAGCTGGACGAAGCCGGGATAGACGCGCCGAAGCATGCCGGCGTAGGGCCACGGCACGGTGTAGATCATGTTCGACTGGAACCAGGCGAACGGCCTCTCCTCGGCAAGCTTGTTGGTGACCGTCGGCGCGAGGCGGGCGTCGATGGGCGATCCCATCAGGGTCAGGCTCGCCGGCCGCATCGGATCGTCGCTTTCCGACATCAGCGCGGCCGCCGCCATCACCGCTGGCCCCGGTTGGCAGACGGCGACGACGTGGGCGCGACGGCCGATCACGCCAAGCATGTCCATGACGGCGTCGACGTAGTCATGAAAGCCGAACCGGCCATCGATGATCGGCACGTCGCGGGCGTTCGACCAGTCGGTGACGAAGACGTCGTAGTCGGCGAGGAAGGTCTGCACCGTTCCGCGCAACAGGGTTGCGAAATGGCCGGAGAGGGGGGCCACCAGCAGAAGCGCCGGCCTGTCCGTCCGGCCGCCGGCTGCGGCGAGCGCCGCCGGGTCCCGACGGAACAGGCGAAGCTTGACCCAGGGCGATGACCAGACCGTCTCGCAGGTCACCGGGACGGCCTCGCCGCCCACGGAAACCTCGTCGATCCGCCACGCCGGCTTGCCGTAGCGCCGGGTCAGATTCGCAAGCATGTCCGCCGAGGCGTAGAGGTTGCGACCCAAGCCGGTTTCCTGGGCGGGGTTGTAGGGCGAGCGCCAGAAGTCGCGGATCATCTGCGCCGCCGCATTGATCGGGGCGGCGGACCGGTAGGCGGCGTCATGTAGAGCGTACAGCATCAAGCCTCACCAAACTGCGGCCACGGGATATGGCGTGGCCAGCGCCCCAAGTCCAGGCCGGCCCAGGTTGCGATAACGTCTGTTGGCGCTGTTTGGAGCACGCCGTCAGGCCCCGCTCATCGCGGCGCGGACCTGGCGGGCGACCTCGGCCGGTGCGACCCCGACGTCCAGGGGGCGGACGAACTGGCCTTGCGGGTCCATCAGGTAAATCACGGCCGAGTGGTCCATGCTGTAGGACGCCCCCTGGGGGACCTTCTGATAGTAGACGTGGTAAGCGCTGGCCACTGCGGCGATCTGTTCAGGGCTGCCCGTCAGGCCACGAGAGCCCGGCGGAAAGGTGGGGCTGTCCAGATAGGCCTTCAGGGCGGCCGGAGTGTCGCGCGCGGGATCGACCGTGATGAACACCACCTGGAATCGGCGCGCGTCCGGTCCAAGATCGGCGACCGTCTGGCCGAGGGCCGCCAGGGTGGTCGGGCAGACGTCGGGGCAGTAGGTGTAACCAAAGAACACCGCCGACCACTTGCCCCTAAGGAGCCGTTCGTCGACCGGGGCGCCCGACTGATCCACGAGGTGGAAGGGACCACCGACCGCGGACGGTGCGGGTGCGGGTCCGGCCCCTCCGCCCGCCGATCGCCATACCAGCAGCAGCGCGGCGACGATCGCGACGACGGCTGCGGCCGCTCCCAGCCACCCCAACCGCCTCATGCCGTCGCAATCCCGTCGGCAGCGCTCGCATCACGACCGGTTTGGAGCCATCCTAGAGACCATGGCATCCGCGCCGACCTTCGTTCCGTCAGTCCTGGACTCGCCCGATGCGAGGGAAGGGCGCCCGGATACGCCTCGGGTCGAGGGGACGCAAGGGCGCGCGCCCGCGCCCCTGGCGATGCGGATGCGGACCCTGATCGCCCTGCGCGCCGCCTGCGTCGTCGGCGAGCTGGTGATGCTGAGCGTGGTGTGGAAGGTGCTCCACTGGCCCTTCCCACCTTCCACCTGCCTGGGTCTGGTGGCGGTCAGCGCGGCGATGAACCTGGCGCTCTCCCTGTCGCCGGCCGCCCGTCGAGAAGCCAGGACCTGGGAGATCGCCGGCCAGCTGACGTTCGACCTCGCGCAGATGACCACCCTGATCGCCTTGACCGGCGGCCTGGCCAACCCCTTCGCGCTGCTGATCATCGCCCCCGTCACGGTCTCCGGGCGGGGCCTGCCGATGCAGCAGGCCGTCTTATTCTGCCTGCTGGCCATCGGCGCGGCTGTGGTCCTCGCCTACCTTGGCCACGCACCCTGGGCGCCCGGCGCGGCGGGCGGCGATTTCAAGGAGTATCGCGCCGCCCGGCTGGTGGCGATCATCATCGCCATCGTGTTCACCACCGGCTATGCGTCCTGGTCGTCGACCGAGACCGCGCGGCGTGAGTTGGCGCTGAACGTCACCGAGACCGTCCTGGCCCGGGAGCAGCGGCTTTCCGCCCTCGGCGCGCTGGCCGCCGCCGCGGCCCACGAATTGGGGACGCCCCTGGCCACGATCGCCATCGTTGCCACGGAACTGTCGCGGGAAGCCCCCGAAGGTCCCCTCCGTGACGATGCGAAGCTGCTGGTGGAACAGGCCAAGCGTTGCCGGGAGATCCTCAAGCGGCTGGCGGAGACGCCCGAGCGGCGGGACGCGGTGCACGAACGCCTTGGCCTGCTGCAGTTCGTCCGCGAGATCATCGAGCCCCACGCCGGCGGTGGCGAGGTTCGCGTCGAGGCGCTCGTAACCGGGCCGCCGGGGGTGCCCGCGCCCGACCTCTGGCGACGGCCGGAGATCATCCACGCGATCTCCGCGTTCGTCGAGAACGCCTTCGACTTCGCCAACAGCGAGATCCTGCTGACGGCGCGCTTCGACGTGGACTATGTCGCCGTCGAGGTGCGCGACGACGGTCCCGGTTTCTCGCCCGCCATCCTGGCCAGGCTCGGCGAGCCGTACGTGACGAGCCGCCCGGGCGCCGAAGGCTCGCGCACCGGTCACGTCGGCATGGGTCTGGGCTTTTTCATCGCCAAGACGCTGCTTGAACGCACCGGGGCGCGCGTGAGCTTTGCCAATGGGGCGCGTGGCGGCGCGATCGTCACTGCCCGCTGGCCGAGGTCGGCGATCGAAGCGAACCCGTGAAACCACGGAAGGACCTTGTATTTCCACTTGCGACAGCGACATAGTGACGCGACTTAGTTCAGCGCTTGGGCGAGAGCCGGTGTCGTGATCGAAAGGCGCTCATATGGACGACCTCACTGAGCTCAAGGGGGCCGACCGCAGTCTCCTCCTGCTGGATGATGACGGGGCGCTGCGGAGCCGATTGGGCCGGGCCCTCGAAGCCCGGGGATTTCAGACCATCCAGGTCGGCTCGGTGTCGGAAGCCCTGGCCGCGGTCGCCGAGAGCGCGCCGGCCTTCGCCGTACTGGACATGCGGCTCGAGGACGGATCGGGGCTCGCCGTCGTCGACGCTCTTCGCGAAAGCCGGGCGGACGCGCGGATCATCATGCTCACCGGCTACGGGAACATCGCCACCGCCGTGGCGGCGGTGAAGGCCGGTGCGGTCGACTATCTCTCCAAGCCGGCGGACGCCGACGACGTGGTCAACGCCCTGCTGGCGGCCGAGACCGGCGGCCAACCGCCGCCGCCGGAGAACCCCATGAGCGCCGACCGCGTGCGCTGGGAACACATCCAGCGGGTCTATGAGCTATGCTCACACAATGTCTCGGAGACGGCGCGGCGGCTGAACATGCATCGCCGCACGCTCCAGCGCATCCTCTCCAAGCGCGCGCCGCGCTAGAGGCCCCTCGTTCCGGTCCTTAAGCGAGGGCCGGGTTCGACGGCGATCGAAGGCTCAGACGGACGCGACGAGCGCCCGAGTGGCGGCGAGGCGGGCGAAGGCGAGCGTGAGGGCCTTGCGGCGAGCGCCGGCGAGGGGGACGGGCGGCGCCTCCCGCAGCACCGCGCCATCGAAGGCGTCGGCGACGATCAGGCCAGGCTCCTCGGGAAGGATCTCGCGCGGAAACTCCGGCGCGACGGCCAAGTAGAAGGCGTCGCAATAGGCCAGGTACTCACCCCATTTGCGGTCGGTGCGGAAGTCGTCGAGGCCCGACTTCACCTCCGCGACGGCGATCTGGCCGCGGGGGCCCAGCGCCATGATATCGGCCCGCCGCCCGTTGGGCAGCCCGACCTCCAGCAATGGCGCATAGCCGAGCGCCACGAACAGCCTCGCGGCTCCGCGCGTGACAGCGTTGGTGATCTGTGGACGCGAAACGACGAGGGTGATGGACTCCATGAACCATCATGTTCATGCCTTGTTCCGCCGTCAACCGGGCTGGGACACCACCGTCTCAACTGTTCTCCTGGGCGGGGAAGATCAGGCGGGAGGGGGCGTAGCCGAGGGCGCTCACGCGAGCGAGGGCGGCGGCCTGGGCGCGGGGCGGGAGGCTGGGCCGGCGCGAAAGCAGCCAGACGTAGTTGCCGCCGGGCGTCGCCATGACCGCCCAGCTGTCGTCGTCGGCGTGATCGAGGATCCAGTATTCCTGATGGATGAGGCCCCCGAAGAAGGCCATTCGAAAGCGCGTGTTGTCTGAGGCCGGAACGATCTTGGCCCGAGCCTTGATGATCTTGACCGGCCCGGTCGGACCGCCCTTGTGGCAGGTGTCCACCACCGTGAACGTGCCGTCCTCGAAACCCTGAAAGTCGCTCGTAGCGCCCTGGCAGTCCTTCTGCAGGGTGTTGGGGGTGCGGGCGATCTCGTACCAGCGGCCCGTATAGAGGCTGACGGGCGCCGGCCTCACCGGCGGGTGAGCGCCAGCCTGCGCCGCGCCGGCCGTCGCCAGCGCGCCCATCAGGGCGAGGATCCCGAGCTTACAGCGATTGATCAAACGGCCTCCAGCGCGCCGAGAACACTGCGCCTATCAGCCATAACGCTCCTGAACGGCGGATGAAGCGCGGGACCCCGCGCTTTATCGCCGCCGCCTACTCCGCGGCGAGACCGAAGGCGGGTGAGCGGTCGCGGAAGTTGATGCTCCGCAGGTAGGCGATACCCTCGTCGGCGATGTCGTCTCCCACCATGCGGTCGCCCTCCAGCCGGAGCTCCTCCATGTCGACGTACATCCCGTAGAAGGCGCGGGTGCGATCGGTGATGATGCCGGCGTTGAGCAGCGTCTTGATCAGCACACGGAAGATGTTGGTGGCTTCCTTCATGTCCTCGCGCCGGCGCTCGTCCGTGGCCAGCAGCTGGATCGCCTCGAGCACCTTGTCGGGATCAAGGCCGAATTCCTCGTAGAGGTCGCGCTGCTCGCTGGGCGAGACCAGGTTGAAGAGTACGCTCTGGAAGCAGTGCGCCGCCCAGTCCTCGACGATGGCGTGCTCTTCAGGCGTAAGCTTGGGCACCGTGCGATCGGCCCAGATCTTCCCGAACTTGTGGTGGAAGGCCTCGTCGGTCATCACCAGCTGCATCAGCTTGCGACCGAGCGGGTCGTTCAGTTTCTGATAGAAGGTGGCGAAGGCTCCCATCGCCAGGCCCTCGACCAACATCTGCATGCCGATGATCTTCTTGTAGACCTCGGGAGCGGCGATGATCTCGACGAGCAGGTCCTTCAGCACGACGCTGCATTCCACGGGCCGGCCCCAGCGCGCCTTGATGTACTTGGCGAAGGCGGTGACGTGGCGGGCTTCCTCGCGGGTCTGGTTAGCCGCGTACTCCTGCGCCCCCTGGTCGTAGAGCACGTGGCAGAGGGAGGCCGACAGGTTCAGGGCGCCCTGTTCTCCGTGCAGGATCGACGAGAAGCTGCGCAGCAAGGACTTGTTGATGAACTGGGCGCGAAGCGACGGATCCTTCAGGTGATTGGAGACGTAGTCCGTCTGGATCGCGATATTGAGATCTTCGGGGACCAGGGGCTCGTTCATCATGTCCCACGGCTGATCGAAGTCGATGTACTTCTTGTCGAGCGGATCCCAGAAGTGATCGTGGGTGGCGCTGATGATCTTGTCGAAGGCGTCGGTCCGCGCGTGGTAGCGATCGAGGTTGAGCATCGACTCGAAGTCGTCCGGCGCCACGGCGTCGTACATGGAGTCCTTGGTGATGTTTCCGTCGGCCACGGCGGTGTCTCCCAGATTAATCCTCTTAGCGACTGCAACCTGATGGCGCGCGCCGGAGGAGTCAACAAAAATGACGGGGGCGTCACGAATTTTCGTGACGCAGGCGCGGCAAGATGACCGGAATGTCCGCCTATTCGCTTGCGGCGTGGTGGGAGCACCCCTTATCACCAGCCAAGCCGTGGCCCCGTGACATAGAATGACCGACGCCTTTTCCGCAAAGCTCACCCTGGTACTGAAGGTGCTGTCCTTGAGCCGGGCGCGTTTGGCCGCCGAACTTGGCCTCGACAAGTCGGTGGTGGCGCGGTGGGCCTCTGGCGCCACCGCCCCGTCCGGCCACAACCTGGCCCAGCTCAGCGCCCTCATGGCGCGGTCGATCCAGGGGTTCACCGCGCTGGACTGGGACCGCGATATGGAAGGCCTCGCCTGCCTGCTGGGCGTGGCGCGGGCCCCCGCGGACCCTCCCCCCGCCCAGCCTCTGGGATTGCCGCTGCCCTTCCTCGATCAGATCGTCGCCGCCACGACCCTGCGCGCCAAGGCCTATGAAGGCTTCTACCGCTCCACGCGGCCCTACGCCGCTCACCCGGGGAAGTTCATTCACGACCACTCGTTCGTGCGCCTTGGCCCGGACGGCCTGCTACACTTCAAGATGGCCACCGGCGGCGTGGTCGCCGAGGGTTGGATGCTGCCGGTGCAGAACCAGATCTTCCTCCTCGGCACGGAGTTCACCGGCGGCACGCTCACCTTCGGCATCCTGCATGGGGTCAACGGCGTCCAGGCCGATGTCCTCGACGGGATTGTCCTGACCGCCAACTATGACGCGGGCCGGTCGCCGGCGGCCAGCCCGATCGTCTACGAGCGAATCGGCAGCCTGGGGGAGAGCCTCGAGGCGGATGAAGCGAGGCTGGTGGAACTGGCCGCTCCCAATCCGGTCGCGCCGGAGGGCTCGCTCTCCGAACAGCTGCAGCGCCATCTCACCCGCCGCGTCGGTCCCGATGCGATGAAAAACGGCGGCGACTGGGTGCTGAGACTGCCGCTCGCCCAGACCCTCAGCCGCGGTCCCGAGCCCGACTTCCCCTGACGCTGCGGCGGCGAGGGCCCTGGCTTGCTCCCAGGAGCCCGGCGCGCCAAGGTGGCGGCCATGCCAAGCCCCCTCTCCGCCCGTCTCGACGCCGCCGTCGAGGCCATCCCCCGCGCGTTCCCGGGCCCCGGCGGGGCCCTTGCTGTGCTCCGGGAAGGCGAGGTGCTGATCCGCCACGCCTGGGGTTACGCGAACGCCGAGCGGCGGATCCCGTTCACACCGCGCACCCTGTTCCGGGTGTGCTCGATCACCAAGCAGTTCACCTGCGCGGCGGCGCTGGACACCCATCCGGACATCACGACGCTGGACGAAGCGATACCGGCGCGCCTGCCCCACCTCGCCGGGACAGTTCCGCGCGCCGTCCACCTCACCCACAACCAGTCGGGCCTGAGGGACTATTGGGCGGTCGGCATGCTGCTGGGATCCCCCGCGGAAGCGCCGTTCGGCGACATCGAGGCCAACGACATCGTGACCGCGACCGGCAGCCTGCAGTTCGCGCCCGGCACGCGGTTCTCTTACTGCAACCAGAACTTCCGCCTGCTCGGCGATATCGTCGCCGAGCGTACGGACACGAGTTTCGCCGACCTGCTGAGGACCCGCGTCTTCGATCGCGCGGGGATGGAGACTGCGTTCCTGGCCGCCGACACGACAACCATGCCGGACGGGACCACGGGGTATGAAGGGACCCAGGCCGGCGGTTTCCGCGCCGCCGAGAACCGCATCCTGTGGACCGGCGACGCCGGGCTTGGCGCCAGCCTGGACGACATGATCGCCTGGGAGCGCCACATCGACGCCACCCGCGATGATCCGGACGCCCTCTACAGCCGGCTCTCGGCGCCGGTGACGTTCGCCGACGGGACGCCGGCGACCTACGGCTTCGGCCTGTCGCGCGGAACCCTGTTCGGCCGCGCTCTGACCGGCCACGGCGGCGGCCTGCGCGGATGGCGGAGCCACAGATCCTACATTCCGACCGAACGCATCAGCGTGGTGGTGATGTTCAACCACCTGGCAAACGCCGGCGCGGCGGCTACCGATGTGGTCGCCGCCATTC
>Ga0302314_10017857_pt1 | contig 11862 bp, 8 predicted proteins | sample III_Palsa_N2_3_FD_200533 | JGI IMG/M metagenome (GOLD analysis project Ga0302314, IMG submission 200533) | Peat permafrost microbial communities from Stordalen Mire near Abisko, Sweden - III_Palsa_N2_3 | ecosystem: Environmental > Terrestrial > Soil > Palsa > Peat permafrost | place: Sweden...
ATCAATTTGAACAGGGTCGACTTGCCTGCGCCGTTGGGGCCGATCACCCCGACGATGCCGTTGGGGGGCAGTTTGAAGGTCAGGCCCTTGAACAGGACCTTGTCGCCAAATTCCTTCTCCAGGCCTTCCACCTCGATCACCACCTGACCCAGACGCGGGCCTGGCGGAATCTGGATGGTGGCGAAGGATTGTTTCTCCCGCTCCTGCTGGTTGACCATCTCGTCATAGGCGGCCAGGCGGGCCTTGGACTTGGCCTGCCGGGCCTTCTGCGAGGAGCGCACCCATTCCAGTTCGCGGGCCATGGCGCGTTGGCGCGCCTCGCTCTCGCTGTTTTCCTGGCGGACCCGCTTTTCCTTCTGCTCCAGCCAGCCGGAATAGTTGCCCTCATAGGGCACGCCCTTGCCGCGATCGAGCTCCAGGGTCCATTTGGTGACCTGGTCGAGGAAGTAGCGATCGTGGGTCACCAGGATGACGCAGCCCGGGAAATTCTCCAGGTGATGCTGCAGCCAGGCCACGGATTCCGCGTCCAGGTGGTTGGTGGGCTCGTCCAGCAGCAGCATGTCGGGCTTGGACAGCAGCAGGCGGGCCAGAGCCACCCGGCGACGCTCGCCCCCTGACAGCTTGTCGACGGGGCTGTCGTCCGGCGGGCAGCGCAGGGCGCCCATGGCCATCTCGATCTTGGAATCGATGTCCCACAGGTCGCCGGCGTCCAGCTTCTCCTGGAGGGTGGTCATCTCCTCCATCAGCTCGTCGGTGTAGTCCTCGCCCAGCTTGGCGGCGACGGCGTTGTAGGCGTCAAAGGTCTTCTTCTCGTCGCACCAGGCGATGACATTGTCCCAGACGTTCAGGGCCTCATCCAGATGCGGCTCCTGCTCAAGATAGCCCATCTTGATGCCGTCGGCGGCCTTGGCCTCGCCGCCGAATTCCTTGTCGAGGCCGGCCATGATCTTCAGCAGGGTCGACTTACCCGAGCCGTTCACCCCAACCACGCCGATCTTGGCGTCGGCATAGAAGGACAGCCAGATGTTCTCGAACACCTTCTTGCCGCCGGGATAGGCCTTGGTCAGGCCCTGCATCTGGAAAATGTATTGCTGCGCCATGGCGGCTTTTCGGTCTCGCAATAGACGGTGGGGGTCAGCGGTGAAGGGGTCGGCGCGGGTTCTAGCGGCTGAGGGGGCTGGCGTCCACGCTTGCCGCGCCTCCCATCGTATCCGGACCGAGGTCGTGGTTGCGGGCGGCGCCTGTTCCTGCAAACGTCGGGCTTCGACCGGCTGAACAGGGGGACGCAGCCATGAGACCGATCACCATCGCCTTGGCCATCGCCGTCAGCCTGACTTCCATCCAGGCCGGCGCGCAGCAACAGCAGTCCATCAGCGACCAGATGACGTCCAACCCGGTCATGGGCCGACTGTTCACGGAGATGAAGACCGACTTCCCCGACGATTTTCGGGGCCTCGTCGAGACCTATACAAAGGCCCTGCAGACCGGGTCGCGGGCGGATGCGGAGGCGATCGGGTTCCAGTACGCCCGCAATGTCATGATCTCGCGCCTCAGCGACATGGCCTCGGCGCCGACGCCGCAGCTGTTGGCGCTGCTCGGTGGCCAGCGGGACTTCATCGTCGAGCTGCAAAAAGAGAACCCCGCCTATTGCGCCGCCTTCGGCATGAGCGGCCTTCCCATGGGCGCCCACCTGTCGCCCCGCGCCCTGTCGATGATCAACGACCTGGCGGTGGTCCAGTTCAGGGCCGAGCGCGCGGGCATCGACCATCCGACGGAGCGTTCAGCCATCACCCCGGACGACGTGCAGGGCCTGCGCCAGGCCATGGCCAGGGGCGGCGCCTCGAACGACATGATTACGCTGATCTTCGCCAACCCCGGCCTGCAGGCCGCGTCGGTCAAGGACCAGTGCGACGGCAGCGTGGTGCTCTACCGCGGCCTGGGGGACCTGCCGCCGGAGTCCGGCGCGCGGGTGTTCAGCACCATCCTCATGGCCACCAAAGGCGTCATGCAAAAGAATTCCTAGCCGGTTTTGGCGGGGAAGGCTTAGGGAGACGGAATGTCCAAACTGCTGTTTCCGGCCGCCATCATCCTCGGCCCCATCCTGCTGGTCGCCCTCGTGGGCCTGGTCGTCCGCAAGGCGCCGTTCCGCTGGGCCAATGTGTTCAAGCTCTATCTGACCCTGCTGTTCGGCTTCTTCGGCCTATATGGCCACCTGATGCATGCGCAAGGTGTGGTCGAGCTGATCCCGCCCTTCTTCCCGTTCCGCACCTTCGACAGCTACGCCAGCGGGGTGGTCGAGATCGCCTTCGCGGTGCTGCTGTGGACCCGGTATGCGCGGGTCACCGCCTGGGTCATCATCGTCTATCTGGTCCTGGTGCTGCCGTTCAACATCTACGGCTGGACGATCGCGGCCAACGTTCCGAGCTACGTCAATTCGCCGACCTATCTGTGGATACGCGTGCCGATGCAGGCGGTCTTCATTGCCTTCGCCTGGTTCGGCACGTTGGGCGATAGACCCAAGGGCCGGCTCGTCCGATCCTAGCAAATATCCGTTCGCTGAACGAGGCGAGCAACGAAATCAACGCGTCAGCGTTTTCTTGCCGAGCTTCACCCCAAGACTCGGAGAGATCAGATGGACAAGAATCGCGTGGACGGCGCCGCCAAGGAAATCAAGGGCGCGACCAAGGAAGCCTTCGGCAAGGTCACCGGCAACACCGGCAAGCAAGTCTCCGGCGCCGCCGAAAAGAACATCGGCACCGCCCAGCGCAAGCTCGGCGAAGCGGCCGACAAGGCTCGCCACTAGTCGCGATCCAACCGATCCAAGCGCCCCTCGTCACCGCCTCGGCGGGGCGGGGGGTTTTGCTTTTTGGGCCGCCCGCTCGGGCTATCGGGCGGCCAATACACAAAATGTGCATAATCGGCGGCGGCCTTAACCCTCCGTCAGGCACATCCGGTGGATATTCCCTGTAGAGTGGAGGGAGCCGGGCCGATGGCTGTGGGATCGAGACCTCAGGACGTCCCCGATGGCGCCTATCCCCACCCGATCGCCTTTTCCATACATTTGAGCCGCAACCTGGTCGTCCAGAGCACGGGAATGACGATGACGGTCCTCATGGGCCTGGCCGTCTTCCGCTGGCAGCCGGTCCTGGTCTGGACCCTTGTCGCCCTGGCGATCGTAGGGGCGGAAAACCAGAGCCTGCGCGCCATCGCCCGCGGCGGCGCCGCCGCGAGAGCGGCCCTGCGCTGGGCGCCGCTTCTGCGGGTGCTGGCCACCACCATCTACGCCATCGCCGCCTTCATGCTGATCGCCAAGGGCGGACCGGGAGAGCGACTGTTCGCCTTCGCCCTGATGAGCGCCTCCATGGTGCATGTGCTGATGCGCTACTACCGCTCGCCCGGAACCGTGGCGGCGAGTCTCGCGCCCTATCTGATCATCCTGGGCCTGGTGGGCCTGGGCCTGATGCGCAAGGCCTTGCACGGGGGCTATTGGCTGAGCGCGCTGGCGCCCATCTTCACCATCGCCATGTTCGCGATCCAGTTCTGGTCCGCGCGGGCGCAGCTTTCAGGCGCCTGGGTCGAGCTGATGGGCGCGCGGGAGGCGGCCGAACAGCGCGAGCGCGCCGCCGAGGCCGCCAACCGGGCCAAATCGCAATTCCTGTCCAACATGAGCCACGAGCTGCGCACGCCCCTCAACGGCGTCCTCGGCATGGCCCAGGCCCTGGCGACGGACCAGCTGACCAATGTCCAGCACGAACGGGTGAACATCATCCGCCGGTCCAGCGAGACCCTGCTGTCGGTGCTCAACGACTTGCTGGACCTGTCCAAGATCGAGACCGGCGCGCTCGACCTGGAGATTTCACGCTTCGACCTGGAGCATCTGATGCGCGGGGTGGCCGCAGCCTACCATCCGCTGGCGAAGAAGAAGGGGTTGAGCTTCGACCTCGACATCGCCGGGACGGCCAAGGGCGCCTATCTGGGCGACTCCCCCCGCCTGCGGCGCATCCTCTACAGCCTTGCCGACAATGCGGTGAAGTTCACCGAGGCTGGCGGCGTGGTCATGCGGGCCGATCTCGACCAGGGCCAGGTGGTGGTGCGGGTGATCGACACCGGCATCGGTATCGACGCGGCCGACCAGGAGCATCTGTTCGAGGGCTTCTTCCAGGCCGACGCCAGCCTGACCCGCCGCTATGGCGGCGCGGGTGTGGGGCTGGCGGTCTGTCGCCAGCTGTCCGGCCTGATGGGGGGGACCATCGAGGCGTCCAGCACCCTGGGCGAGGGATCCACCTTTACCCTGAGACTGCCGCTGGAGCGGGTGCGGGCGGAGGGCGAGCCCGCCTCGGCATCCGTCGCCGCGCCGGAACGACCCGAGGCCCTGCGGGTGCTGGCGGCCGAGGACAATGTCACCAACCAGCTGGTGCTGCGCGCGCTGCTGTCCGCCGCCGGCATCGCGCCGACCCTGGTGGATAACGGCCGCGACGCGGTGGCTGCCTGGGAGACCCAGGACTGGGATATCGTCCTGATGGACATCCAGATGCCGGAGATGAACGGCGTCGACGCCACCCGGGCGATCCGCCGGCGCGAGGCGGAGACCGGCCGCGCTCGCACCCCGATCATCGCGGTCACCGCCAACGCCATGACCCATCAGGTGGCCGAGTATGGCGCGGTGGGCATGGACGGCGTGGCGCCCAAACCCCTGGACGGCGCCTTCCTGTTCGAGGTGATGGACCAGGCCCTGTCGCGCGCCGAGGGACCCGGCGAGGCGTTCGCGGTGGCCTGACCGCTCGAGTGAGCCCACAGCCCGTGGCTCAGAACGCGTGCAGCAGGAAGGACCGGCCCTCGAAGGCCGCGCGGTGCTTCGGCGTGATCAGGCCGATCTCCACCATCTCGTCCCATTCCGCCGCCACCGGCGCCCGCCAGCGACCCCGCAGCCGGTCGGCCAGGTATTGCAGGTTATAGTTCCACGCCGGCGACTTGTGATGGACGAAGTGGGAGATGCGCACGGCCACGCCATAGCGTGAGCGCAGCACCATCCGGACCGGCCAGGGAGCCTCCCGCATCGCGTCGTCGAACCGCGAATGCATGTGAAGGTGGATCCATTTGGAAAAGACGAAGTAGGGGGTGGCGAAGGCAAGGTTGGCGCAGAACACGGCCACGAACGCCGGCCAGCCCGGCGTCACCAGCAGCCAGGCGAGATTGAGCGCCACCGGGATCGCATAGGGCAGCACGCCGGCGCCGGTGAAGGTCGCGCCGTAGCGGGAGTTCACCATCTCCCGATAGGTGGCCGTATCGACCTGCCGGCGCAGCGCCCGCTGCAGCGCCGCCTCGTCGGCCGGGGTGTCGAACTGCGCCACATAGGAGCCGCGATAGGTGCGGTAGTGGTGCAGGACATTGTGGTCGTAGTGGACATGCCACAGGGCGGGCAGCCATCGCCGCCAGCGGAACAACAGCGCCCGATGCCGGGGGCCGATGTCCAGCAGATACTCATGGAACAGGGATTCCCAGACCGACGACTGGATGTAGAACCAGACGCCGGCGCCCAGGAACCAGACCGCGGCTTGAGCGAGCGCGCTCATGCCGGCGGCGGGGCCGGCAAGGGCGCGACAGCCCTCGATAAACAAAGCATGCGCAGCGCCCCCGACGTTCACAACCTTGACGGGTTAATGCTCTCATAGGACGATTATATCGTCAATGCCCGCATCGGGGGTTTTACTGACGATCGAGGAAGGTGGTCAATGGCGAGGCGGATGGGGCTACCTCCCCCGCGCAGCGGTGGGAGGGGGACCGCCCGCCGAAGAGGGGGTGGTGGAGGGGGCAAGCCTCATCAGCCGGCCCTTGGTCGGGCCTCGGCAGGGTTGTCCATTGCTATCGGTCTCATTTCGCGTCCTGACCTTGTCCCGTCCACCTGTCGTCCCGACCAGCGGCTGTGGGGCCGGCGCGACCGCCGAGTTTGTCAGTCGTATTGCCGTGGCGACGGCCTGCCCCCTCCACCATCCGCTCTAAGGCTGTGGCGCGCCACACCTCTCCCGAAGGGAGAGGGAGGGGCCCGCCGCGTAGCGGTGGGAGGGTGAGGGGTTAGGAACCCCTCCGGATAGCCCGTAAGCCCTCATCCTCCCACGCCATAGGCGTGGGCCCTCCTTCTCCCTCGGGGGAGAAGGTAAGATTACCGCCCCCTCGGCATGTCCTTGAACGGCACGTTCTTATCCACCCGGATGTCCCCCGGCAGGCCAAGCACGCGCTCCGCAATGATGTTCTTCAAGATCTCGTCCGTCCCGCCGGCGATCCGCAGGCCCGGCGAGGATAACAGCCCGCCCTGAAACGCCGCGGCCAAGGGCGCCAAGGCGGGGTCGTCGATGATGCCGTATTGGTCTTCCAGCTCCACGGCGGAGTTGCTCAGATCCTGCAGCTGGTTGGCGGCGATGATCTTGCCGATGGAGCTTTCCGGCCCCGGGGTCTGGCCGCGGCTGAGGGCGGTCATGGTGCGGAAGCGGGTGTATTTCAAGCCCTCGGACTGGACGTACCAGTCAGCCAGCTTCTCGCGGAAGGCCTGGTCCTGCAGCGGCGTGCCCTTGTCGGTCCGTAGGGTGCTGGCGAGCTTCATGATCACCGAATAGTCCAGGCCCGTGCCGCCACCGACGGCCAGGCGCTCATTCATCAGGGTGACCAGGGACACGCCCCACCCCTCGTCCACGGCGCCCAGGCGTTGGCTGTCCTTTACCCGCACGTCGGTGAAATAGACCTCGTTGAAGTTGGAGCCGCCGCTCATCTGGTGGATCGGCCGCACCTCGATCCCCGGGGACTTCATGTCCAGCCAGAACATGGTCATGCCCTTGTGCTTGGGGACGTCCACATTGGTGCGGGTGATGACGATGCCGTAGTCGCAATAGTGGGCGCCGCTGGTCCAGACCTTCTGGCCGTTGATCACCCACTCGTCTCCGTCGCGGATCGCGCGGGTTGAGGCCGCCGCCACGTCCGAGCCGCCACCGGGTTCGGAGAACAGCTGGCACCAGATCTCCTCCCCGCGCAGGGCGGGGCCGACAAAGCGCTGCTTGGTGGCGTCGTCGGCGAAGGCCATCACCGTGGGCACGCACATGCCGAGGCCGATCTGGAAATAGCCGGCGCCGACGGGGAATTTGGCTTCCTCCTCGGAGAAGATCACCGACTGGATCGGGCTGCCGCCGCCCCCGCCCCATTCCTTGGGCCAGGTGATCTGGGCATAGCCGGCTTCGGCCTTGCGCGCCTGCCAGGCCTTGGCGCGGGTCATGTCGGCCAGGCCCTCGTCGTCACCGAGCTCGCCGGCGCCGCCGTCCTTGCGCGCGAACCCGGGGGCATTATCGCTGAGCCAGGCGCGGGCCGTGGCGCGATAGTCGGCTTCTTCGGGGTTGTCGGTGAAGTCCATGGTGGGGTTCCTGTTCCCTCAAATCCTGGTCGTTCGGCCATTGCGTCTTTCGACGCGCCGCCCGTTGGGCGTCGGCTCAGGATGACGTAGATTGGGGATGCCCAAAGACCACGTCATGCTGAGCCGGTCGCGAAGCGGTCGCGCCGAAGCACGCACACTCACGCCGCGTTCCGGCGTTCCAGCTGGGTCACCAGCCGTTCTTTCCAGACCTTGGGGGCGCCGGCGACCAGGGCCAGTTGGCGGGAGCGGCGATAGTAGAGATGGCAGTCCACCTCCCAGGTGAAGCCCATGCCGCCGTGGGTCTGGACATTCTCCTTGGCCGCGAACCAGAAGGCTTCCGACGCGGCCACCCGCGCCGCCGAGGCCGCCAGTGGCAGTTCCGGCGCGCCGACGTCCAGCGCCCAGGCGCCATAGTAGGCGTTGGACCGGGCCAGCTCGTTCTTCACATAGACGTCGGCCAGCTTGTGCTTGATCGCCTGATAGCTGCCGATGACGCGGCCAAAGGCGAACCGCTCCAGGGCATAGGCCTTGGCCATTTCCAGGCTGCGATCGGCGCCGCCCAGCTGTTCAAAGGCCAGCAGCACGGCGGCGCGGTCCATGACGCTTTCGGCCAGCACAAAGCCGTCATTTTCGCCAAGGGGCGCGGCCGCATCGCCCAGCCGCTCGGCGGGCGCACCGGCAAAGGTGAGCTTGGCCACGCCCCGGGTGGGGTCGAGGGTCTTCAGGGTTTCGCGCGCAACGCCCGCGCCCTTCAGGTCGACCAGATAGAGGCCGCCCCGGCCGCCTTCCTTGGCCAGCACCAGGGCGAGGTCGGCGACATCGCCGTCGGTCACCGGGATCTTGGCGCCCGTCAGCTTGCCGCCCTCGACCCTGGCCTGCACCGTGCCGGGGGAGACGGCGCCGGGACCTTCGGCGGTGGCGAAACAGCCGATCAGGTCGCCGGCGGCGATCATCGGCAGGTATTTGGCCTTCTGCGCCTCCGACCCGTGCGCCAGCAGCGCCTCGGTCAGGAAGTAGACGGTGGAGGCAAAGGGAATGGGCGCGACCACCCGGCCCAGTTCCTCGGCGATGGCGCACAGGTCGATGCGGCTAAGACCCAGCCCATTATACTGTTCGGGAATGGCCGCGCCGAGCCAGCCCTGTTCGGCCACCTGGCGCCACAGGTCGACATCGAAGCTGACCGCCTCGTCGTTCAGCACCCTGCGCACCCGCTCGGAGGTGCATTGGGCGTCCAGGAACTTGCGGGCTTCGGACTTCAGGAACTTCTGGTCGTCGGAATAGTCGAAATCCATGACGCCACGCGCCTCCCGACGCCAAGTCTGTTCGTTGTTGGGCAGAGCCCAAGTGATGGGCAGGATAACCCCGTTTCGCGGCGGGGAAAGATTGACCTCGCGTCAATGATTTCTCGGCATATTTCCAGGCCAACTTGCCGCTGCGAGCATCCCATGGCCAAGGCCCAGTTTCACCGCAATCAAAAGGTCTGGGTCGCCACCGTGGGCGCCTGGGCGACCATCGAGAAGATCGTGCCGATCTGGGCCAAGGGCTTCGATGAGCCGGTGCGCATCACCTATGACGTGGGCCTGGGCCGGGAATTCCTGGCGCATGAGTTGACGCCTGAGGACAAGGGCGGGGCGGGCTCCGACGACAACCCTGCCAATTGGCGCGTCCTGCGGGCCCGCAACAAGTGGCAGCAGCCGGACGACTGCGTCCACCATCCCTATCCGGGCTCCTTCCCGGTGGTGGTGACGGACGCCAATGACTGGGGCGGCTGGCGCACCCCCGGCGCCGAATACGACCGCGACCCGCGCAAGATCGAGATCCAGGCCCGGCTGATCGCCTCGGCGCCCCTGCTGCTGGGCATCGGCCGCCAGCTGGTGGAATTCCTCGGCGACTCCCCCGACGACGCCCCGGCCGAACTGCAGGCCATGGCCCAGAAGGTCCTGGCGATCGAACGCTACCTGACGGAGATCCCGTTGGCGGCGGAGCCGATGTCGCAGGCGGCGGAGTAGGGGGGCCGCGCTGCTATTTCGGTGACAGTTTAATAATTAGCACCGCGCCCGGCGGCGGAGCAGCGCTCACGTCCACGCTAATTCGTAAACTGTCACCGAAATAGCCGGAGCGATTTGCCCCCGCGCCGACCGTTCTGGCTGTGGCGCGCCGTGGCCCGCCGCGCTAAACCTGCCCCATGCGCACAGACCTTCCCCAGCCGATCCGCCTTACCGATTATCGTCCGCCCGCCTATCTGATCGACGAGGTCCATCTCGACTTCGATCTGAAGCCCAACGCCACCCGGGTGAAGGCGCGGCTGAGCCTGCGCCGCAACGGCAAGGCCGTCGAACCGCTGGTGCTGGACGGGGTGCGGCTGAAGCCGATTTCGGTCGCCATCGATGGGCGCGTTTTGGCGGCCTCGGAGTATGAGGTCGGCGAGGAGCATCTGACCATCGCCGCGCCGCCGGCGACCTTCGTGCTGGAGACCGAGGTCGAGATCGATCCGGAGGGCAACAAGGCCCTGGAAGGTCTCTATATGTCCGGCGGCCGCTTCTGCACCCAGTGCGAGGCCGAGGGTTTCCGCAAGATCACCTGGTATCCGGACCGGCCGGACGTGCTGTCGAAGTTCACGGTGCGCATGGAGGCCGACAAGATCGCCTATCCGCGCCTGCTGTCCAACGGCAACCTGATGGACTCCGGCGACCTGCCTGGCGCCCGCCACTTCGCGGTCTGGAACGATCCCTTCCCCAAGCCCAGCTATCTGTTCGCCCTGGTGGCCGGGGAGCTGGACGAACTGGCCGACAGCATCGTCACCATGAGCGGCAAGACGGTGGAGCTGCGCATCTATGTCGATCCCGGCATGGCGCCGCGGGCCCTCTACGCCATGGACGCCCTGAAGCGCTCGATGACGTGGGACGAGGAGACCTATGGCCGCGAGTACGACCTCGACCTGTTCATGATCGTCGCCGTGCGCGACTTCAACGCCGGGGCGATGGAGAACAAGGGGCTGAATATCTTCAACTCCTCCCTGGTGCTGGCCGATCCGGAGACGGCGACGGACTTCGACTATGAGCGGATCGAGGGGGTGGTGGCCCACGAATATTTCCACAACTGGACCGGCGACCGGATCACCTGCCGCGATTGGTTCCAGCTGTGCCTGAAAGAGGGGCTGACCGTCTTCCGCGACCACAGCTTCTCCGCCGACATGCGCGGCCAGGCGGTGCAGAGGATCAAGGAAGTCAAGGCCTTGCGCGCACGCCAGTTCGCCGAGGACGCCGGCCCGATGGCCCACCCGGTGCGGCCCAACAGCTATCTGAAGATCGACAACTTCTACACCGCGACCATCTACGACAAGGGTTCGGAAGTGATCAGGATGCTGAAAATCCTGATCGGCGCGGAGATGTTCCGCAAGGGCATGGACCTCTATTTCGAGCGCTGGGACGGCCACGCCACCACGGTGGAGGCCTTCATCCAGTGTTTCGCCGACGTCACGGGCAAGGACCTCACCGACTTCTTCGCCTGGTACGAACAGGCGGGCACTCCGGCGATCGACATCGAGACCGCCTATGACGAGGCCACCAAGGTCCTGGAGCTGAAGCTGAAACAGGCCACCGCTCCGACCCCGGGCCAACCCACCAAACACGCCCTGCCGACGCCTTTGGCGATCGGCCTGCTGGACGCCGAGGGCCGGGTGCAGAGCTTCCGCGCCCCGGGGGGCGAGGCGGCTGTCGACGAGGCGGTGATCGTGCTGGACGAGGCCTCGCGCACGGTCCGCCTGGAGGGCGTGGAGCGGCCGCCGGTGCTGTCGGCCCTGCGCGGGTTTTCCGCTCCGGTGAAGCTGACCACCGACGCCCCGGCCCGCGACCGCTATGTGCTGCTGGCCGGCGATCCGGACCTGTTCAACCGCTGGGAGGCCGGCCAGGGTCTGGCCCGAGACCTGATCCTCGCCCGCGCGGCCGGGACCCCGGACGAGGTGGCGGAGGAGCGATACGCCAACGCCGTGGGCCGGGGGCTGGACGATCAGTCGGCGGACGACGCCTTCAAGGCGCTGCTGCTGACCCTGCCCAGCGAGTCCGACTTGGCCCAGGCGGTTTCGCCGGTGGATCCGGCGGCGATTCATGAGGCCCGCGAGGCCCTGCGTGCGCGCCTGGCCATCCATTTGGCGGAGGCTTTGCGCCGGCTGCACGGCGGCCTGCAGGAGGCCGGCGAATTCTCCGCTGACGCCGAGGCCGCTGGTCGGCGCGCCCTGCGCAATGCGGTGCTCGACACCCTGGTCGCCGATCCCGACGCCCGCAACGTCGAGCGCGCCGAGGGGCATTTCGCCGCCGCCGCCAACATGACCGACGCCATGGGCGGGCTGAACGCCCTGATGCTGATCGGCGGAGAGCCCTTCGACAAGGCGCTGGCGGACTTCTATGAGCGTTGGAAGGCCGAGCCGCTGGTGATCGACAAATGGCTGGCGGTGCAGGCGCGCAGCC
>Ga0302314_10017858_pt1 | contig 11862 bp, 6 predicted proteins | sample III_Palsa_N2_3_FD_200533 | JGI IMG/M metagenome (GOLD analysis project Ga0302314, IMG submission 200533) | Peat permafrost microbial communities from Stordalen Mire near Abisko, Sweden - III_Palsa_N2_3 | ecosystem: Environmental > Terrestrial > Soil > Palsa > Peat permafrost | place: Sweden...
TCAGCCAGCGGCCGATCTCGACGCGCGTCTTCTGCAGCGCGGTATCGATCGTCTCGATCTCGCGGCTGCGGCCGAGCGACGCCTCGAGCGCCACGATGCCGGTGCCGATCTGTTTCGACAGCTGGATACCAAGGCCGCCCATCGCAATGACCAGGGTCATGATCAGGGCGAAACAGCCGTAGATCCGGGTCCGCAGGGTCAGTCTCATCGCACGCTCTCCAACCTCAATGTCCGATGACGCCTTCGACCTTGTGGAACGGCCGCACCCGATCGATCAGGCCGGCGATCGCCGGCGACAGCAGCACAGCCCCCAACATGTTCGCGACGAACACGAAGGTCAGCAGCAGGCCCATGTCGGCCTGGAAACGCAGGCCGGACAGGATCCAGGTGCAGGTGCCGGCGGCCAGCGTCAGGCCGGTCAGCAGGATCGAGCTGCCGGTCTCGCGCAGGGTCTGCAGATAGGCCTCGGCGAAGCTTCGGCCCCCGCCCAGGTGCGAATTCAGCCGGCTGAACATGTACATGCCGTAATCGACGCCGATGCCGACGCCCAGGGCCGCGACCGGCAGGGTCGAGGTCTTGAGGCCGATGCCCAAGAGCGCCATGATCGCGTCGGTCAGGACCGAGACCAGCACCAGCGGCACGATCACGCAGATGCAGGGCGCCAATCCGCGGAACATCACCAGGCACGACACCAGCACGACGCCATAGACATAGAGCAGCATCGGCGTCTCGGCCGCGCGCACCGTCTGGTTGGTCGCGGCCATGACCCCGACATTGCCGGTCGCCAGACGAAGCGTGACCTTGGGCGACGGATGGGATTTGAACCAGGCCTCGGCCGCGTTCGTCACCCGGTCGATCGTCTCCGACTTATGGTCGACCGTGAACATGATGATCGGCATGACCGAGCAATCATCGTTCAAGAGGCCGGTCGAGGTCTCGATCGGCGCCGAGGCGCGCACCAGCACGCGGCTGTCGCGCGGCAGCTCGCGCCATTTCGGATTGCCCTCGTTCCAGCCGGCATTGACGATCTTCATCGCCGTCGGCAGCGACAGGGTCGAGCGCACCCCCGCGACATTGCGCATGTGATAGTCGAACCGGTCGATCGCCTCGACCACGTCATGGTCGACGCAGCCGTTCTTCGGCCCCTCGGCGATGACCTGGATGATGTCGACGCCGATGGCGAAGGTCCGGGTGATGAAGGCCGCATCCTTGTTGTAGCGGCTGTCGCTCCATAATTCCGGCACGCCGGCGTCGAGATCGCCGACCGCGCGATGCTTGGCCTCGATCGAGGCGAAGCCGAACACGGCGACGGCGAGCGCCACTGCCGGTATGGCGCCCTTGGGCGTCGCCAGCACGGCGATCGCCCGCCACAGCCCATCGAGCCGGCCATAGGTCTTGGCCATGCGCTGGCTATAGTCGCGGCCGAGCGGCAGCAGGCTCATCAGCAGCGGCAGCACGAACAGGTGCGTGGCGATGATCAGCACCATGCCGAGGCTGGCCGCGACCGACAGCTCGCGGATCGAGGGCACGTCGATGAGCGTGATGGTGAGGAAGCCCAGCGCGTCGGCAACGAGCGCGCCGACGCCCGGGATCAGCAGGCGATTGAAGCCGGCGAGGCTCGCCGCCTTGACGTCATGGCCCTTGGCCATCTCCTGGGTCAGCGTGCCGATGTTCTGCACGCCATGGCTGATCGCGATGGCGAACACCAGGAACGGCACCAGGATCGACAGCGGATCGATGCCGAAGCCGAACAGTGCGAGCAAGCCCAGCTGCCAGACCACGGTCACGACCGAGACGCCCAGCAAGGTCACGGTCAACGCCAATGACCGGCCGTAGAACGTCACGATGCCGGCGGTGATGAGGAATGCCAGACCGAAGAATTTGAGCACGCCGCCGGCGGCATCCGCGATGTCGCCCATGACCTTGGGGAAACCCAGGATATGGACGTCGGCGACATCGCCGTCGTACTTGCCGCGCAGGTTCTTTTCCAGCTCGGCCGCGACCTTGAACACGTCGGGCATTTCGCCGGTCGCGGGATCGCGCTGGACCAGTTCGGCCGAGATCATGGCGCTCGAAAAATCGGCCGAGACCAGCCGGCCCAATTGCCCGGATTTGAGGATGTTCTTGCGAACCTCCTCGATCCCCTCGGGCGTCGGCTTGAACGTGCCCGAGACGACATTGCCGCCGGCGAAGCCGTCGCGCACGATCTCGATGAAGCGGACGTTGGGCGTGAAGATCGAGGTGACGCGCGAGCGATCGACGCCGGAGATGAAATAAGTCTCCTCCGTCGCCTTCTTCAGCACGTCCAGGAATTCAGGCGTCAGGATCGAACCGCTTTTGGAATGCAGCGCGATCAGGATGCGGTTGGCACCGCCGAACTGCGCCTGATACTGCTTGAAAGTCGCCATATAGGGATGGCTTTGCGGCAGCGTCTTGTCGAACGAGGCATCGATCTTGAGCTTCGATGCCTCGAAGCCCAGGCCGAGCGTCACCAGCGCGAACAGGATGAGCACGACCCGACGAGAGGCGAACAGCGCTTCGCCCAGGCGGGGAATGAAAGCCTGCTTCATTATGGCGTCGCCCTGAGCGTCTGCTCTTCGAGGCGGCTCGCCCCGCGTTCGCCCAGCAGCACGGCCACGCCGTCGACCGGCAGCACCGCGGTCAAGGCCGTCGGCGTCGCCAGATGGCGCGGTAGGAAATGACCGCCCGGGGCATCTTCGACCAGGATCGTGCCATTGAGGCCAACCGCGAGCAGGCGCCCGTCCTTCAGCAGCCCGGCCGAGGTCAGGCCGGAACTTTGTCCGGTTTCGACCGGCCGCCAGGTGGCGCCGGCATCGGCCGTCTCGAGCATCTTGCCTTCCAATCCGAATATCAGCCAGTCATCGGCCGATTTGGGCATGATCCCGAAAAAGGATCCGCGATAGGGCGCCTTGTCGACCGTCCAGCTGGCGCCTTGATCGGCGCTGATGAGGATACGGCCGGCCTCGCCGACCACGACCCAGCGGTCGGGGGTCGGAATGGCGGCGGCGTAGAGGTGGGAATCGGCGCCGTCGTCGTCGGCGTCCGGCAGCTTGGCCTGGGTCCAGGTCGCCCCGCCGTCCGCGGTCGTCAGCAGCAGGCCGTAGGCGCCGCCGGCGACGGCGTGCTGACCATCGGCCGCCAGCGCCACGGTCAGCAAGGGACCCGCATCCAGGTCCCGCTGCACCAACTGCCAATGCAGGCCGCCATCCTCGCTTCTGAGGATAGTGCCGTCATGGCCGACCACGATGCCGTGCTTGTCGTCGGCGAAACTGACCGCCGTCAACAGCACGTCGGTCGGGCTCTGCTGCTGAACCCAGCTCTTGCCGTCATCCTGCGAGATCAGAATGATGCCATGCTCGCCGACCGCGACCAGGGACGCCCCGGCGCGGGTGACACCCAGCAGCAGGCTATGCGAGGCCTGCGGTACGATCTCGGCGGCGACCGGCGGATGATCCTCGGCGGCGGCAGTGCCGCAACCGAGAACCAGAGCCGCCAGGATCGTCGTTCGTCTTAAGAGGTCAGCGAACACCGGCATTCCTGAGTGTTTCTGGTGTGAAGTCTTCGGGAGTGAGTTTGACGGTGAAGTCTGTTGGAGCGGATTCGTTGGAGAATCCGACGGCGGTATAGCGTCCGGACTGGAGGTCGTAGATGGAGTCGACGCCGGTTCGGTAGACCGGGACCTGGTAATATTCGAGGCCGTAGCTGTCGCCGACGCGCCAGAGCTGGCCGCGCTGGTCGTAGCTGTCGGAGGTGACGATCTGCCAGGTGTCCTCGTCGATGTAGAACACGCGCTTGGCGTAGAGATGGCTGACGCCGGGCTTGAGGGTGGCTTCGACGACCCAGACCCGGTGCAGTTCGAAGCGCAGCAGGTCCGGGTTGAGGAACTTCGGCTTGATCGCGTCCGCGCTTTTGATCTGGTCGGAGGAGAGTTTGTAGTTGTTGTAGGGGACGTAGAATTCCTTGCGCCCGACCAGCTTCCAGTCGTAGCGGTCGGGCGAGCCGTTGAACAAGCCCAGCTGGTCGTTGGTGCGCAAGCCGTCGGACGCGGTGCCCGGATTGTCGTAGGCGACGTTCGGCGCGCGGCGCACCCGGCGCTGGCCGGGGTTGTAGGTCCAGGCCGCGCGCGGCTCGGCGACCTGGTTGATGGTGTCATGGACCAGCAGCACCTCGCCGGCGAGGCGCGCCGGGCCGGTCACCGCCTGTTCGAAGAACACCTGGGTATTGCCGGTATCGAGGCCGGAGGCATAGGCGAACAGCACGGTCTCGTCGATGGTGATCGGCGTATAGTCGCCGCCCTCGGTCGGGTTCACTTGCAGGATGACCCGGTGCGAGGCGAAGCCCGAGTAATGCAGCAGGTGGTTCCAGATCGCCTGCAAGCCGTTCTCCGGGATCGGGAACGGCACGCCGCGCTTGGCGCCCTCGACGCCGTTGCCGTCGGGGGTGAGCTTGGCGCTGCTGGCGTTGGCGATCGCCGCATCCTCGATCACCTTCGGCGTCGCCGCCGTGCGGTGGGTCGGATAGACGTTCAAGAAATAGTCCGGATAGCGCGTCAGCATCGCCTTCTGACCTTCGGTCAGCTTGTCGGCATATTGCGCCATGTTGGCCGAACTGATCTTGGCCAAGGGCTTCTCGGCCGCGAACGGGTCCGGAAGATGGTCGCCCGGCTTGTAGCCGGCCGGCGGCGTCGCGATGCCGCCCTCATAGGCCGGGATCGTCTTGTCGGCATTGCCGGCCTTGATGGCGCCCAAGGGCGTCAGCGTCTTGCCGAGATCGGCTGCGGTCTCCGCAAGTGCCCCCGTTGTCAGCACAGGCGTCGCCAGCAGAAACACGGACGCCATCAGCGCCGCGCGATAGTTGTTCAAAGCCCAGGTCATCGACCGGCCCTCCCTGATTATTTTTCTTAGAAGGAATATTTGATGTTGACCGCGAGGAAGTCGCGATCGGTCAGCAGGTCCTGGCCCTTGCCCCCGAAATAATCGGTGTAGCTGATCTCGGCCGCCCAGGCGTTCTGGTAGGTCGCCTGGATGCCGATCTCGGCCGCCTTGCGTCCCGCCACGAAATTGCCCGGCCCCGGTCCCGGCGACATGCCGTTCACGTCATGGGCGAAGGACAGCGACGGCGTCAGGTTGACCGGACCGATCGCCGCCAGATACTGGGCCGCGAGCTTCAGGCGATAGCCCCAGGAGAACTTGGTGGCGAGGCCGCCGACCTGGACGTCCTGGGGGGCCGTGTTCGGATAGTTGGGGTTCTCGCTCTGCGGCGTGTTGGCGCCGTTGAACGGCAGGGTCTCGTGGCTTTCCAGGCCCGGCACGTAATCGGCGCCGACCTCGCCCACGAACACCAGCTGGTCCGCGCCGAAATGCGGGCCGATGACCTTGGTGCCGGTGAATTGCAGCTGCTGGACGTCGTGGTTCTCGTAGCCCTGCCAGGTGTAGTTATAGAACTTGGTGTAGTTCGCCGCCGTGATGCCGCCGGCACGCTTGATCAGCGCGTTGGTGTTCAAGCCCGCCAGGATCGACGCCAGCGTCGCGGGCGAGCCCGAGGCGAGCCCGAGCTGGACGAAGGTCGGGGCCAGGCCCGCCTGGGTCACGTCGGCGAAGTTGATCTGCAGCGGCACGTCGAGCTTGTAGGAATATTCGCCCTGGAACGACCAGTCGCCGATCTGGGTGCTGAAGCTCACGGCCGGCGTCTTGATCGTCTGCGGGTATTGCACGAAATAGTTCGCGGCCGCCCCGGCGCCCTGGATGGCATAGGCGCCGGCGATCGCGGATTCGTTGGCGAGGATGACCGGGATCAGGCCCGGGGCCACGGTCGAGGCCTTGACCACGCCGCCGATGACGGCGGCGACGCCCTTGTTGACCGCGGCGACGCTCGCGGCCTGGCTGCCCGACTGGTAGCTCAAGGTCGGCAGATTGCTGGCGGCCTGGATGTAATAGAAGCCGAACTCGCTGTCGTTGGCCCAGGGCGCGCTATAGCGGAACGCCACGCCATACTGGTTCCAGTTGGTCGGATCCCGGTCGAGCCCGCGCGGCGTCACCAGGTTGCCCGGCAGGTTGACGATGCCCGGGATCAGCGGCTGGTCGGCGGCAAAGCGCTTGTCGGCAAACGTATCGCCGTTCAGCGTCTCGTAGTTCGAACCGGGCGAGGCCAGGTCGTTGGTCGAGAAATAGGTGCCGTTCGGATCGATGTCGGTCTTCTGCCACTGCCACTGGTAATAGGCCTCGACCGACAGGTCGCGGGTGATCTTGGTCGAGAAATCCGTGACCGGGATCGGCAGGATCGCCTCGCGCAGCTCCGAGCCGGGCGAGCGCAGCGCCGTCACGTCGAACGGGTTGAAGGCATTGATGCCGCCCGGAATGAACGTGCTCTCGCCCCAATTGAGCGCCATCCGGCCGATGCGCGCATCGACCCGATGGTCGAACACGTCGAAATGGCCATAGCCATAGGCGTCGAGCAGCCGGCCGCCGAAGCCCGCCTGGTTGACCGCCTCATGGGACAACGGCATGAAATCGGTCGCGTGGCTGTCGGAATCGACAAAGTCGAAGAACTCGGTCGCCCGCGCGAAGAAACCGAAATCATTCTTGTCGAGCTTCAATTCCTCGGTCGCGCGCAACGGCGCCGACACCGGCCCCGTGCCCCAGTTCAGATCGCCATTGTCCAGGTTCGTGTTCGGGCTGTTGCCGCCGTTCGCCCGCCCGATCAGGTTCGGATCACGACCATGAACCCGGTCCAGAACGCCGATCGACATCGTCGTGTCGAAACTGCCCTCCCATCCCCCAACCGTGAAATCCGTCGCCCGTGCCGGAACCGACGCCGCAAGCAAAACACCGCCCGCAACCGTCCCCAACAACAAAAATCGCAGATCAAGACCCCTGCCCATCTTCTATCCCCCCTGCCAGGACGCGTTGAACCGCACCCAAATGTTTTAAACGCCGCGCCGATCTTTGCGATCTGGCCCCGCGCTTGTGAAACCGGGCAACGTGCGCCACAGTTTCCACCTTTCCGGGAACGTTAATCCGTCGCACGCCAAACGCAAGCCGGATTTTCTAAAAACTCGGATGAAGCAGCTTATTTGGCGGTATTTAAGGATATTGCCTTGCCTTGAACCATACCGTTCTTATGATATCGCTCAATCTCGACGACGTGGTCGGGTCTCGCCGGACAGACTTTTCCCAGGCTCGCCGCGGGGTTGGCCCGGTTGCCGGGCCGGCTCGGTGCCCACGTCGATCGCTAAGGCCGATTTCGAAATCGGCATCTCCGGGGAGGAATTCGCATGCGTGAAGCCGTTATCGTCGCCACCGCTCGCACGGCCATCGGCAAGGCCTATCGCGGGGCCTTCAACAACACCCAAGCCCAGAGCCTGGCCGGTCACGCCATCCAGGCCGCCGTCGCGCGCGCCGGCATCGCGCCGGACGAGGTCGGTGACGTCATCCTGGGTGCGGCCATGCAGCAGGGCTCGACCGGCGGCAATATCGGCCGCCAGGCGGCGTTGCGCGCCGGCCTGCCGGCCAGCGTTGCCGGCATGAGCCTGGATCGGCAATGTGCGTCCGGCCTGATGGCGATCGCGACCGCGGCCAAGGAAATCATGATCGACGGCATGAACGTCGCGATCGGTGGCGGCGTCGAATCGATCTCACTGGTTCAGAACGAGCAGGCCAACCGCTTTCGCACGCGCGATCCGGCGCTCGTGGCCTCAGTCCCGGCGCTGTACATGACCATGCTGGAAACCGCCGAGATCGTGGCCGATCGCTATAAGATCTCGCGCGAAGCTCAGGACGAATATGCGCTGCAGTCGCAGCAGCGCACCGGTTCGGCCCAGGCGGAGGGCCGGTTCGACGGCGAAATCGTGCCGATGACCACCACCATGATCGTCACCGACAAGGCGACCGGGGCCACCTCGGAACGCGAGATCACGATCGGCCGGGACGAGGGCAATCGTCCCCAGACCGTGTTGGCGGATCTGGCCGGCCTGAAGCCGGTGTTCAAGGATGGCCAGCGCGTTCAGGAAGGCCGTTTCATCACCGCCGGCAATGCCTCGCAATTGTCCGACGGCGCGTCGGCGGCCGTGCTGATGGAGGCGAAAGAGGCCGAGCGTCGCGGGCTGCAGCCCTTGGGCGCCTATCGCGGCATGGCCGTCGCCGGTGCCGAGCCCGACGAGATGGGCATCGGCCCGGTCTTCGCCGTGCCCAAGCTGTTGAAGCAGCACGGGCTGACGGTCGACGACATCGACATCTGGGAGCTGAACGAAGCGTTCGCCTGCCAGGTGCTCTATAGCCGCGACCGGCTCGGCATCCCGAACGACAGGCTCAACGTCAGCGGCGGCGCCATCTCGATCGGCCATCCCTATGGCATGTCGGGCGCGCGCATGACCGGCCACCTGCTGATCGAGGGCAAGCGCCGCGGCGCCAAGTTCGGCGTCGTCACCATGTGCGTCGGCGGCGGCATGGGTGCCGCCGGCCTGTTCGAAATCTATTGATCGTCCGGAGACTTCCCATGACCAGCATCAATGCCGTGACCAGCCTCACGCGCGACGGCGACATCGCCGTCATCACTCTCGATTCGCCGCCGGTCAACGCGCTGTCGGCCACGGTCCGCGGCGGTCTGCTCGACGCGGTCAACCAGGCCTCCGCCGATGCGGCCGTGAAGGCGATCGTGCTGATCTGCGCCGGCCGCACCTTCATCGCCGGCGCCGACATCACCGAGTTCGGCAAGCCGCCGGTGGCGCCCAGCCTGGCCGACGTCGAACTGGCGATCGAGGCGGCGCCGAAGCCGGTCGTGGCCGCGATCCACGGCACCGCCTTGGGCGGCGGCCTCGAAACAGCGCTTGCCTGCCACTATCGCGTGGCGGTGCCCTCGGCCAAGATCGGCCTGCCCGAAGTCAAGCTCGGCCTGCTGCCGGGCGGGGGCGGGACCCAGCGCCTGCCGCGCCTGGTCGGCGTCGAGCGCGCGCTCGCCATGATCACGTCCGGCGAGATGGTCGGCGCCAAGGCTGCGGCCGAACTGGGTGCGATCGATGCGGTCGTCGAAGAGGGCAAGTTGCTCGAAGGCGCGCTTAGCTTCGCCCGCGATCTGGTCGCCAAAAACGCCCCGCTGCGCCGGGTGCGCGACCTCGACGACAAACTCGAGGCCGCCCGCGGCAAGCCCGAGATCTTCGCCGAGTTCCGCACGGAGAACGCCCGCAAGTTCCGCAATTTCGAGGCGCCGGAAAGCAACATCCGCTGCATCGAGGCGGCGGTCAATCTGCCGTTCGACGAAGGTCTGGCGGTCGAGCGCGATCTGTTCATCAAGCTGATGACCGGCGCGCAATCGGCGGCCCAGCGCCATGTGTTCTTCGCCGAGCGCCAGGCGTCCAAGATCCCCGACGTGGCCGACGATACGCCCGTGCGCGCGATCAGCCGAGTGGGCGTGCTGGGTGCCGGCACCATGGGCGGCGGCATCACCATGAATTTCCTGACCGCGGGCATCCCGGTCACTATGGTCGAGACCAACCAGGCCGCGCTGGATCGCGGCATCGCCACCATCCGCAAGAACTACGAGGCATCGGCCAAGAAGGGCCGCATGACCGAGGCCGAGGTCGAGCGCCGCATGGGCCTGTTGACCGGCACGCTCGATTTCGAGGCGCTGGGCCCAAGCGATCTGGTGATCGAGGCCGTGTTCGAGGAAATGTCGGTCAAGAAGCAGGTATTCACCAAGCTCGACGCCATCGTGAAGCAGGGTGCGATTCTCGCCAGCAATACCTCGTATCTCGACATCGACGAGATCGCGGCGATGACCAAGCGGCCGGCCGATGTCATCGGCCTGCATTTCTTCTCGCCCGCCAACGTCATGCGGCTGTTGGAGATCGTGCGCGGCGAGAAGACTGCGAAGGACGTCATCGCGACCGCCATGCAGATGGCGAAAAAGATCGGCAAGGTCGCGGTGCTGGCGCGCGTCTGCCACGGCTTCATCGGCAACCGCATGCTGCATCAGCGCCAGATCCAGGCCAACCGGCTGACTCTGGAAGGGGCGATGCCGTGGGACGTCGATCGGGTGCTGTATGATTTCGGCATGCCGATGGGCCCGTTCGCCATGGCGGATCTGGCCGGCCTCGACCTCGGCTGGACCAAGGAAGCCTCCAAGAGCTCGACCATTCGTGAGCTGTTGTGCGAGATGGACCGGCGCGGCCAGAAGACCGGCGCCGGCTTCTATGATTACGACGAGAACCGCCGCGCCAAGCCGTCGCCGGTCGTGGCCAAGCTGATCGAGGATTTCGCCGCCAAGACCGGGGCGAACCCGCGCAAGGTACCGGATCAGGAGATCCTGGAACGCTCGCTCTATCCGATGATCAACGAGGGCGCCAAGATCCTGGAGGAAGGCCGGGCGATCCGGGCGTCCGACATCGATATCGTCTGGATCTACGGCTATGGCTGGCCGGTCTATCACGGCGGCCCGATGTTCTGGGCCGACCTGATCGGCTTGGACAAGGTGCTGAGCGCCTTGCGCGGCTACGAGGCCAAGTTCGGCGACGAGTTCAAGCCGTCGGCGCTGCTGGTCAAGCTCGTTGAGGAGGGCAAGGGGTTCAAAGACCTTTAGGGTCCCGGTCAGGACGGCAGACACATAAAGTCCGCCGTCCTATCGCCTCTCGCTGAACAAACCGAAAAACAGCGGGCGCGCGTAGGTCGCCATCGCCAGTTCCAGGGTCACGTCCGGGACCCAGCGCTCGATTTCGGCGGCGGCATTCATCGTGGTGCCGAGCAGATGGGCCGCGATGGCGGGATCGACCAGCCGGATCGAGCCGTCGAGCATGCCGTCGGCGACGAAGCCGCCGAACCGGCGGGTGATGCGGTCCATGGTCTTCTGGATCGGCCCGCGCATATTTTCCGGCAAAGCGCTGAACGCGGTCGCGCGCAGCACCGGGCCCTGGTCGGACAATTGATAGCGGACGATCTCGGTCGCGGCGGCGCAGAGCCGGTCCCAGCCGGTCGTGTGATCCGCCTCCGCCACGCGCTGCACCCGACGGATGACGTCGAAGCTGCGCGCGAAACAGGCGGCGACCAGATCGTCCTTATTGTCGATATGGTGATAGAATGAGCCCTTGGTCACCTTGAGCCGGGCCGAGATCTTCTCGACCGAGGCGCCGCGATAGCCCTGTTCGTTGATGAGATATGTCGCCGAACGCAGAAACGCCTCGGGCGAGACGTCGTCGACCTTGGGCCAGACGATTTCCGGCGGGCGCACGGCCCAGACCGAGCTCTGGGTGGCGAATCCCTCCAGCAGGATGTCGGCGGTGCGCTCGGCCGTGCGGGCATAGCTGTCCGGTTCGGTCCGGTCGATCCAGTTGCGCATGCCATGGACAATCGAGATCAGCAGATGGGCGCGGCCGTTGCGCGTCATGCGCTCGGCCAGCGGCTCGTCCGGCCGGTCGAGCAGCGCGCGCAGGCGCCGGAACATGGCGGTGTAGCTCTCGAACACCATGGCATCATGGGGGCTGGCGAGCGCGCGGATGTCGTTGAACATGATCAGCTGCGGCTCGGCCCCGGTCGCGATCACCGCCAGATGCGCCACATAGAACCCGAGGAACTGGCGCACCCGTGTCTCGGGCGGTGCCGTCAGATCGACCGCCGCGATCAGGCCGTCCAGTACCTCGATCGTGCGCAGCAGGCAGGCGGTCGCGAGGTCTTCTTTCTTGCGATAATAATAGGTGATGCTGTTGGTCATCAGCCCGACGCTCTGGGCGACATCCTGCAGCGTCGCGCCGCGCACGCCCTTTTCGTTGAACAGGGCCGCGGCGGCGTCGAGAATCGCCTCGCGCTTCTGTTCGAAACGTCGGGTCTGGCGGGGTATGCTGCCAGGCAGGTCCAT
>Ga0302314_10017859_pt1 | contig 11862 bp, 8 predicted proteins | sample III_Palsa_N2_3_FD_200533 | JGI IMG/M metagenome (GOLD analysis project Ga0302314, IMG submission 200533) | Peat permafrost microbial communities from Stordalen Mire near Abisko, Sweden - III_Palsa_N2_3 | ecosystem: Environmental > Terrestrial > Soil > Palsa > Peat permafrost | place: Sweden...
GCTGGTCGCCTATGCCGGCGCGGCCCTGCGCTCGCGCCAGCAGAGCCACTGGCGGGTGCGGACCTGGGACGGTCAGGGCCAGGCCGGACCGTGGAGCGCCTCCGCGCGCTGGGAGATGGGTCTGCTCGCCAGCCACGACTGGCTCGGGCAGTGGATCGGGCGTCGCGCAGCAGCGGCGCCGGCCCCGGCGCCGCTGCTGCGCCGCGACTTCACCGTCGACGGTGCGATCACGCGCGCCCGCGCCTTCGTCTGCGGACTCGGCTACCATGAGCTGCGGCTCAACGGCCGCGCGCTCGACGATCGGCTGCTCGATCCCGGCTATACGCGCTTCGACCGCCGCGCGCTCTACGTCGTCCACGACGTGACGGCCCTGCTGCGGCCCGGGGAGAACGCGCTCGGGGTGATGCTGGGCACCGGCTGGTACGGGGTCCACACCAAGGCGGTGTGGGCCTTCCACGAGGCGCCGTGGATCGGCGCGCCGCGGCTGCTGATGCAGCTGCACCTCGAGTACGCCGATGGCCGCGCCGAGGTCATCGTCAGCGATGCGCGCTGGCGCACGGCGGATGGTCCGATCCGCTACGACAGCATCTACGGCGGCGAGAGCTACGATGCGCGCTGCGAGATCCCCGGGTGGGATGAGCCCGGCTTCGACGATGCCGCCTGGCAGCCGGCCATGACCCTCCCCGCGCCGGGCGGCCTCATCACCGCCCAGCACGCGCCGCCGATCAGGCCCAAACGGCTGCTTCAACCGCGCGCCATCACCCAGCCGCAGCCCGGGGTGCACGTCATCGACTTCGGCCAGGCCTTCGCCGGGCATGTGCGCATCGCGCTCGACGCTCCCGCCGGCACCGCGGTCGAGATCCGCTATGGCGAGATGCTCAACCCCGCCGGCATGCTCGACACCGCCGCCATCGACGAGCACATGACCCGGAAGGATCCCGCCTTCCGCTTCCAGACCGACCGCTACATCAGCGCCGGCCGCGGGCGCGAGACCTGGGAAGCGCGCTTCACCTACCACGGCCTGCGCTGGGTCGAGATCCGCGGCTGGCCGGGAGCGCCGGCACTCGCCGACCTGGTCGGCGTCGAGCATCACACCGATGTCGAGCCGATCGGCGCATTCTCGTGCTCGAATCCGCTGCTCGATGCGATCCGCACCGCCACCGACTGGGCCTACCTGAGCAATTGGCAGTCGATCCCCACCGACTGCCCGCAGCGCGAGAAGAACGGCTGGACCGGCGATGCGCACCTCGCCTGCGACCAGGGCCTGTTCACCTACCGCGCGGGCCTGGCTTATGAGAAGTGGCTCGACGACCTCATGGACGAGCAGCGCCAAAGCGGCGAGCTGCCAGGCATCGTCCCCACCGGCGGCTGGGGCTATGCCTGGGGCAACGGCCCGGCCTGGGACAGCGCCTACCACCTGATCGCCTGGAAGCTCTATGAGCATCTCGGCGATGTGCGGCCGCTGTCCCGGCATTACGACCGCCTCGCGCGCTATGTCGACTACCTCGGCACCAGGGCCGTCGACCACATCGTCGCGATCGGACTGGGCGACTGGTGCACGTCGAAGACCGAGACGCCGGTCGAGGTGACCTCGACCGCGTATTACTATATCGACGCGCTGATCGTCGCGCGCGCCGCGCGGCTGCTCGGCAAGGATGACGATGCGCGCACCTATGGGGAGCTCGCCCTGCGCATCCGCCAAGCCTTCATCGCGCGCTTCCGCCAGCCCGACGGGATGTGGGCCACCGGCAGCCAGTGCGCCATCGCCTGCGCGCTGCACTTCGGCCTGCTCGAGGACGCCGACCGGGCGCCGTCGCTGCGCGCCCTGGTCGCGGCGATCGACCGCGCCGACGGCCATCTCGACTGCGGCATCCTCGGCGCGTCGTATGTGCTGCGCGCGCTGCACGAGGGCGGACGCGACGATGTCGCCTACCGCATCGCCACCCAGGAGACCTTCCCCAGCTGGGGGCTCTGGCTGCGCCAGGGTGCGACGACGCTGTGGGAGAACTGGAACGGCACGGGATCGCGCAACCACATCATGTTCGGCGACATCCTGGCGTGGATGTTCCGCGCCCTCGGCGGCATCGAGCCCGTTACTGAGCACCCCGGCTTCGCGCGCGTCATCGTCAAGCCGCCGCTGATCGACGGCCTGACCCATGCCACCGCCCGCCACGACTCGATCCGCGGCGCCTACGTGGTCGCCTGGCGCCGGTCGGGCGCCTCCATGACCATCGAGCTGACCGTGCCCCCGAACGGCGAGGCGCTGGTGCATGCTCCGCAGGCGGATCCCGCCCAGGTCCGCGAAGGATCCGGCCCCGCACGCGAGGCCAGCGGGGTCGCCTTCTCGGGCGTGGTCGACGGTCGCGCGGTCTTCCGCGTCGCGGCCGGGACCTACGCGTTCTCCTGCGGTTGACCGGGACGGCTCCGATCAACGCTTGGCGATCGGCGTTGCGAGTTCGGAATCCAGTGTTCATCGACGCGGTGGACGGCGCTTCGCCATTGCGCAGGATGCCGGCATGGCAGCTCCCGAGACGATCGCCATCGATCCCGATGACCACCACGCCACCGACCTCGGCGTGCTGAAGAATGGCGTCCAGTTCTTCCTCACCACGCCCTTCATTCCGGCCATTGATGGACCAGGATGCATATTCGTGGCGATCTATCTCTTCGGCCGCGACGGCGCCTTCATGGGCTGCACGATCAAGGAGCTGGGACCGCGTTCCAAAGTATCGGACCAGGAGGCCGCGAAGGTGCTCGACAGGATGCGACAGTCGGTCGGCGTGATCGAGCGCCGCCGGATCACCATCCAGCCCTTCCAGATCATCCGCAAGGGCGTGACCTTCGGCTTCGTCGTCCATCCGCCCGATGAGCACGGCGACGGCTGGCAGGTCACCGTCGAGCCGGGCGACTACATGGCGTTTTACGAACCATGGGACGGCGGCGTGTACGACACCTGATCGTGACAGCGCCCGACGTCCGCCCGTCCGGTGCGCATGCGTGCGGCTGTCGGGTGTGATTCCCCGAACCTGACGCGGACGGCGAGGGCTTGGTCCTATTGCCTTGAACAGCCCCCTCTGGGACTAGAGTCATCGGATGAGAATCCTCCTCGTGCTTCTGATCAGCTCGCTGGGCGCCATGTCCGCAGCCGAGGTGGTCACCACCTTCGATGACGGGACGACCCCCAAGGAGCGCTTCCAGAGCGACGCCACGGGAGCGAAGAACGGCTCCTACCTGTCCTATTATCGCAGCGGCAAGACCCATGAGCGCGGCACCTACCGCAAGGGCAAGCAGGACGGCTCCTGGACGACGCTCGATGAGCAGGGCAAGACCCTGTTGAGCGAACGCTTCAGCAACGGCCTCCTGTCCGGGCCGTTTCTCAAGAATCATCCGAATGGACGGCCCTGGCTGAAGGCCACCTACGCCAAGGGCGAGCTGACCACGCCGATCCGGGTCTTCGATGCGGATGGGCAGGAGGTGCGCGAGGTCACCTATCCGTATTCGCTGGAGCACCTCGAGACGGTCATGGCGACCCTCATGCCGGCGCCCCTGGATACGACCGCGCTCTATGCCGACCCGCCATCGACCAAGGCCCCGTACGCCAGCGGCACGCTCTCCCAGGCCGGCTTCGACCAGGCCCTGCACACCCTGCAGCTGTTCCGCTTCCTCGCCGGCTCCCCCTGGGAGAACCTCACGGTCAGCCCGACCACCTCGGTGGCGGTGCAGAAGGCCAGCACCCTGCTCGCCGTCGGTGGCACCTTCACCCATGATCCGCCCAAGCCGGCGGACATGGATGATGACTTCTTCAATCAGGGCCTGGATGGCATCAAGAACTCGGTGATGTGGCAGGCCGGCGGGGATGCCGGCATGGTGGTCTCGATCCAGAAATGGATCGAGGACCCGGATGTGGACTGCACGCACCGGCGCCTGCTGTTGAATCCGAGCCTGACCCATGTCGGCTTCGGCTTCACCACCCCCTTCGCGCTGGCCTACATCACCGAGGGCCTCGGCGATGACGTCTCGGGCGATCCCATCCTCTATCCCGGACCGGGCTACTTCCCGCAGCAGTTCTTCACCCCGACCGAGGCCTGGCTGGTGCTGCTCAAGGGCACCAAGTCGGATCTGGGATCCGCGCATGTGCAGGTCACCGTCACCGAGCTCGACGAGAACTACGGCGTGGTCGCGCCGGTGACGGTTCCCGACCCCAAGATCATCGCAGATGTGAAGTACCCCGGCCCGGCGATCATCTTCCATCCGCAGCTCACCGCCATCGAGGGCAAGCGCTTCCAGGTCGACATCACCATCGATGGCGGTGGCGGCGGCCCCGACCACCTCAGCTACCTGGTGGACTTCGTGCCGGTGACCCTGCCGGCGACCAGCCCGCTGCCGGCGAAATAGCGCTCCCTGGAGGACGGCCCCTCCCCACCTTGCCTATCATCATGACGGCTACAGGGCGCGATTGCGCTCCGAGTACGTGCGGTTGATGCCGGCAGTCGGGCTCTCCTGGCAGAAATCGAAGCTGTAGACGCCGCGAAACAGGCTCTGGCGCTTGGTGGGCATGTCCGCGATCAGCGCGGGATCGAGATTGAGGCGGTGCCACTGGGCCCAGACGGAATTGTAGCAGGAGAAGATCGACACCCGCTGGTGCTCGGTGTCGGTCCACGCCGTCGCGGCGTGCAGCAGCGATTCGGTGAAGATGAAGACCGACCCCGCCGGACAGGCGTAGGATTCCATGTGGCGGTTGTCGGGCACGCGCAGCGCCTGCGGAAAGGGCAATTCCGCCTTGTGGGTCCCGGACAGGAACTGGGTCCCGCCCCCGCCGGCGCGCACCGGATTGAGCTCCCAGACCACGCGCGTCAATCCGGAATAGATCGCGCCATTGCGGCATTGATAGCTCATCGGGCCGCCGGTGCGCGCATCCATGACGACATGGGGGACATCGTTGCCGCCCGGCTTCCAGCCGGCCGAACGGATCGAGGCGAAGGAGTTCTCGCAGCGGAACGCATGGCAGTCCGGCTCGGTGCGTCCACAGCCCAGGATGTCCTGCAGGACCTCGACCACCGCGGGGTGGTCAAGCAGCGCCTGGGCAGGCCCCGTGAAGGTCGAGCCGCCCGCGAGCAGGTGCGCGCGGATGGCGGCCGCCTGCTCCGGATCCAGGACACCGGGTAGGAGGATCCAGCCTTTGAGATCGAAGAGGAAGCGCCAGTCCGGATCCAGCGGCGCGGCTTTGCGTGGCGCAGACTTCTCGACGGATCGGTTGATTTCAGGCATGGTCATGAGATCGGTCATGGCGGGATTATGAGCCCGCAGCGCCTCGGGCTCAACAGGAAGCATCACCACTAATGGGACGAATGTATCCTTTTATGGAGGGCGTAACGGCGCTAGCGCAGCGCGCTGCGCTGCTCACGCGCCACGCGGCCAGGGGCGCACCCGCAGGCGACCCCACCACCACCGTCAGGTGTTGCCCGAGCGCTGCGTGCGGCGGTACTGCCCCGGCGTCTGGCCATAGGCCCGCCGGAAGCGGCGGATGAAATAGCCCGCATCGGCAAATCCGGTGGTGCGGGCGACGTCGGCGATCGACAGGTCCACCGCGCGCAAAAGCGCGGCGGCACGCTGCATGCGGATGTCGGTCAGGAGGTCGATGAAGGAGCCGCCGCCGCGCTGGGCGCAGAGCCGCGACAGGTAGTTCTCGCTGATGCCCAGCTGCTGCGCGGTCTGCGCCCGGCTCACCGGCTGTTCAGCATGGTCGGTGATGTAGCGCAGGATCTGCCGCCAGGTGCGCTGGGCCTTGCTCGGCTCCTGGGGCACGCTGCAGGCCGCGCTGCACCACAGGCGCAGCAGGGCCATCACCAGGTGCCGGGCGCAGGCCTGGTCGTTCTGGACTTCGAACGAGCACAGGGACTCGGCGATCTGCTTGAGCGCGCTGCGCGTCGGCATCGGCGCGTCGATCACGCCCTCCACGCTGCGCTGGCCGTGCTGATCGCAGCGGTTCCAGGCGCCGCTGGCGCGCTGCGTCTCGGTGATGAAGCCGAAGTGGCGGTGCGCGCTGTCGAAACGCGGGATGAGCCAGGTATCGTCGCGCACCACCAGGACATCGCCCGGCTCCATCACCCAGTCCGCGAGCGCATCGCCGGTGGCGAAGATCTCATGCTTGCGGCCCTCGAGCACCATGATCAGGCGCATCGCGGCGATGCCCAGGACCGGGCGGATCGGCGGCGGCGCCGGCCGCGATGCGGTGGCCCGGATCGTGCCGACCGGCAGCGCCAGGAGCTGGTCGACAAGCCCGGTGATATCCGCCGCAGCCATGGCCATCACCATGGCAGCGGAACGCCGGCTGTCGATTCCTGCCCGTGCGCGCACCCATGCCCGCGCACACGCACGTGGCGCCGGCCCCTGGAGCCCTAGCATCGCGCGCATGCTGGTGATCGATGCGCACATGCATGTCACCGATCCCGCCCGGTTCGACCTCGCCTGGACGCGCCCGCTGCCCACCCCGCTCGATCCGACACCGCGCGGCTATGCGCAGGCCTGTGCGGGGACCGGCATCACCGCAGCGGTCATCGTCGAGACCGATGTCACGCCCGCGCAGCGCTTCGGGGAGGCGGTCTTCCAGGCGGAACTCGTCGCCACCGGCAGCCATGGCGCGGGCGTGCCCTGCCTCGACCCGCGTGATCCCGCCTTCCCCGAGCAGGCCGCCGCCCTGGCGCGCATGCCCGCCATCCGCGGCGTGCGCTGGATGGCAGGCAGCCGGGAGCAGTGCCAGGCCCTCTGCCAAAGCCCTGACGTGCAGGCGCATCTCGTGCTGCTCGGACGTCTGGGACTGTCCTTCGACCTGCATGTGCCAGCGCATGTCCTGCGCGAGGTCGTCCCGGTCGTCGCCGCGGCGCCGGACACGCGCTTCCTGCTCAACCACTGCGGCCATGGCGACCCGGTGGCATTGGGCGCGCGTGGCCAGGGTCGCAGGCCCCAGCACGACGCCGAGATCTGGCGCGTGGGCATGCGCGACTTGTCGCGCATGCCCAACGTCGCCTGCAAGCTCTCCGGCCTGGTCAGCCATCTGCGCCCAGGACAGTGGCAGCCCGCGGACCTGGCACCGGTCGTGGACCACTGCCTGGCGAGCTTCGGACCGGAGCGCTGCCTGTTCGGCAGCGACTGGCCGGTGTGCACGCGCGGAGGAACGCTCCTGCAGTGGCTGACGGCCCTCACGCAGATCATCAGTCCCCTGCCGGCGGCGGCCCAGGCGCAGATCCTCGCGGGCACCGCGCAGACCTGGTACCGCCTGGCCGTCCCCCCGGCTGATTGACCGCTGAAGCCTGCCTGGATCAGGGATCGGGGATCCTACCGACCGACTGCGGCGGCCGTGGCGGCTTCGACCCCCGCGATGGTGGGCAGGGGCCCGTGCAGCCGCTGGCGCCGATCCACGACCGAGATCCGCAGCGGCAGGGGAACGACCAGGTGCGGATCGAGCAGCTGCCGGTCGATCAGCATGTTACGCAGCAGCTGCCAGTGCTCATCGACCCGCTGGCGCAGCCGGGTGATGTCCAGGACATAGGCATCGGCTGCGGTCCAGACCATGGGGACGTCCTGGCGGGCCGGGTTCGGCTGGTAAAGCCACACCAGGCGGTGCAGTTCCTGCCAGATCAGCTCCTGATCATCGATGGGCGTCCCCGAGGCTCCGAACCCGGCGCCGGAACCGGTCACGACCAGCCGCTGGACCACCAGCAGCTGGGGTATGGTGGCGACGACGATCGCTCCCGCCTCGGCGCTGGTCTGCAGCAGGTAGAGCACATCGCCAGGAGCACCCGTCGGGAGATCGCGCCGGCCATCCGCCGAGAAGCTCCTGCCCCAGGCCCCACCGGTGTCGTAGTCACCGGGATCCGTCACGTGGATCACCAGCCAGAGCCGGCACTGGGGCAGGAGCGCGGGCGCGAGGAAGGCCGCCTGCTCGCCCAGCGCCACCTCGGTGGCCGCCAGCCAGGCCACCCCGTGGTAGCGCGACGCGCACTGGCTGGTCAACAGTGCGGCATAGGCCCGTGGATGCCGCGCCGTCAGCAGGGCGATGTCGCCCTCATGGCCAGGATCGGCGCCGAGGACGGCAAGCGCCTGCGGGTCGGCGACGCCGTCGTCCTTCAGCAGGTCGTCACTGGCCAGATCGAGCAGCAGGGTCCGCCACGTCCGATCCGGCACCTGGCCGGCCACGATCACGGCGCGGTTGAGCGCCGCATCCAGGGCGGGCGAGCCCGGCAGCGGTCGCCACAGCGCCGCGGCCAGGCGGTGCGGGTCGGTACCGGCGGCTCGGATGATGTCCGCCTGCTGATCCGCGCTGGCCGAGTCAACGGCCGCGCGGGCGGCTTGCGCACCGTCGGCCGCGTGCAGCAGCGCTGCGCCCGTGCCGAGCAGGAGCGCAATGATGGTGAGTGCCCGCATGCCGAGGAGATCAACGCGGCCGCCGCGCGGGCGTTCACTGCGCTTGGGGTCCACCGGCCATGCGCTCCAGCCTGGTCCGGGGGCATGCGCCGTGCGGCCTCACCGTGGTGACGCGCCGATGTACCGGAATGCCGACACCGGGATATCGTCATAGGCGCCGGCAAGGATCTTGGTGATGACGGCGTGCGACTGCTGCGGCGTGACCGAGGTCCCGGCCAGACCGAGGAACGATACGGTCACGAAGAAGGGCTGGGACAGGTAGGCATGCAGGCGGCTGGCCCGGCCCAGGGCGGGATCGGCAGCGGCGCCTGGCGCGCCGATCAGGGCCGCCCGATCGCGCAGCGTGCGCAGCGCGGCCCGCGCCGCCTGCTGCTCGGCCAGATCCTGGACCTGGTCAGGGCCAGGCCAGCGTGAGAACGATGCGAACGGATCGATGGCCGGATACTCGCCCGCGAACTCCGGACCCAGGCCCAGGACGATACGCGCATCCGTACCCGCCGGCAGGGTCTGCGTCTGCGGGACCTCGTTCAGCGGATGGCAGACCAGGAGGGTGGTGCTGCCGCCAGCCGGCAGGATGCCGGTGGCTGCGGCCAGCTCCAATCCTGTCGGCAGATGCGCATCGAGGAAGACCACCAGCAGGACCTCGTGATGCTGGTCACGGAAGGCGGTCGCCATGATCGCGGCGGTCTCGATCGCCCGTCGTGCCTGCGCCAGCGCGACCGGCAGCCGCTGCCAGACCAGGACCGTTCCGGGCGGCTGGAAGGCGCTGTGACGAAGGTCCGCCATGAGACCCGCGCCGTCGCCGGCGTTCTGGTCCCAGCCGACCAGCACGGTGCGGCCGCCGCTGCGGCGCATGCGCTCGGCCAGCTCACAGACCAGTACCATGCGGCCGACCCCGGCCGGGCCATAAAGGTCGATGCGTCCACCGCGCACCATGGGTGCGAAGAGGTCCAAGGCCTTGATCCCGGTCGTCCAGGGAGCTGGGGTGGTCGTGGGCAGCGCCGCCATCGGCGGCGACCAGGGTCGCGGCAGGCGTGCGCCTGCGGGATCCGGCCGGCCATCGATGGCATGCCCATCGGCATCGAGGAAGCGGCCGAGGACCGCATCGGACACGGGCACCCCCTGCGGGACGATGGCCGGTGGCTCGTCCGCCAGTGCGGGCTGAGGCGGGACCACAGGCACTGGCTGAGGCAGGGACGGTGGCGTCGTGACGGCCACCGGCGGGACCACGGCAGCCGGGGACCGTCGGACTATCAGGCTCAGCGCCAGGGCCGTCACCATGATCCCGGCCAGTGCCATCAGGGCGATCATCGCCTTTAGTGAGAGCGCGGCTGTCGCAGCGGGGACCACCGCCGCATGCGCCGCACCCTCCAGGCGCGTCAGCAGGCGCGGCGGTGGCCGGGACGGTCCGCCACGGCCCAAGACCATGAGCAGGGAGGCCGGCGCGACGGCGTCGCCACGGCGCACCAGCAGCAGATGCAGATGCTCGATCCCACGCTCGATCTGGCTGCGCACCGTCTTCTCCTTGCGGCCCAGGGTCGTGGCGATGTCGCGGATCGACAGCTCGTCGGCGTGGCGCAGCAGCACCGGGACGCGCATCTGCTCAGGGAGACTCTTCAGGGCCTGCCTGACCTCCCGGCCCAGCTCCTCCGCATCCCATGCCGGCACGTGCGCATCACCCCCGGCCGGGTCGGACATCACGCCCTGTCCGTGCGCGCGCTCACGGCGCGCCCGTCGGCGATTCTCCCGCTGCCGCCGGCGCGCGGCATTGGCGACCAGGGCGAGGATCCAGCTGCGCACGCCCGCCTCGGGACGTTCGCGGTACTGGCCAGCACAGGTCATCAGCGCGATCAGCCCATCCTGGACCGCATCCTCGGCGGCGGCGGGCTCACCGGTCAGCCGCAAGGCGACGGCGTAGCTTGCGCCGGCATGGCGCTGATAGAGTTCCGACAGGGCCTGGCGATCGCCCTGCTCACGAAACGCCCTCAGCAGGGTGACGTCGCGAGCGGGATCCCGATCGTGATCCGGGACGGCGGGTGCGGTGCAAGCGGGCATGGTGCTGTGCATGATAGGTCCCATTTCCGAGGGAGAGCCATGCTTCACCGGTTTGCCGCATCGACTTTTCCCATAGTACCAGGTGTCGTCCCGCACCCCCCGCACGACACGGTGAGCCGTGGCGCCGCTCACGGTCGCGTGCTGAGCACCGACCGATCGCTCAGGCAGCAGCTGTCATGCGCTGCAGGCATCCTGCACGGAATCCGGACAGGTCCGGGTAGGGTGCGTGCCATTGTCCCGACCAGAAGGTTCGGCACCATGCGTCGCGACCGGCCATTCCAAGGTTTCGTGAGCAGGATACCGCGTGGTCCCATGACACCCATCTACCGCACTGACCTGATCGGCGTCGATTGGGTGGCCCTGAAAACGACCCTGCGTTCCGATCAGTTCGATAACGGCCGGACAGCGGATCAGCTGCAGCGCTCCCTCCAGAACAGCTACGGCGTCTGCATCGCCTGGGCAGATGACCTCGTGGTCGGGACGGGTCGCGTCCTGTCCGATGGCGTCGGCAACGCCTACATGATCGATGTCTGGACGCTGTCGCGTTTCCGCCGCCAGGGCATCGCCACGCGGATGATCGGCTCGCTCTGCTCCAACCTCTCTGGCCAGCATGTCTACCTGCAGGCCGATGGCGAGGCGCAGACGCTCTATCGCCGACTGGACTTTTCCGAGCAGCCCGTGGGCATGGGTCGTGTCATCGGACGCTATCTGCAAGGCTGACCTCAGTGATCGCCGCCCCATGCCCAATCGGATAGGGACGTTTAAGGAGGATGGTACGCGGCACCGTCGCCCAGGTACCCAGTCCACGGCGGTAGCGTGGAGCGCGCCGTTATGCTGATGCTCAGCCATCAGTCGGCAGTGTGGAACGCACTCCACCTGGTTGGCAATGTCCAGCAGCGCATTCCGTTCCAGTGCTGAGACGATCTTCCAGGCCGCAGCGGCGTTGCCTCCCCGACTGACACGGTCAGTCGGCCGGTGTACGGCTGTCGGAACAAAGTGTGTCCCCATCAGGTCCCGGCGGGCTCTCCAGGATATGACGCGAGCAAGCATGCTTCCATCCCGCCCGGTACGACACCATTCCCAGCTGGCCTCGGATGGTGAGCTGCTGGAATCGTGGGTAGGGGAGCAGGATGACGATGCGCTCCTGCAGCTGATCCAGCGCTATGCGCCCTTGGTCCATAGCACCTGCTGCCGGCGTCTGGGGGCCGGCAGCGACCACGACGCCGATGACGCCGCCCAGGCCACATTCATCGCCTCGAGCAGGCATGCCTCTGCCATCAGGAATCCGGCCTCCTTGCCGCTCTGGCTCCATCGCACGGCGCTGCGCGCCTGCTCCCGCCTGATCCGTTCAGCGAAACGGCGTCACCATCACGAGCAGACGGC
>Ga0302314_10017861_pt1 | contig 11862 bp, 10 predicted proteins | sample III_Palsa_N2_3_FD_200533 | JGI IMG/M metagenome (GOLD analysis project Ga0302314, IMG submission 200533) | Peat permafrost microbial communities from Stordalen Mire near Abisko, Sweden - III_Palsa_N2_3 | ecosystem: Environmental > Terrestrial > Soil > Palsa > Peat permafrost | place: Sweden...
CGTACCCACGCCGCCGCCGAGGAACAGATCACCCCGCGCGTCGCCTGAGCGCGCGCCATGAGTGCGGCGCGCGGCCGCATGGTGCTGGATCGTCGCTCTACCACGGCAGCTGATCCAGGTCGACGTTGCCGCCGGTAACAATGATGCCGACGCGCGCGCCGCCGATATCAAGCTGCCGCTCCTGCACCGCGGCGTAAGGCACCGCGGCTGAGGATTCGACGATGATCTTGAGCTGCTGCCACAGGGTACGCATCGCCCGTACGATCGACTCGTCGCTGACGGTGATGATGTCGTCCACGTGGCGCCGGATCAGCTCGAAGGTGCGGACACTCAATGCACCGCGCAGGCCGTCGGCGATCGTGGCCGGCTGCCGCGAAGGCAACAAGGTTCCGGATATGAACGATCGCCGGGCATCGTCCGCGCCGCTCGGCTCGACTGCGATCAGTCGTATTGTCGGACGCAAGGCTTTTGCAGCCACCGCGACGCCGCTGGCCAGTCCGCCCCCACCCACGGGCAGCAGCAGCCAGTCGAGATCCGGCACCTCCTCGAGCAACTCCAGCGCAATCGTGCCCTGCCCGGCGATCACGCGTGGATCGTCATAGGGGTGAATGAACACGGCGCCGCTCTCAGCCACGATCTGCGCCGCCAGCGCCTCGCGTGCCGCCAGGGTGGGCTCGCACAGCAGCAGTTCGCCGCCGTAGCCGCGCACCGCCTCGAACTTGGCGCGCGAGGAGTTCTTCGGCATCACGATCTGCGCCCGCACCCCGCGCAGCCCTGCGGCGCGCGCCACGGCTGCGCCGTGGTTGCCCGAAGAGTGCGTCACCACGCCAGCGCGCATCTCGCCCGCCGACAGTGCAAACACCGCATTGGTCGCGCCGCGTGCCTTGAATGCACCGCCTTCCTGAAAATTCTCGCACTTGAAGTACAACTGCGCGCCGGCGAGCGCGTTGAGCGTTGCATTCTCGAGTACCGGCGTGCGCCGGGTATGCTCCGCGATTCGCTCGCGCGCCGCTCGGATGGTCTCCAGGGTAACGTCTGCCGGCTGCATGCATCGCTCGTTCGAGGGCCTCAAAGCATACCGAAACAGCGCTGCTGTCACACGCTGCCCGATGTCGTGCGGTGGGCGCGGCCGGGCACGCGCTTCTGTTAGGCTGGCGCGGATGCAAGCCGCCGGCGTGGCAGAGCAAAACGAAGCACGGTTGGTGCGCGCGCTCGGCGTGCGCGGGCTGGCCACGACCATTTTCAATTATACGGTCGGCAGCGGGATCTTCGTCCTGCCGGCACTGGCGATGGCGCGGCTGGGCGCCGCCGCACCACTGGCATACCTGGTCTGCATGCTGGTCATGGGGCTGGTGCTGCTGTGCCTGGCCGAAGCCGGCAGCCGCGTGTCCGTGACCGGCGGCGTTTACGCCTACGTCGAGACCGCGCTCGGCCCGTTCGCCGGCTTCATCGCCGGCGCGCTTCTGTTGCTTACCAGTCTGTTCGGCGGCGCCGCCGTGGCGGTTCTGTTTGCCCGCACCGTGATCGCCATGCTGGGGTTGCGTTCCAGTGGCTGGTACCTGGCGCTGATCGCGGCGGTGATCACCACATTCGTCGTCATCAACGTGCGTGGCGTGCGCAACAGCGCCCGCGCCATGGAACTCGTCACCGTCCTCAAGATCGCGCCGCTGCTCGGCTTCGTGCTGATTGGGGCCGCTTTCGTACACCGCTCGAACCTGACATGGGAACAGGTGCCATCGCTGACCAATGTGCTCGGCACTGCCGGCGTGGTCATCTTTGCATTTAGCGGCATTGAGTCGGCGCTGTCACCGAGCGGCGAAGTACGAACCCCCTGGCGCACGGTGCCGCGCGCGGCCTTTCTGGCGCTGGGTGCAGCAACCGCACTGTACCTTGCCATCCAGTGGGTCGTGCTTGGCATCGAGGGCAGCCGCCTGGGCGCCCAGACGGTGACGCCGCTGGCACAGGCCGCGGCCGTGTTCGCCGGCGCGACCGGACGCATGGTGATGATCGTCGCGGCCGTCATCTCCATGCTTGGCTATTTGAGCGCAAATATTCTGTCGGCGCCGCGCTCAATTTTTGCCTACGCGCGCGACGGCTTTCTGCCGGCGGCACTGTGCGCCGTGCATGATCGCTATCGCACTCCGCACATCGCGATTATCACCCACGGTTGCCTGGTAGCCGCGCTGGCACTGAGCGGCAGCTACGAGCGGCTGGCGATTTTTTCCAACCTGACCGCGTTCGTGCTCTACATGCTGTGCGCGATTGCGGTGATGGTGCTGCGGGCGCGTGACGTGCACAGCGATGGCGCGCCGTTTCGCATCCCGGGCGGAGCTCTGGTACCGGTGGCGACCGTGCTCGCCAATGGCTGGCTGATATACGCGACAGCCGCGCACGGCGAGCTTGTGGGTTTAGGGCTTATCCTGGCGTTGGCGCTGCTGCTGTACGGCGTCCGGCACCTGCGTTTGCGGCGCATGCCGCCGGCGTCGTAGCGAATTCAGGCCGGCAGCACCGTCGGCTCGAACCCAGCGGCGCGAATGGCCGCAACGATCTCGCCGGCGTGCTGCGCGTCGCGCGCCTCGAAGCTCAGCTCCAGGGTGGCCGACTTGGCCGGCACGTTGGAAGACAGGCGACGGTGAAACACGTCCAGGATGTTGCCGCCGTGATCGCCGACCACCTGGGTCACCCGGGCAAGTGCGCCCGGCTGGTCGAAAATCGGGATGCGCAGCGTAACGATACGCTGCTCGCGCACCAGCTCGCGCATGATCACCGAGGCCAGCAGGCGCGGGTCGATGTTGCCGCCCGAGAGAACCAGCCCGACCTTGCGGCCGCGAAAGCGCTCCGGCTGCGCCAGCACGGCGGCGAGGCTTGCGGCTCCGGCTCCTTCGGCCACGGTTTTCTCGACGTTCAGCAGCAACGCCACGCCGTGCTCGAGATCGTTCTCCCCGACCAGCAGGATATCCTGCACCAGCGCGCGCACCACCTCGCGCGTCAGGACGCCGGCAGACTTGACGGCGATGCCCTCGGCAATGGTGTTGCCGTGGCAGATCGCCAGCTCGCCCTTCAGCGCCGCCGGCATCGATGGGTAGCTTTCGGTCTGCACGCCGATGATCTCGATGCCGGGAGAAAGCGCCTTGGCTGCCACGGCGATGCCGGAAATCAGGCCGCCGCCCCCGATCGGCACCACCAGCACCTCGAGCGCCGGCACCGCGGCCAGCATTTCCAGTCCGATCGTGCCCTGCCCCGCAATCACCGCTGCATCGTCATACGGATGCACGAATGTGAGCTGGCGCGCAGTCATGACCTGCTGCGCGTACTCGAAGGCCTCGCTCAGTGTGTCGCCGTGCAGTATCACCTCGGCGCCGTGCGAACGTGTGTGCTCGACCTTGATGAACGGTGTATGACGCGGCATCACGATCGTGGCCGGAATGCCAAGCCGATGCGCATGGTAGGCCACGGCCTGGCCGTGGTTACCCGCGGACATCGTGCATACGCCGCGCTGCCGCTCGGCGGCGCTGAGCTGCAGCAGTCGGTTCAGCGCGCCGCGCTCCTTGAACGAGGCGGTGAATTGCAGGTTCTCGAACTTGAGGTACACCTGGGCCCCGGTGAGGCTGGAGAGCGTGCGCGAATGCAGGCACGGCGTTGTGGAGAGCTGATCGGCGATCCGATCCTGCGCTGCCCGAACGTCGTCAAGTGAAATGCACAAGCTCATGTTTCATGCACCGAGCGGCGGCCGCCGCCGATTTTTTCGAAGATCTGCTGGCGATGATAATCCAGATGCGCGCGCTGCTCCGGCGTGAACGCACGCGCCGGAGCCGGCCGCTCCAGGCCCCATGCCTTGCACACGTAGGGATTCAGGTGCCGGGATATCAGCAACGTGCCGTCGTCGGCGAATGCGATGTGACCGCGTTCAAACAGGTGATGAATGTGCGGGGACAGTAGCAGTCCGTTGGCACCATCGAGCTTTTCGGAGTCATCAGCGTCCTTCCATGGCTTGATGTGCGTCGCCCGCAGATAGCGGCGATCCAGGATTCCGCTTACCCGACATGCCGTCTCGATGAGCTCCACGCGTTCGCGAAACACACCCTGCCCGATGCGGGCGTTGATCAGCTGCCGCCGCTCGCTTGGGCCGATGTCGGTTCGCTGCCAGAGCTGTTCCTCGATGGCCCGGTCGGCGAGCCTGCCATCCATTTCCATGCCGATGCGGGCCTCGGCGTCCTCCACCTGTCGCTGCAGCAGCCGGCGCAGCAGCTGCGCCAGGGACTCAGGAATCTCGGCCAGGTGCACCTGCTGATTGACCGTGCCGGAGGGCCGAAGCGGCGACTGGCGCGCAGGTAACAGCGGCCTGATCTCGGCCGCGTGATCCTTCGGCTGCAGCGGCTGAAGCAGGTCCACGAAGCGCACCGGCACCAGCCAGCCGTCATCGGTCGGTGCCGGCTGCCCCGCCTCGCCCGGCTGTCCAGGCATCGGCGCGCTGCGAGCCCGGTCCAGCACCACACCGATAGCTGCAATGGCTATCGCGGCGCACGAGAACACGACATCGCCCGGCATCAGCCGATTCATGTTGCGGTGGGACTGGTTCATCGAGCCGCTGCTATTCTTCTTCGGCAGCCACAGATAGCTGCCCTCGACTTCGGCCCGATCGCTATGCGGGTAATTTACCCACCAGTGCGTCATATCTGCGCGGATCATGCCTGCGATCCCCGCATCATGAAAGGCCCGTGCGCCTAAGGCGGTGGCAGGACGATCACGGCTGGTATGCGCGGCGCTGCGGATTGGCTATCCTCGCTGCGAGTTGTGACGGGGGAAATCCATCGTGAAAAATATCGACCGGCTCTACATCGTGCTCGGGGCCCTGTATCTGGTCATCGGCATGCTGCTTGGCATCGTCATGGGTGTGCGGCAGGATATCCTGCTGGCGCCGGTGCATGCACATATCAACCTGGTCGGGTTCGCGGCGCACTGCATCTTCGGCCTGGTCTACAGGGCATGGCCCGAACTCAAGCTAGGCGCAATCGCGGTCGCGCAGTTCTGGCTGTTTGTGGTGGGTGCGCCGCTGCTGATGATCGGTATCACCATCGCCATAAAGACCAGCAATCCCGCGCTGGCCATCCTCGGATCGATGCTGGTCATGCTGGGAGCGCTGCTATTTCTCATCATTACCGGGCGCCGCCTGCTGCGCGCCGCCCCACTGTAGGACGAACCGTCCGGCACGTCGCGGCGTGGGAGAGGCCGTCGGCGGGCGGCCCGAAGCCTATGATTCTTGGTATGAGCGGCTCACAGCACCTGGTCGACATGGCGAACGACATCGGCAATTTCTTTCGCGCCCAGCCAAAGCGCGAGGATGCAATTGCCGGTATCGCCAATCACATCAAAAGTTTCTGGACCCGGCGCATGCGTGAAAAGCTCATCGGGCACCTGCAGCACGGCGACGCTGGCCTCGATCCACTGCCCAGAGAGGCGCTGCTCTATCTAAGCGAGCATCCGGCTTTTAAACCGAAGCAGCCTCCAGGCGGCGACGCCGGCTAGGCCCGCTGACACCGGCATCAGCTGCCGATTGATGGTGTGTATGCCCAGGAAAAGCAAAGCTACGACGGACGAATCGATCGGACGACCGGGTCCGTGGCGTGAAGGCCGGTATCAGAAATCCGGCCAGTCGCTCGAGGACTCTGTGGCGCCGGACCCGCCACTCGATTCAAAGCGTCCGCTCGAGGAGGCGCCGGCAAAGGTTCCGCCCGGTCCGGTGAGCACGCCAGTTCGCCTGGACGAATACACCGCGCCCGTCGTGCCCAAGCCCAAACGCAGCTGACGGATTTGCCTAGCGCGTCAGCGCCGCCAGATCACGCAGCGCCAGATCAAACTGCCCGGAGTGCCTGATGCGGCCCAGCTGCGCGTGCAGCAAGCTGCGCGCCTCCGCGATCTGGCCCAGGTGCACATATGCCGCCGCCGTGACGGTGGTGAGATACGCCAGCTGATCTTCCGAATCCGGGGTCTGCGGTCCAATCAGCTCGGTACCGAACCGCACGATCTCCGGCGCGCTGCGCTGCGAGATCGCCGCCAGCAAATCCGCCCACGCTCTTTCGTTACCGCTCATTACCCGATAACACGGGCTGGTGCGAACCTTGCTCCACAGTTCCTGCAGCTCGGCCGCATTGAGGTAGGCCGCAGTCTCGTCGCTGATGTTGCGTAGCGCGTCGCTCCAGGTCTTCTGCCCTGCCTTGTCCGCACACCGCTCCGCGCTCAGGTCGATATGCGACAGGTACAACGCGCTGAGCGGGTCCAGGTTATTCAGACTTCCGGTCGACACTGCAGTGCGAATCTCCAGCGCCCTGCGCACCAGGCGATCCCGGACGATCGGGCTATCGGGGGAAGGCTCGACGGTTGCAGCCCGCGAAGTGGAGCTGTCGAGTAACTCCAGGAACGGTATCGGCAGCAGCGTCAGTGCGGGTAGTTCCAGCGCGTTCTGCCGCATGTAGCGCAGACGCGGTGCGTTCAGATCCACGAACGGATAGAAGTCTGAATTGGGCGGAACCGGTATCGACTGCAGCAACGGGCCGATGGTCAGGTTGTCGCCGATCTTTCGCAGCTCGATGTCGGCAACCGATTGCACGCCGACGCGCGCCAGCTCGTCGCGCAGCTGCGGTGATTGCAGCAGCCGATCATCCGGAAGCGGCAGTGCGGCGGCGCGCGTCGCGACGATCAGGATATCCAGGTCGTCGGTATTGTAGAGCGCATAGGCGCCGAAGTGCGGGGCCAGCGCCTTCATGACCGATGCCAGAACCCCGGTGTTGGTTTCATAGACCTGCATCCACTGCACAAAGTAGCCGTCGGGCGCCAGGTAGTGCACGATTCGGGCGTAGAACTCGTCGGAAAACAGAGTCGCGACGCCGCTTACCCACGGATTGGATGGCTCGGAGACGATCAAATCGTACGGCGCACGCGCGCTCGCAAAGAAGGTCTTTGCATCTTCGTACACGATGTGGCTGCGCGCATCCTCGAACACGTTGCTGATGCGCGGACCGAAGCCCTGGCGCGCCGCTTCCACCATCAGTGGTTCGATCTCGATCGAGTCCAGCCGTTGCACCAGTTCGCTGCTGAGCAGCGTACTGGTCGTAAGCCCCGATCCGAAGCCGATGTTCGCGACGCGCGAGGGATGCGGATGCATGCTGAGCGGGATGGCTGCAGCGAGCACCATGGTGCTCTCGTCCAGCGTTGCTGCGCCCGGCCCCATCTGTATACCGGCGTCGGGCTTGCCGTTGGTGGCAATGGTCACCATTCCGCCCAGCTCCACCAGGCTGATGGTCGCGGTCTTACCGTCGCGCAGATAGTCGACCCTCGCGCCTTCCGGCAGCGCTGCGGATCCGGTGCGGTAGACGCCGGATGCCATTTTCGCCGGGTCCAGGTTCACGACGAACATCGCAAATCCGAACATCCCGATGGCGATGGCCAGGGCGGCGGCGGCCGCACGCGACGGATAGCGACGGCTGGCAACGAGACGCGACAGACCCAATGCCATGTGAATGCTGGCACCGCCGAGGATGACGCCCTTGACGCCTACCAGCGGCATCAGCACATGGATCGTCAGCAGCACGCCAACGATGGCACCGAGCGTGTTTGCCGAATAGATGGTGCCGATGGCACGCTCACCGGTGCCGCGGCGCATCAGCTCATGCGTCAGCAATGGCAGCGTCATGCCGGCACAGAAGGTGGCCGGGATCATGATCAGGGCTGCGATCAGCTGGCTTGCGACGTTGAACGCGACATAGCCGCCGGCGCTGCGCGGTGCAACGCCCAGAAACCAGGCCATGAAATCAAACGTCTGGTTGTAAGCCGGCAGCGTCATCGCGGCCAGCGCTCCCATGGCGACCATGACGTAGGCCAGGTACGCCACCGGATCGGCGACTCGTTCGATGCGCCGGCGCACATACAGGCCGCCGAACGCCAGGCCGAAGATGAAAGCCGCCAACATGAGCTCGAACGAATGGGTCGAGCTGCCGAGCACCAGGCTGAGCATCCGGATCCAGCCGAGCTCGTACATGAACGACGCCGCACCGGTCAGGAACGCCGCGATCGTGAACCATCGGTTCAACCGGTCGGTCCCGGCCGATGACGTGGATGTTTCCGGTGCCGTCGCCGCCGGTTCAGTCTGCCCGCGCAGGATCGCCCAGATTGCAACAGCCAGTGCAATATTGAGCAGCCCGGCGATCAGAATCGTGCCCGGCAGGCCAACGAGTGTTATCAGCACAAAACCGCTGACCAGCACTCCGATCGCAGCGCCCAGGCTGTTGGTAAAATACAGCATCGCCAGGGTCTCGCCTGGTCGCTCGGGCCAGCGGCGGATCAGGCCGCCGCTGATCAGCGGAAAGGTCATGCCCAGCAGCACCGACTGCGGCAGGATCAGAGCGGCTGCGAGCGACCATTTGTAGGCATTGATCAGCCCAACCGCCGGCAGCGCGGGTATGACCGACGCAAACGAAAAATTCACGGCGGCGACGAACGTCGGGTGAAACAGGATGCCGAGTATCCCGATCAGCCCCTCGACCACCAGGTATGCCCACAGGAGCTGCCTGATACGGCAGGAGTAGTGGGCCACCGCCCAGGATCCTAACGCCATGCCTCCCATGAAAATGGCGAGCACCAGCGTCTGCGCGTAGGCGGCGTGGCCGAGGAATAATTTCAGGTAGTGCGACCAGATGGACTCGTAGATCAGTCCGGTGAAGCCAGACACGACGAATACCGCGAACAGCGATCGCCGCCGCATGGAATCATGTGTCTGCATCGTGGGCCTACAATGATGCGATCAGAGCCGCTGCAGCTCGTTTTGCAGCCAGGCCTTTGCAGCGCTGACGACCTGCCGGGTCGGCCGACCCAGCATGCCGCGACGCTCTGGCGGAAGATGCTCGACCGGATCACCCTGGGTCTGGAATACATAGTGATCGAACATCCGACCCCAGATCTCACGCCGGTTCGGCAGATCACGCAGCGACAAGATCCCGTAAACCAGCGCCGTGAACGGTGCCCCCGGTCCCCTCGAGCCCTCATACCACCAGTAGTTCACCAGAATGTTGAACGGATCGAGCGACTCGATGTTGTGCCACCGCATGTTCGGAATGAAGACGGCGTCGCCAGGGCCGAGATTAGTGGTCTCGGCCGCGGCGAGGGCCTGCGTGTAGCGCGGATAGCGCGGATAGCGCGCAAAGTCGAGCGCCCCGACTCTGACCATGCTGGTCGGTTGCCCTGCGGGCGTGAACTCGAGCGGACCTACGTAGAGATTGGGCAGTTGCTCTGGTGGAAAGCACGTGCAACGACGGTGGCCGCTGACGACACACGCAATGTTGTCGCTCATGTCGTAGTGGGTGGGCGCAGTCACGGCGTTGCCGGCCCAGATTCTCGAAACCACGGAGGGGTTCACCAGCGGCAGGGCGTTCTCCTTCGCAAACCCCGGAAATCCTTCAGCGGTCGACACCGCGCCGGCGTAGATGGCCGGCGGCGCGGGGTTGTTCAAGTTTGTGAGGATGATGCGTGCGATCGCGGCCTGGAACGTCTCGTGCACGCGCTCGTAGTGCCATTCGGCTGTAGTTTTCATGGGCCCTGTGGGCCCGTTACGCGAACTACCAGATCGGCATGCGCTTTGATGGCGGCATCTTTTAATTCATGTGCCGTGGAAACCATTTACTTCCGGTAAGCCAAATAGCGAAATACCGGGAGTCAGTATACTCAACAAGGACGGTGGGCGATGTAATCGCCCACCGGTCAATCGGCAGAGGCCATTGCGGCTACTGATTGCTGACCATCAACGCGGAGACGTCCACGTGCTTGACGCCGGGGACCTGCTGGGCGGCCTGCCTGGCCTGATCGACGTTATCCTGACTCGGGACCGACCCGGCCAGCGCGACGATACCGTTGGTCGTCGTGACGTCGACATTGCCACTGGGCGTGGCTGACGCAATCTCGGATTTCACGGCAGCCGTAATCTGACTGTCTGAAGCCGCCGGTGCACTGTCGGTTGCAGCGGGACCGATCCCGGTCGCTGCTTCCTGCCCGGCCTGCGCAGGTGCCTGCTGTGCGTCGGCGGTCGCGCCCGCCGGGGTCGATGACGTCGTGTCACTTGAAGACGGTGCCGGCGGCAGACTGTTCGAAGCTGTCTCCGCGGATGCGACACGGGTGCCAGAGGTGCTAGTGCTATCACGCGTCCTGGCGACGTGGCGATTCGCGCTGTCCTTGGTAGAGCCGTCCTTGGTAGAGTTGCTGGTGGTCGGAGGCGAGGGCGCGACCGGCGTAGGGGAAACTGCCGGTGGGGCTGCCGATGAAGCTGGCGGCGGCCCGCTGGTGGTGGGCGCCGTCTGGTCGGTCGGCGTTTGCGTGGCCGCGTTCGGGGCCGCCGCTGTGGCATCGGTGCCATTTTGTTGATCGCTCGGCGCCGTCAGCGCGGGAGGCGGGGCGTTGCGAGCGAGCTCGCTATCGTGCTTGGCGCGCACCGCAAATACGGACACCGCGACGCCGAAGACCGCGGCGAGGCCAATGCCAATCACTAATTTGGGGGTTGAGTTGGAGTTCATCATGTTGGACTCTCAGTTGGTTGCTGTGTAAGGGGGGATGTTTTACCGCGCTGGATACGCGCTACCCATAAGTCCAGTAGAGGAATCAACTTCCCGCACACCTACGCCGCGACCCGGGGCCACAGGTATCGTGTTGATAACGAGGCGGTTTTATTTGCGGTGACCGTGGGCACCTACAAACTCATGCGCCGAATGTTCTCTCCGATGTTAGGAATGCCTATGCTATCACCCAGGAATTTATGTACGTTCAGGGATCGTTAAGCAAAGATATGCGCAGCGCCAACTAAAGGATGCCCGCATGTCGCTCACGCTATACGCTCACCCGTTCGCCGCCTATTGCTGGAAGGCGTTGATCGCGCTGTACGAGAATGCGACGCCGTTTAGGTATCGATTGGTCGAGGATGCGGCCGGATGGGCGGAACTGGAGTCGCTGTGGCCGATCAGGAAATTCCCACTGCTACGGGACGACGAAGCGACCATAGTTGAATCCAGCATCATCGTGGAGTACTTGATGCGTCGTTATCCCGGGACGACGCGACTGATACCGCTGAATGACGATGCCGCCCTTGCGGTGCGCTTTATGGATCGGTTCTTCGACAACTATGTCATGGGGCCGATGCAGACGCTGGTCTCGGATCGGATGCGACCCCAGGACGAGCGTGACGCCAAGGGCGTGGCCGACGCCAGAAAGCTGCTGGACGTCGCCTATGGATGGCTTGAACGCCAGGTCGCCAAAGATGCCTGGCTCTGCGGCAACGCATTTTCGCTGGCGGAATGCGCCGCGGCCCCGGCGCTGTTCTACGCCGACTGGGTGCATCCGGTCGGCGACCGATTCCCGGGCGTTGTTGACTACCGCCGCCGGATTCTTGCCAGGCCCTCCGTCGCCCGTGTGGTGGAGGAGGCGCGTCCATACCGCAAACTATTTCCCGGCGGCGCGCCGGATCGTGACTGACCGACGGCTCACGCGAACTCGTGCAGTGCACCAGGAAAGAAGGGAGCTCCGATATGAAGCGGGCAATAATGTTGTTCGGTTTGTTCACCATCGCCGCGATTGAATCGGCCGCCGCCGATCAGTCGCCGGCCGCCACGTCAACCCTCCTGGACGAGGTGCGCGCCGCGTGCCAGACCGACGCACAGAACCTGTGTTCCGGGGTGCAAGCCGGTGGCGGTCGAATCCTCGGTTGTCTGGCGCAGCACCAGGACGCCGTTTCCGCCGCCTGCAAGCAGGCGCTGATGAAGGCCAAACAAGCGCAGGGTCAGGGACCGAGTCTGGAGCAGGATCAAAGTCAGGGCCAAAGCCAAAGCC
>Ga0302314_10017862_pt1 | contig 11861 bp, 8 predicted proteins | sample III_Palsa_N2_3_FD_200533 | JGI IMG/M metagenome (GOLD analysis project Ga0302314, IMG submission 200533) | Peat permafrost microbial communities from Stordalen Mire near Abisko, Sweden - III_Palsa_N2_3 | ecosystem: Environmental > Terrestrial > Soil > Palsa > Peat permafrost | place: Sweden...
CTGCCAGCCTTTCATATAACCACCTCTCCTACGCATACCGACGAGTCATCATGGGCTTTCCTGATCCGCGCCGATCTGATCTTCTCGCAGCGTAGCGGACCGTGGGGGGCGAGACGAGAAACGTCTGGCACGGGTTCCGGGGCAGACATGCCGTACCCATCTGCATCCGTGGAGATCCATGCGAAGAGAATTAGGATCCCGTCCAACGTGGGCCGCCGAGCTGTTGTGCGCAAGTGAGTTGGATGCGTCGGGCCAGTAGCCCGACGCTGGAGCAGTCCATGGTGGAGACACGCGGCCTGTGCCTGGGCCAGTAACAACACCCTGCAGACTGGCAGAACCGCGACGTCGAACGCAGGCGGCACACCTTGAAGGTAGCGAAAGGGTGCGACTACAGCTGTAGCGCACCCTTTCAAATCTGCATCCGATATCAGGTTCTCCACAGAGGCGCGACGTCACCCACCGCAGGCCCGGGCGACCATTGGTCCGCGTTGCCTGCGAGGTACAACCACGGTCAGCGATCCGGGTTGCGTCGTACCGCGGAGTCGAGGCCACCGAGCCATCGCCTGCATCGAGGGTTACCGCGCATTCGCACCATCCCACGGCGAAGAAGTTCTGCCAGGACATACCTTCGCCATTGCGCGATGCTCGGCGGCCCACACTTCAACGGCCGCACGAGAGTTGAGGATCGGCGCAGGATCCATGCTTGCCTGATCCTTCGTGTTCATCGACTTGATCCAGGTGATGATTTTCCAGAGGTCGCCGGCTTTGGTAATAGTCGTGCCGCCTTGCTGCGGCATCAGGGCGGGGGTCTCCGGGCTTATCCGCGCGAAACCCGCTTCCTGCAGTTTCTGGCTTCCCAGTGCAACGAGCCGGAACAAGGTGTCGTCGCTCGGGCCGTAAATCCACACGCCATTGTTGAGTGGCGGACAGATGCCTCCGCCGCCGTTGCCGCCGTGGCAACCATTGCAACCGTGATTTTGAAATTGCTGGTGACCCTCTGACGCTACGGTGGTGTTTGCCGGATCGTAGGGGTTCTTCAACGAACCTTTCGGAGCCTTCGTGACCACATCCACCGGGTTGTCGTCGTAGCCAGTGATCTGGTTGACGACTTCCGTTTTGGCAACCGCGTTTGTCCAGGTCCCGTCCGCAACTTTGGATTGCAAATCCAGATACTCGACCCGATCCAGCTGGCCGTCACCGTTCTCATCGGCGGCTTTGAAGTTCAGGTTTGGCATGGCGGCCATCGCTTCCTTTTCGGTCACTATTCCGGTGTGACTCGTGTCCATCGACTCGTACGTCGCCGGGACATGAACGCTTGAGGCACTCGCCGGAGCAGCGGGTGAGCTGGCCGAACTATTGGTGGCAAACGCCAAGCCGATACCGGCCACGGCAAAAGCAGTAGCAGCAGTGAAGCTATACAGGGTCTTGCGTAACATTTGACTCTCCTTCGAATAGCCGTACGAATCAACCATCTTCTGCAGGTGCTTGCGCACCACCGTAACTCCGCGTCGCAATGCAATTGCTCAGGGCACGACAGCAATGCCCCATGGCAAGCGACCGACGGGTACAGAAACCTCGGGCTTGAGCGATTTGGCATCGACTACCGTCACATCGTTGGTGAAGCCGTTGACCACATAAAGCTTCGAGCCATCGGGAGACAGCGCCATGTGCCACGGCCGTTGCCCGACGATGATGTAGTCGCTCACTTTGTATGTCTTCGTGTTCACGACGGCGACGTGGTTCGCAGGCCCCAGCGCGATGAATGCTTGCGAGCCGTCCTTCGACATCGTGATATCGACCGGCTGGATGAACTCGGCACGCATGCCGGGGATCGCAAAGCTGATCGTCTGCACGACCTGGTGCGTACCCGCATCGATCACCGATACCGTGCCGCCGACCTCGGAGGACGCCCAGACATAGCGGCCGTCGGGTGTGAATGTGGCCACGCGCGGACGAGCACCCACCAATACGGTGGCAACCAGTTTCAGTGTCTTGTTGTCGATGAAATGGACCAGGCTGCTGCCTTCGGCGGTCGCCACCGTGATCTGGTTGTTCGGGCTCACGCGCATGCCCTCGGGTTCCGAGCCAACGGGAATCTGCGCAAGCACTTTGCCGGTCATCGCTTCCAGCACGGTGACCTGCGAGTTGTCCTCATTGGCAATGTAGACCCGGCCGCCGTCGTTGCTCACGGCCAGCAATTCCGGGTCTGCCCCCGATGGCAGCTGACGCGTCACGGCGAGCTTGGCCACATCGATGACATCGATGCGGTTGCTGTCACCCACGCACACGTACACCCATTTGCCCTGCGGCCCCGCCACGATGCCGCGCGGCCGCTGACCCGTGGGGATGGTCTTGATCGTTTTCAGCGTGGTGCTGTCCAGCACCGTCACCGTATTGCCGCGTTCGTTGGTGACAAACAACATCGCAGACCATGCGGGTGGTGCCACCAACATCAGTAGCAGCAAAGACATCGCGGCAACCCGCGCGTGGGTTCGACTGTGGTTGAGTGTCTTCATTTCGAGAACTTGCATTGGCTTTGCGGTTGGTCGAACCCCAAGGTATCGGTGTTGTAAACAGCGTGCAGAAAACCCGGCTGTGGTGAGACCGACACCAGGGATAGCTGATCCATCAGCAGGATCGGCTGACGCAACTGGTTATCCCAGGAGCGGAAGTTCATGCCTTCGCCTTTGTAGCCCGAAAGCTTGAGGCCGTCGGACGTGATGTACTTGCGGATCGCATCGACCGTGCGGGCGTTGCCTTGCTGTACGGCCATGTTCAACAGATTGGCCGCAAGCCATCCCTCGTAGTCCCGCACCGTGATCTCGCGATTCGCAAGTTTCAGGAAATCGTCATGCAGCGTCTGCGCCGCGTACGACTCATATGCGGCGCCCCACGCCGTCGCCTCGAGGCCATCCGTGCCCACGACGGGCCGCGGATCCGTGGTCCGATATTGCAGGTAGAGCCCGAATGAATTGGTCTCATCAGCCACGAATGCGACGTCATAATCCGGTATGCCACGAGTCAGCATCGGCATTTGCGTCTGGATTTCCTGGTAACCGGTATCCACGCGGCGCGCGCCGGTTTGCAGCTCGTACGCACGTTCGGCCACGATCTTGGCACCATAGAGCTTGGCGGAACGCGTGATGTCGTTGGCGTACTCGATGTCGGCCGGGTGCTGGCCGCGCACCAGAAACCAGCGCGTCCACTTTTTCCACACCAGATACTGCGCCAATGCGTCGGTCAGCATCGCGTCGCTCGGAACCAGGTGGAAAACATCGGGGCGACACTGGGTCTGGCGCAGCACGTCGTCGCGCGCGCGAATATTCAGAATGATCGCGCCTTTCGCTTCCGGCAAATCGGCGACCGCGAGCAAATCCGGGGCTTTCAAGTCGGCGATGATGAGATGCTGACCAGAAGCCAGCAATTTTTTGGCCGCGACGACGACGTCGCCATCTTCCGGCACCATCGTCTCATCCAGTACAAACTTCAGGCCCAGGAATTTTCCCGCCTGGTTGTTGTAATTGGTTCCGAGACGCACACCTGCAAGCCCTTCGTCTGGAATGACGGCGGGTTTGAGCAGCGACAATGGCGCCGGCTCCCGGTATGCCTTGCCCAGATACGCGTAATGCGTGACGACTTCGCTGCTCTTGGCCGCGCTGCCGCTCGCACCTGCCTTAACTGCTGGCGTCGCCGAACTTGCCGCAGCCAGCGTCGATGCAAGCAAGGCGGCGACGATGGTGACGATGCCTCGCCTCATCGTGGCGGCTCCACGGCAGCAGCGCTCGAACTGTGCGCAGGCGCGGGCGCGAAACGACTCATCACATCGAGTGTCTGTATGGATGCATCGCTGCCATTTTCCTTGGCGACATCAAGCGCGGTCTTGCCGTCATCGGCACGCGCGTCAACTTTCGCACCGGCCTGGATCAGCAAACCGATCAGCGGTGCGTTGTCGTGCCCGGCCGCGACTATCAAGGCCGTCAGTCCGCTTTGGCTGCGGGCGTTCGCGTCAGCACCCTTGCTGACCAGCAACTGGCCCACTTGTTGCGGAGAAACCCCATCGCTCAGAAGCAAGCCGTCGTCGACCGGAACATTACCGCTCCGCTCCGCCTCGATGTGCGTCGCCACGATCATCAATGGCGTCAAGCGATTGGGACCGCATGCCACGTTGGGCGAGGCCCCCGCATTGAGCAGCGTTGTCGCAGCCAGAAAACTGCGGTTCTCGAGCGCAATGCAGAGCGGGGTCAACCCTCTGGGATCCTTGTCGGTCAGGCTGGCGCCGTGTTGCAACAGCGCCTCCACCGATGGCACATGATCGCGATAAGCGGCCGCCATCAGCGGCGTCAAGTCATCTCCGTTGCGTGCGTTAGCATCTGCGCCCAGCTGAAGCAGCAGCTTGACGGTGTCGGAATCGCGAGCACTGGCGGCACTGGTCAGCGGAATGGAGCCCATGGAGTCGCGTGAGTTGAGATCCGCCCCGTGGGCGGCGAGAAACTTGATGCGCGCGGAGTCGGACGCCACCACCGCTTGCGCCAGTTCGGCATTTTGATTGGCACCCGCGGCGACCGATTTTTTTACGTCCTGCAACGTGACGATCTCGCCTGGAGTCGTTTGAGATGTGTCGATGTGGGTCAGCTCCGTATCCAGCGGCTGCTGATAGCGCGCGTAGGCGCTGGCGCCCATGGAATAGGGACCATGCGAGGGCAAGTTCCCCTGAACCAGGCATTCGCTGCACTGGACCAACGGCACGCCGAAGTCGTCGAGAATGGCCTTGATCTTGTCTGCCGATGCATCCAAGGCATTGTCCAACGCATACTTCAGGACCACGTCGTTTTCACGCACACCGATGGCCAAGGCGTATTCCAACTGCACGTCGTTGGACATCATGTTCACCGGTTGCAACACGATCGGCACGTGCTTCTTGGCCTTGGCGTAACTGGCAAACGGTCCCCACACCCCGACCACGTCGAGCTGTCCGCCCGCTATCTGTTCAACCTGCCGCCACTGCTGCAGGGCGCCGTTGTTGCTTGCGGTGTCGTAGCTGACCGTAAGCACGTGGACATCGTTCTTCATCCCGTTTTCGGCGAGTGCCTGGCGCATAGCGGAGGTCTGGTACACACCCACGCGGAGTTTCTTGAGCGCAGGGTCGTTGAAGCTCTTGATGTGGATTCCACTGTCCTTGCCAGTCGCGAAAACATAGGTCGACCGGTAGATCGGATCTGTCATCAGCACGCCGGTAACGCTGTCCGGAATATCGACCACGAGATCGCAATGTCCGAGCGGCTCGACCGCGTTGCCGAATGCCCGTTTCAGGAACCCGGAACTGACGTAGGACATCCAGTAGAAACCCACCGTCGTATGCATGGCTTTGGCCAGCACCTTGACGATCTGGTTGTCGATGCCGTCGCCATTGCGTTCCGAAAACGGCATGTTGGCAGGGTCCGCACAAACGGTCAGCGGCCGCATCTGCTGATGCAAGGCGGCCTCTTTTGCGGCGCTCTGGTCGGCAGCCGTCATCTCGCTGAAGTTCTGGTCGAGGTTGTAATAGGTTTTTTCCTGCGCCGACGCCAACCCGCCAACCATCAGCGCGAGGCATCCGACGGATGTTGCCATTCCGAATTTCATGTCATTGAGTGCACTTTGAAAGGATTTCTCACGTTCGTTGTTGACACGCGACGTTTCCGCATTGAAGCCGGGGTTGCACAAGGCAACCCCGGCAGATTTCATCAGGCAACAGTGGATTGTCCACGTCGGCAATCCCACTGTGCACAGGCTGTCACTTTGTTGCGGTATCGGCGTCCGCGGCGGCTGGTTGCCCTGGTCCGCCGAGGCGGAACGTATACAGGGTGCCACCCTGCGGAACGAGGTTCAGGTTGGTGGACTTGGCCATGGCGGTTGCACCGATCGCGCCGAACTTGTCACTGAAGTTCAAACCCGCAGTAACAGGCAGGCCGCTCCAGCCACCAATCCCGGCGAACACCGAAACATACTGCTGGCCGTTGACCTTGTAACTGATCGGGTTGCCGATGATGCCAGAGCCCAATTTGCGCACCCACAGGACCTTGCCAGTCTTGGCATCCACAGCCCGGAAGTTACCCACCATGTCGCCGTAGAAGACCACGCCGCCAGCGGTGGCCAGCGCACCACCCCAGGTCTGGTACTTGTTGGGGTTTTTCCACACCATCTTGCCGGTGTCGACATCGAAGGCCTGGAACTGGCCCGCAAGGCCCGGCGTGGGCTCGTACATGTACACGTTGGCAAACGCGTAACCCGAGCCCTGTTGCGTGCTGGTGCGCTTCAGCGGCGTATCTTCCATGCACCACTGGTTGGTGGGCACGTAAAACACCTGCGGGTTGCTCGGATCAACCGCTACCGGCTGCTCATCCTTACCACCCATGGCCGCCGGGCAGGCCTGCACGGCTTTGTCCACAGCGAACGGCGAGTGCGCCTTGACCTTGACCGGGCGATCCGTGCCGCCGACGTCGATCTTCTCGGCCCAGTTCACGGGAACGAAGTTGTGTGCGCGCAGCAGCTGGCCAGTCCGGCGGTCCAGCACGTACGCAAAGCCGTTGCGGTCGAAATGCACCAGCACCGGGCGATTCTTCTCGCCATCGATGTCCATGTTGACGAGGACGCTCTCGTTGACAGCGTCGTAGTCCCACTCGTCGAACGGCGTCAGCTGATAGGCCCACACCATCTCACCCGTCGACGCGTTGCGCGCGATGATCGACAGCGACCACTTGTTGTCCTGGGTGCCGTCGTTGCACTTCTCCCACGTGTCGTACTTGCACCGATACGAGGGACTCCATGTGCCAGGATTGCTGGTGCCGTAGTAGACCAGGTTCAGCTTCGCGTCGTAGCTGATCCAGCCCCAGACGGTCGCACCGCCGCGCGTATGCTCATCCGCTGGATACTCGTCAACGCCACGAAAGCTCTTCAGGGTGCCATGCTTAGGCACTGCCTTGTTGGTGTCCGCCGTCATGCCGACATCTTTGGCCGTGCCGTTGTTGAAAAAGCCCCAAACCTTCTGCCCGGTGTCGATCGAGTAAGCCGCGATGCTGCCGCGCGCCGCAAGCTCCGCACCGCCGTAGCCGATGATGATGTTTTTACCGGTAATCACACCCGCACCGGTCATGGTCTGACCCTTTTCCGGGGATGCGAGCTTGTCGCTCCAGGCCACCTTGCCCGTCACGGCATCCAGCGCAATCAGATAACCGTCCAGGGTATGGAAGATCACCTTGCCGTCGGCATAGTTGAGGCCGCGGTTGACCGTGTCGCAGCAGGCGATGGCGACGGCGCTGTCGTCACGGCCGTCCTTCTTGACGTAATTCCAGACCGTCACCGGGTTATCCGGGTTGGACAGATCCAGTGCCTGCACGACATTTGGCCAGCCGCTGACCATAAACATCATCGGCTTGCCGCCTACTTCCACGACGATGGGCTGGCCTTCCTGGCCGCGTATTGAACTCAGCGACTGGCTCCACATGAATTGCATGTTGCCCGCGTTGCTGGCGTTGATTTCCTTCAACGGGCTGAAACGCGTCAAGTCGTTGTTGCGACCCGGCGCGGGCCACAAGTCCGGGTTTGCTGCGCTCTTGGCGACGCTTGAAGTCGCGCTCATATCGCTTGTCTGGGCCACCGCCGTTGCACCGACAGCCAACCCCAGGCTCGCCAGCATGGTGACGCACCACCTAAACCGCCGTGAACGGCTACTGTTTTGAGAACTCATGGTGATTTCCTCTCCTCTGCATGTCACTGAAAATCATTCTGGACATTCGATCCAGGGATAGCCGCATACCGTTTTTTTTGGTTCGTGTATCGCACCGACTGCACGGCTATTTGCGGCCGTACCCCGGCGGCCCGCACGCAGCCGCTTCATTACTTGTTTGGTAACTGCAGATTGCGTGCCAGATTCCAGTATGGAAATAGCACGTAGATTCAATGCATTGGAGACACCAATCCGGGGTTGTCACGATGGGTGTCACGAATCCGGTACATCGTTGTGCCGAGCGCATGACACTCGAACGCCGTGACCAGTTTGAATGTTGATCCGCAAAACGCCCTCGCTTGTCGCCTCGGAAACGCCTACCACCGCCTAGGGAAAGGAACCCCCTTCAGGACATTAAGCAAGCGCGATTCACCGGGGCGGGGGCCATTCAGTGCGTATTCGCACTCGCCGCATTCGGGCGTGTACAGCGGGATAACGTAATCGCCGACCTTCAACGAGGTCACGCCCGCACCCACTTCGCAGCAGCAACGATTTACTGGAAATTGGATCAGGCGCCCGTTGCGTCATCTGAAAATCAGAGGCCGGCCATCAAGCCTTCGACCGCCCCGGGCAACTACGCCATCGCGGTGCGTGGCGGCAATGCCCAATCGATCGGTGCGCTTGCGCGTTCTTGCAGATACCGATTGGTTGCCGAGAAATGTCCGCAGCCGATAAATCCGCGATGAGCGGACAGCGGTGACGGATGCACCGACTTCAATACGCAATGGCGACTGGTATCGATCAGCTGGCCCTTGCGCTGCGCGTACGAACCCCACAGCAAAAACACGATGCCCTCGCGCTCGCGATTGAGCGCATCGATCGCCTTGTCGGTGAAGTCTTCCCAACCTTTGCCCTGGTGCGCGTTGGCCTGCCCTTCTTCCACCGTGAGCACGCTGTTGAGCAGTAGCACACCCTGATCGGCCCAGGACGTGAGGCAGCCATGGTCGGGACGCGCGATGGCCAGATCGCGCTGGATTTCCTTGAAGATATTGTCCAGTGATGGAGGCACTCGCACGCCAGGACGGACCGAGAAGCACAGGCCATGCGCCTGTCCCGGGCCGTGATAAGGATCCTGGCCCAGAATCACCACGCGCACCTTTTCGAATGGTGTGTGCTGGAATGCCGCAAAAATCTCGGGGCCCGGCGGGTAAATATGCTTGCCCGCCTGTTTTTCCCCACGCAAGAAAGTGGCCAATGCCTGCATCGGCGGGGTCAGCAACGCTTCACCGATCCGTTCTTTCCACGACGGCTCCAACTTGACCTGCTCCGCGCTCAACGGTATCAGGCTCATGCACCGGTAGCGCGACTGCGCAAATGCTGGGCCACCCGCAACTGGAACAGCAACTTGGTCACCAGCAGTTTTTCCTCGACCGGCTTTTCGACCAGATCATTGGCGCCAGCCTTGATCAACGCGGCCTGGTTGGCCGGGTTTTCGTCGCCGGTCATCACCAGCACGGGCAGCCTGCCCTTGCCGTAACCGAATTCGTTGCGGATGCGCTTGAGCAGATCACCACCGGTCAGTTCGCCCTTCAGACTGACGTCGGTAAGCACCACATCGGCGCCAGTCCAGCCCAGCGCGCGATCGGTTTCCAGCATCGCCAACGCATCTTCCACGCTGACCACGTGGCGTACGGTGAGGCCGATCTTCTCCATCATGCGGCGAGTCGCCAATGCCACCACGCGACTGTCCTCGACGTACAGCACGGTGCCTTCGGCGTGCATCTGCGGGCTGACGTAGCCACGGATGAATTCGGCCAACGCCTGCAAACCGAGCGCCTTGTCGAAGTAATCGGTAACGTCCTCGCCCAGCGACCGGCGATGCAGACGATCGTCGACGTCGCCGGAAACCACCACGATCGGCACATACGTTTGCGATGCCGTCTCGCGCACGGAGCGCGCCAGCTCCAGTCCATCCATGTCGGGCAGGCGCAGCGCAATGGTGATGAAATCGAATACGCCACTTTCAAGCAGCTTCAACGCATCGGCGCCGCTGCCGCTGCCAATCACCTCGACATCCGGCAATTCCGCCAGCAACACGCGCGTAAGCAGCTGGCGAACCACGCGCGAGCCATCGACCACCAGCACGCGCGCGGCGGTACGGGTCGATCGGTTGCTGATGGTCGCGCTCATTGCGTTATTCAACTTGCTTACTCGCCACTGTCCGATTTGAACCTGACCAACACTACTATCGCCGCCTGTATGCGACTGAACCATGACCGCGCACTGCCCCGATCTGTCTTCACGCAATGATAGTGGCGTGAAGACAGAATGGTTACCTGCGACGCTCGTCACTCTGCCGGAAAGCTCCCTGCTTCAATCGTGCGTGACTCAGTCTTCAGGCAGCCTTGCGCAGCTGCCACGCGCTAACCAGCCGCGCGCCAATCCAGCCCAGCACGGCTGCTGCCAACGGCACCGCCAGCAGCAACCATAGCGGCAGCCCGCCGACCTGCAACTTGCCGTCATAAGCCTGACTCAGTTGTGCCACCGGATCGGCTAGCGCGAATTCGATGGCGATCGCCAGCAGGGCCGCGAGAATACCGCTGAACAGGCCATACCAGATACCGGCATAGAGATAGGGTCGACGCACGAAGGCACCGCTGGCCCCGATCAGCAACAGCACGCCGATTTCCTCATGGCGACTGGCGATGTCGACCCGCACGGTGTTGCCGACCACCAGCAGCGCCGCCAGGATCAGCAGCGAGGCCAGCACCAGGACCGCGCGATTGCCGACGGCGAGCAGCGCATCGAGCCGCTGCCGCCAGGTGCCGCTGTCCTGCACCATGTCAACGCTGTGCATGCCGCGGATATCGGCGACCAGCTGGCCGATCACAGCCGCACCCTGTTCCTCGTGCGGTTGCAGTTGCAGCACGTAGGGCAATGGATTGCTGTCGAGCGTTTTCAATGCACCGGTGAAGCCCTGCATCTTGGCCAATTCGTCCATGCCCTGTTGCGGAGTTTTTACGATGACGCTGGCAACTTCCGGTCGTTCGCCGAGCTGCTTGGCCAGCAGTTGCGCCTGCTGAGCGCCTTGATCGGGCTGCATGAATACGCTGATCGCCTGACTCTGGCCGAGTGTTTCGCCGAGCTTCTGCACATTGCCAAGCAGCAGATAAAATGCCAGCGGCAAAGCCAGCGCCAGACCCATCACGGCGATGGTCAGAAGACTGCCGAGCGGTCGTGATGCGAGTCGGCGCAGGCTGGCCGCCGCGCTCCAACCGTGATGTTCCTGCCAGCTGGCAAATCGGCGGCCCTGGGTTTTTTCGGTGCGCGGGGATGGCGCCTGGTCGGCATGGTTGCTATCGGGCGACATGCTCACAGCACCTCCTGCGCGGCCAGATCGGCAACGAGGCGACCGTGATCGAGCACGATAACGCGCTTCTTCATGCGCTTGATCAAGGGCAGGTCGTGGCTGGCAATCAGCACTGTGGTGCCAACCTGCTGGAACTCGCCAAACAGACCCATGATTTCCATCGCCAGCTGTGGATCGAGATTGCCGGTCGGCTCGTCCGCGATCAGCAACGTGGGCCGCGCGACGATGGCCCGCGCAATACCGACACGTTGGCGCTCGCCGGCCGACAGGGTGGCCGGCAACTGACGCTCATAAGCGAGAAGTCCCACTTTCTCCAGCGCCGCACGCACGCGACGATTGCGCTCGGGTCGGGCAATGCCGCCGATGGTCAGTGGCAGCTCGACATTGGCGAATACCGTGCGCTCCATCAGCAGACGGTGATCCTGAAACACCATGCCGATATGCCGGCGCAACTTGGGAACGCCACCACCGCGGACCTTCGCCAGGTTCTGGCCATCCAGCATGATCACGCCATGCGAAGGACGTTCGATCAGTCCCAGCAGATTCAGCAGCGTGCTCTTGCCCGCGCCGGAATGGCCGGTGACAAAAGCCATCTCGCCGGTAGGCACTTCAAAGGAAAGCTGCGACAGCGCCTCATGGCCGCCCTCGTAGCGTTTGCTGACTTGATCAAAATGGATCACCGAGCGTCCCCGAACCTGCGTGCGTGTTGTCAGCGGCAAGGATAAGGGAAGCTGGCACCCAATAGCGGACCGCGCGCGCAAGGCAGTCGCCGCGGCTTCAGCCGCG
>Ga0302314_10017863_pt1 | contig 11861 bp, 12 predicted proteins | sample III_Palsa_N2_3_FD_200533 | JGI IMG/M metagenome (GOLD analysis project Ga0302314, IMG submission 200533) | Peat permafrost microbial communities from Stordalen Mire near Abisko, Sweden - III_Palsa_N2_3 | ecosystem: Environmental > Terrestrial > Soil > Palsa > Peat permafrost | place: Sweden...
CCAGACCCGCCTCGCCCGCGAACTGCCCGCGCAACGCCAGGCCCTTCGCCACGGCCGCCGGGGTATTGGCGTCCACGATGGAGTCGAGCAGTTCCATGGGATCGAATACAGTCAGCCGCAATTCAAGTTTGCCGGCGCCGAGCCTCGCGAAATCTGTCAGGTCGCGCATCTGCGCCTCAAGATGGCGTGCGCCGGTCTCGAGCCGCTGGATGATCTTGCGATCGCTTTCGCTATGCAGGTTTAGTTCCAGCAGTTCCACCGATGACACGATGGCATGCAAAGGCGTGCGCAGCTCGTGGCTGATCATGCCAAGGAAAGCGTCCTTCGCCTGCGATGCCTCGCGCGCCGCGCGAGTTGCCTGATGTTGCGCTTCGAGCGCCGCGCGTTGCTGGTGAATCAGCCGCGAGCGCCGATAGCCGTTGAGCAGCAGCATCGCGGTGGCCACCATGGAAAGCATCGCGAGCAGCATGCCCGCGGCAAACAAATAACGCCGCTTCGAAACGAAATCACGCGCAATGTAATCACGCTCCGCCACGTCGACCACGCGGCGTCCGTTCGCCAGTTCGTTGACTGCATCCTGGTTCTGCCGCAATACGCCAATGATCTTCAGCGTGCGCCCGGGGTCCCTGCTCAACAAATCGATATCCGGGTCGATAGACTCGAGCGCCGCGTCCAGTTGCCGAAGGATCTCCTGTTGACGGCTTCGCAGGGTGCCGCCATCGGAGAGCATCGCGGTAGAAGCGGTGACAATGGCGAGCTTCGATTCAAGCACCTCGAACCGGAGCTGGATCTCGTCGGTATCGGCATCGATCCCGCTGCGATACAACAGAATCTGGTTCGCAAAGCGGCCGTACGCAATCTGGAATTGCGCACCGTCCCAGTAGAAACCGTCGTACGGCAAGGTGAGTTGCTGCGTGGTCTGGTTCGCCAGCAGGACGGAATACAACACGTAGCCCACGCCGCCCAGCGGCGGCGCAATGGCTGCCGCAACCAGCATCGCAACCTTGAAACGGCGAAGCGGCCCACGCATCATTTCACGACCATCGCTTTTATCTGCCACACGAACTTCGCCTCTGCGGCCGATCCACTCAACTCGGACGGATACGCGTCGCGCGGATAGATCAGGAACAACGGACCAAAGTTGCTGACGGTCAGGCGCACGCCATTCCTGCTGTAAGCCAGAATTGCGCCATAGCGCTCAGCTTCCCTGGCGCTCACCGTGTATGAATAATCGTCGATCGTGCGCAGTTCGATGCTGTCGGCGCGTGCGTCCACGAGCTTCAGCACGTCACCCAGCAGCGGCCCGGAGAAGGTGGACTTCGGCGTCCAGGTGGTCGAGGTTGTGATCGTATGGACCGGCAGCTTCAGCAGCTCGGCTTCGCTGATGTGATAGACGCTATGGTCCGGGTCGTTGGTGCGCCCGATCATTCCCTGCACGTCCAGCGCCAACGGAGCCGCGCTGGCGGCCGGCGACAACAAAGCAAGCAGCGAAGCCGCGAGCGCTCTCAGGATCCGCTGCTGTGTCATGGCGGCGGTCAATGCTGTTCGTCAAAGGCATGTGCCGCTCGCTCGGACGCCACCACGATCAACTTCATGGTGGCGCGCGTCGCGCCGACAAAGAACTTGCGCGCGACCTGTTCGTCGAAGCTGTCGAAATCGACTTCGGTCAGGATCACGCAAGGTGCCGACTGCCCCTTGAACCGATAGATCGATTCAAGCAACACATCACCTTCCCTGTATTCCGGATTCCCGAACAAATCGTAAGTGCCCGTGAAACTGCGCAAGCGATGCGGCCCGAGCTGGTCGACCGAAGTCAGCACCGAGCCTTCGCGTCCGCGAAAGGACAACACCGCAATGTCCTGCTTCCGGTAACCGAGCGCCAGCGCCTGAGTGATCGCTCGCTTGGTCGCCTCGATCACTTCGTCGGGGTGGTCGTTTTCGTAGGTGGAGAGACTGACTTCGGAACCGTCGAAGGGACTGCCCGCATCGAGACGCACGTCGCGTCCCACGATCCGCCGGATGTACGCCAGCAAGTCGCGGGGACTGCGATAGTTCGTGGTCTCGCGCAACGTGGTCCAGCCGGGCAGCGGCACGGGGTCGCGGAAATACAGGTTCTGCATCGGATCTTCGAGCCACCACCACGCGCCGCCCGGCTTCAGCAACCGGGCCAGCGCGTCCACCCAGGCCGCCTGGAAATCCTGGCCTTCGTCGACAATCAATACGTCGAACTTCCAGTGCTCCGCAATCTCGACGTTGGCGAAACGCTCCTCCAGCGTGGCGAATACGTTCGGCTGGCTGAAATCCGGCGGGATGCCGGCATCGCGCGTCACGCTTGCGCTCAGCTGGTGATAGTTGGCAATGCGCGCTTCGGGCGGCGCGACCAGGCGGATGTGATCGGCGAGCGGCCGGTTGAAACACACGTACAGCACGCTGCGTCCCAACGCCACCGTGTCACGCATGACCTGCACCGCCAGTTGTGTCTTGCCCGAGCCGGCCGTACCGATCACGCGCAGCCTGAACGGCTGGAATTCGAGCCGGCGCGCCCACGTGGCGAGGCCCCCCGAGAGCCGGGTGACGAGCATGTCGGCCTGACCGACCAGCGCGTTGGTATCGGGTGTGAGGGCGAGTTCATCGGAGAGAAAGTGATGGATCCGCGCAGACGCTTCGAAGCGCGCCTCGTCAGGCGGCAGGATATCCAGCACGACAGACGGCAGCTTCGCTCGGCGGCTGGCGTCGACAATGCGCGCTTCGGGCACGCCTGCAATGGACGCGTCCTTCACCGTGTAGTCAGGGCAATACAGCAGCTCCTCTATCCGGTAGGTGCCCGCGCCGAATGCGGCCGTGAAGCGCCGGTGCAAGTTCTCGAGCGTCCGTGCAAGCTGGATCGCGACGTTGCGCTCTTTCTGCATGTAGACCTTCATCAGGCCCGCGGGCGTCTCACGCAGGAATCCCGCCTTCTGTTCGATAACCAGCACCCGGCCCGACGGCGCGACCACGACGAAGTCCGCTTCCCCGAACACCGAAAAACCTTCGTTGATCCGGGTCCAGTGAACGCCGTGGTACACGGTGTAGTCGTCGGGGAGTTTTGCGAGCAGCGCCAGCGTGTCGAGTTCACGCACGGCAGCGCCGGTCGCTTCCATATTCTTCCAGTCGTCGGGGACGATTCGAGCCATGCTTCGCCTTCGCGCCTAAGTGCGTATCAATGCGTGTGAGTGCGTGTAAGAACCGGAAAAACCCTGATTCAAGCAGGAGCCCGGTAACCAGCGGCCATTGTACGCAAGCCGCAGGGCTGTCTCCGGTCGCGTCCCGGGTCAGTCCGCAAAATCGTATTTTCCGCCACGCTGCAACGCTCGCTGATAGGCCGGACGCTCGTGAATGCGCTTTACGAAAGCCGCTACATGGGGAAGCGTCTTCGCGCCCGCACGCTGAGTTCCGGCTTCGAGCGGGAAGCTCATCTGCACATCGGCAGCGCTAAAGGAATCGCCGGCGAACCATTCGGACTTCGACAGCTCGCTCTCTATGAAGCCGAAGTGCAGTTTCAATTGCGGGTCGATGAAACTGTCCTGCATGGTCCGCGCGATGCGGCGCGCGATAGGCTTGACGAAAAACGGCATGGGCGCGCTGGCGATGCGCAACGCCACCAGCTTGAGCAACAGCGGCGGCATGGCGGAGCCTTCGGCGTAGTGCATCCAATAGTTGTAGCGGATGCGTTCAGGCGTGGCCCCATGCGGGGGCGAGAAACGCCCTTGTCCGTAACGTTCGTTCAGGTACTCCATGATCGCGCCAGACTCGGCGATCGTCTGGCCGTCGTCCGTGATGACCGGAGACTTCCCCAGCGGATGCACAGCGCGCAACTCGGGCGGCGCGAGCATGGTGTTGGGATCGCGCTGATAACGCTTGATTTCGTAGTCGACGCCCAATTCTTCCAGCATCCAGAGCACGCGTTGCGAACGGGAATTGTTGAGGTGGTGAACAATGAGCATGGAAGATTGCCGTAGGGGTTTAAATCCGGGGTTGAAGTCCAGCCACAAACGCGCCAAGAATACAACATGGCTGCGTATGGGCGTTCGTATTCACACCGAGGCAATCCTCAGTTTAGTGTCGAATTCGTGGGGTAAGGCCCGCTTTGTGCAACACGCATGAACGAACGCGATTTGCCGTTCTCTGCTTTTTCTCGTTTCCAGATCAAAACAACGCAAAAGGACAATTCAATGACCCTGGTTATTTATCTGTTGGGCTGGCTGATACTGATTGGCGGCGTGTCATGGGCGCTGGTCGCCATGCATGTGGCGCAACACACCATCATGATTGTCGACGTGATCTTGCTGGGCATTGCAGTCATCACCGGCGCCACCCGCGCGCGCAACCGCGACCGGTCATAAGACCGCAATCAAGTTTCACCGGCGCGCGGGACGCACTCGTCCTGCGTGTACCGGCGGCGAGCTGCGCATATAACGCTAACTAGGACAGCACGCGCGCGCTAAGCGACTGTTGAATCAGCCTCACGAGTTCATCGGGATGCGCGGGTTTTGTCATGAAGTGCTGGAACCCTTCGCCGATGCTTCGCAGCCGGTATTCGTCTCCGTCGTGCCCTGTCAGGGCTATCGCTATCGATGGCGTCAGGTTGCCTCGAATCTCATGGTCACGCAGGCGCTGGATCAGGTAAAAACCATCCATCATCGGCAAGTCGATGTCGCAGATAACAGCGTCGGGCAACTCCCGGATGACTGTCTCGGCGCCCTCTTCAGCGTCCGCCACGGCGACGACTTCCGCGCCTTCCTCCTCCAGCAGCATTCGCAGTGACTCTCGGCTCTCCAGGTCATCTTCGATCAGCACAATCCTGGTATGTCCCAGTCTCGCTACTTCATTCATCATTATCTTTTCTAACAGCCCAAACAGGATTCCGGTGCCGATGTCGCGGTTCTCGCGTCTCACTCACTGCGCAGCTTGCGGCACGACGGCATGAGATCCATGCGGCACCGTGTGATCTGCCGCGCGCGCCGGTGTCGAACGTCGCGCGGATTAAATATTCGACGGGCGCAGTATGCCTCATTGCGCGGTCGAACAAACTTGCAGCAATAAACAGACCGAGCGCAGAAACTGCATGAGAAACCACGGCGAAAGCCCCTCTGCGCGAGGCCTTGCGCAAACCCTAGTGGGCTCGTGACAGGTCTGCGCGAAGTCGCGCGCCGGTCCTCATTTGGCGCCGCGCGTGTAATTTTTTACCCGGCGCGCCGTTTTGAAAGTTCAGACGTATCGACACCTATATCAAAGTGAAAGCTTGGCTGCAGTGTGTGTCGAATGCGGTACCACCTGATGCGAGCGCAACAGCGCGCGATATTCGGTCGGCGTCAGGCCCACGGTCGCCTTGAACTGTCGCGTGAAAGCACTGTGGTCGGTGTAGCCGCATAACGCCGCTACGTCGGTTACCTTGTCGTGCGTGAAAAGCAGCGCCGTGGCCGCATCGAGCCGCGTCTTGAGCAACACCTGACGCGGTGTCAGATGAAAAACCTTGTGGAAATAACGCTCTAGTTGGGCGATCGACATGTTCGCCATCGCCGCCAGATGCGGCATGTTCAGCGGCTGCACAAAGTTGCTCTGGATATGCTGGACGACGGCCGCGAGCCGACTGTAAGCCGGATGCGTCCCTTCGTCCGCCTGCAGGTCGCGCGAGATGCCGGCCAGGCCAACGACCGTGCCGTGCGCGTCGTGGAGCGGCTGCTTGGACGTCATGCACCAGCCAGGTTGGCGCGCGGGGTAGAGATGCAATTCGAGCTGGTCGATCATCGGATTGCCCTGCGCGATGATCGACTGGTCCTGCGCCGTGTAAATGCGGCCAAAGCGTTGCGGGAAGACTTCTTCCGCAGTCTTGCCGAGCAGCCCCAGCTTGTCCTTCAGGCCGCAGCGCGAAGCCAGCGCCCGGTTCACCAGGGCATAACGCGCTTGCGCGTCCTTCACGAAGAAAACGATATCAGGCATCGCGTCGAAGACCGGCTCCAGCAGCCTGAAATGCTGCAGCATGGCCTCGAGCGTCGCGGCACCTGCGGGCGCCTGCAGCGTGACGTGCAAGGCGGGTGGAGCGGCGCCGTGTTCGCGCTCAGCATGCGCCGGACGGTCCGTCGTAATGGTCATTCGCGTCTCGCTGGCGTCGTCGGAGTCCGCAAGTGCCGACCATGCCACGTATGCCGCGTGGATGGGCGCGCACCGCGCTGCGCCCGATTATAAAGGCGAGAAGCGTCTGTCAAAATTGGGAATGACGACAGGAAGGCTTGAGGCAATCAGAGAACGACGGAGGAGGTACACGCAGCGCGCATGTTGCACTGACGAGACTGACGACATCCCGGTCCGGCGCTCAGGCCGCCGGGATACCCCAGGCGAACGGGTCGGTGCTGTCGAAGCAGAGCCGGCCTTCCGCCATGATGTGCGCGTGTCCGGTAATGGTCGGGATTACCACCTGACTCGCAAGTTCGCCCGAGCGCCTGTAGCTTGCCTCGAACACGCTGCCAATGATGCTTTCCTGCCGCCATACCTCGCCCTCGGCCAATTTATTGTCGGCGGCCAGACAGGCGACCTTCGCGCTTGTGCCTGTGCCACACGGCGAACGGTCGTAGGCGCTGCCAGGACACAGTACGAAATTGCGGCTATCGATACCTGCACGCGGTGAGTCCGCGAACAACTCAATGTGGTCGATCATCGCGGCGCTCTCACCGGTGATGCCTTGCGCCTGCAATGCCTCACGAATGGCATCTGTTACCGCCGTCAGTCGGGTCAGGTTCGTTGCAGCGAGATCCTGGCCGTGATCGGCTACGAGAAAAAACCAGTTGCCGCCCCAGGCGATATCGCCTGTCAGTGGCCCGTAGCCGTCCACATCCACGCGGACCGCTTGCCGGTATCGGTACGAGGGAACGTTGCGCACGCTCACCCGTCCATCCTGATGCAGCGTGGCCTCGACAAAACCCGCAGGCGTCTGGATCCGGTGTGAACCCGGCTGGATCTTCCCCAGGTAAGCAAGAGACACGATCAGGCCGATCGTGCCGTGGCCGCACATGCCGAGATACCCAACGTTATTGAAGAAGATGACCGCCGCCGCACACGCGGGGTCATCCGGCTCGCACAACAATGCCCCCACGATCACGTCCGAGCCGCGTGGTTCGGTGACCACGCCCGCACGCCAGTCGTCGTGTTCAGTGCGGAGATTTTCCAGGCGCTCGGCCAGGGTGCCCCCACCCAGATCCGGTCCACCCGACGTAACAAGGCGAGTGGGTTCGCCGCCCGTATGGGAATCGATGAAGTGTAGGATTTTCATGCTGATATCGTAGAAATTTGGACGTGAGCCGTCTTGGCGACGCTCAGCGAATTTGATGCCGATTTCGGCATAGATGACGTTCTCTTGGTGAACTTGGGAGCACTTGATTATCGTGCGCTCTCGGCCTGATTCCGCTACAGACAAGACCGCCCGGTCCAAAGGACAGACAATCGCGGTTGTGCCGAAATCGGCATCGCAATTGCGCCCAACATGCAAGACAGCCCATTCTGCAATGCTTAGACTGCACTCAATCAATTACTTTTAGGAGAGCCACCATGGCGCATATCTGGGAAGGCGTAATGCCCGCCGTCACGACCAAGTTCAATGCAGATTTCAGCATAGATCGCGCTTGGACGAAGAAGAATATCGAAGCGCAAATCGCGGCCGGGGTGGACGGCATTATTGTCTGCGGATCGCTTGGTGAAGCGTCGACGCTTTCGCTCGACGAGAAGCTGGATGTGCTGGACATCGGCGTCGATGCAGCCCAGGGACGCGTGCCCGTGTTGCTGACGATTGCGGAAAACAGCACGCTCGACGGTTGCCGCCAGGCCGAACTCGGCGTCAAGCACGGCGCTGCCGGTTACATGGTGCTGCCGGGTTTGCGTTATTTGTCGGACCGGCGCGAAACGCTGAACCACTTCCGCGTGGTCGCCAGTGCGAGTCCCTTGCCGATCATGGTCTACAACAACCCGCTCGCGTACGGCGTTGATGTGACACCGGACATGTTCGCCGAACTCGCCGATGAAAAGAAGCTCGTCGCGATCAAGGAATCGGCCGGCGACGTACGCCGCTTCACCGACCTCATCAATGCGGTCGGCGATCGCTACGCACTCTTTTGCGGTGTCGATAACCTCGCGATGGAAGCCTGCCTGATGGGCGCGCATGGCTGGGTGGCGGGGCTGGTTTGCGCGTTTCCTGCAGAGACCGTGGCAATCTTCAAGTTGCTCAAAGCCGGGCGCCTGGAAGAAGCCCGCACGATCTATCGCTGGTTTGCGCCGCTGCTCGCGCTCGACGTCTCGGCCAAGCTGGTGCAGAACATCAAGCTCGCCGAAGCCATGGTAGGTCTGGGCACCGAACCGGTCCGGCCGCCGCGCTTGCCGCTGGCCGGCGACGAACGTCTCGCGGTGGAAGCGTTGATCAAGCGTTCGATTGAAACCCGGCCGGTATTGCCGACGTTCTAAATCGAGTTTTACCGCGGCGGCTCTGGCTTGTTCCCATTCAAACAAGACGGTAGTCGCCGATGTTTTACTGCTGACCGATACTGACCGATAGCGCCCCTCCTGATCCGCCAGCCGGAAAATACGAGCCTGTCCTGGCTCCCCTGTCCTGGCTCCCCTCGCCCAACGCGTTGCTGCCTGGACATACAAGCAGCCTGTCCGCGAACGCTCCCAAGCCTCAAAATCAGCTAGGTACCGTCGAACCTCCAAGACAAAAAACAGGCATTCGTTATATTCTATGAAATATCACGGTACTATTCTTTTGCCCCCGATTATTCATCTTGCCTGAGCAAAGAAACCGATCCAATCATGCATCTCGAGGATTTACCCATGTCCGGGCAACAGGCATCGACACCCCACCCTCCCGCTTGCGTCCCGCTGAGTCACGACCTGTCGGTCGCCATCACGCCGCTCAACTCGGCGCGCAATCCTGAGCGCACAGAAGCAATCAGGGAAGTGGTCGATGCATTCCGGAACCTGCGCGCAAGCGTCGCCCGTTTTGTCCTCATGCTCGAGGACATGCGCGGTAATGCCCGCTCCCTCGAATCCACGACCGGCCAGCCGCTCGGCGAGCTTTTGTCTTCCCTTGAAGTTCACGCTCGCGCGCTCGATTTCGGCCGCCTCGACGACCTGACGTTTGCCATCGAAACCGCCAGAACGGCTGAGCAGCAGCGCGATCAGGTATTTCTGGCCGCGCCCGGCAGCGGCACGGCCAGTCTTCAGCAGGTTGCGCGAAGTCTCGAACGCCTGGACGCCACCTTCGTTGGCTTATGCGTCGAGCACGTGCTGGAGCGGCACTATCGCGACCGTGCGAGCAGCGACGTGTCTGCGTGAACGTCGGCGCTCCATGAGCCAGAACTACCAGGACCACCGGGCATTGATTTCATCAAAGCAACCGTCCAGATTTGGACCGTTATATTCAATGGTATATTTCGATATCCGTTCATCGAGCAGGCTAAAGGCCGTTGTCTGTTCAGCCGTTTGACATCCAGATCGATTCGAGGTGAATGTGCAATCCGCGCCCCCCTTCCGCCTTGCCCGCACGCCGTCCACTGAATCGACCAGCGCTGCGGGTGCTTATACCGGCGCTCACGCCGGCGCGGCGGATGCTTGCTGCGCGCCTACCGACGCAGAGCTTCGCAGTCCGCACCGCCGGGCGCGTCTGTCAGATCTGGATTCGCATTTGCATTGCTCGGTCATCGGCACATGCCTGAGCACGAACGAGCTTAGAAAACTCGTGCCGAAGTTTACGGATCTCGATCGGCAGCACGCGACGGATCTGGAAATTCATCACGCCGCAGTGGAACTCGCCATAGAAGGTGGCACGGGCGCCAAGGCTCTGCAGAAGGCGCTCGATGCCCATTACTCGGGCGCCGTGCGCCGCTTCGAAGCGGCAAAAAATCCTGAAGCCCTGCTGGCGCTCTGGAAAGACGCGCTCAAGAGCGGCGATATTCCGCCGGCATACTGGGCATTGATGACGCATCCGGAAGCCGTCATGAGCGTGCGCCAGACTGCGTTCGGCGACCTGCACATGTTGTCCCATCTGGTGGGCGCGGCCAACCGCGCCGACATCCGGCGCCTGGTTGCACTCGAAGAAGAAAATGCGGCGCTCAAGGACAAGATGGAGCGGCAGCAAAACAAGCTGCTCGAATTGACTACTGAGCGCGACGCGTCACTAAGCCAATTGAGCGCGCACGTGGCCGAGTTGTCGGCGAAGGCAGACCGCACACCGGATACGTCTGAAGCAGGTCTGGAGGCTGAAGTCCAGGCGTTGCGCGAGGCACTGGCTGCGCGCGACGAACGTCTTGCGATTCACACCAGCCGCCGGGAAACCGCCGAGCAACGCGCGCTCGATGAGCAGCGCCATGCGCAGACCTTGAGCCAGCGGCTGGACGATACCATTGCGATGCTCAACGTAGTCCAGGCCGAATGCAACGCGCTGGAGCAGGCGCTGGTGGCTCAGGGCAGCGAAACCGGCTCGAAGACCGACGAGCTCACTAACCTGAGCGGCAAGCGCGTGGTTTATGTGGGCGGCCGACCCGGTTCGAACGCCGCGTTAAGGCAACTCGTTGAGTCGGCGGGAGGCGATTTTGTCGTCCACGATGGCGGCATAGAAGACCGCAAGGGCATGTTCGCCGCTGCGCTCCCGCGAGCGGACATTGTCGTGTTTCCGGTCGACTGTATAGACCACGACTCCATGCATCTGCTCAAGCGCGTGTGCGATCGTCATCAGGTCGACTATCACCCGTTAAGAACCGCGAGCGTCGCAAGCTTCGTGGAATTGATGACACGGCTCGGCCGGGCGTCGCCGCAACCCGGTAATACGCCGCCAGCGTCCCGGTTTTGCCTGCGGCACGGCTAAGCCCTTGCGCCTCACGCTTGCTGCGGCAAGCACGATGATCAGCGCTTGATCAGCCTGGTCAGCGCGGAAATCTGCGGCGCGCAGGTCTTGGCCGCTTCTGCTTCAATCTCACGATAAAGCCGCACGATCTTTTCACCAACCGGCGTCAGCACGCAACCACCTCCCGCTGAACCACCCGTTTCCGAAGACGTTGCAGGCTCCTTGAGCGTGCGGTTCAGTTCGTCGATAAGCAACCACGCACGCCGATACGACATGCCCAGGCTGCGCGCGGCAGCCGAGATCGAACCGTGCTCATGCACGGCCTCGAGCAAATCTATTTTCCCCGGGCCGATTGCCACGGCATCCGCCTGGCGAATGCGCATGCGAAAGCGCACCTCAGGCTGACGGGATAAGGACGGAGTCGCTGGATCTTTCACGGATTTAGCCATGCGCGAAAGCATACACGAGGCCGACAGGCCCATGCATCCACGACATTACCGGTGCATCAGCAAGCCGCGGTGCTCAGGCGCAGTGCTCGAGCGCAGTGCTTAAGATTCATCGCCGAAACAAAACCCGAAATCTTCGCATCCCGGACACCCTGGCGTCGGCTGCGGCGTCCGTCCGAGCGACAGCGCAAGTTCTCGCGCGAGCAATTTTTTCCAGCGCATTCCATCGACATTGCGTGCCACCAGCGCCGGGAAATACCGGCTGAGCATGTCAGTGACTTCGTCACGCCCGCTTAGTCCGAGATCGCGCCACAGATGGTCCGGCCGCAAGCACGCATGGGCGATGATCGACGCGAGGCAGTCCGCGTCGGCCATATCGGCGGCGCTGCTCGCCCGGACATGACCCTGCAGGAAGACCACAAGCTCGCCGATGAATCCGACCTGCTCTTCCGAATGGATAGCCAAATCCGCCCTTGGCGGTTGCATTGCGCCAAAGTGCCGGCCATACAGCGAGGCAAATTGTTCCAGCGATAACCCAAGCAGAGAAGGGT
>Ga0302314_10017864_pt1 | contig 11861 bp, 9 predicted proteins | sample III_Palsa_N2_3_FD_200533 | JGI IMG/M metagenome (GOLD analysis project Ga0302314, IMG submission 200533) | Peat permafrost microbial communities from Stordalen Mire near Abisko, Sweden - III_Palsa_N2_3 | ecosystem: Environmental > Terrestrial > Soil > Palsa > Peat permafrost | place: Sweden...
TCCGCCTTCTTCATCACCTTGAGCGCAAATCGCGCCTTGTCGCGCACCGGCTCCGTCTTCAAGTGCACCAGGACGACGCGGCCAAACGATCCAGTGCCAATCGTCTCGCCCAGCTCAAATTCAGACACGCTCCGAGCACCCGTGAGCAAAGGCTTGGCGGGTTTGCGAATTGACAAGCGCGGTGCGAGCGTGCGTTCGGCAGCCGGTGGTGTGGACGAGGGCGTGTTTCTGCGCGACGTGGCCGGCGACTGCGGCGAGTCCAACGAGAGGTCGGCGAGCAAGCTGCCGCCTCCAGGCACGGGCGATTCGCCGCCGCCGTCCAACGACGACGACGTGAGCGAGGACGAAACGACAGGGGCGCGCTTGGGCGAGGAGGGCAGGTCGCCCACGCTAATGTACTTGGGCAGCGAGATCATCCGCCGCCCACGCGCGCGCGCGCACACACACCCGCCGTCGTGACGTCCCGACTCCCGACCGACGTACTGCGCCGGTTGTGCGTGCCACCGGCTCTTTCCTCCTCTTTTTACCGCCTATGTTCGAAGGTGACGATGGAGGCGCACGCCGTTAAAAATAGAGAAGTATCCATGCACTACACATTTCATAGCACTGCCTTGAGCGGCGTGGCAAAGGCGGCGTTGACAAAGAGCGCGCTGGCCGTGGCGTACACGGTGCGGCTGCCGTCGAGCGAGTACATTTCAAACAGCACCTTGGTCTTGCGCCAGTCCGACACAAAGTCGCCATCCAGAGTCACCTCCCAGCCGAGCTGCGAACCCAGTGGGGTAATCTTCTTGTAATTAACCGTGAGCGAGCCTGTAAGGTACATGTGCAGCCGGTTGCGAATCACAAACGTGCCCATGACCTGGTCGGCAAACGCCGCAATGCAGCCACCGTGCGTGTGCCTGGGCGGGCCCTCGCAATCGCTGCCGAAGCGCACCACGCCTTTAAGCATCAAAAGCTCTGACGAGTAGTACCTGCGCGAGTGCCGCGCGCGCGTCAGCCCTGGTGAGTGGCGCCACACACGCTGCACGGCGCGGCGCGGCGCGGCGCGGCGAGACGAGGGTAACTCACAAGACCCTCCGCACACGCCTTGGTGAATCGGGCTCGCCCACTTGGACGTAGTTGCGCGACGAGGAGCGGAACGGGTATCGCGTGAACCGCGCGTCGTTGTCCAGCTCGGCGAGCGCGCGCTGCGCATCGGCGTTCCAAAACAACGTGCTCCAGTCGCGCAGCTCTGGGCCGAACCACGTGGGCGCGTGGCCGGTGAGCACGAGCAGCAGGTACGTGCTAATCGACCCGGAAACGTGGCCCACCACGTATGCCAGCGACGGTGGAATGAGTTTGAGCAGCTCGGCGCGCGTGGCAGCGGCGAGGGCCATTCTTTCTTCTCCTTTGGTCAAGCTGATACTGTGCCGCTGCGTACACGTTCACGCACACACGCACGCGCGCTGGCCGGCACGGGGCGACTGATTTTTTGTGCATGCGCGCGCGAAAATGAAAAGGCCGAGCGGCTCCTCCACACTCACCACGGAATAATATGGAGGCCATCTGGCCGCGCCCTGCGCGCCGCGCCGCGTGGGCTGCGCTGCTGCTAGTGGTGGCGGTGCTGGTGGCCTGCTTGGTGCCGCTGCCCGCGCCGGAAAACCCGTGCATCATGACGTTCTCCAGGCCGAATTATGAACTGGTCGAGCTGCCGTCGAGGCTGCGATACAAGTACCGGCTCTTTCGCTTCTGGGACGAGCAGCTGGGCAAGCAGGGCCACTTGCCCTTCCTCTTCGTCCCGGGCAACCGCGGCTCGTTTGAGCAGGTCCGCTCCATTGCCCACGAGCTCAACGCCAGCATGGCGACGTACACAATCGACTTCCAAAGCGAGTTCGTGGGCGGCAGCGGCGTGCACCTCAGCCACCAGAGCGAGTTTCTGACCAATGTCTTGATGCACTTGCGCGACTTGTACCCCGATCGCCGAGCCATTGTGGTGGCGCACTCCATGGGAGGCGTGGCGGCCATGTCCAACAGCCGCGTCATCGACAACCTGATTCTCATGAGCACGCCGCTGGCCCGTCCCGTGGTCATGGCGGATGCGACCATGCGCGACGTGTATTCGTTCGTGCACCGCGGGTCGCACGACAACCTCGTCGTCGCGTCCATCGCCGGCGGCGCGCGCGATCGACTCGTCGCTCCGGAGCTCACCGTCGTGGATCCGCGTCTGGTGCCCGTGAACCGCACCGTGCACGCGTTGGCGCGCGAATTGGGCGGCTCGCTCGGCACGTCTGCGGACCACGACGCCATTGTGTGGTGCAACCAGGTCGTCAAGGCCGTGGCCAACGCCGTGCTCGCCGCCGCCGCCGCCGTCAACGACCGCGGCGACCCCGCGCAGAGACGAATGGCAATGGCGCGCGCTCTCCTCGGCGAGGACGCCAACGAGACGCGCATCGCGCAAGCTCGCAAGCGCGTCGTGCTGGGCGAGTCGCCACTAGGCGTCCCGAGCAACGTGCCGCAGTCGGTGCGCAAGGCCATCAACGTTGTGCGCGCCGGATGGCCTCGCATCTTCCCCGCACTCGCTGGCGTGGCTGTGATGCGGCTGGCGAGGTCGTCGCCGTCGCTCAGCAAGGACGACGACGCCAGCCGCGTCGAGGCCAAGCTGAGCGGCACCGGCGGTTTCGTGCCCACGCATTGGCTCAATGGCGCATTTGTGGGCGTTGGCCCTGCGGCCGCCGGCGTGCTCTGCGTTGTCGCCGCGGCGGGCTGGGCACAGCATGGCGTGGCGGCGGTGCTGTACGTGGCCGCGGCGGAAACGGCCGCGCTGGCCGCGTCGTGGGCGCTGTGGCGCATTGCCAAGCCGCTTCCCCTTGGGTTTCTCACGCCCGTCGTGGGCTGCGGTGTGGCAGTGGTGGTCGCCGTGCGCGCGAACCCGCCGCTGGGCGCGCAGGTGTTTGCCCTGGCTGCCGCGTTTGCGTGCGTCTTCGTGGCCGCCCTGGGCCTCGCGCTTGTGCTGCCGTGCACGGCGTCGCGCAAGGGCGACCGGTTCGGCTTTGTCGTCGCGCTGGCTCTCTCTGTGCTCTTTGCGCTGCCCGCCATGCTGCCGCACGCACTGGTGGCTGCGGAATTTCTCGTTGGGGGACCCGCACACAAGCAGTGGGCGCGCGAGCTGCCCGTCGTGCGCGGCAGGGCGCACGCGCTGGCATCGTCCCCGGTGGACTGGCAGCTGGGCGAGCCCAACATCTTCGACTACGGCGAGTTGTGGTGCGCCGTCGTCGTGTTATCATTGGCGAGTTACGTGCTGTGGCAGGCGACCAGGTTCGCAGCGGGCAGGGACGCAATCGTAGAGGGCAAGTGGGGCACCACGGTGCGGCGCGCGCCAGAGCCTCGTGGAACGCCGCTCATGCTCGAATCCGATGCCCCGTCGGCGACTGCGCGGCAGTCCAAGGTGGAAAGCTCAATGCGCGCGGTGACGCTGCCCGACGGCACCGCGGACTTTGTGGAGCTGCTGCCGGACCTCAAGTACGTTGGCGTGCCGGAACTCGTCAAGCTGTCGAGTGGCGAGATTGTGCAAATCGACACGCTGGCCGCGGCCGACGCCGTCGGACCGGCCAAGCTGGCCACGGCCGAGGAGCTGCGGTTCGGCGCGGACGTGAACCTATCGGAGCGCGCGGGGCGCTACGTGGGCCGCGTGACGGGGCCGTGGAGCGACGCGTCACTGGCGCAGTGGGCGCGGTGGGTGCTGTGGGTGGTTGGTGCGTGGGAGGCCTTCGTGGCCGGCGAGGAGATGGTGCTCGTCGTGCTGGGCGCTGCACTCGCTGCGGTGCTCAAGGGCCGCTTGCCCAACGAGGGCGAGGAGCGCATTGTCGTTGTGTAATTGTTCAGCATATCCCGCCACTGTGCACACACGTTCCCGCCCACCTATGGCCTATGGCCTATGGCGACGGCGAGTGGTTGAGCAGCGCCGAGCCGGCTTCATCCACAGCGCCGTACCTAGTCGACGACACTGCGGCGCGACGCGGTTTGCGCGACGACGACGACGACGACGACGGGGGCACAAAGCACGCAATCAACCCTGCGCACAGCGCGCACAGCGCGGCGTTGGCGCCCCACATCGCGACGCCGGGCATGCGCACGCCAGCGAGGGGAAACGCGATGCGGCCAATCGACCCGGCGACGGTGATCCACGAAAGCAGCACGGCCTGCGGCTTGCTGCCAAGCGCCTTGGAGAAGAGCGACACTGAAAACGTCGTCGTGATGGGCGATCCCACGCACCACACCAGAACGGCCCCGGCGGTGAACAGTTTGGTGCTGGCTCCGTGCACCTCGTCCATGAGGAACACTTGGCCAACGCCGACGAGCGCCACGCCGGCTACGAACAACGCGCGCTCGCTGATGCGCGTGCGCTTGACCACGGGGTCGATGAGCGCAAAGCAAATGCAGCCAAACACGCCCAGCACGAAGAAGAACCTCGCAGCGGCCACGACCTGGTCGCGGGTGCCGTCGCCGTCGAACACGATGCGGCGCTCTGCCGGTACGAGCGCCTCCGCATCCGCGAGCACGCCGCGAAGCACCACATTGAGTACCATGAACAAGGCAAACGCGCGCTTCTCCTCCGAAGACGACAGCGCGCGAGAGACTGAGTCGTTGCTCTCGCTGGACACAGGGTCGGACGACGGCATCCACACTGCAGCGCCCATCACGGCGGCCAAATTCGCAAGCGCCATGCAGATGCCGGGCAGCGCCAAGCCGCCTGGAAACACCAGCGCCACTGAGGGCGAGAGCGCAAAGCCGGCGCTCTGCGCCAAGCCCGCAATCGCCATGAGCCGCGTGCGGTCAGCCATGGAGGAATGCGCCACAAACCCGCGGCACGTGCCCACCGTGCCCGTGCCCACGCCGATGAGGAAGCGCGACACGAGCACAATGGTTTGCGCGTCGCTCACGCCTGCAAAGTTAGCGTACAAGACGTGGCCCACCACGCTCGTAGCACAGGCCGCAATGACAGACGCCCGCGTGGACTGCCATTCGGCCAAGTAGGCCAGCGGAAGCGTGGCGACGAGGCGGCCTAGCGAGAAGAGCGCAATCGCGGCGGCCACCGTGGCCAGCGAGCCGCCCGATTCGAGAATGCCCTCGGTAAGCGACGGCAGCACGATGCCGCGCGCAGCCTCGCTCAGCAGGAGCACATACATCACCACGGCGGTGTCCATCGCGCTGCAGCACGGCAGCACGTGCGCGACTCCGTCCTGGCTTCCCTTTCAAACAAAGATACTTTTTTTTTTTAATTAAAAAAATAACGTGTTTTAGTGTGTGGGCCGGGTGGCGTGCGGATGATGAACCCGTTCAAGTCAGCTGGCGCATCCTCGTCCGCCTCGGCGCGTCTGCGTCGCGCGCTAATCGCCGCCAACGCTGCCGAGGTGCGTCGCGCGCTGGATCAGCTCAAGACGTCGCCGGACGAGGCCGTCGCGGCGCTGCCCGTGCTGCAGCAGCTCGTCTCCGCGGGCGACGCGCGCTGCGTCGACATTCTCAGGGACCTCGCCGCGGACAAGGCCAACGCCGGGACCATGATCGAGACACGCGGCCTCGTGCACGGCCTGCTGGTGCTCGCGCAAACCGCGCCCGAGGCCGTGGACGTGCTCCAAAACCTCGTGCGTTGCCGCCGCTGCACGACGCGCGCCCCAAACGAAAGGCTGACGCGCCACCGCGCGCCCAGGCGCAATCGGCCATTTCTACCGGCCTGAATTTCGCGACGCTGAACCCGTCGTTCACGACGTCCATCCTGTCGCTCGCGCAGCCCGCAATGCCCACGTCGGCTGGAGCGCTCAAGGTGCTGGTCATCCTGGCCTCGTCACCGCGAAGCACATTGGCCAACGACGCGTGGTTTCTCCCGCAAATCGTACCCTGCATTCAGCCGCCCAACGCCCACCTCGCGCTGCAGGTGCTCGCGCAGCTGTGCCAGTTTGGTCGCAAGCGAGAGACGCTGCGCAAAATTTTCAACGCGCCTGATTTGATGCCCCGTCTCATTGCCGTCGTGCAGGGCTCGGAGACGGAGGCGTCCGACCTGTGCTTCGATCTTCTGTCTTACTTATCGGGCGACGAGGCCAACGCGCTCGCGATGGGCGCCAACGACGTCTTGCTGGCCGCCTGCGTGCACGAATTGGTGACGCGCACCAACAGCCCTGCGCTTGCGCTCTTTCAGGACCTCAGCAACTACACTGAGCTCCACCCCAAGTTTGAGGCGCTCGAACTGGTACAAAAGGCGGACGCCCTCGTCGTCCCTGGCGATGCAATGGCGCTGCGGAGGCTAATGTTCCTCTGCAACATGGTGGGCGACCGCAAAGCGCAGTGGGCGCAGCTCCAGAGCGTCCGTACCGACCCGGATGCGTGGCGCGGCGTCGTGCGCATCCTGGAGCGCGTGCTCGGAGGGCCGTCGTTCTGGCGCCTCAGCGAGCCGTTGATGAGCCTGTCGTGTCTAACGCTGGTGGACGAGACGAGGCGCGGGTCCAAGGACCTGCCGCGGCTCCTGCTTCGCGCGCTGCTCAAGGCGGAAAAGGACGACGACGCTCGCGCAGCCGCGCTCGCCGTGGCGTGTTTGAGCAATTATTCGTACAGCGCCGTGGACAGAGACGTAGTGCTCGCGCTGGCCGACCTCGTTCCCGCGCTCACGCGGCTGCGCGACGCCAAGGCGACTGCGGAGTGGGCCAAGGTGGCCAACGACTGCGCGGGCTTGCTCTTTCAGCTCCTGGACAAGGACAGAGTTGTGCAGGACGCACAGACGGCCGCTGCCACGGCTGCCACCGTGGAAGCGGGCGATGCCAGCAAGCCGGCGCGTCCCAAGGCGATGATTTCGTGCGTTTGTCCGACGTGCGGGGGGGGGCGGCTAACGCTAGATAGATACAACTGGAAGCACCAGGCGCTGGCGGTGAGTCTGGCAAGCGAGCTGGCGACGTACGGCGTGGACGCGTGGATCGACGTAGACGGCATGAAGGACGACGTGATGGCGTCCATGGCCAAGGCGGTGCTCGAGTGCGACTGCGTCTTCATCCTCATGTCTCCTGGGTACGTGGACAGCTCCAACTGCCGCCGCGAGGCCACGTTCGCGGCTGAGCGCAGGCGTAAAGTTATCCCCGTGGTCGTGGACGACGCCGTGGACCTCGACAGCTGGCTTGGCATCCTCGTGTCGGGGCTGCTGCGCTACGCGCTCGCGGGCGCGACGCTGCAGCGGGACGTGGCGCGCATCGTGAAGGGCGAGCTGGCGCGCGGAGTTGCCAAGACGGAACGGCCCGGAGCCGACAGAGCGACGGGGCACGCCGCGATGGTGCTGCCCGATAACCTGGCGCTGTGGCTGGAGGAGAAGGGCTGTGGCGACTTTGTTGCGGGCATGGTGCGTCGTCAGGTGGACTTTGAGGTGCTGCGTCGCATGCACGAGCGCAAGGCGACGCTGACGGACCTCGCGCTCCTGTTTGACGTCACGTCGATGCGCCAGGTGCTCGCGCTGCAGGACGCCTTGGACGCCTTGTTCAGAGGCTAGCGTGTGTGCCGCGCAGGCGTTGGTTTTTAAAGGTCTCATTCGCGTGAGAAGCGAGCTTTGGCTTTGCCGGCCGCACACACACAGCGTGGCTCTCTGTCGCAGAGGGCGGAAGCACAATGTACATGCACGTAGGTTACAAGTAAAAGCGAGCTTCAAAGGTCGGCGGCGGCGGCGGCGTCGTTGGGCGCCATGGAAGACGCAATGGCACTCAGAGCGCCGCCGGTGGGCTTGGGCCGACGCGGGTTTCTCCTCCACTGCCGCAGCGCGCCCGCCGACGAGCGCGGCATCGTCTCCTCGGTGGAGCCTTCGCCCGAGGCGTTGTCCACAGTGTAATCACGCTGCGCGTTGTCCGTGGTCGTGGCCGACGCCGAGTGCATCCAGCAGCGCGCAATGGGCGAGCAGCGGTGGCGCGATGACGGCACAAAGCTGTAGAGGGCTACGGCGCCGGTGATGAAGACTTCGAGGGCGTAGACAATGGTCATGTACCAGTACATGGGCAGCACGGTGGCGTGGAGCCAGTTCCGCACGGGGAAGACGACGGCGAGCACGCAGGCCACCGCAAGCGTGCGGTTGATGCGGCCGACCATGCGCGCAATGGCCTGCTGCGTCCGTGCGTCCACGCGTGACGTGTGGGTGGACAACTCGAACCGGAACTGCCGCGAAATGAGCGCCGGCGCGAGCACGTCGACAATCTGCGGCGTGCGCTTGTGTCAGTCAGCCGCTCTGGAGGGCCCGCCGCCGGCGCTTACAATGACTCCGGCGCTCAATGCGAAATACGTGCGCGCCCACGCTACGCGGTGCTCGGCGTCAAAGCCGGCGCCAAAGCCACTGACCACGAGACCGATGTTGAGCAGCACGTCGACGGCCAACGCCACGGCGTTGGCGCGCGTGAGCGTGTACGGTCCAGCATTGCGTGAAGTCTGCAACGAGCGCACGGCGCGCACGATGACGTCGAGCGTGGCGAGCTTGAACGCCGTGAGGAAGACTTCGGCGGCGAGCACGAGGAATGAGAACATCGGCCAGGCTGCCGCGGGCGCGTAGCAGCACACGAGAATCCACGCCGCAGTAACGACTTGCAGCGCCGCGACCGCAAGCAGCATGGCGCGCACGCTCCTGGCCATCGCACACGCCGTGGCTGCGCACGCGCCTGCGCACACCAGCAGCGCGGCGACGCACAACGCCGACGTAATCTCAAACGCCGTGACGTTGAGCCCGCAAGGGTCGGTGCCCCACGGCGCGATGGGCAGCACCATGGCCGTGTCCAGCGAAAGGCCAGGCGGGCACATGGCGTCACACCCCTGCGCGCCGCCCGTCGCTGCACCGCGCCGTTTGCCAACCGTTTCGCGTATAAATTCGGTTTTCGCGCGGGATCCAGAGCATTTTTTTTTTAAGCAATGTACACACGGCGTCATTATCACACAACGATACACACGGGCGGCGCGACGGTGCTCAAAACGCCTTGTCGACGCCCACGAGGAGGAGTTTCATGTCGTCCACTCGCCCCTCCGCCGCGGCCTCGTGCAGCGCGGCGAACATCGGGCTCGGCCTGCGGGCCGCCCACCACGCCTTGACGGCCGCCCAGTCGCCCGGCAGCACCGATCCGGCGCCCTCGCCGACAAACATGCCGGTGCAGCCGCACTCGGCCAAGTAGTAGGCCACCTTGACGAGCGCCACCAAGTCGTCCTTGGCTGAAAAGTCCACGCGGCCCGAGCCGCCCGCGAGCGCGTCCAGCACGTTGGCGCTTGCAAACTGCGCGCCCTTGAGGCAAAACCCAGCAAACACAGAGCCCTCGCCCCCAGAGTCGCCCCACTCGGCCAGCATGGCTTTGGAGCCGTCGCCCACCAGCAAGATGGCGTCGAACCTCACGCCGCGGTGCGTGATCCCGAGCTCGTGCGCCTTGTCCAGCGCCTCGAGCACGTCGCGCAGCACTAGAAAACTGGCGCCCACGCCGAGGCGCGCCAGCGGGTGGCGAGCCAGCACGATGCAGTTCTCGTCGGCGTCGGCGCGCACAATCGCGCGCGGCACAGCGTCCACACCAGCGAGCTGCGCCAATGCCTTGGTTTCGCGCTCGAGCTCTTTTTTTTCCGCGTAGACTTTGACCATTTGCTTGGGCTGGCCCACCACGCCGTACAGCACCGAGCTCGAGCCAATGTACACTGGCTCCAAGTCGCACAGTCGGATTTTCCCAGCGTTCTTGGCCGCGAATGCAGGAACGAGCAGGTCAAACCCCAGCGCCTCGGCGTCGGATAGCACCATGCGCGAGAGCCAGGCGGTAGGCAGCGGGCCGACCATGCACCACTCGCGGCTGAGCGCGCCGTTGGCCTGATACACAAACACGCCGCGCGGCGCCTTGAGTGCGGCAAAGGCCGTCTTGCGCGCGCGCTGCACGTGCATGGCGTTGGCCAGCAGCGCGAGCACCTCGCCTTCGCTGCGCTCAAAGTCGTCTTCCTTGTCCACCCACGCCAAAACGGCCACCAGGCTTCCGAGCGTCATTGGCAGCGACGTGGCTTTAAGCACCACCATGGGCGTGAAGATGGGCGGGCCCTTGTCCACCTCGCACACCTGAATGCCGTTCAGACGCGCCTCCTGGGCCAGGTTGAAACACGCCACCGCCAGAGCGCCTGGCGGCGATGCGTTGAATTTTTCCACCGCGGCGACCACGCCGGACATGTCCCACTCATCACCACACGCAGTTAGCAGCGCAGGGTCAAACCACGACTTGGGCGGGCTTGCGCTTGGGTTGTAGAACGCCGTGTTGGTGCGTGCCAACTTGGAAATGGCAGTCGGGTCCGACGGCGGGAGCACAAAGAGCGTCGCAGCAGCGTGGATGCTCACGGGCGCGAGCTGGTTGCGAAGCAGGTTGAGTTCGCTCTGCAGAGATTTGAGCTTGGGAGGCAAATCGCGCTTGGCCACCGGCGCGAGCGAATTGCGGTGCGCCTCCACGGCGCGCTCGACCTTTTTCTCCACGATGGACTCGGTCACGCGCGAGATTTGCGCCGCGAGCGACTTGTCCGGCATGTGGCTGTGTGTGCGCGCGTGTGTCTTAAGACTCGACGCGCGCGCTGCGTCGCCCGCTCGTAGCCCCGCGAGAGCAAAAAAAAAGATTTTTTTTCTCTCTGCGCTGCAGCGCTCGCGCGCAGCGGCACAAAACAAAGCGATGAGCCTCGTGGCCTCGGCGCAGAGGTTTGCGCACGCGCTGGCGCAGTACGAGGACGAGCTGGCTGCGCGGGCAAAGGAGGTGCGCTGCGTTGCGCGCGCGCGCGCCTGGCTCACGCACGGGGGGGGGAAAAGCTGAATGCGTGCGCGGAGCGCTTCAGCAAGCCCGGTTTCAAGCCTTCGGCGGGCGGCTCGAGCGGCGAGCTGGCGTGGTTTGGTGCGTTGCCCGCGCGCGTGCCTGGTTACACCAGCTTACCGCCGTGTGCCGTGCGACGAGGCAGACGAGCTCGAGTCGATTCGGGAAGCACTGGCGAACCACAAGACTCAAGTCGACCAGACTGCGCGCTTGGACACGCTCAGCGACCTCGGCGAAGCCGCGGCCAAAGGGCTCGAGCTTGCGCTTCAGCAGCTAGAAGACCTCGCTTCCATAAAGTACGGCTACGTCAAGACTGAGGCCACGCCGGGCCGACCGCGACGCGCTGGCGCGCCGCCGCTCAGCCCCATGCAGTCGCCGTCGGCACTGAGCGACCCTCCCACGCCCAAGTCGGATGACTTGATGCTGTCCAACGCCGCACGTTCGCTGTTGGGAGCGCGCGCTGTGCCGCAATAATGCGCTCTCGTTCTATATATTACGTGGGCAGCAGATGCCGCGCGCTGCCGTTGAGCGGCGGTCCTGAGAAATAGTTGAAACATTCGAAGCGGTCGTCGCCGCTGTGTAATGTCAACAGCACGCTTGCTTCTTCTACCTTGGAGAAAACAAAGGGTGCCTGTAGGTCGGGGCGGTCGTCGCGTTGCAAGTGTACTCGAACGAATGCAGAGCCACACACGCCCACGAGCGTTTGTGCGCGCCGTCACCTCACGCGCGCGGCGCGGCGCGGCGCTTTCTGGGCAGCGTTGAGCGGCGTCGCCAAGCCTTGCGAGCGCGCGCGCGCACGCGGGTGTGGCCGAGCGTCGATGAAGCTCGACGCGCTGCTCTCGGCGGCGGTGCACACGGGCATCATCGGCGCCAACGCGTCAGGCAAGCGCACGCTGCTGCGCGAGCTTGAATCCGCCGCCGTGGCGCTTCGCCGCACCGTGCACGTGGTCGATTTCAGCGCGCATCGAAGACTTGCCACCGCCGAGCGCGACTCCACGGTGGCGCGCGTGCTCGGCGGATTGGAGAACGCCGACGTCGTTGTGCGCTTCGGCCTCACGCCCGTCT
>Ga0302314_10017865_pt1 | contig 11859 bp, 12 predicted proteins | sample III_Palsa_N2_3_FD_200533 | JGI IMG/M metagenome (GOLD analysis project Ga0302314, IMG submission 200533) | Peat permafrost microbial communities from Stordalen Mire near Abisko, Sweden - III_Palsa_N2_3 | ecosystem: Environmental > Terrestrial > Soil > Palsa > Peat permafrost | place: Sweden...
GTGTTGGCCAGGATCTTCGCCCCGGCCGGGTGGCGTTCGGTGTGGTAGCTGCCGAGTAGGTGGTCGGGCGCTTCGCCGCGGACGGTGGCGGCGAGCTTCCAGCCGAGGTTGAACGCGTCGTCGAGGGCGACGTTGACGCCGATCGCCCCGGCCGGCGGGTGGATGTGGGCGGCATCCCCCGCTAGCACGATCCGACCGCGGACGTACTCGGCGGCCTGCCGGGCGGCGTCGCCGTACCGGGTCAGCCAGCGCGCGGCCCGCAGCCCGACGTGACGCCCGAGCGCGTCGTCCACGGCCGACTGGAGCCGGTCGAGGGTGACCGGGGCGTCCCGATCGGCCGGGGGCTGCCGGTCGGCGGTGATGATCCGCACGTAGCCGGGGCGGGGAATGGCGAACACCCGCCCGCCCGGACCGTGGTTGAAGCCGAACGACAGAGTCTCCGGCTCGGTCAGCTCGACGTCGCCGAGCAGGAAGAACCGGGTCGCTGCGGTGCCGGGGAAGTCGATGCCCGACTGCTTGCGGACGATGCTGCGGCCGCCGTCGCAGCCGGCCAGGTACGCGGCCCTCGCTCGGTACTCGCGGCCGGTGGCGGTGTCGGCGATGGTGGCGGTGACGGACGCGGAATCCTGCTCCAGGGCGCGGAGCTCGTGGCCGCGCCTGATGTCGGCGCCGAGGTCGAGCGCACGCGCCTCGAGGACTTCTTCGACCCGGGTCTGCGGGATGCCCAGGGAGAAGGGGTGGTCGGTGCTGGCTCCGGCCAGGCTGAGCGTGACCGGCAGGCCGGAGAAGGCGGCGTGCGGCACCTGCCAGCCCTCGTCGATGAGCGGGCCGGCCAGGCCGCGCCGGGCCAGCAGGTCCAGGGAGCGGGCGTTGAGGTTGAAGCCCCGGCAGAAATCCGGGCGCTTGGGTGCGCGCTCGATCACGGTGGTGGCGACCGCGGCCAGACGCAGTTCGCAGGCGAGCAGGAGCCCGGCCGGTCCGGCCCCGATGATGAGCACGTCGGTCGGCTCGTTCACGGCTGGTCTCCGCTCTGGTTCTGGTCGTCCTCCTGGTCGGCCGGGGCGCCGGGCCAGAGCAGGGCGCCGGTGCGGATCTCGGTGATGGTCTGCCGGGTCCAGGCGAGCTCGGCCTGCCAGGAATGCAGCGCGCATTCGACCTCGATCATGAACAGCCGGGGGACCCGGCCGGAGCCGACGGTGTCGGCCAGCGCTGCCTTCGCCTCCTCGATCCGGCGCTCCAGGTGCGCCGCTCGCCGGTCCAGCGCCTCGCGGGCCCGGTCCGGGCCGAGCGCGCCGAGGTAGGACACCGCGGCGATGAACTTCGGGTACTCGGGGACGGGGGCCGCGATGAGCTCCTCGATCCAGGCGAGGAACTCACGCTGGCCGAGCGCGGTGAACGCGTACACGGTCCGCTCCGGGCGGCGGCCGTCGCGGACGGTCTCCACCGGCTCGATCCAGTTCTCCCGGGCCAGCGCCTCGACCGTGTCGTAGAGCGACCCTGAGTTGATCTTGAAGCTGCTGTCCTTGTGCCGTTCGCGCAGGGTGGCGGCCATCTCGTAAGGGTGCATGGGCCGTTCTTGCAGCAGGCCGAGGACGGCCAGCGCCAGCGTGTTCGCGATCTTCCGTCTCGCCATGGGCATCACCGATTTCATATAGTCGGTTCCTACTATACGGAACCGACTAATAGCCGCAAGGCCTGACGACGCGCGATCGGCTCGCCTCACGGCCGTCGAATTGCGGCGACATGCTGCCGGCAGGCGCCGAGAGGCGGCCTAGGCGAACATCCGGTAGGAGCCGATCGTCGTCAGCTGGTCCCGGACCGGGAGCTGGTCGCATCGGTCGGCGATGCCCGCCTGGAACTCGCCGAAGGCGCGCACGGCCAGCAGCGGGCTCGGCGTCTGGTCGGCCGCGACCAGGTGCAGGAACGTCACCTGGTCGGCCAGCAGGAAGGTGGCGTAGCTGAGCCCGTCCGGCTGGGTTTTGGCCAGTTCCTCGTACACCGCCCGGATGAGCTCTTCGTTGGCGGCGGCCTGCTCGGGCCGGGTCCGGTAGCGGATGATGTCCTGGTGCATGGTGGTGCTCCCTATCGCGCGGGTTGGGTCTGCGGCGCGCGGACCGCGCCGGAGTCGGGGGCGGCGGCGGGCTGGCGCCGCCGCGGGATGATCAGGCCGGCCGCGGCGCCGAGGAGCGCCAGCCCCGCGCAGGCGCCCATCGCCGGGCCGAAGCCGCTGACGAACGCGGCCGGCGAGGCGTAGCCGCCGTGGGCGGCGAACACCGCCGCGCAGATCGAGACGCCGAAGACGCCGCCGAGCTGGCGCAGCGTGTTGAACGTGCCGGACGCCTGGCCGATGTCGGCCGGCGCCACCGCGGTCATCACCACGCTCTGGGTCGGCGCGATCGCCAGCGAGACGCCCGCGCCGGCCAGCACCAGCGGCACGACCATCTCCCCGTAGGGCAGGCCCACCCGCGCGATCAGCGCGATCCAGATCAGCCCGGCCGCGAACAACGTCAGCCCGCCTGCGATCAGCACCCGCTCGCCGAACCGCCGGATCAGCGCGCCCGCGAACGGCGCGATCACCGTCAGCGTCGCCCAGCCGGGCACCAGCCGGAGCCCGGCCCCGAGCGGCCCGTAGCCGAGGCCGGTCTGCAGGAGCTGCGCCATGAAGAACACCAGGCCGAACAGCACCGCGAAAACGCACAGGCAGGCGGCGTTGCCGGCCGAGTACGCCCGCGAGCGGAACAGCCGCAGCGGCACCATCGGGCGGGGCGCCCTCAGTTCCCAGCCGATGAACGCGGCCGTCAGCGCCGCCCCGGCGATCAGCGAGCCGACGATCTCGGGGCTGGACCAGCCGATGCTGTTGGCCCGGATCAGCCCGAAGACCAGGCCGAGGGCCCCGCCGGTGGCCAGCACCAGGCCGAGCGGGTCGAGCCGGACGGCCGCCCGCGTCCCCGGTGCGAGCTTCAGCCGGATCAGCGGGATCAGGACCAGGCCGATCGGGACGTTCAGCCAGAAGATCCACGGCCAGGCGATGCCCTGCGCGACCGCGCCGCCCACGACCGGGCCCGCCGCCACCGCCAATCCGGTCACGCTCGTGAAGATGCCGATCGCCCAGGCCCGGCGCTGCGGCGGGAACCCCGCCGACAGCAGCGCGACCGCGAGCGGCAGGACCAGCGCGCCGCCCGCCCCCTGGGCCGCCCTGGCCGCGATCAGCGCGCCCGCGTTGGGCGCGAGCGCGCACGCGGCCGACGCGGCGGTGAACAACGCGAGGCCGGCCACCAGCATGCGCCGCCGCCCCAGCCGCTCGCCCAGCGCCGCGCCGGTCAGCAGCAGCACGGCGAAGCTCAGCGTGTAGGCGTTCACCGTCCATTCCAGCGCCGCCAGCGACGCGTGCAGATGGACCCTGATCACCGGCAGCGCCGTGGCCACCACCTGGGTGTCGAGCGACACCATGAAAGACGCCACCGACGTCAGCGCCAGCACCCAGCCCTGCCCGGGCGACAGGCGCCTGCCTTCCGTTCCCATATTTCCTCCCGCGGTCCGTCGTCGGAGGTACAGACACGCGGCCGCGCGGCAGCTGATCGATGACTTTCGGCTCCGGCCGGTGTCGGTACCTAGGTGACGACTGACACGACCCTGGACCGGGCCCGGGCCGGAGATGACCGGGCCTTCGGCGAGCTCACCAGCCCGTATCTGACCGAACTGCGGTTGCACTGCTACCGGATCCTGGGCTCGGTCCAGGACGCCGAGGACGTGCTGCAGGAGACCCTGCTCGCGGCCTGGCGCGGCCTCGGCGGGTACGAGGGCCGGGCCGGATTGCGTACCTGGCTGTACCGGATCGCGACCAACCGCTGCCTCAACGCGCTCCGCGACAGCGGCCGCCGCCCCCGGCCGGAGCCGCCCGAGCCGCCGTTCGAACCGCCCGCCCCGACCCGCCGGGGCGAGCCGGTCTGGCTCCAGCCGTACCCGGACGCCCTGCTTGACGGCCTGCCCGACGCCGCCTTCGGCCCCGACGTGGTCTACGAGGCCAAGGAGAGCATCGCGCTGGCGTTCGTCTCCGCCGTCCAGCACCTGCCGCCGCGGCAGCGCGCGATCCTGCTGCTGCGCGACGCCCTCGGCTTCCGCTCCCCGGAGGTCGCGAACATCCTCGACAGCAGCGAGGCGGCGGTCAACAGCGCCCTGCAGCGGGCCCGGGCCACGATGACGGCGGTACTGCCCGCCCGCGATCGCGACCGCGCCGCGCTGCCCCGGTCCGCGAAGGAACGAGAGCTAGCGCAGCGGTTCGCCACGGCCTACGCCGACGACGACATCGACGGCGTGGTGGCGCTGCTGACCGACGACGCCTGGTTCAGCATGCCGCCCGCCAACCTGGAGTACCAGGGTCCCGCCGCGATCGCGAGCTTCCTGACGCAGAGCGCTCGCTACCGCGGCGGCCGCCGCGTCGTTCTGGTTCCGACCCGCGCGAACGGCCAGCCCGCGTTCGGCTGCTACGTGCCCGATGAGCACGCCCCGATCTCGCACCTGCACGGAATCCTGGTGCTGACCATGGCGGGCGACCGCATCTCGGCGATCACCCGCTTCATCGACGGCGGCCTGGCGCCGCACTTCGGCCTGCCGCGCACGCTACCGGGCTAAATGCTGCAGGAAATCTTTACGTGACGACCCCTGAAGGTTACGATTTGATATACCTCCATCTCGTTCCTCATACCCGCGGAACGAGGTGGAGGTTAGTTCGCCCGCGGGCGATGGCCCGCCTAGGACCACTGGCCGGGCTGGTAGGCGCCGGCGGGCTGCCTGACGATAACGTTGAGGCGGTTGTAGGCGTTGATCACGGCGATCAACGAGACCAGCGCCGCGAGCTGGTCATCGTCGTAGTGCTTGGCGGCGTTCGCCCAGACCTCGTCGGACACGCCGCCGGCGGCGTCGGCGATGCGGGTGCCCTGCTCGGTGAGCTCGAGGGCGGCGCGCTCGGCGTCGGTGAAGACCGTCGCATCGCGCCAGGCGGCGACCAGGTGAAGCCGGGCCGAGGTCTCCCCCGCGTGCACGGCGTCCTTCGTGTGCATGTCGGTGCAGACCGAGCAGCCGTTGATCTGGCTGGCGCGGATCTTGCAGAGGTCCGCGGTCTCGGGCGGCAGGGTCGAGGTGATGGCGCGGCCGGCCGAGTTGAGGTACTTCTGGAACTTCTCCCCGACCGGGTTGCCGTAGTAGTTGAGGCGGGCGTCCATGGTGATCTCCTTGCCGTGGTTGCGGTGACACCCGTCTGACGGAACCGGCCGCGGCAATGTGACGGCGCCGGCGAACGTTCGTCGCCGGCGCGGGAGCTCACACCAGATCGTGCTGGCTGCACCATTCGGCCGCGCTGCCGGCCTTGTCCTGGGCCACCTCGCGCCAGTGCGGGTCGGCGTCGATGGCGTCCGCGACCGTGGGGCGGGGCGGGAACACCGTGGTGAGCCCGGTGATCTGGAAGATCTTGAGGATGCGGGGCTGGCCTGCCACCGGCGCGAGCGACCCGCCGTGCTCGCGGAACCGCTTGAGGCCGCCGATGAGGACGCCGAGACCGGTCGAGTCAAGGAACTCCACCTGGCGCAGGTCGGCGATGACGTTCACGACGCCGACGGCCGTGAGGTCCCGCATGCGGTCGCGCAGGATCGGGGCCGTGTAGGCGTCGAGTTCCCCGGTGATCTGGAGGACGGCGCAGTCGCCGGTCGGGCCGATGATCTCCACTGTGAAGTCCTGCATGCGCGTACACCGTCCGTCTGTCAATGACATCTGTCATGGTGGGGATTGACGTGTAAAGCCACAGCGCTACAATAGCGGCGTTGGCCGCGATTTGTCAAAGCGGACATTTCACTGTCATCCCTGACGATGACACTAAGGGGCTGGTGATGCGGGTCGAAGAGGCCATCGGGAGACAGGTCTCGCGGCTGCGGGCGCGGCAGCAGCTGTCGCTGACCGACCTGGGCGAGGCGCTCGGGCAGTATCTGGACAAGCCGTGGAGCAGGCAGGCGGTCCACCAGGCCGAGCGCGGCCAGCGTTCGTTCACGGCGGCGGAGCTGACCGCGCTCGCGCTGGCCCTGGACACCTCGGTGCCGACCCTGTTCCGCGCGGACGACGAGCCGATCGAGCTCCCCCGCCGGGCCCTGTCCGCCCAGGAGTACCGGGGCGCCCTGCTCAACCGGGACCGGGAGGCGCCGCTGGACGGGGTCGAGGAGCTGATCGTCGCGCTGCATGACATCGGCGAGGTCCTCGCCCGCCCGGCCCTGGCCCAGCTCGCGAGGATCGGGCGGGCGGCCGAAGGATGATCCGGCGATAGGGTCACGTCCATGCGTCTGGAGATGCACTGGCGGCGTGAGGACGGTGCGTCCCTTCCGGTGGCGGTCTGGCGGGCCGGGCCCGGTTACCGGATGGTCGCGAGCGGCGTGGTCGGCGGCGGCCTCGGTGAGCGCGCCTGGGTGCTCAACGCGCAGGTGCCGGGCGGGTACGACCGGATGGACCCGGGGGTGCACATCGCCGAGCTCGCGGCCGGACTCGGCCTCGCGGGCGAAGGCGTCGGGCTGCTCACCGCGGCCTCGGTGACCGACGTGGTCGAGCGCGACGACGAGGGGGTCCGGGTCGCCGCGACGGTCGGGCTGCGCGTGCCGACCTGGGCGGCGGCGGCGGCGGGGAGCGCCGACCGTGAGTTCGGGCCGATCCGGCGGCCGGGCACGATCAACATCATCGTGTCGGTTCCGGTCCCGCTGTCCGACGCGGCCTACGTCAACGCGGTGATCACCGCGACCGAGGCCAAGACCCAGGCGCTGCTCGAGGCGGGCGTCCGCGCGACCGGCACGGCCTCGGACGCGGTCTGCATCGCGGCCCCGGCGGCGGGCGAGCCGGAGGACTTCGCCGGGCCGCGATCGGTCTGGGGCGCCCGGATCGCGCGGGCCGTGCACGCGGCCGTGCACGCGGGGGCGCGGCAGGACGCGGCCGCCAGGAGGCGGCTGGCCGGCCGGGTGGAACCGGGGCCCGTTCCGGATGATGGACGCGGTGCGTTACGCGGCGGTGGCGGGTGCTGTGGAAACTGGAGTAGACGCAGGCGTAGCCCATCGTGAGCGCAAGCGCCGTCACAAATGAGTTTCTCTCTAATCACATAGATAACGTACGTCCCATTGTCACGAACACACGCATGGTGCAGCCGACGCCCGTTACCTGAAGCTACCTCGGATTGGCCGTGAGTATCGGGATGTCCCCAGGCCGATCACGGGTCGTACTTTCGTCTTCAGCTGTTGACGCATTATTAAGCGTTCGGTATACATCTTGCATAGAGCTTTTTACTGATGATGCTGGTCAGTCTGCTCTTCTGGGCGCTGGGCAGGATAGAAAAAGGTCGTACTGGCAGACAGTCCTGACCGAAGCCAAAGGGGGCTTTGATGGACGATTCCCGGTTCGCTTACGCACGTCTATTCTTCCGGAAGCCGCACGCCATCCTGGCCAGGCTCCCACTCCGCTCGCGGCGCCTCAGGGTCGTGGGCGGCGCCGCCGCCAGCGCGGTTCTCGTCATCGGGGTCGCGGCCGGGTGCAGCTCGGGCGGCGGCGGGGGCACCTCGGCCAGCTCTCCCATCACCATCTGCGAGATCGCCGCCACCTCGGGCCCGTTCGCCCAGCTCGGCGTCGACGACGAGCTCGGGGCCACCGCCTGGGCGGCCATGGTCAACAAGACCGGCGGCGTGCTCGGCCACAAGGTCACGCTCGTCCAGGAGAACGACGCGTCCGACCCGGCCACGGCCGCGGCGCTCGTGCACAAGTGCGTGACCCAGGTGCACGCCAACTTCATCTTCGGGCCTGAGGAGACGTCGACGTCCAGCGCCGCCATCCCGGTCGCTAACCAGCTCCAGGAGGTCCTGCTCGGCTGGCAGTCGGGCTGGACCGGCCAGGGCATCAGCAACGCGAACCTCACTTCCTACTCCTTCCCCGGCATCGGCAACGTCTTCTTCGCCGACGACCTGGCGACCATCACCCAGCTCATCGTCCCGCGGCATTACACGCGGGTGGCGGTCATCGAGGACAACGCCCCCGGCGGCCTCGGCAACACGCAGTACGTGCAGAGCCTCGCGTCGAAGTACGGCTACCAGGTCGTCGCCTCGCAGATCACCAACCCGGGGGCGACGGATGACACGCCGCAGGCGCTCAACCTGCTGAAGGCCAACCCGCAGATCATCGTCCTCGGCCTGATCCCAGGGCCGGACACGATCACGTTCATCAAGGCGGTGCGGGCCCAGAACCCGACCATCCCGATCAGCGAGTGCTCCGGCTGCGCCACGTCGACGTTCGTCAACGCCGTGGGCGGCGCGTCGGCGATGCAGGACGTCTACCTCATCGGCACGCCGGAGAACGTGCTGAGCGCCATTCCCTCGACCTCGGCCACCGCGGCCGGGCTGGCGGACACCAAGGCCTACATCGCGGCGATGCAGGCGGACGGCCTCGGCTCTGCCAACGACATCAGCGAGGGCGGCGAGGGCTGGGACACCGGCCGGGAGCTGGCGGCCGCCATCACGACGGCCAAGTCCATCTCGCCCGGTGACGTGAAGAACGCCCTTCAGCACCAGACGCTCGTCACCGGCGGCATCCAGGTCTACTACTGGCAGCGATCGCCGTCCGACTACGCGAACATCACCCAGATCGACTCGGCGGTGGTGACGGCCGACGCCAGCGGGTCGTTCAACGTCCTGCCGCACGTGGGGAGCTGATTGGTGCCGCTGGGTCCGGTGGCCCTTGAGGTCGAGGGCGTCTCTGTCAGCTACGGCAAGTTCATAGCCGTCGAGTCGGTGACGCTGTCCGTCGGCGTCGGCGAGTGCGTCGCCGTCATCGGCCCCAACGGCCACGGGAAGTCGAGCATGGTCACCGCGCTGGCCGGCCTGGTCCGCCGGGGTGGCGTGGTCCGGGTCTTCGGTCAGCCGCTCCCGGCCGGGAGCCCAGGGGCCGCCGTCCGGGCCGGCCTGGTCCTCGTGCCCGAGCGCCGCCACCTGTACCCGGAGCTCACGACGCGGGACAACATCATGCTCGGCAGCTACAGCCGCACCCGGCGGATCAGCGCCCGCTCGGCGTGGGAGGACGTGTCCGGCGTCCTCGACATGTTCCCTGAGCTCGCCCGCCTTCTCGACCAGAAGGCGGGCACGCTCTCCGGCGGGCAGCAGCAGATGGTCGCCCTCGCCCGGGCGATGGCCGCCAGGCCGCGGGTCCTGCTGCTCGACGAACCGTGCCTGGGCCTGGCCGAGGCGGTCGCCCGCCGTGTCTACGACTGGCTCGGCGAGATGACCAAGACCGACATGACCATCCTGCTCGTCGAGGAGAACCCGGTGCATGCCCTGCTGGTCGCCGACCGGGCGGTGCGCATGTACAAGGGCCTGGTCGAGCAGCCGGGGGTCGCGTCCCATGAGTGAGTTCCTCAACCTGCTCGCGGCCGGACTCACGTCCGGCGCCATCTACGGGATCTTCGGCGCCTGCCTGGCGGTGTGGTTCCGGGTGTGCAACGTGCTGAACCTGGCGGTGGGCGACTTCGCCATGTTCGGTGCCATCGGGACGGCGTGGCTCGTGCAGACGGCCGGCCTGCCCTTCATCGTCGGGATCATCGTGGTCCTGGTGGGCGTGGGGCTGACCGCCTGGCTGTTCGACTGGGTCGTGCTGCACACCGCTTTCGACCGGGGTGCGGGCGCGCACGGCATCGTGAGCGTGTTCTTCTACACCTTCGGGCTGTCGCTCATACTCGAAGGGGTGGCCAGGGCCATGTTCGGCACGAACGTGTACGGCGCGCCCTCGATCTGGTCAGGGCCGGCGCTGCATGTTCTCGACTTCCACGTGCAGCGGGCCGGCGTGCTCGTGATCGGCCTCGCCATCGTGAGCGGGCTCATCCTGTGGGCCTACCTGCGCTTCACGGTGTCCGGGCGGGCGGCGAGCGCGTGCGGCGAGAGCGTGCTCGGCTCGCGGATCGTCGGCATCGACAGCGCGAAGTTCCGGCGGCGGATCTTCATCATGACCGCGGTCCTGGCCGCGCTCTTCGGCGTCGTCGAGTCGCCGATCACCGGCTACACGTATATGAGCGGGCCCACGCTCAGCCTGATCGGGGTCGTCGCCGCCGGGTTCGCGGCGTTCAGGAAGCCGGGCCGCGCCGTGGCGGCCGGGCTGGTGATCGGCGTGGCCGAGGCCATGCTCGGCGGCTACGTGAGCACCAGCTACAACGACGTCCTGCTCTACGCCATCCTCTTCGCCATCATCATCTTCCGGCCTGAGGTCCTCGGGCTCGGCCCGGAGCCTGCGTGAGGGAGGGATCGCCATGACGGAACCGGCCGCGACGGACCGCGGCACCATCTCGGGCCCGGCCGCTGACTCGTCCGCTGGCCTGGCCGGCGGCCCTTCCGGGGCGCACCGGGTAAGGCTCCGTGATCCCGTTCCCCACGGGGCGGGTCTCTTTATCGCCGTGGCCGGCAGCCTGGTCCTGGTCATCATGGACGGCTCGTACCTCGGCCTGACGGTGACCACCGGCGTTGCGTACGCCGTCGTCACCGTCGGGATGGTGCTCCAGCTTGGCTACAGCCGCCAGCTGGCCTTCAGCCAGTCCGTGTTCATGGGCGTCGGCGCCTACGGCACGGGCGTCCTTGAGACGAAGTACGGTTTCAGCTCACTGGAGAGCCTGCTGGCCGTGATCGCGCTCGCGGCGGTGGCCGCGTTGCTGGTCGGGGCCGTCGTCACGCGGGCGCCCGGGCTGGCGCTCGCGCTCGCGACCCTCATCCTCCCGCTGTTCATCTATCAGCTGGCCACGTTCTCGAGCTGGCTCGGATCGTTCTCGGGCATCGACGGCGTGGCGCCTTTCTGGACCGGTTCTGACTACACGGCGACGCTGGTCCAGACGGGGATCATCTCGGTGGTGCTGCTCGGGATCGCGGCCGGGATCGTCCTGCGCGTCATGCGGTCGGGGATCGGCTTCCAGCTGATGGCCATGGCCGAGGACGAGCGGCTGGCCGAGTCCATCGGGGTCAGCCTCAGGCAGCGCCGCCTTGAGGTCTTCGTCCTCGGGTCGGTCCTCGCCGCCGTCGGCGGCGCCGTCCTCGCGAGCGCCCAGGGCATCGTCACGCCCGACGTGCTCAGCGAGACCTCCGAGATCACGCTGCTGCTGATGGTGTTCGTGGCCGGGCGCAAGAGCGTCGCGGGCGTGATCATCGGGGCCATCGTCATCGAGTACCTCGCCACGAGCACGTCGTTCATCAGCACGAACCTCGGCATCATCGAGGGGATCGCCCTGCTCGTCATCCTCCTGGTGGAGCCCGACGGGGTGGCGGGGGCGATCAGCCGGCTCCTCGGCCGCAGGACTGATCAGTGGGCCGGGTCCCTGCGGTCGTGGACCGCAGCGCGACTCGGGACACGGGGGCAGGGAGCATGAGGAGGTGGGAACGGTGCGGGAAACACAGCCTGGGCTAGACGGGACCGGGAGTTCCGCTGGCTCCGGTCAGCCGGCGCCGGGCGCTGGCTCCGCCGTGCTGGCGTGCTATGACGTCACCAAGAGCTATGGCGGGGTCCTCGCGGTCGACTCGGTGTCCCTCGAGATTCCACCTCGGGGGCTGTTCGGCCTGTGCGGCTTCAACGGGGCCGGCAAGTCGACCCTGTTCAACCTGCTGGCCGGCTCGGTCAGAGCCGACTCGGGCAGCGTGCGGATCGCCGGCCAGGACGCCACCGGGTGGTCCGCCATGCGCCGGGCCCGCTCCGGGGTGGCGCGGACGTGGCAGACGGTCCGCCTCGCCCACGGGCGGTCGGCCGTCGACAACGTGGCCGCCGCGTGCTTGCGCGATCCGGGCCAGTGGATGCTCGGGTCGCTGTGGCGGTCGGAGGCGG
>Ga0302314_10017867_pt1 | contig 11859 bp, 10 predicted proteins | sample III_Palsa_N2_3_FD_200533 | JGI IMG/M metagenome (GOLD analysis project Ga0302314, IMG submission 200533) | Peat permafrost microbial communities from Stordalen Mire near Abisko, Sweden - III_Palsa_N2_3 | ecosystem: Environmental > Terrestrial > Soil > Palsa > Peat permafrost | place: Sweden...
TGTCCAGCAGATCGGGTGCTCCAAGCGCTTCCGGGTGCATTTGTTTGAGATTGCTGGTCCTGTGTCCGCCGTCGAACGCAGCCATACGAACAGAACATCCGACGGTGCGTTGGCAAAGTAGTGTAGGGTCAGAGCCTCTGAGCTTCGAACAAAGTGGCACTTGTGAAATGTTGAGTTGATTTGGGACTGGCTTACGGGACAACTCAAGACTTGCCTGAATTGAGGAAGCAACTGGTCTATGGCGCTATGTAGCGAAAGCGGACAAGGTATATATTTTGACCCTTCCCATGTTTTGCCACTTTGAGCAGATCGAGTACCCCCAGAAAGCCCGACTCCCGCGCCAAGGCCGGCGTGATATCGGGCAGCCCGATCAACTCAATCGAATCTACCTCAATCTCGCCTTCATCCATGCGATACCGCCCGCCCAATGTAACATGGGGACGCACCCAGATGCGTACGCTGCATGTAATTTCTCCGCGGCGGACCCGGTCGCGAAGCCGCTTGGTGAAGACCATGCCGAGAGTGTACCCCGGCGAAGCGAGACATTGCTCGATTGTCTGATGTGCGTTCCTTAAGGACGACTAAAACCGGCAACATTTCGCACGTGCGATTCGGAGATTATCCTGCAAAGCGAAAGGGCGATTTCCCTTGCGAGAGATCGCCCTTTCTATCCGATTTTTTGGAGCTCTGGTTCGGCTTCCAAATCACAGCGCTTGCTATCTCGTACTTAACCCGGTTCCCGCGGACTTGCGCCCGCGTTCCCCTTGCTGTTCCGCGATAACTCTCGCTGCAAGAGCCTTCTCGTGTCATCCTAAAACTTCCGGTTTCCCGGTCGCCTATCGTGAGTTTCGTTGCCGATTCTCTTGATGACCTTTGTCGTCTCTCTCCTGCTGGAAGATCTCTCTTCCGATGAATTGATAGTACTCCGGAACCTATAGACATGTACGGCTTACAATGCATTTTCTGATGTGGAAATAATGGACTTTTTGTTGAAAATAATTCTGACTAAATTGCTGCAAATTTGGATGGCTTTGTGGCTCGAGGAACACGTGTTTTTTAACACGGCGGCTTGCAGGATGTGAGCTTTTTCGAAAAGCAGGAGAAATAAAAGGAGGATAGTCCATCGACGGATCCATCCCCCGACTTCAATAGAGCTGGTGCGTTAGCGATGCTTGCCTCCACCGGAGTGACCGCCGCCGGAACGTCCCCCGCCATGATGTCCTCCGCCCCCATGGGCTACAGGATGTCCTCCACTGTGTGCTGCCGGATGGGCTCCGGCATGTGCTGCGGGATGGCCTCCGCCAGAATGAGCCGCAGGATGAGCGGCAGGGCGAGCGGCAGGATGCGCAGCCGGGTGGCCGACGGTCCCGGGATGCTGAGCCGCTTGCGGATGACCCAAGGCGCCCACGGGGTGATTAGCCGGGCCTGGGTGAGCGGCAACGCCGACGCGGTTGAAGTTACCCGCATTGCCGTGATTGAATGACGCTCCGCCACGATTTGCAAACGCAGCGCGGTTGTAATTGGTGGCATGCATCGCCATGTTGCGGTTATAGGCGCGCGCACCGGGGTTATGATCGAACCGGCCGTAGTAGCCGTGGTTGATCACCGTCACGCTGCGCGAGATATACGTAGCATGGTTAAAGAAAACAGCATGGCTTCCCCAGCCGCAACCCCAATGTCCCCATCCCCAACCCCAGTGACTCCAGAGGCCGACGCCGATTCCGATCCCGAAGCCCAGGCCAAACCCGACGGCAAACGCAATTCCGGGAGGGAAGGGCGCAACGTAATAGCCGCCCCAAGGAGAGAGCGGAACCCCGTAAACTGCCCAGGGGTTGTAATACGGCACGTACACGAAAGCTGGATTCGCAGGCGCGATGACGATGTTGCCCGGGGCGTAGTTGACCGCGATTTGCGGTGTCGAACGCAGGTTATTTGCTGCATAAGCGCGCTGACGCATTGTCTGAACCGCGGCCATCACATCCTGAGGCTGGTTGTAATACGCGTTGCCGAGTTGGGTCGTCCACTCAAGGTTCCGATCCATGTTGGAAAGCACCGAAGGGAAGGCCGTCAGTGCCTTCACGCTGGGGTCCCAGGGATTGCCGTTGACCATCTGTGCCAGCGCCTCTGGAGACTGTCCTGGATGTGCCTGCACAAATCTGTCCGCTTCCACTACCTGAGCGGAGAACGTCGATGCCGCCAGAACCTGCGCTACCAGGGCGTCTGGATACAAAGCGATCGGCGCAACCATCTGGTTCAACTGGTCAGGGCTGAGCGCGTTATAGGCCTGCGGTGGCTCACCGCCATTGTCGGCCGGTACATCCACGTCAGGAGCCTGCGTGTTGGCGGGCGGAGGCGGGGTTTGCTGGGCCTGTGCATACACGTCGCCCACGCCCAGCGGAATCATCAGGTAAATCAACGTGAGAGCAAGCCCCTGACGGCAAATTTGCAGAACGGAGCCGAGAGCAAGGCGATGGCGCAGCGGAACATCGGTCCGTATGCGATCGCAAAATTGGTACATTGAGGTTTTCATTGTGTCCCTTTCGACATTTCGCAACACCAGCAGAAATTTCGCGGCACTAACTTCCGCCTGATCTGTCGTCTGAGACACCGGGCAACGCTTGGAGTTGCGCCCCAATTCATTTTGATGTCTTTAATTTGCGACAATTTGCGACGCAATTCAGTAAACTCGGCCTCCCCACGGCTTTGTCTTGACAGCTCAATACAATACAAAAGGAGGAATTAGATGTTTGCCTGGAGTCACAGACTCCCATGCAAAGCGAAAGGGCGGTTCCCCTTGCGAGGAACCGCCCTTCCAATCCGATTTTTTGGAGCTCTGGTTCGGCTTCCAAATCACAGCCTTTGTTATCCCATACTCATCCGGATCCTGCGAACTTGCGCCCGCCCTCCCCTAACTTTTCCGGCATAACTCCTGCTGCAAGAGCTTCCTCGATGCCACCAATTAGGCCTCCGGTTGCCCGGTTGCTCCTGAGTTTCGTTTCCGATTCTCTCGATGACCCTTGTCGTCTCTCTCCTGCTGGAAGATCTCTCTTCCGATGAATTGATACTACTCCGGAACTCATATTACGGAACGCCTCTTGAAAAATTATGTTATGTGCAAAATCGGGTAAATTTGTGGAAAATTCTTGGCTTGGCTAATGCCCCGATTTGTAGGGAATACGGGTGTTTGCGTCCTATCTCCGCGCGGCGGATTGCAGCTTCGCGATCGGTAAGTATCGCAATGGTAAGCCCTCCTCTCATCGAGGTCGAGGGCGCAACGTGCAATGTTCGGCCAGTCATCTGAATATAAAAAAAGGAGCGCAACCTTGATCTCTTGTTCAGAGAGAGGTCGTTAGGGTTGCGCTCCAAAGTGTGGAATCTCGTTGTTCATCGTTAGCGAGTCTGGAGATACGCGCCGTAAGCCGCGCTCGTCTATTCGAATGAATGCAACGTCGATATCGACGCCCTCGGGAGTTAAACCGATTGACCTCATGCGTCGATTCTGCAGGCGTGAGCGGCCAGCGACAATACCCACTCAATCGCGATTGAGGCTAACCACTTGCCACTTCGCCTTTATCTAGATCACTACTGACGAGATATGGCTAAACTCTTTTCCGATAGCCCGAGGGACAAGACAACTCACGGCTCGTCGTACAAGCCAATTTCTGCGATGTGCGGCCCATCGTGACTCGCCTCAATCATCAATCGAACTTGCGACGAGGTCACTCGAGGAACACGTTGGATGGTTGTCGCGGCAGGCACTCCACCCTCGGTTAGCGTCATCCAATCGCTGCCGTTCGAGCGTTGGAATTTGTAGCTCTTGATTCTGCTTTCCTTGTAGTCGTCCCATCGGCCTACGGGCTCGATGAGCGAAACCACATTGAAGCTTTGCGGCTTCGTCAGATCAACTGCAAGCCAGCCCGACGTGAGCCCCCCGTCGAGATTCCAACTCGATCGGAAATCGCCATCATTCGCGAGGTCCGGTCCAACGGTATCGGGATACGAGCTTGCATGAATCGGCTTGCCGACTGCCAGATTCGGAGTGGTGATTACGATGTGTTCACTAATCTTTTCAGCAGGTCCAGGATGTTTCCATGCGCTGCCAATCTCCTCGAGGCGGGCAACAACGTTGGGAGCAAGACGGCCCTCGCGATTTGGAGGCGCATTGAGAATCAAATTGCAGTGGCGTCGATTCAGTGGGACCAGCCACTCGTTGACGACGGTCTTCACAGGCTTCAAGTGACCTTCGATATCCTTCTGCTTCCAAAACCATCCATCGGTCAATGTGACGCATGAGAAGGCGGGGAGATCGCTCTCTTGCGGCACCTTTTGTCCCGCGTTTTGTTCAAAGGCCTTCAAATCGGAGTAGTACAGACCGCCAGCAGGGAACTGGCTCGCGTTCAGATCAGAGACCAAGCAGTTGGGTTGCAGGGTCTTGATGTGTCGGTATATCTCCGCGAATGGCAATTCCTCGTAAGTGATGCGGCTCCAGGGCGCATCCCAACCGTCGATGATGAGAGCGTCGATCTCGCCGTAGTTGGTGAACAACTCGGTGATTTGATCCTTGATCAACCGAATCTTGTCGCGGGTGATATTGAAGTGCCGGATGTCGTCACGCAAATCGAGAATGGAAAAGTAGAGAGCAACAGTCAGTCCGGCCTTGCGGAACGAATCGACGTAGGCGCGGACAACATCGATCTTGTGTGGCGTTTGTCTTACGCTCGCGCTTCTAGTCGCCGTCGGCCAGATACAAAAGCCGTCATGGTGCTTGGTCGTAAGGCAACCCCAGGTCATATTGGCTGACTTGGCCGCAGCAGCCCACTGATCGGTATCGAGATTGGTTGGGTTGAATTGCGATGCTGGAGAAGTTGGATCGCCCCATTCGCGGTCTTGAAACGTCGCCATGTTGAAATGCACAAACATGCCGAAGCGGAGATCGAGAAACCTTTGCTGCAATTCAAGCAGTGGCCTATCGTGCCGAATGGACGGGGTGGCGGTTTGGGATTCTTCGCTGCGGAGAGCGTTAGTGGACATCATTGCCAAGGCTCCAGCCTCGGCGATCCATCGGCAAAAGTCACGCCTGGTTTTCATTCCATTCCCCTATCCAGTGAACTGTAGTTGTCGTGTCTAGGCTGATGTCTTTGAGTCAAATCAATCTACTGGCAGTGCTAAAGTCTCTTGAGAAACGCCAGCGCTTCCGCCAATTGCGGAAACAGCCCTTCATCTGCTTTGAAGGCCGCGCTATGCACGCAGCGCCTGGTCCCACGCACCTTTACAGGATGCTTCAAATGCAGCATTTCGTGGTATAGCAAGTACTCGATTGCATATCGTGGGCTAGATGGCCGGTCGAATACTTTGCTGACTACGATCGTATTGTGGGCGGCATCGTAGTGACCCAATAGTCGCTTCGCGTGGTGCTCACTGAAGGTCAATTGCGGACGTCCAAGCAGGCCGTGGAAGAACCGTTCATTGAGAGAATCGAAAACCTCGTCAAGATTGTAATATCTTCCCTCTGGGCCGCTATTGCGCTTGGCTCCACGCGTGTGCCGAATCTGCTCCGTTTGGCGCGCCACAACCTCGCTGTATTGAAAACGTTTGTAACGATGATTGTGGGCGCGGTCAATAGGCTTTTTATATATCTTCGCTATGAGAATATGCGCGATTGCGTGGAGAACAGACGACGGAGCGCCTTCGAGCAGATCGGAGAGGCTCACATGTAGTTCGCCATCCCTGAGCCGGATCGTCGTATTCAAAGAAACAAAACGACGAAAGCGAATGCGAAAGGCCGGCATGGGCGCGCGCGGCCTAAGCGCCCGGTATTCCTGCTCAAAAATTTGAACGACGTCCTCTGCCACCAATTCGCAGATTAGCACACGGCACCGGATCAGAGCAGGGGCTCGGCGCAGACAGCAAGAGTCCCGCACTGGCGCGGAGCTCGCAAACCCAATTGGATGTTGCGCCTGACCTAGCTCGCCGTGCGTGCAGCGAGGTTGATGGTCACGGAGTCGTCCGGTGTTTTCGTTGTCCCACCATCTGCCTCAGGATGAAACTCAATGGTCATCGTGGTCGCGTTCACGATGACGCGCAGATAGCCGTAGTCCGTGTCGTCGTAGCTCTCGAGCGTCAGTGTACTATCGATCGGGTACGGAGTACGCACAATGGAGCGCATTGTGCTTAATGGAGAATGTCCTCCGCAGCCGGCAACAATGTAGGGAATCTGATAGCTATTCACTGTGCGCGTATAGCGCTGGTAGTTGTGCGAATGGCCTGAGAAAACAGCATGAGGCCACGCTCCCGCAGCGGCACATGCGCTGTCGATGTCCTGCGACATGAGCGGGCTGCCTCCATGCTCCGAGCCACCCGTATACGGCGGATGGTGGACGGCAATAATCACTGCACCAGCGTAGCTCTCGGTCTTTATGCGCGCAAGCGCTGTGGTGAGGAAAGTGATCTGGCGCTGATCGAGTGTCGGATAGGTTCCACTCTGGTCGGAGATCACACCTGGGTCTTCGAGCACGTTACTGTAAAGGCCAAGGATGCGTACAAAGGGCGCGTCAAAGGTGTAGTAAACACCTGGCTGAATCATCGTGGTGCGGTCCAGGCCGCCGGCGTCCGGCGAGGGAATGGGAGACGCGGAGCAAAAGTTGGTCAGGTAGCCCTGCAGTGTAGTCTCTGGGTCGCTGGGATACACAATTCCATCGTGATTCCCAGGAATACCAAGAATGGGCGCGGGATAACTCCGGTACGGCTCAAAGAACTGATCGTAGTAGTACAGGCTTTCGCCGAAGTAGTAGACTACGTCGCCCAGGTGGTAGAAGAAAGATGGCACATCGGCAGGACTCTCTTCCGTGAAATCCGAAACCATCTTGTCTGCAACGAGAGACTGCGTTGCGGGACCCACATCGCTGCCGGTATCGCCGACGCTGTGAAAGACAATCTGGCCTGCATTCTGAATGGTCTGCGTGATGGTCGCGCCCTGGCTTCCATACACCTGCGCGAGCGTCAGAATAGGCTCTGCGGCAGTGGTTGAGGGCTGCGGAACAGGTAGCACTCCAGCCACATCGGGCTCATTCGCATCCGTTACGGGGTCTTTGAAGGTTGTCGGATCAGGCGAAGGAATTGGTTGGCCAAAGACAGGCTCTCCGCTCGTCGTGGGCGGAGCGCCACCGGAGATTCCACCGCCCGTCGGCGGGGTCACGGGGTCCGTTGGTTCTTTGCGTTGCTTGTGTTTGGAGTGATGCGACGAGCTCTTGTGATCTTCCGCCATTGCTATTCCCTCCTGCCGGGCAAGTATACGCACATTAGGCGATTCAGAGCATGAATGATTATTGAACTCGATCCAAGCTGGATCGATAGCCTCAACAAGGAATCATAGGCAGGAAGAGGACTGCCGAAGTGTATTGACCATTACCGGGTTATAGAAAAGAGTCATCCTCTTTCAAGCCATCAGCCGCTGGGCCGGCCGCGAGTTGCTGCTTCCATTCCAGAATTCTGGCTCGTGCGGCAGCAGATTCGGCTTCCGGGATGTGCCCGGCCCGTTGCAAAGAGATTGACAGACTGGTGTGCGCCAGCGGATCATGCGGCGTGAGGACCGTCAGAGCCGAAGCGGCGGCAATGGCCGCTTCAAACTGGTCTGCATCGCGCAGAGCCCGAATCAGTCCATGATGCGCTTCGATGTGCGCGGGGTTGGCAGCGATTGCTTCGCGAAACGCCTGTGCTGCTGCAGAAGCATCGCCGGAAGCAAGCAGATCCACGCCTCGCTGTGAGCACTCGTCGGCGCGGTTTGGATCACTCGAGGAAGTTTGATAATAGGGGATGACCACAGCACAATCGTAGCAAGCCCCATGGAGGAGAGAAAGATCGAACTATTCGGTGATCTTCCGCCATGAGCCCTTGGCGGCATCTCCATCGGGCATGGTGAGATTCACCTGGGTGCGCGGCTCGCCCACAGTCAGTGTCGTTGCCCGCCATGGGATGATACTGCGCATATCCGGCTGCAGAAAGCCGCTCGGGAGAGATAAGGCCAGTGTCCACAAAGACTCGTGTAATGCACGTAGCTCGCGCCGAAGAGAGCTCCCAATTGGAGTCGAATTCGTCATTGTGGATTGGCACATTGTCGGTGTGGCCCTCAATGCGCACACTGTATGGAGTCTGACCCAGCGCCCTAGCAATCTCTCGCAAGACGGGCGCTGTTCCTGGATGCGGCGCCGCCGATCCGGAGCTGAAGAATCCCGCCTCGCGCAAGCTGATCACCAATCCATCTTTGCCCATGGCGATGGAAACCGTGTGCTGGGCGATCTGTTGCACCAGTATCTTCTCCAACTGCTGTTGAACTCTGGACAAGTCTTGCTTGACGATCGCTGGAGCCACCACTTCCTCGTCCATCACGTCGTTCCTGGGAGAGCCTGTTTGATCCTGAGTACCGTTGCCGCTATAAATTACAGAGATATTCTTGAGATTGACCGGCTTGTCAGAGGCATTGGCAAATAAACCCAACGCGTGAAAGGCGGAATCGATAGCCTGCGAGACCTGCTGCTGTTTTTTCTGATCGGCCTTGGAAGAGGCATAGAGCACTACGAAAAAGGCGAATAGAAGTGTTATGAAATCGGCATACGAGACCAGCCATCTTTCATGGCTCACGTGCGAACGGCGCCGTTCTCGCCGTCTCATGCTGCCTGTTCCCGCGCGTCCTGTTCGCGCTCTTCCAGGAAACCGCTGAGCTTGACTTCAAGCATGCGCGGATTGATTCCCTCCAAAATCGAGATCACTCCTTCGAGCATCATCTCGCGGCGCTGGTGTTCCTCTCTAAGGCGGATGCGGAGTTTGCCGGCCATGGGCAGGAAAAAGAGATTGGCCACGCCCACCCCGTAGATGGTTGCTACGAATGCAACTGCAATCCCTTTGCCTACCTCTTCTATCTTGTCCAGATGCTGCATTACCTGAATGAGCCCGAGAACGGCGCCCAGAATTCCGATGGTCGGTGAAAATCCGCCGGCCGATTCAAAGACCGCAGGCACGCGCTCTTCGCCTTCGGCGCGTGCGTCGAAAGTCAATGACATAATCTTGCGCAACTCATTAGGCTCGGTGCCATCCACGGCGAGAGTGAGTGCCTGGCGCAGGAATGGTTCGTCGATCTCTTGGAGGTCCGAATCCAATGAGACCACTCCAGAGCGACGGGCCTTGTTGGCAAACAAAACCAGCATATCGATGAGTCGCAAATTCTGCGCATTGGGATGAAAAAACACTTGCGTCATGCGCTGGAATGCTTCGAGAACTGTGGCTAGCGGAAACTGCAGCAAGACCGCGCCAAGCGTGCCGCCAAAGACGATCATGGCCGCAGTAGGCTGAAAAATTTGGCCAAGGTTGCCGCCCTCGAGCAACAATCCGGCCAGTATCCCCGCAACCGCGAGCAGGACTCCCCCAAAACTTGCCTTATCCATCGTTATGTCCTCGCCGGAATCGCAACATGAAACATCCTTTCCTCCGCCTTATCGCCTAAAGGCCTGTTCGCTATCGGGCGCTGGGCTCAAATCTCAGAAGGGACTCTTTACCGTTGTCCTCGTCGCCATTCACTCCCAGCGCATCCGAATTCACGCTGGTCATTGCGACAACCCGATTGAGATCGCCGTGGGCGCCCATCCTTGCTGCCACCGCGGTCAACAGATTGGCGCGATAGGCGAGGATTTTCTCGACAACCTCGGCGCAAGTTTCTCGCACAATTAGTTTTTCCCCATGAATCAGCGTCAACATGGTGTCAGGAGAAGATTCGGCAATTTTGATGAGATCGCTGTTCAGGATCATCGAGATTCCGTTGAGGCGCGTTACTTCAATCATGGTTGAGAGCCTCCTATCACCGAACCTATCGGCAGCAGAGTGCAAAGAGGATAGGCCGTTCTGCGCAGAGAATCGGCCTATGTTGGATTCAGAAGCGCTTCACGTGACCACTTCTAAAGTGATTCCGATCCAGGCCGATAGGAAAGCCAGATGCGGCGGTGGGTCTCCCACGCGGCACCCATGTTTAGGTGGGAGCGTGCGGCGGAATCAGCCGCAAATCCACGCATCGACCAGGAGTAATCCCATGGCATTGGGCGTACTGAATAACATCTCCGCACTGTACGCGGAAAACAGCCTGAACAACACCAACAACAGCCTGCAGCAGGTTTTGCAGCAACTGTCGTCTGGTTCGCAGATCAACTCAGGTTCCGACGATGCGGCTGGCTTGTCCCTCATCAATGGACTGCAGGCCAACTCCACAGCTCTTACCCAGTCTTCCACCAACGCGGCAGAAGGTGTAGGCCTCCTGCAAGTGGCGGATGGGGCACTCTCGCAAGTGACGAACCTGCTCAACCGTGCTGTTACGCTGGCCACTGAAACGGCGAACGGCACCCTCAACACGACCCAGGAGGCTGCGGCCAACCAGGAATATCAGTCGATTCTCTCCGAGGTGAACGACATCGGCTCGACCACTACCTACAACTCGCAGCAGGTTTTCACCGGCGCAGCTGCCGGCACCAATATCTATACCGGCGATTCTTCGACGGCCGGCTCCTCGATCGACAACCTCTACTTCGCGCCACTTTCTTCGACCACCGTCGGCGACTCCGGCGGCACCGTCGTGCAGAGCTCTTCGGGCCAGTTCGTCGATCTGTCCCTAGCGGCCACCAGCGTGTTGACTACGGCTGCTCAGGCTTCGGACACGGTTACCGGAAACCTGGTGTTTACCATCACCAACCCTGACGCAACTACAAGCACAATCACTACCACTGCTACCACCGTCAGCGGACTCATCTCGGAAATCAATAAAGATGGGATCGCGGGAGTTACGGCAAGTCTTACCACAGCCGGTGCTGTTGGCGATCCAGCCGGCGCCACCACGGCTTTGGCGGACACCGGTATCCTCATCTCCAACACCAACGGAAGTGTGGCGATCGCCGACGGCACTCTGCTGGATACCACCACCGCTGAAGCTGCAACCTCGCTTTTTGCCTCCACTAAGGCTACCGAGACAATCAGCTATCAGCGCGGCGCCAACGAGGCGACTTCCGATCTGGCAGCAACGGATCTGACCAGCCAGGGCAATGCACAGACGGCACTGACTACCCTCAACGCGGCCATCAGCAATGTAGCGGCACAACGGGGCTATCTGGGCGCGCAGGTCAACACCCTGGACGCCGTATCGCAGGTCGTAAATACGCAGCAGGAAAACATTACTTCGGCGCAGAACGCGGTCCAGGCCACGGACTACGCTGCAGCCACTACGGCCCTGTCAAAGTACGAGATCCTGTCGCAGACTGGCATCTCCGCTCTGGCCCAGGCCAACAGCATCCAGCAGGAAGTAACCAAGCTGTTGCAGTAACCGGCGCAGTTTGAAGCCCAGGCGGGGAAGGCAGCAAAACTGCGCCTTCCCCATCTCCACGCCCGCTCGATCGCCGCTCGATCGAGGAAGATGGAGCCGCAGTAAAGGGTTATGGATTCTCTAACGCGCCACCGAGCCATATTGGCCCTCCGGCTGCGTTCTAAACAGCGGAGGTTGCCATGGCAACAGTCGGAATAAGTTTTGGTTCGCCAACGGCCGGGACGGGCTTTGATGTGAGCACCACCGTCAGTGAAATCGTTGCCAACCTTCAAAATGTCGAGACACCATGGAAGTCGCAACTGGCTACGCTGCAGACGCAGGATACAGTGATCTCGAGCTTGGGTACGATGCTTTCCGCACTCTCGACCGACGTTTCACAATTCACAGACTTCACCGGGGTGCTCTCACAAAAAGAAGGCTCCAGTTCTGATCCCAATGTGCTCGCGCTCAGCTCAGCGTCGACCTCTGCCATTGCGGGAACCCATACGATCATTGTGAATTCGCTG
>Ga0302314_10017869_pt1 | contig 11858 bp, 14 predicted proteins | sample III_Palsa_N2_3_FD_200533 | JGI IMG/M metagenome (GOLD analysis project Ga0302314, IMG submission 200533) | Peat permafrost microbial communities from Stordalen Mire near Abisko, Sweden - III_Palsa_N2_3 | ecosystem: Environmental > Terrestrial > Soil > Palsa > Peat permafrost | place: Sweden...
GCGCGGGTCTGGGTGTGGATGGTCAGCCGGTCGCCGTGCACCACGTTCTGGCCCTGCACCAGGATGACGTCGCCGGTCATCACGATCAGGTTGTCGTCGGCGCTGTAGACCGCGTGGTCGCCGCGAGCGTGCTGGTCAGGGGTGACATAGTAGACATCGCCGTCCGCCTCGATCCGCTCGGCCGCGCCGCAGCTGGACTGGTCGGCGGCAGTGGCGGCCTGCCGCCGCATGAAGGCGCGGATCTCGTGGGCGCGCAGCCGGGTCGTCCCCTGCAGCACCTCGGCCGAGCCGGTCCAGGTGGATTCGCAGGTGGCGTTGTCATAGATGCTGTTGTCGGCGGCGATGTCGATCGGGCCTTTGGACTGGGTCGCCAGCCCGTCGGGCTGGGCTTGCGGCTGGGCGCTCGCGCCCAGGCCGGCCACGCCGATCGCCAGTCCGCCCGCCGCCGCCGCCCACAGGGTTCGGGTCCGCCGCATCCGCCTCAATGTCCTCTCAACACGGCGTGAACGCCGCCGTGCATGACGATGGTCCCATTCTTCTGGCTGGCGGTATAGCTCCCCGCCTGGACCGCGCCCATGGGTCCGGTTCCGGCGACGCCCGCCGCGCCGGTGACGGTGCCGGCCTTGGTGTCGACCAGCGCCTCCTGGGTGCCGACGGTGGAGGCGGTCGAGTCGTCGACCCGCACGTGCCCGTCCAGCCGTAGCAGGCGCGTGTCCTCGTCGTAGACGCCGTTGTCAGCGGTGAGCGTCTTTGGATGCGGGCTGTCGATGTCCAGCTTCATGATCGGCGCGGTGAGGAAGATTCGCTGCAGGTCGGTGTCGTCGCGCTGGGCCACCCGGGCGACCAGGTTGAAGGCCCGGCCCTGGTTGTCGCGGCCGACGAAATGCGGCGAGACCATGCGGATATCGGTGGGCGATTCCTGCGGCCGCGCGTGCGACGCGCGCAGCGCCTCGCCGACCACGAACGCGCCCAGGAGGCCCAGCATCGCCAGGATCAGCGTCGGGAGCAGCCAGCGCAGCACATGCACCAGCCGGGTGTGTCCGCGCGCCCGCCGCCGCGCCCGCAAGTTGGCCGGGGTGGGGCTGAGGTCCGCGGGCGAGGAAAAGGTCACGGCGCGCCTTCAACTGTGGGCGAAGATGTCAACTTCCGGCCAGCCGGCCACATCCAGCGCCGCCCGATGAGGTAGGAAGTCGAAACAGGCCTTGGCAAGGGCGAGCCGCCCCTCGCGCGCCAGCATTTCGTCGAGCCGGCGCTTCAGGGCGTGCAGATGGGTGACGTCGGAGGCCGCGTAAGCCACCTGCTCGGGGGTCAGCTTGGCCGCGCCCCAGTCCGAGCTCTGCTGGGTCTTGGAGATGTCGATATTCAGGACCTCCTTGACCAGGTCCTTCAGGCCATGTCGGTCGGTGTAGGTGCGCACGAGCCTCGAGGCGATCTTGGTGCAGTAGACCGGCGTGGTCATGACCCCCAGATGCAGCAGGAACATGGCGATATCGAAGCGGCCGAAGTGGAAGATCTTCAGCACCGCCGGATCGGCCAGCAGCCGCTTCAGGTTGGGCGCGTCGTAGTCTGGACGCCGCAGCCGCACCACGTGCGCGTCGCCGTCTCCGGCGCTCAGCTGCACCACGCAGAGCGGATCGCGCCCGAGCACCAGTCCCATGGTCTCCGAATCGACCGCGACCGACGCCGCGCCCGCGAGCGCGCCGTCCGGCAGATCGCCTTCATGCAGGTGATTGCTAGGCAAGGCGCGCGGGAACTCCTATCGGGGCGCCGGGGCCAGTCCGCGCCCAGGCCGGCCCGCCGAGCCGCGGCGCGACAGCGCCGAGGCTGGTGCCCAGGAGAGGACTCGAACCTCCACGGCTATTAACCACTGGTACCTGAAACCAGCGCGTCTACCAATTCCGCCACCTGGGCGCGCCGCTTAGCGCGAGGGCGCGACGCATAGGGCGCCGCCCATTCGCCGTCAATGCGGCGGGCCAGCTGCAAGGTCGCGGTCAAACTTGACGGCGCCCACAGCGCGCTCGGTCCGCCAAACAAATTCCAGCCCTCCCTGCATCCGAAACCGCGCCCGCCCCGTAGCGCGATCAAGGCCGGCGGCGGGACGCCCCGGCTGCAACGGGGCCAAAGAAGGGGTTCGAATGTTTCGCCTGGATTTCACGCTGGCCGTTTCGGCCGCGGGGCTGGCGCTGGCCGCCGGCGGCGCGGCCTGGGCCGACGAGCCGATGACGATGTTTCCGGCCGCCGAGAGCGGTTCGGTGCTGGACGGCGGCAAGCTGCTGCTCACCGGCGGGGTCAGCAACATCGAAGGCGCCGGCGGCGGCGGCTTGGCCACCTGGGCCACGATCACCGGCTACGAGACCGACAGCGGCATCGGCGCCAACGTGCACGGCACCTACGTCGGGGTGCAGAACTATTCGCTCACCGACTACGGCGTGGCGGTGGGCTTCTTCAACCGCGTCGAGGTTTCCTACGCCCGCGAGCAGTTCGACACCGGCGCCACCGGCGCCCTGCTCGGCCTCGGCAAGGGCTTCACCTTCGACCAGGATGTCTACGGCGCCAAGGTGCGGCTGATCGGCGACGTGGTCTACGACCAGAACAGCCTGCTGCCCGAGATCTCGGCCGGCCTGCAGTACAAGGTCAACGACAAGGGCCCGATCATCCACGCCGTCGGCGGCAAGGACGCCTCGGGGGTCGACTACTACATCGCCGCGACCAAGCTCTTCCTCAATGAGAGCGTCCTGGTCGACACCACGGTGCGCTTCACCAAGGCCAACCAGACCGGCCTGCTGGGTTTCGGCGGCGACCGCAGCGACGCCTACAAGGCCGAGTTCGAGGGGTCGGTCGCCTACCTGGTCGACAAGCACTTCGCGGTGGGCGCCGAGGTGCGCACCAAGCCCGACAACCTGGGCTTCGCCAAGGAAGACGACTGGTACGACGTCTTCGGGGCCTACGCGATCAACAAGCACCTGTCGTTCACCGTCGCCTACGCCAACCTGGGCGACATCGCCACGCTGAAGAACCAGAACGGCGTCTACGTCTCGCTGCAGGCCGGCTTCTAAGCCCACCACTTCCCAAGGGATTTCCACACCATGCAAGGCATCCTCTTCGCCCGCCGGCTCGCCATGGCCGGCCTCGCCGCCGCCAGCCTCGTCGCCGCGCCGGCGCTCGCCCAGGACACGCCGGCCCCCGCCGATGCGGCGGCCGCTTCCAACGCCGGCGCCACCCCGATCGCGGGCGACGGCGTCTACAAGGCCTTCCACGAGCAGGCGGGCATCCAGCGGATCATCGACGACTTCATCGTCCGGGTGACCACCGACCCGCGCATCAAGCGCCGCTTCGAGACCACCAACCTGCCCAGGCTGAACCTGCTGTTGGTGCAGCAGATCTGCTACCTCACCGGTGGGCCCTGCGCCTACACCGGCCGGGATATGCGCACCGCCCACGCGTCCCTCGGCCTGCACAACGACGATTTCAACGCGCTGGCCGAGGACCTGCAGCTCTCCATGGACCGGGAGGGCGTCGCCTTCACCGCCCAGAACCAGCTGCTGGCCAAGCTCGCGCCGATGCAGCGCCAGATCGTCACCCGGTAGGCGCCAGGCAGATGTCACAGGATGGAGCAGCGCCCGACCGGCGGCGCGTGATCAAGGCCGGCGCGATGGCCGCGCTCATCGGCGCGGCGCTGGCCGGCGGCGCGGCGCGGGCGCAGGCGGCCAAGACCCCCAAGTCGCAGGTGAGATACCAGTACACGCCCCAGTCCGACGGCTCACGCTGCGGCCTCTGCGCCTCGTTCATCCCCGCGGCGGATGCGGGGCCGGGACCCGGCGCCTGCAAGATCGTCGACGGCCCGATCCCGCAGAACGGCTGGTGCGTGCTCTTCGCCCACAAGTGAAATTGGCCTGCGCACCTGCGTCAGCTCATGCCGCCCCGCCGGTCAAGCCACCCGGCCACGTCCGCCGTCCCCCCCGCGCGGCGACGTGGTTCCGACCGGCGGTGCGGGCGCAGTCCGATGGACCAGGGTCGTCTGACGCCGGCCCTGGTCCGCCTTGGTCTCGAAAGCTCCGCGGGAGCCCCACCGCGCCGCCGCTTGACTTGCGCCGCGGCCGTGCGACTTGCTCAAGGAGGCCGCCCAGAGACGCGAAAGGGCCACGGGTCCGCATGGCGAAGGACGAGGAGACCGGCGACGAGGCGGGCTTCACCGCGGCGGTCGCGCAGTGGGACCGCCGGCTGGCGGAGGCGGGCGACGAGCTCGACGCCGCCGCGCCATCGCCGCGGGTCTGGGACCGAATCAGCGCCCGGATCGAGCAGCTGGAGGCCGCGCGCGGCACCCTGACCGTGCCCGGCGACCAGGGGATCTGGGAGGTCACGTCCCCAGGGGTCTGTCGCAAGCTCCTGCACGTCAACGCCGACGCGGGGTGGCAGGCGTTGCTGGTGCGGGTGGACCCGGGCGCGGCCGTGCCCGCCCATGCCCACCCGATGCTGGAGGAGTGCCTGGTGCTGGAAGGCGAGTTCGAGCTGGCCGGCGAGATCGTGCGCAAGGGCGATCTGCACCTGGCCTACCCGGGCCAGGACCATGGCCAGATCTTCAGCCGCAACGGCGCGCTTTTGTACATCCGCGCGGCGCTCGACGGCTGATCCACGGCGCCCGCGCCAGCGTATGAGCTGCAACGGTTGACGCGGCGGGAAGTAAGGCGCGACGGGCGCCTGGCGGGAACGCCATTCATTTTTCAAATGGCCCGGCGAGGGCCGTCATTGGGTTCGCATCGTTTCAAATTCTGATCCGCTCGGGGGTCGTTGCGCGCCGCGGGTTTTGGCGCATCGAGAAGGTGGAAGACGCTTATGCCGCAAAGCTCGCTGTCGACGGATGGGGCCGTCCGGTCCGAGGCGATGGTCGCCGACCTGCCGGCCCTGCTGGCCGCCACCGGCGCCGGCGACCGGCGCGCCTTCAAGGCGCTCTATGAGGCGACCAGCCGGCGTCTGTTCGGGGTAGCGCTCTTGATCCTGCGCCGCCGCGACCTGGCCGAGGACGTGCTGCAGGAGGCCTATGTGCGCATCTGGACCCAGGCGCGGCAGTTCGATCCCGAGCGCGGCCCGGCGCTGGCCTGGCTCTCACGCATCGTGCGCAACCTCGCCATCGACCAGATTCGCCGCGAGAAGGGCCGGGCCGACGACATCGCCGACCACGCCGACACCCTCTCCGCGCCGGCCGCGCCGCTGGCCGAGCGCGCCGACCTCTCGCGCGGCCTCTCGCGCCTCAAACCCGACCAGCGCCAGATCCTGAAGCTCGCGTTCGTGCAGGGCTACACCCACGAGGAACTGGTCGAGCGCCTGGGCGTGCCGCTCGGCACCGCCAAGTCGCGGGTGCGGCGCGGGCTCGAGCAGCTGCGGGCCTATTTCGACGCTGAAGAGGACGCGCCGGCGCCGCTGACCGGCGTCGCCTGAGCTAGCCCGGCGCCACCGTGCCGCCGAGGCTGGTGCGCAGGGTCCGCATCAGCGCGTTGGAGGCGTCCTCGCCCTGGGGCGGGCCGCCGTAGATCACCACCGCGGTCCAGCCGTTGGAGAGCTTCATGGTGGCCGATCCGCCCGCCAGCGGCGGCGGCAACTTGCCGGTGTGGCGGAAGTTGAGGCCGTCGTCGGCGCGCTGCACGAACGTTCCCATGCCGTAGGCGCCGACGCGGGCCTCGAGCCAGGCGTGGATGGCCGGGTTGAGCAGGTGGTTGTCGCGGCCGAACACCTGGACGAAGCGGGCGTAGTCGGCCGCGGTGATCATCCAGCCGCCGTTGGGCGCCCGCTCGGCCAGCTGCGGATCGATGCCGGCGCTCACCCCCATCGGGACCAGCGCCAGGGCGCGACAGGCGCTCTGGTAGTCCTGGCCGGTCACCGCCTCGACCACCATCCCGAGGGTGAGATACCCGATGTTGCTGTAGACCATGTCGCCGCCCGGCGGGCTGGCGAGCGGGGTGGCGAGCACGCGCTTGAAGCTGTCGTCGAGGCTGGCGGTGGGATCGACGTGGTTGCCGCCGACGGCGTCGCGCGGCAGGCCGGAGCGGTGCTCGAGCAACTGCTCGATGGTGACGGCCTGGAACTTCGGGTCGGCCGGCTGGCCGAGGCGCTGGAACGTGGGCGCCAGCACCGCGCCCAGCGTGTCCCCGAAGGCCAGCTTGCGCGCATCGATCAGCCGCGCGACGCAGACGCCGGTGATCGCCTTGGAGAGGCTGGCGATGCGCTGCGGCTGGTCAGGCGTCCACGACCCGAAGCCGACGGTGCGCACCACGCCGCCGTCCTTCAGCACCGCCAGGGTCGCATCGGCTACGCCCGTCTGGGCGAGCCAGCCGCGGACGCCGCTCTCCACGTCGTCCGCCGGCGATGCGCCTGCGGCCACCGGCCCGAGCGCCGCCACCAGCACGGCGAAAACCAGTGCGGCGCCGAGCCGCGGCAAAGCGTGATGGATCAAGCCAGCCCCCAACGCGAGAGTCAGACGGTCGTGACGCGGGCGCCATTCGTCCCGGGAGTGCAGCTTGGCGTCAAGCGGCAGGCGGGTCCGGCGGGCCTATTTCCAGGTCGAGGCCGTCCACACCGGCTGCGCGTCGTAGCTGATCCGGTGGCTATGGCCGAACCTGCCGGCCAGAGCGGCCAGCACCAGCGCGGTCAGCACGACGAACAGCGTCCCGACCAGCAAGTCGATTCCGTCGTTACGCCTGCCCGATCGCTGCGCCATCGACGCCTCCGGTACCGCTTAGAATAGCCGATCTGGCGACTTGGTTCCACCTCGCCGCCGCGCGGGAGCCGGCGGCGTTGCGCGGCCAGATCGGCTCGGCTATCGACGGGCGATCTCAGCGCCCGAGGGCGCGACCCGAAGGATCGGCATGCGCGGCCTCGTCACTGTCATCGGCGGCTCCGGCTTCATCGGCTCCCAGGCGGTGCGGGCGCTGGCCAAGCAGGGCTGGCGGCTGCGGGTGGCGGTGCGGCGGCCCTGGCAGGCCTACAAGCTGCGCCTGCTGGGCGACGTCGGCCAGATCGAGATCGTGCAGGCCAACGTGCGGGTGGCCGAAACGGTGGAGCGCGCGCTGGAGGGCGCCGAGGCCTGCGTCTATGCCGCCGGCACGCCGTTCGAGAGCGGCCGCCAAAGCTTCGAGGTGGTGCGGGCGAGCGGCCCCGCGACCGCAGCCCAGGCCGCCGCCCGGCTCGGCGTGGCCAAGTTCGTCTTCGTCTCCGGCATCGGCGCGGTCGCCGCCTCGCCCTCCAAGGCGGCGCGGGCCACGGCGGAGGGCGAGGCAGCGGTGCGGGCGGCCCTGCCGGACGGGGTGATCCTGCGCCCTTCGGTCGTATTCGGCCCCGAGGACGCCTTCTTCAACAAGATCGCGGCCATGGCGACGATGACCCCGGTGATGCCGGTCTTCGCGCCCGCCACCCGCGTGCAGCCGGTCTATGTCGCCGACGTCGCCCGCGCCGTGGCCGCGGCGCTCGCCGATCCGGCCGCCGCCGGGCGGACGTTCGAGCTTGGCGGTCCGTCGGTCTACACGATGCGCGAGCTTACCGAGATCACCCTCGCGGTGATCGGCCGGCCCCGGCCGCTGCTCGACGTCCCGCCGCCGTTGGCAGGGTTGATCGGCATGGCCGGCGACCTGATCGCCTTCCTGCGCGGCCCGCTGCCGATGCTGCTGAAGCCGCCGATGACCACCGATCAGCTGGCCCTGCTCGGCATCGACAACGTGGTCGCGGACGGCGCGCCGGGCCTGGCCGAACTGGGGGTGGCGGCGACCGCCTTGGAGCCGATCATCCCCACCTACCTCTACCCCTACCGCAAGGGCGGCCAGTACGCCGACCTCTCGCCCCCGCCGGAGCCAGCGCGGGCCTGATCGGGCGGGTTCAGGCCGCCGGCGGGGCCGGGGATTCTTCGCCGCGCCGGGGCCCGCGGCGCAGCCGCGCCAGCCGCCGCAGCCGCCGCCAGAAGCGGCTCTTCTCCGGCTCAGGATAGGGCTGCAGGTTGCGGCGGAACTCCTCGGCGCAGGCCCGCCAGGAGAACTGCTCGGCGAAGGCCCGCACTGCGCCGCGATCGAGCTCCAGGCAGGCGACGGCGGCCTCCGTGAGGCCGTGGCTATGGTCCGGGGCCAGCACGCCGGCGCCGGAGCCGGGGATCAGGTCGATCGGTCCCGCCGCCGAGAACGCCGCCACCGGCGTGCCAGCCGCCATCGCCTCCAGCAGCACCAGGCCGAAGGTGTCGGTGAGCGAGGGGAATACGAACACGTCGGCGCAGGCATAGTGGGCCGCCAGCTCGGCCCCGAACCTGGCGCCGGCGAACACCACCTCGGGATAGCGCTCGGCCAGCTCCTCGCGCTGGGGTCCGTCGCCCACCACCACCTTGGTCCCCGGCAGGCCCAGCTTGACGAAGGCCTCGATGTTCTTCTCCACCGCGATGCGGCCGACGTTGAGGAACACCGGCCGCGCCAGGCCCACGAACACGTCCGGCTCACCCGGGCGGCGCGGATGAAAGACCTCGGTGTCGACGCCGCGCGACCATTGCGAGAGGTTGCGGAACCCGTGCCTGGCCAGCTCGTCGCGCAAGGTGGGGGTCGCCACCATCAGCCGGCCGGACGGGCGGTGGAACCACTTCATGTAGGCGTAGCCCGCCGCCAGCGGCACCGGCAGCCGCGCCGAGACGTATTCCGGGAAGCGGGTGTGGTAGCTGGTGGTGAACGGCAGCTTCCATTCCAGGCAGGTGCGCCGCGCCGCCAGCCCCAGCGGGCCCTCGGTGGCGATGTGGATCGCCTCCGGCTCGAACCACTTGAACCGCTCCTGCACCTTCTCGTAGGCGCCGACGGCCAGCTTGATCTCCGGATAGGTGGGCAGCGGGAAGGTGGAGAACTGGTCCGGGCTGATCACCTCCACCCTGTCGCCCATCTCGCGCAGCTCGGCGACGATGCGGGTGAGGGTTCGCACGACGCCGTTCACCTGAGGCTCCCAGGCGTCGGTAGCCAGCAGGATACGCATCAGGCGATCAGGGGCTCCGTCAGCTCGCCCTCGCTGAGGTCGCGGGCGCGGCCGATCATGGACCATGAGCGCATCTTCGCCCACTCCAGAATCTCCAGCCGCCCGTCGAAGTGCTCCACCAGCGCCGTGCAGCTTTCCACCCAGTCGCCGTCGTTGACGTAGAGGATGCCCGCGATCTGGCGCATTTCGGCCTTGTGGATGTGGCCGCAGATCACCCCGTCGACGCCGCGCCGGCGGGCCTCGTCGGCCACCGCGATCTCGTAGTTCTCGATGAACTGCAGGGCGTTCTTCACCTTCACCTTCAGGTAGGCGGAGAAGCTCCAGTAGCCGAAGCCGAAGCGGCGGCGCACATGGTTCAGCACCGTGTTCAGCATCAGCACGGTCCGGTAGGCCCAGTCGCCCAGGACTGCGAGCCAGCGGGCATACTGCACCACGCCGTCGAACTCGTCGCCGTGGGTGACCAGGAACCGGCGCCCGTCCGCGGTGACATGGATCCAATCCTTGGCCACCACGACGCCGCCGAAGTGCACCCCGAAGAAGCCCCGCACCACCTCGTCATGGTTGCCGGGGATGTAGACCACCTCCACGCCCTTGCGGGCCAGGCGCAGGATCTTCTGCACCACGTCGTTGTGTGCCTGCGGCCACCACCAGCCGCCTTTCAGCTTCCAGCCGTCGAGGATGTCGCCGACCAGGAACAGACGCTCGCACGCCAGGCAGCGGATGAAATCCAGCAACAGCTCAGCCTGGCATCCGCGCGTGCCCAGATGCACATCGGAGATGAAAACGCTGCGAAAGCGCAGCTGCAGGTCATCCTCGTCCATTGCGCATGCCCCAGGCCGCAACGACCGGGAGGTAGGCTGATTGCTTGTAGCTTTTGTGACTCCATCGCCTAAGGGCCAGGTCAGACTTGGCGATGCGGCGATTCGCGCCCTAAGAGCCGCCCTGCCTGTGATGCGTTTCCTCCCCTCTCGATTGGCGTTTACTTGAGTAAAGACACCCCCAAGTCGCGGCGCACCCGGGTTCGCATCCTGGAGGCGGCGATGCGGCTCTTCGCCGAGGCGGGCTACCATGCCGCCACCAATGCGATGATCGCCGACGCGGCAGGTCTGACGCGCGGCGCCATGCTCTATCACTTCCCCACCCGCGACGACCTTGTGGCCGCCGCCATCGAGCACATCCAGGGCGAGCGGCTGGCCCTGTTCGACGCCGCCGCCGCCAGCCCGCCGCCCGGCGGCGACGCCACCGCCCACGCCATCGCCGCCTACTGGTCGCTGCTGAGCCAGCCCCCGTTCGTGGCCTTCGCCGAGCTGGAGGCGGTGGCGCGCACCGAGCCGATGGTGCGCGGCCTGCTGGCGCCGGCCCAGGCGGCTTTCGACCAGGCGCAGGTGGGCCAGCCGTTCTCGGCGCTGGCCCAGGCCGGGCTGGGACCCCGGTTTCAGGCCAGCCGCGACCTGGCGCGCTTCCTGCTCGAGGGCCTCGCCCGCGCCACCCTGGCCTACGACCGCGAAGCGCGGGCCGCCAACCTGATCGCGGTGGTCGACCGGGCGGTGCGGATGCTCAACCGCAAGGGCGACGTGCAGGAGCTGTGGCCCGACTGATCACGCGGCCAGATCGATCTGGTCGGCCGGCGCGTCGGCGGCCGCCCGCACCACCGTCACCGCCGCCCCAGGCGGCTTGGGCTTGGTGCGCAGCCTCACGCCCTTGGCGATCAGCTTCACCGCCTCCCAGTGGATGGCCAGGATCACCTTCAGGGTCAGCAGCGGGTGGCTGAAGAAGGCGCGGGCCAGCTCGGCGTCGGTGAGCTCGCGGCGGACGCCGGAGAAGGCCGCGGCGATGATCGGCGCCCCGTCCGCCCCGCGTCCTAGGATCGCCGTCGCCGCCCGGGGGCCCGGCGCGGCCAGGCGGAAGTCGTAGGTCATCTCGAGACCCATGAACGGCGAGACGAAGAAAGCCTTGGCGCAGCCGCGATGGATGAGGTCTGCGCTGGCGCCGGGCGGCGCTTCCACCAGGTAGACGTGCTTCTCGCCGAAGGTGTTGTTCACCTCCAGCACCGCCGCCGCCAGCTCGCCGTTGGGGCGGTGGCAGTAGAAGATGCTGATCGGGTTGAAGACGTAGCCCAGTACGCGGGGCAGGCAGAGCAGCCGGATCGGGCCGCCGGCGATGTCGATCCCGGCCGTCGCCAGCATCGCTTCGATCTGGGTTCGCAGCGGCCGCCCGTCGCCCGCCAAATGGTCACATTCGTGCAGGCTGAACACCGCCGCGCGGCCGTGACCGAACAGTCTCAGGCGGCGGTCGAGCGCCGGCAGTTCGTCGAGGTCGACGAACAGCTGGAAGAGGCGGTAGCGCAGCTTGTGCCGGCGCGGCGTCAGGCGCTGGTGGACCACCGCGCCGTCGTAGAGGCCGCTGACGCTCACGCCACCCGCTCCAGCATCGGCGCGGGCCGGGGCGATGGGCCCAGGAAGATCCGCGCGGACTCGTTCTCCACCGACCAGGGCCGGCGCACGCCGCCCAGCGCCTCGGCCACGGCCAGGCCCGCCTGCAGCCCATCCTCGTGGAAGCCGGCCCCGAAATAGGCCCCGGCCCACCAGACGCCGCCCTCGCCCTGCAGCGACCATAGCTGCTTCTGGGCCCTGAGCGCGCCGGTGTCGAACAGCGGGTGGTCGTAGTGTTGGGTCAGGATCACGTGCGCCGGGTCGGGCTCGCGGTCGGGGTTGAGGGTGACGAACAGCGGCGCCTCGCGCGGGAGGTCCTGCAGCAGGTTCATCCAGTAGGTGACGAAGAGGCGGCTGGCGCCCGTCGCGTCCGAGCGGCGGATGTAGTTCCAGCTCGACCAGGCCTTGCGCCGCTTGGGCATGAAGCTGGGGTCAGAATGC
>Ga0302314_10017870_pt1 | contig 11858 bp, 9 predicted proteins | sample III_Palsa_N2_3_FD_200533 | JGI IMG/M metagenome (GOLD analysis project Ga0302314, IMG submission 200533) | Peat permafrost microbial communities from Stordalen Mire near Abisko, Sweden - III_Palsa_N2_3 | ecosystem: Environmental > Terrestrial > Soil > Palsa > Peat permafrost | place: Sweden...
CGGATCCGTTACTTTCTTTACTGTGGTCTTTGCGACCTTCTTGCGCGCCTTCGTTTTGGCAGCCACTGGCGAAACTCCCGTTATTCATGAATGCCGCGCGGGCCTTGAGCACCTGCGGGCCATTGAGCACAAGCGAACCATTTTACAGGTGTTTCAGTCGAAAGAGGCGGGCAGCTGCGGATTGCGGTGCAGTTCGAACATGAATTTGAGCTGATTGGCGGCGATGCGTCCCCGCGACAGGGGCGGCAGGTCATTCTCGGGAAAAAATCCCACTGCGCTCGTTTCAATACTCGCACTGGCCGTGCCACCTAGCAGCTCGCACAGGAAAAAAGCCTTCCATATGTGATATCCAAATGGCGGATGGGGATGGCGGTTGCGGTCGAAGAGCGCGGCAAGTTTGGTGACCTTCACCGTGAATCCTGATTCCTCGAACACTTCACGCTCGACCGCGACACTGGGACTGTCACCGACATCGGCAAAGCCACCGGGGAGCGTCCACAGCCCATCGGACCGCTCCTGCACCATCAGGATGCGGTCATCCTGGAACACCGCGGCGCGGACATCCATTTTCGGGGTTGCATAGCCGCCCTCGCGCACGAATACGTCCAACACCTCCTGCGGCTCGGTCCCGGATCCCGCCGCCATTATTTCCGCGGCAATTTTTCGTACCAGATCATAGCGTTGCCGGTCAAATTCGTTGTTGGCATAGGTATCGCCCGTCTGCGCGACGGCCTGCAACTGCTGCGCCCAATGCAACCACCTGAAATCCTGCATTTACCGGCATTGAAGCATTGAATCGGGGTGTTGCGCCACAATACAGCCCCACTCATGTTCGCCGCCGCCATAGAGGTCTATCGCTCCCCGAACCGCGCGCAGTGCGAAGAGCGCGCCTTCGTGCTCACGGCCGTGGGCGTGCCGCACGAGATGATGCAATCACCGGAAGGGTTCTCGCTGTGGGTGGAGCCGGCGAACGCGGCAACGGCCGGCGACCATCTGTTGCATTACCAACAGGAGAGGCGCCGCCCGCCACGCGCGGCGCCGCTGACGACAGCGGCGCTCTATCAGCAAGCCTGGGTGGGCAGCGCACTGTACGTGCTGGTGTTGCTGGCCATCGCCGTGGCCCTCAGCCAGGGAATCGGTCGACTGGATGCCTTCAGTGCCGGCGAACTGAATGCCGGGCTGGTGCGGCAGGGCCAGTGGTGGCGGGCCTGGACCGCGTTGACTTTGCATCTGGATCCGGCCCACATCACCGCCAACATCGCGGCCGGTGCCTGGTTCGGGTACCTGGCGGGGCGGCTCCTCGGGCCCGGCACCGCGTGGGCGCTGGTGGTGCTCGGTGCCGGAGTCGCCAACCTCATCGAGGCGCTGCTCGCCGCCGCCGATCACACCTCCGTGGGCGCCTCCACCGCGGTGTTCACCGCCCTCGGGCTGCTCGCCGCCTATTCCTGGCGCGAACGACACACGATGCAGCTGCGACCCGCGCAGCGTTACGGCCCGCTGTTCGCGGGCGTCGTCCTGCTGGGCTGGCTGGGCACCTCCGGGGCCAACACGGATGTGATGGCCCATCTGCTGGGCTTCGTGGTGGGCGGTATTCTCGGCGCGGTGATTGCCGCCCCGCGCCTGCAGCGCCAGTGGCGCCGACTGCCTCAGTGGTTGGGCGGCGCGGTGGCGCTGGGCACGATCGGACTTGCCTGGCTCTGCGCATAGCCGACCAGCTCCACGTAGCCCTGGGCACCGATGGGCCGCCCAGCGCGCTGTCCCGTGGCGTTCACTGCGCCCTCCCAGTAACGCGGCTGCGTTGCCAGCTCCTGATCGGCCAGTTGCGGCGTCAGCAGCAGCTGCAGGCCGAGTGATCGGACCTCGAGGTTCCATTGCGCCGGATACTCGCCCCCGCGCGGACTCGCCCAGTGCCGCAGCACTTCAATATCCACATCGTCGTTGGCCAGCGGGATGGCATGACCCGCTGCATCCACGAACGTGCCGGCACTGTGCAGGTCGCGGCGACCCTCGCGGTCGCGCAACGCGTAGAACATCAGCGTACTGCCATCGTCAAGGTCGAGCGCGAACCAGTCCCAGCCCTGTTGCTGCGCGCCCAGCGAACCGCTGCCCCACTCCCGGTCCAACCACGCCAGTCCCGCCACCGGCACGCTGCGTCCCGCGCGCCGGATCTGCCCCGACGCCTGCAGATGCGGCATCGAGTAGTAGTAGCTCGCCTTCCCCGGCGCGTCCGCCTTGCGACTCAGCCCGGCATCGCCGTTGAGCACGGGTGCCTGATCCCCGATGAGGTCCAGCTGCAACGCATAGTCGACATCGGCAGCCTGCAGTTGCCAGTGCAGCGCCGCAGTATCGGGTACCTGAACCAGTGACCAGTCGGCCACGTGGAGGGCAAAGGGCTGCGCCTGCGCGCTCCCCAGTCCCAGCGCATCGCGCGCGTAGCGGGTCGTGTTGAAGAACCGTCCGCGGCTCACGTCGGTGATCGCAAAATGCGCTGCGTACAGCTGGCGCGTGCGCCAGGCGGAGGCGCCGGCGGTGGGCGCCGTTGCGGCAGGCGGGGTAAGTCCCAGCCGGAAGAACGTCAGTTCGAAACCGAACAGCTCACCATCGGTGGCGCGCAGATGGCCCGTCAGATACCACCACTCGTGGCGGAAGGCCGGGTGGGGCCCATGGTCCTGCGGAAACTCGAAGTGGCGCGGCGTGTCGGCCAGCGCAAAGCCGGGTTGCTCCGCGCCGCGCAGCACACTCAGCCGGTCGGCGAATTCCGGGCTCGCAGCGGTGGTAGCGGACGGGGCGACGTTGCCCGGCGCGGCACGCTGACAGCCATACAGCTCGCAACCAAGAGCCAGCGTCAGCAGCAATGCGGTGGCCGCTCGCACTCACTCCTCCCGCAGGTCCTGGACCAGCGACGCATGTGCCGTGCGCCAGGCCGGGTAGACACCGGCAACGAGCGCCGCGATCAGCGCCAGCGCAATCGCGCCGGTGACCTGCGCGGGATGCACGTGCAGGTCGATCTGCCAGCCGAACGCGCGGCGATTGATGACCCGCACCAGCAGTACGGCAGTGAGCACACCGGCAGGCAGCGCCGCCAGCAGCGCCACCACACCCATGAAGACGGTCTGCGCCTGGATCATCACGGCAGCACCGGCGCGAGTTAGCCCCACGACCCGCAGCAGCGCCAACTCCCGCGTGCGTCCCAGCTGCCAGGCCAGCAGCGCACTCAGCAGCCCGACCGCGGCCACGCCCGCGGCCAGCCAGTTCAGCACCCGGGTGATGATGAACGTGCGTTCAAAGATCGCGAGCGAGATCGCGCGCACCTGTGCGGGAGTATCCACCTGCAGCGCCTGCCGCCCGGCCGCGGCGCCGTACAGCCGGCCGACGACGGCGCTCACGTCGGCGCCGGGGACCACATTCAGCGCCAGGGTGCTGACCGCATCGTCCTGCCACAGCCGCCGGTACACCGGGCGGCTGATGCGCACACTGCCGCGGTCGTTGCCGTACTCGCGAAACACCCCGGCGATGCGGAAGCTGCGCGGCCCCCGCACCGTCGTCAGCCGCAGCAGCGATCCGATGCCCAGCTCCAGCCTATAGGCCAGCGGCTGCGCCAGCAGCACCTCACCATCCGCGAACCCGTCCCACACCGCCGGTGCGGCGGCGGTGAGATCCACGCCCGCGCGCATGAGAGGTGTGATGTCCATGGCATCCAATACCACCGGCCCGCGGTCTGAATCCACGACGGCGCGGCGGCTGGCGCTGTAGCCAGCGATGCCGGGCACCCGCACCAGGTCCGCCACCACCGCCGCATCGAGCCGTCGTTCGGGGCGGGCAAAGCCCGGACCCGGCGCGCCCACGTAGATGTCCGCCTGCAGCGTGTGCGACAGCCAATCACGCAGCGACTCCCGAAAACTGTCCACCATGATGCTGATGCCGATCATCGCGGTCACCGCCATCGCCAAAGCCGCCACGGCGACACCCGTGCGGCTCAGCGAGCCGGCAATACCCCCCAGCGCCAGCCGCACCGGCGGTGCGGCGGCTAACGGCGAGTTCGCAAGACCCCGGGCGCACACGTAGAGCATGGCGGGCGTCGCGGCCGCCACACTCAACATTGCGCATACCAGCGCACCGAACCCGGCAAGCACGCTGCGCTGGGTCGACAGCACGATGAGGAGGCATCCGGCGCCGAGCAGCACACTCAGGCCGAGCAGTACCGCGGCGACGCGGCGGGCGCGTCCCTCCAGCACCGATGCGCGCAGCGTGAGCTGCGGGGTACTGTGGACTGCCTCCAGGGCCGGCGCGGCGGCGGCCAGCAGTGCCACCGCGACGGCCGCGCCGATCGCCAGCAGCGGCTCCCCGGGCGGCAGCGTGACACTGTTCACCGCCAGCACGTAGTACAGGTCATTGATGGTCCGCGACACCATCCCCACCAGGGTGCGGCCGATCAGCGCACCGGCCGCCAGTCCCAGCGCCCCCCCGACGATTGCCAGGCCCGTCGCCTCCAGCAAGATGACGCGCAGCAGCTGCGCCCGGGTGGCTCCCAGCGCGCGCAGGATGCCGAGACTGCGGCGTCGCTGCACGATCGTAAAACTCATGGTGCCGTAGACGAGGAACAGGCCCACCAGCAGCGCCAGCAGGCTCAACGCCCGCAGATTGGTGTTGAACGCTTCGGTCATGTCAAGACCTGCACGGGCGCGCTGTGCCGCCACGTTCAATGTCACCCCGGCCGGCAGCTCGCGACGCACCTGCTGCAACTCCGCGGCACCGGCGTCCCCGGTGGGTACCCGCAGGTCGATACGCGTCAGTCGCCCCGGCAGCCCCAGCCACTGCTGCGCCGTACTGACATCGGTCAGCATCACCGCCGCCAGACCGCCACCGGTATCGCCCAGGACCCCCAGCAGCTGACCCAGCTGCGCATGGCCGCCCGCGTCGACCGCGAAGCTCGCACCGGACTTCAGGCCCAGCTGCGTTGCGGTGTCCCGGGTCAGCACCACCGCGCCCGTACCGGACAGCCACTGCGCCAAGGCACCACCGGAATCGAGCACCGTCGCGGGCCCCTGCAACGCGCCGCCCGCTGACCCGGAGCCGCTGCCGGCCGCGAACCCGGCCGCTGCCAGGGGATCCACTCCCAGCAGCTGCAGCGCCTCGTCCCCCGTGGTCACATAGCCTTCGACGACGGGATTGACACGTACGACATGCAGCGTGCGCACCAGGTGCACGTACCAGGTCTCATCAATGCCGGCCGGACCGCCATCAAGTTCATGAGTGGCCGGTCCCTGCACCGCGGCCAGTGACAGCTCAAAGGCGCGGGCGGCACTGCCGGTGGCGACATCCACCGCGACGATCGTCGCCACGCCCAGCGCCAGTCCCAGCAAGGCGAGCAGCAGCTGCACCGGATGGCGTAACAGGTGACGAAAGCTCGTCGACCACAGCATACCCATGACGGCTAGACCAACTGCCCGTCGCGCAGCGTCAGGCAGCGGTCAGCCCCGGCGGCAAGCTGCCGGTCATGCGTCACCAGCAGCACAGTCGCACCGCGCTCCCGCGCCAGTTCGCGCAGCAGCGGCGCCAGCTGCGCGGCCGTGGCTTCATCGACATTGCCGGTGGGCTCATCGGCCAGCAGCAGCGCCGGGTCGTGTACCAGGGCGCGCGCCAGCGCCACACGCTGCTGTTCGCCACCGGAGAGCACGTCCACCGGTGATTGCAGCCGGTCGCCCAGTCCCACGCGTTCGAGCATCGCACGGCTGCGACGCCGGGCCTGCGCGGCGCCCACACCATCCAGCGACAGCACCAGACGCACATTCTCCTCCACATTCAGCGTGGTCAGCAGGTTGAAGAACTGGTAGACGAACCCCACCCTGCGGCGGCGAAACACGGTGCGCTCCGGTTCCGCGAGCGTCCCCAGATCCACGCCATCAAAGATCACCCGCCCGGAATCAGCCCGGTCGATGCCGCTGATGAGATTGAGCAGGGTTGACTTGCCGCAGCCGCTGCGACCGATGATCGCGGTCTCACTGGCGGCTGCAATGGTGACGCTGACCTGGTCGAGCACGCTGCGGCGATGAACCCCCGTGCCGAAGCTGCGACTGACCGCGTCCAGGATCAGCACGCGGCATTGACACCCGGGTCGTAGCGCATCGCCCGCGCCGCGCCCATGCGCGTGAGTTCGCGGCGCAGCGCATCGCCCAGCGTCGCCTGGTCACTGCGGTCGAACAAAGGCGCGGCCGCCCAGTCATGCGCCCAGGGGTGCGCCGTGCGCAGGGCTTCGGGTTCATCCGCGTAGCGCGGGATCACATGGGCGTGCAGCGCCGGTTCGAGATTGCCGAGAATGGCGTAGTTGATGCGCAGCGCATTGGTGACCTTCAGCAGCGCATCGCCCAGGCGGGCCATGTCCACCAGGAACTGGCTGCGCTCCTGTGCACCCAGCGCGTTGAGCGTCGGCACCACCGGGTCCGGCAGCAGCAGCATATAGCCGCGCACGAACTGCCGCTCGCCGAAAACCACCCAACCGGACGTGAGCTTCGCCGCGACCCGTGGCTCCTTGCCCTCCCGGGCCGCCACGACCTGGTGGTGAATCACGGTCAGGCTTTCGGGCTTTTCGTTCTTCATCAGGCGGCCTCCACACCCAGGCGCAGCAGCGCCTCGCGTGTGTCATGGAAACTGCGGTGGACAATGCCATGCCAGCCGCGCGCGCGCGCGGCCTCGATGTTTTCCTCACGATCATCGATGAAGACCGTGGCCCTAGGCACCAGGTCGAATTTCGCCTCGGCCTGGGCATAGATCTGCGGGTCCGGCTTCATGACGCCGGCATGAAAGGACGGCAGTGCGCCGTGGCCGATGCCGTCCAGGCCGTGCCGGCTCAAGACATGCTCCCAGTGCAGGTCACCGATATTGGACAACAGGTAGACCCCGTGCTGCGGCATCAACCGGCGCGCCAGCTGCAGCATGTCCTCACGCGGCGTGAGCATGTCCAGCCAATGCTGTCGCAGGACATCACGCGGCGCGCCCGGCGCCAGGGTGATGAAGCGCTCGATCAGTCCGGCGCCATCCAGCCTGCCGGTCTCATGGTCGATGAGACCGACACGCTCCACCGCCGTGTGCAGATCCATCCGCGGTGCGCCATGGCTCACGAGAAACTCGAGCAGCGGCTCAGGATAAATGCCAACGAAGACCCACCCGATGTCGAAGACGATGTCCCGAATCATACGCGGACCGGAAGCACCGTTCCCGGATCCCCCGGGGTCATGTTCACGGACACCACGGTGGCGCGCGGAAAGAAGTTGAACTCCGAGGCACTGGCCCAGGTGTAGGCGCCCATTGCCCGCCCGATGAGGAGATCTCCGATCTCGAGCTTCGGCAGCATCAGGTTCTCGGCGATCACATCGATGCTGTCGCAGGTGGGACCGGCGAGCACCGAGGGCAGGTGGTGCGGTCCGGCGCGCAGCGGTTCCACGGGGTAGCGGGCATGGTCGTACAGCTGCCCACTATAGGAGCCGTACAGGCCGTCATCGAGGTAGTACCACCAGTGGCCCTCGCGCTGTGCGCGGCCCATGACACTGGCAACACCGATGGCGGCGGGACCGGCGATGAAGCGCCCCGGCTCGGCAATGACCCGGATGCGCTTGGGCAGTTTCACCAGTTGCTGACGGATGGGAGCGCAGAAGCGCCCGATGTCCGGTACCGGCGTGCCATATTCGATGGGAAAACCGCCACCGATGTCGAGCGTGTCGAGCGTGCCGAGCTGCTCGCGCCGCGCGCGGGCCAGCAGTTTGGCGCAAGCCTCGATGGCCTCGACGTGCTTGGCCGGATCGGGGGCCTGCGAACCCACGTGGAAGGAGATGCCCTGCACATCCACGCCCAGACCTGCGGCCAGACGCGCCAGCTCCAGGAAAGTCTCCGGATCGCAGCCGAACTTGCGCGACAGATCGCACACGGCGCCGGGACTGCGGAACGAGACGCGCAACAGCAGTCGCGCGCGCGCCCCGAGACGGGCAAATTTGCGCACTTCATCCGGATTGTCGGCGACGAAGGTGCTGACGCCGAATTCCATGGCGTTGCGGATATCCTGGGCGCGCTTGATCGGGTGGGTATGAATGCAGCGCTCGGGACGCGCGCCCAGACGCTGCACCAGCTGCACCTCGCCGGTGGTCGCAAGATCCAGGTAGCCGCCCTCTGCCAACACCACCTGCACCACGGCCGGATGCGGCAGCGGCTTCAGGGCGTAATGCAGGTCGACCTTGGGCAGCGCCTTTTTCAGCTTGCGCAGCTGCGCCCGGACCCGTTCGCAGTCGATGATCAGCAGCGGCGAACCGAAGTCATCGACCAGGCGGCGGATCTGCTCGGGTTCAAATGGATCGATAAAGCGCGTCGTGCGCGAACGGCTCGGCATGGCAGGTCTCGTCAGGGGAATGGAGCGGCCTAGGGAAGCACGGCGTTGGCGCCGGTGTCATCGCCTTCGGTGATTCGGGTCGCGGCACGCTGCAGACGATCGCGGATCGCATCCCAGCGTTCGCCGTCGGGCACGTCCTGGACCAGGATCTGCTGGCAACCGGCCGTATCGAGCGCCCGCAGGTTGGTGTACAGATCATGGGCGTACTGCTCGGGACGGCGTCCGGCGTTCACCCAGGTCACATAGGCGTGCGCCTTCAGTGGCAGTCGCTGAGCCAGCACGGCGATACGCTTGCCACCGCTCGAGGCCGCATCGGCCTGCGCGTCAATCTCGCCGGCGGGCACGATGCTCATCGGTGTAGTCGGTGCGTAATGCGACGGCAGACTGCCCGGAACGCGCGCACTGAAGGCATCCGCGCCTACGATGAGATCGGGGACGATCTCACGCAGCTGGCTGGCCGTCACGGCGCCGGGCCGCAGCAGTCGCACCTTGTCGCCGACGCAGGAGACGATGGTGGACTCGAGGCCGATCTGGCTTTCCCCGCCGTCCAGCACGACGCGGACCGCGTCGCCCAGTTCATCGCGGACATGCTCGGCGCGGGTGGGGCTCAAACGACCGAAGCGATTCGCCGAGGGGGCGGCAATGCCGCCGCCGAACGCGGTGAGCAGCTGCTGCGCCATGGGATGCGAGGGCACGCGGATCGCGATCGTATCCTGACCGCCGGTGACGATGTCATGGACATTGGAGGCGCGCGGCATCACCAGGGTTATCGGGCCAGGCCAGAAGCGCTCGGCCAGTCGACTTGCCGAGGCCGGCACTTCGCATACCCACCGGTGCAGGAACTTCGGACTGTCGAGGTGGACGATCACCGGGTGATGCGGCGGGCGACCTTTGGCGTCAAAGATTTTGCGCACCGCCGCGGGATTGCCTGCATTGGCGCCCAGGCCATAGACCGTTTCAGTCGGAAACGCGACCAGATCGCCGTCGCGCAACGCCTGCACGGCAGCATCAATATCGACCTGACTCGCCCGGAGAACCTTGACCATGGGGGAATTCTAGCAAGGCCTGAGCCGGCGTCCGTCCTTTGTGCGCGACAGGACCCGGACTGCGTCCCAGGGCGGTTTTTTCCATGAGAATCATGGTTTAGGCTTGCCAGGCACCAAATTGTTGCGTAGACGCTACTCCAATAGCCGACGTTCCCACCCCGCCGCTGTGCGCCGCACCTCGTAAGCCGGAAAGTAGTGTTTGTCGAGCTTCAGGGTGATGACTTCGTCCGCATCGTTCCAATTCAAGGTTTTGAGTCGCAGGGACGCCCGATCCGGCCGGCCGCTGACCGCCTTGAGGAAAGCATCGAGGTCGGGCGTCGGCACGCCGTCCACTTCGACAATCCGTCGGCCGGGGTACAGGCCATAACGGGCCGATGGGGACCCATAAGTAAAGAAGGCGACGTAGACACCCGACGGGGCGATGCCCCGCTGGGCAGCGATCGCGCGTTGCGGCGCCTGCAGGGTTGCGCCCGCCCACTGCACCACCCGGTCGATGTCCAGACCATTCAAGGCGGCCGTCTCAACGGTGAGGTTGACCGCCGCAGGGCCCCGCCACACGGTGACCTGGACCGTGGGGGCGTCGGCAACGGCGTGCTCCACTTCCCCGAACCGCGTGACGGTCCTACCGTCGATGGCCAGCAGGATGTCGCCCTGCTGCAGCAGGTTCGCGGCGTTGGAGCCGCCGACCATGCGCACCACCATCAGCGCCTGGCGCTCCGTCGGATCGTGCAGCACCAGCTTCTTCAGCCAGTCATCCGACAGACCCAGCTGCCGGGCATCCGCCAGCTGCAGCGGAATCAGTTCAGTCTCCAGGCTGTGCAGCGGCGTGCCGGCATGGATGTGATCGAGCATGGTCGCCACGACATCGATCGGCACCCCCCGATTCTCCTGTGTCAGATCGCGGCCGTTTTCGATCGCGTAGCTCGACCACAGGCCCACCACCTGGCCGACCTCATTCGACAGCACGCCGTCAAAATCCGTTGGCGGGTTCACCAGCTGCGCCACATCCAAATTGGTGTCACGGAAACGCATGGAGCGCGACAAGGGCAGCGCCAGGGGTTCGACGCTCGCAATTTCGGTGGTGCGGGTATGCGGCTGACCGTCCCCACTCAAGCCCACGACCCACACCGGGTTACCCTCGTGCAAGGCGCCCGGCGCCAGGTTCGCGCTCTGCACCGGCGTAGCGCCGATGAGGGCCGGGTCATAGGCGACGACCGAGAGATTGTGCAGCGGATTCACGTACACCACACGTCCGGGCACCTGCACCGTGCCCGCGAACGTGATCTGCACGTCGCCCACGGACACCGGCACGGTGTTGCGATCCACGACCACTAGGCCGCGTGCCGCATCGACCACGAGGCCGGTGCCATGGAAGCTGGTCTCCGTGATGCCGGAAACCGAGTACGGCATGTCGTACGTGACGAACACCAGGGACGGCGTGAGTCGCTTCAGACGCGGATCGGCATACGCGGGCAGCGCGGTCGCCGCAGGCGCCGGCGGCGGTGCCGGCGCTACGGTTGGCAGATCCGTGCAATTCCACAGCCCCGCATGATCATCGCGGCGGCAGCGGCCGGAGAGGAACCACCTGCGGTCCATCCTGAAGGAGCGCAGCTGGGTGCTGTGCGGATCATCGAGCGAGAAGTACCGCACCGTCGCGCGCGCGCCATCCCCGAGCGTGTCGAGGATCTTCTGCAGATCATCCAGATCGTTCACCGGCTTGGAGTTCATGGCCACGATCACCGACCCGCGGGCGATGCCGGCCGCACCCAGCGCATAGCCCGGATTGGCCACGTACACGCCCCTCACCGGCACATTGAACTGCCGGGCGAGCTGATAGGAAAGATTGTTGAGGACGCCGTCACCGAACTGCAGATACGAATCCGGCGTGATGGCATTCAGGTCCGTGATGGGGAGCTTCGCGGTGATGGTCCGGCCGCCACGCTCCAGGGACAACTCCACGGTGCCGCCCACGTTGTCATCGAGCAGTGCCTCGAGCGGCTCGAACTGCGTGACGTAACGGCCGTTCAGGCGCACCAGGATGTCGCCGGGCTGCAGCACGCCGCTGCTGGGTGAGCCGGGCAGCACTTTGCTGACCACCAGCATGCCGGTCAGCGCCGGAAAGGCGCCGCGCACATTGGTCTCGGTCGCCGCGGACAGCCCCAAGCGTTCCAGCTCGTCGTAGGGCGTGTAGCTGAAGTCCGTGGACAGCGTGCCGCGCGGCACCGGCTTGCCCTGCTGGATCAGTTCCAACGCGCGGCGCACCCGGCCCAGCGGCAGATAGAAACTGGAGGCCGCGCCGTTGGCGCCCCCGGCATTGAGTGCGATGACGCGGCCGCGGATATCGACCACCGGTGAGCCCGACGAGCCCCCCGAGGTGCCGGATGCGGCCTGCAGATAGAACGTGTTGAAGTCGTTGAACTTGTAGAGCCCGTACA
>Ga0302314_10017871_pt1 | contig 11857 bp, 11 predicted proteins | sample III_Palsa_N2_3_FD_200533 | JGI IMG/M metagenome (GOLD analysis project Ga0302314, IMG submission 200533) | Peat permafrost microbial communities from Stordalen Mire near Abisko, Sweden - III_Palsa_N2_3 | ecosystem: Environmental > Terrestrial > Soil > Palsa > Peat permafrost | place: Sweden...
TGCCCACCCCCGGCATCGCCATGATGACCCGCTCCATGCGGGCGGACCTGGGGGTGATGATCTCGGCCTCCCACAACAATTTCGCCGATAACGGCATCAAGCTGTTCGGCCCGGACGGCTACAAGCTCTCCGACGAGATGGAGCTGAAGATCGAATCCCTCATGGACGAGGGCCTGCAGGAGGGCCTGGCCGAGCCCTTCGAGCTGGGCCGGGTGGTCCGCATCGACGACGCCCAGGCCCGCTATGTGGAGATCGTCAAGGCGACCTTCCCGCGCCGGCTGAACCTGAACGGCCTGCGCGTGGTGATCGATTGCGCCAACGGCGCCGCCTACAAGGTCGCGCCGACCGTGCTCTACGAACTGGGCTGCGAGGTGATCGAGGTGGGCGTAAAGCCCAACGGCCTCAACATCAACGACGAGTGTGGCTCGACCTATCCCAAGACCATGATCAAGGCGGTGAAGGAGTACCGCGCCGACATCGGCATCGCCGTCGACGGCGACGCCGACCGGGTGGTCATGTGCGACGAGAAGGGCGAGGTCATCGACGGCGACCAGATTCTGGCGATCATCGCCGGCTCCTGGGCCGAGGACGACAAGCTGAAGGGCGGCGGCGTGGTCGCCACCGTCATGTCCAACCTGGGCCTTGAGCGGTTCATGAACGCCCGCGGCCTGAAGCTGGAGCGCACGCCGGTGGGTGACCGCTCGGTGATGGCGCGGATGCGCGAGGGCGGCTTCAACCTGGGCGGCGAGCAGTCGGGCCATATCATCCCGTCCGACTATTCCACCACCGGCGACGGCCTGATCGCCGCGCTGCAGGTGCTGTCGGTGATGGTCCGCACGGGCAAGCCCATGAGCGTGCTGTCGCGCCAGTTCGACCCGGTGCCGCAGAAGCTGGAAAACGTCCGCTTCGCCAACGGCGCCAAGCCGCTGGAGACCGCCAGCGTCATGGCGGCGATCAAGGACGGCGAGGCCAGGCTGAACGGCGGCGGCCGCCTTCTCGTCCGCGCCTCCGGCACCGAGCCGCTGATCCGGGTGATGGCCGAAGGCGACGACGCCAAACTGGTCGCCCAGGTGGTGCGCGACGTCGTCGGCGCGGTGAAGCAGGCGGCGGCTTAAGGCGGGCCGGATGATTCCGGGCTGCGCGGTCATCCTAGCCGGCCTCTGCGTCGCCGCGCCCTTCGACAGGGCGACACAGCTTCACGCGATGTATGCTTATACCGATGGGCGGACCGGCGTCGCCGACCCCGATCTTGTCCGGCGCCTAGGTGTGCAAATCGATCTCTGGCGTAGCGACAATCTCGTCGCCAAGGACACGACCGGCGGCAGGCGCGCCTGCGGCGACGCAGGCTGCGTCGTTTATATCGCCGTGTGCTCTCAGGATGGTCTGGACTGCCGCTACGAATGGAAGGCCGATACCCCGCACGGCTTCGAAGGCGCCACCGGAACGTTGACGATGCACGCCCGATCCGAGGTTGAAATGGAGCGCGCGCGCAACGCGGTCTTTGTCAGGACCGGCGCGGGCATCGGCGACTGGATTTCATCGGTCTCGCTGACCGCTGATCCGGCAAACCTGCTGCCCGAGTGCGGCGACGAAACAGTGGCCAGATGCTACAACCCCTTCGTAGGCCTGTGGCCGCCAGTCCCACGCCAGCGCTAGAGCGGCCGGATTGCAGGTGGCCGAGCGCGCCTATACCTAGAGCTGAACGGGGGCGTTCGAGCATGAAACCACGCATCATCGTCGGCGCATGTCTTGCTCTAGCGCTATTGGGGGCCGGCGCCGCTCACGCTGGTGACCGGGAAGATGGCGAAGCGGCGCGTACGAAGGGCGACTTCAAGACCGCACTGAAGCTGCTCATGCCCTTGGCGCATCAAGGTGACATCGGCGCTGAGATTGACGTTGGAACGATGTATTTCGCCGGTCAGGGCGTTCCGAAAGATCATCTTGAGGCCGCGAAATGGTTTCTGGCCGCTGCTGAACAGGGGAATGTCGGCGGCGAAAGCGACATTGGCATCGAATTCGCGGCAGGCGCCGGCGTCCAGAAAAACTACATCCAAGCCTATATGTGGTTCAGCCTTGCGGTGTCCCAAGGCGGAAAGAGTACGCAACCCTATCTCGACCACGTCGCCAGCGAGATGATGCCGGAGCAGATTCAGCGCGCTCAAGATCTGGCGCGGCGGTGCAAGGCGTCGAACTACAAGGCCTGTGATTCACACCCCATGCCGGAGGTGACCTATCCGCCGACCGGGCTATCGGGGGATGCGGCCGCCGCCTTCCGGAAGGGCGACTACGCGACCGCCCTTCGCCTGGATCGGCAACTGGCCGAGGACGGAAACGACCTCGCCCAAAGCGACCTTGGTCTCATGTACGCCTATGGCGCCGGGGTCACGCAGGACTACGGCCAGGCGCGCGAATGGTTCAGCAAGGCCGCGGATCAGGGTGACCAGCAAGCTCAGAACGAACTCGGCAAACTCTACGAAAAGGGCCTGGGCCTTCCGGCGGACTGCCAGACCGCCATGGGTTGGTACGACAAGGCCGCCAGGCACGGCTACGCTGTCGCCCAATTCACGCTGTTCAATATGTATTGGACCGGCGGTTGCGGGCCGATCGATCGGCCACAAGCCTTCAAGTGGATCAGCGCGGCGGCCGGCGAAGGCATGGCCGAAGCGCAATACAACCTCGGCCTCATGTACGAGCGCGGGTTTGGTGCGCCCCAAGACGATGCGAGGGCCTACTACTGGTTCACGGTCGCGAATAAACGCATCCAGTCGGGCGACTCGGGTTTTGCGGAGAACCGCGCGATGTTCGAGAACCACCTTGCAGCGATGGCGAAAAATATGACCGCGGCTCAAATTGCTGAGATGCAACGACAGGCCGCTGCATGGACTCCTCACGACACCATTGAATGACGGACGATTGGACAACGCCGGGTCAAGAGAGGAAGAGGCCCTCTTCGCCCAGCGCACGAAACCCTGCGACCCCGATCCGCGTTGCAAGATTAAATTCTTGCAATCTTTTGCGATCGTGAAACTCTCCTGTTCAGATCGCGCTCCAAAGCGCGGCGGAGGAAACGAAAATGCCGGCCATCGCGAGGGGACGAGTCCGTCCCGCCAGGCCCGAAACCGCCCGCAACCCCATGGTTTGCGCGATGGTGACCGCGGTTCTGGCGGCGACCTTCTGGATCGGGATCGTCTGGGCCGCCCAGAGGATATTCTACTAGGCGCCATAGGCGCCCTCTCAGGTTTCAGGCCGCGGAAACCTCCGCGCGGCCCACGCTGACATAGCGAAATCCGGCGTCGCGCATTTCTGCGGGCCGGTAGATGTTCCGCAAATCCACCACCAGCGGCGAACACATCAGGCTCTTGACGCGCGCCAGGTCAAGCGCGCGGAACTGGTCCCATTCGGTGAGAATCAGCAGCAGATCCGCGCCCTCCACCGCTTCGTAGGGGCCGGGCTTGAAGTCCACGTCGCGCAGCATCTGCCGCGCCTCGTGCCCCTCCGGGTCGAACGCCTGAACCGTCGCGCCCATGGCCACCAGGGCCGGGATGATGTCGAGGCTGGGCGCGTCGCGCATATCGTCGGTATTGGGTTTGAAGGTCAGGCCCAGCACGCCGATGGTCTTGCCGGCCAGATCATTGCCCATGGCCGCCGCGACCTTGCCGGCCATGGCCTTCTTGCGCGCGTTGTTGACCTTGACCGTGGTCTCCACCAGCGAGACGGGACTGCCCGCGTCGGCGGCGGTGCGCACCAGGGCCAGGGTGTCCTTCGGAAAGCAGGACCCGCCATAGCCCGGCCCGGCGTGCAGGAACTTCGAGCCGATCCGGTTGTCGAGGCCGATGCCGCGCGAGACCTGCTGCACGTCGGCGCCCAGCACCTCGCACAGGTCGGCGATCTCGTTGATGAAGGTGATCTTCATCGCCAGGAAGGCGTTGGCCGCGTACTTGATCAGCTCGGAGGTGCGCCGGCCGGTGAACAGGATCGGCGTCTCGTTCAGGTTCAGCGGCCGGTAGAGTTCGGACATCACCGCCCTGGCCCGCTCGTCCTCGATGCCGACCACCACCCGGTCGGGGCGCTTGAAATCGTTGATCGCCGCGCCCTCGCGCAGGAACTCCGGGTTGGAGACCACCGCCAGATCGACGCTGGGCCGCGCCGCGCGGATGATCCGGTCGATCTCGTCGCCGGTGCCTACGGGAACGGTGGACTTGGTCACCACGACGGTGAAGCCGTCCAGCAGCGGGGCGATCTCCTCGGCCACCGCATAGACGTAGGTGAGGTCGGCGTGGCCGTCGCCGCGCCGGGAGGGGGTGCCGACGGCGATGAACACCGCGTCCGCCTCGCCGACCGCCTTGGCGCTTTGCGTGGTGAAGCTCAGCCGCTCCTCGCGGACGTTGCGCGCGACCAACTGTTCGAGGCCCGGCTCAAAGATCGGCATCTCGCCGCGTTCGAGCTTGGCGATCTTGGTCTCGTCCTTGTCGATGCAGGTGACCGTGTGGCCGAAGTCGGCGAAACAGGCCCCCGAGACCAGCCCGACATAGCCGGTCCCAATCATCGCCACGCGCATGCAAATTCACCCTCGAATGTCAGGCCAAAAGCCCACGTTAGAATAACGGTGACAGAATAACGGTGACAGTGCACTTAATTCAGCTTGCGCTTCGCCTAGCCATTTGTTGAAGCTGAATTAAGTGCACTGTCACCGTTATTCGGCTCCGGCCCCGCCGCTAGATTTCCTGGTTGTATGCCCCAACCTCGGGCCGTTTCGCCAGCCGCGGCTTGACCTCCTGGTGGAACAGCGCGCGCATGTCGTCCGCCGAACGCGTGCTCTCCACCACCACCACGATCTCCGGCTTGTTGGACGAGGCGCGCACCAGCACCCAGGAGCCGTCCTCCAGCGCCACCCGCACGCCATTGACGGTGATCACCTCGGCGATCTTGCGCCCCAAGATGGTCCCGCCAGCCGCGGCCAGCGCCTCGTACTCCTTCACCACCCCGTCGACGACGCCGTACTTGGCTTCGTCGGCGCAGTGCGGCGACATGGTCAGGGAGGTGTAGGCCACCGGCAGGGCGGTCTTCAGATCGCTGAGCTTCCTGCCCGGATTGCGGTCCAGCATGGCCAGCACCGCCGCCGCCGCCGTCAGGCCGCAGTCGTAGCCATAGCCCAGGGGCTTGGAGAAGAAGAAATGGCCGCTCTTTTCGAAGCCGGCCAGGGCGCCGAGCTCGGCGGTCTTGCGCTTGATGTAGCTGTGGCCGGTCTTCCAATAGACGGTGGTGCAGCCGTTTTCGGCCAGGATCGGGTCGGTGGCGAACAGGCCGGTGGACTTCACATCGACGATGAAGGTCGCGCCCTTGTGCAGGGGGGCGAGGTCGCGGGCCAGCATCAGCCCGATCTTGTCGGCGAAAATCTCCTCGCCGGTGTCGTCGACCACCCCGCAGCGGTCGCCGTCGCCGTCGAAGCCCAGCGCCAGGTCGGCGCCGGTCTCGCGCACGACCTTGGCCATCTCGTGCAGCATCTCTTGGTCTTCGGGGTTGGGATTGTATTTGGGGAAGGTCCAGTCCAGCTCGCAGTCCATCTCCACCAGGTCGACCACGCCCATCCTGCGCAGCGCCTCGGGCGCGAAGGCGCCGGCGGTGCCATTGCCGCAGGCCGCGACCACCTTCAGCGGCCGTTTGAGCGACACCCGCGTCGCCACGTCGGCGATGTAGCGATCCTTCACGCCATCGACATAGGTGAGCTTGCCGCCCGGCCGTTCCTTGAACGCGCCGCCCAGCACGATCTCCTTCAGGCGGCCCATCTCCTCCGGCCCGAAGGTGAGCGGCCGAGCCGCCCCCATCTTCACGCCGGTCCAGCCGTTCTCGTTGTGGCTGGCGGTGACCATGGCCACACAGGGCGCGTCCAGGTCGAACTGGGCGAAATAGGCCATCGGCGAGACGGCCAGGCCGATATCCAGCACCTCGCAGCCGGCGGAGAGCAGGCCGAGGATCAGCGCCTGTTTGATCGACAGCGAATAGGAGCGGTAGTCGTGGCCGACCACGATCTTCGATTGGCCCAGTTCGTGGATATAGGTCCCCAGGCCCAGACCCAGCGCCTGAATGCCCAGCAGGTTGATGTCCGGGCCGAACAGCCAGCGCGCGTCGTATTCGCGAAAGCCGGTCGCCTTGACCAGAGGCGTGGTCTCGAAGGCGAACGTGTTGGCGATGATATCGGCGCGCGGAGCGGCGAACATGGATCCTCCGAAAACTCGACTTGCTGGCTTACATAACGCCCGCGCGCAGCAAATCGTGCACGTGCAGGATTCCGATCGGCTTTTCGTTTTCGACCACGAAAAGAACAGTCGTAGGCGGCGGCGTGTCGGTCATGTGCTTGAGCGCCTCGGCCGCCAGCATGCCGCGCGGCACGGTCTTGGGTCCGTGGGTCATCACCTCGCCGGCGCTGTGCTCCATCAGGCCGTCGATCTTTCGGCGCAGGTCGCCGTCGGTGATGATGCCGAGCAGGCGACCGTCCAGGTCGCACACGCCGACGCAGCCGAACCGTTTGGCGCTGAGCTCCAGGATGGCCTCGCGCATGGGCGTCTGCGGCCCCACGATCGGCAGCTCCCCCGCGCCGTGCATGACGTCGCCGACCGTGCGCAGCATCGCGCCCAGCTTACCGCCGGGATGCAGCACGCCGAACTGGTCGGGCGTGAACCCCCGCCGTTCCAGCAGCGCCACCGCCAGCGCGTCGCCCAGGGCGATCTGCAGGGTGGTCGAGGTGGTGGGCGCGTTCAGCTTGTCCGCCGCCTCGTTGGAATTGGGGATGACCAGCACCACGTCCGCCGAACGGCCCAGCGCGCTGCGCGCCACCGCCGTCATGGCGATCAGCGGGATGGAGAAGCGGCGGGCGTAGGTGATGATGTCGGCCAACTCCCGGGTCTCCCCGGTCTTGGACATCGCCAGCACGACATCGTCAGCGCCGATCATGCCCAGGTCGCCATGGCTGGCCTCGGTGGGGTGCACCCACATCGCCGGCGTTCCCGTGGAGGCGAAGGTCGAGGCAATTTTACGGCCAACATGGCCTGACTTGCCGACTCCGGTGCAGACGATGCGGCCCTTGGCGGCGAACAGAATCTCCACCGCCTGGGCGAAGGTCTCGTCCAGCGCGCCGGCCATGGTCTTAAGCGCTTCGGCCTCGACCGACAGGACCCGGCGCCCGACCCCGATGGCGTCGAACTCAGTCAATGTTTGGCCGTCCTGAGCCCTTGCGTGGCGGCCGCGGCGCCGAACAGCGGCTGGCGTTTGCGCACCTGCGCCGCTTCGGCTCGCGCCATCGCCGCCTGCATTTCAGGAGTCTGCTGGATCGGCGTGTGGCCGAACGGTCCCGGCGAGCGGGCGCCGTAGCCTTGCGGCCAGACCGAGGCCAGGGCGATCATCACCACGGCGGCGCCAGCCAGGATCGAGAAGAACAGGCGATCACGCATCGGCGGGGGTATACTGACCGCGAGCGCGCCGGGGAACCCCTCACGGACTTAAAGGCGCCGGCTTGACCCCCGTCGCCTTCGCCTCTAGCCCGCGTCCGAGCTATAGGATTGCGCCATGCCCACACTCGTTCTCGTCCGCCACGGCCAGAGCCAATGGAATTTGGAGAATCGCTTCACCGGCTGGGTCGATGTGGATCTGACGCCCGAGGGCGAAGCCCAGGCTGGGCGGTCAGGCGCGCTGATCAAGGCGGCCGGGCTGGCCTTCGATCGCGCCTATACCTCGGTGCTGCAGCGGGCGATTCGCACCGCCGACATCGCCCTGGCCGAGGCCGGGCAGCTGTGGATACCGCTGGTCAAGGACTGGCGGTTGAACGAGCGCCACTACGGCGCCCTGACCGGATTGAACAAGGAAGAAACGGCAAGGGAGCACGGCGCCGAACAGGTCCACATCTGGCGCAGGTCCTACGACATTCCCCCGCCCCCGCTGGCCGCGGGCGGCGAGTACGACTTCGGCAAGGATCGACGCTATGCCGGCGCGCCGGTCCCGAGCACCGAGAGCCTGAAGTCCACGCTCGATCGCGTGCTGCCCTATTGGACCGGCGAGATCGCGCCGCGCCTGGCCGCCGGCGAGACCGTGCTGGTCGCCGCGCATGGGAACTCCAACCGCGCGATCATGAAGCACCTGTTCCAGGTTCCCGACGACGCCATCGTCGCCGTGGAAATCCCCACGGGAAACCCGCTGTTGGTGGACCTCGACGCCAATCTGAAACCGCTCCGCGCCGTCTATCTCGACGAGACGCGAGCGGAAATCTTACCGCCGCCGCCAAGATAGTTTCCGGAAGGGTTACGTTAACGAGCCTCGGTTAGGTTTCGGTAAGTGTATTTGTTCTGGACTCCCACCTATGTCCGCATTCGCCACCTCGGGGACACCCCGCCGGCTCAGTCAGGAAGAAGCGGACGCGATTTGCGCCAAGCATGATCGTCTCTGGACAGCGCGCCCTGGCGGGGCGCGCGCGGTCTTTTCCTGGATGGACTTGAGCGACCTGAATTTCCGTGGACGCAACTTGAGCGACGCTGACTTCACTGGCGCAATACTTTCCGGTTGCAAGTTTACCGGCGCCCGCCTCGACCACACCGTCTTTTTCGGCGCCGACCTGCAGGGCGCGGACATGAGCGAGTGCTCCATGCGCCGCAGCGACCTTCGCGGCGCCTGCCTTCGCGGCGCCGACCTGACCGGCTCGGACCTCTTCGAAGCGGACCTGCGCGAGGGGTCGATCGCGGCCATCGACAAGGGCCGGGGCTTACGTCTCCTGGAACATGTTCCCCGGGTCGCCGAGGCGCAGGGCGCGACGCTGGCGGGCGCCAATCTGGAGCGTTCCAAGATGGCTGGCATCGTCGCGGTGCGGGCCGACTTTACCGACGCGATCCTCAAGGACGCCAAACTGGTTCGCGCCAACCTGAAACAGGCGTCCATGTCGGGCTGCAATCTGGCGGGCGCGGATCTTTCCGGTGCGGACCTGTCAGGCGCGGACCTGTCGGGCGCGGTGTTGGTGGGCGCGACCATCTATGCCTGCAACATCTCCGGCGCGACGATGGACGGCGCGCTGACCGACAATCCGCAGGGCCAGGACGTCAACGACCTGCCCTATGCCGAGATGATCGCCGCCCATGCCCAATGGTGCGAAACCGGCGGACAGGAAGGCAGTCCCTCGACCTTCGACGGCGCCGACCTGCGGGCGCTCAAGTCGATCAAGGGCTACAATCTGACCGCCCTCTCGGCCAAGGGCGCGGTATTCTACGGCCTCGACATGGAAGGCGTGCAACTCCAGGGCGCGCATCTGGAAGGCGCGGACCTGCGCGCCTGCAACCTGCGCCGCGCCGATCTGCGCGGCGCGCGACTGATGGGCGCCAAACTGTCAGGATCGGACCTGCGCGAGGCCTTGCTGGGCCCGCTGATGATCAGCGCCGACCGGGTGCTGCCGGCGGACCTGACCCGGATGATCGCCAAGGGAACCGATTTCTCGGGCGCCGACATGCGCCAGGTGGTCATGACCTTCGCAGACGTGTCCCGCGCCAACTTCTCCGGGGCGATCCTCAAACAGGCGGACATGACCGGCGCCCATCGTCAGGGCGCTAAGGGACTCTCCGAACCGGCGGTCTCAGACGGTTAACGGATCGACCATCGTTATCCCACTAAGGTGACGCTTCAACGGACGAGGGGATCTTTGGGTGGCGGTCGGACTTCAGGCTCAGAACGCACGGCGGCGATTGAGTCAGGGCGAGCTCGACCTGATTGTGTCGGCTCACGAGCGGTTCATCGAGGGACGGCCCGGCGGCAAGCGCGCCTCGCTCCGATTCGTCGACCTGGCGGGTCTGAACCTTACTGATCGCAATCTCAGCGACGCCGATCTTTCCGGATCGGTGTTCGACAACTGCAAGATGGCCCGCGCCAAGCTGGAACGGGCCAACCTGTTCGGCTGCGACCTGCGGCGCGCGGACTTGCGCGAAGCGGTGATGCGGCGGGCGGACCTGCGTGGCGCCTGCCTGCGCGGCGCCAACGTGGCCCTGGCGGACCTGAGCGGCGCGGATTTTCGCGAAGGCCAGATCGGCGTCGCCCACCCCACCAAGGGGCTGGACCTGCTGCGCACAGAGGCCCGCTATGGCCAGCTCGATCAGGTCAATTTCGCCGGCGCCAAGCTGGACGGCTCGAAGATGGAGCAGGTCTCCGCCTGCGCCTCCGACTTCACCGATTGTTCGATGAAGGGGACGATCCTGTCCGGCGCAAACCTGAAGGACGCCAACCTGAGCGGCGCCAACCTCGAAGGCGCGGACATCGGCGGCGCCATCCTGGAAAACGCCAACTTCGGCGGCGCGGTCCTGACTGGCGTCGACGTTCGCCGCGCGCGGTCGAGCACCGGCGCGAACATGGCCGGCAGCCTCGGCGCGCCCACGGACGTCGCGGTGGGGCGCACGCTCGAACTGCTGGAACGGGCCAAGGCCAATCAGATGTGGTGCGACACCGGGGGCAAGCACGGCTCGCCGGCGAAGATGGACGGCGAGGATCTGCGACCGGTGGACCTTCGGCTGCGCGGCTTTCGACTGACGGCGATGTCAGCCAAGGGCGCCTGCCTGGTGGGCCTGGACTTGACCGGCTGCCAGCTGCAGGGCTGCAATTTCGAGGGCGCGGACCTGCGCTCGGTCTGCTTCAATGGCGCCGACCTGCGCGGCGCGCGGATGGTTGGGGCCAATCTCACTCGGGCCGATTTCACCGACGCGGTCCTGGCGCCGTTACCGCTGGGCGGCGGGCGCGAGACCCCGGTCAACCTGCGCGCGGCCAAGCTGCGTTACGTCGTGGGGTTCGGCGCTGACCTCACCAACGCTGTGCTCGACGACGCTGACCTGCGCGGAGCGGACTTCACCGGCGCCGTCATCGAGGGAATCAGTCTGAGCGGCGCCAACGTGATGCAGGCCAACGGCCTGGCGTCCCGACATGCAAAATCCCTCCTCCACGGGGATGGAGGAGGGACCGGGACCAACGTCGCCTAGCGATTGCTTAGGCGGCTTGTTGCGGTTCGATCAGCTCGGGCTGGGCTGGCTCGGCGCCGGTCTTGATGTCGATCCGGCGAGGCTTCAGCTGTTCCGGCAATTCGCGGACCAGGGAGATGGACAACAATCCATCCGATAGCGCCGCGTCGGTCACCACCACATAGTCGGCCAACTGGAAGCGGCGTTCGAAGTTCCGCTCCGCAAGACCGCGGTGCAGGAACCGGCGGACATCGTCGTTGGCCGGCTTGCGACCTTGAACGGTGAGGACATTTTCCTTCACCTCGATGGAGAGTTCTTCCGGCTTGAAGCCGGCCACCGCGATCTCGACGCGGTAGGCGTTCTGGTCGGTGCGTTCGATGTTGTAGGGCGGGTAGCCGTTGGCGGCGTCCGCGCTGGCGGAATCCAGCAGGTCGGCCAGCCGGTCGAAACCGACGACGGAACGATAGAGGGGGGAAAAATCGACAGTACGCATGAGTGCATCCTCCTGGCGTGAAGCAAGGTTGCGAGTTCAAGGACGGGATCGTTGCGCGAGCCGTATGTCTGGCCTCGTGCTGACCCGGGAGGCCCGGACATCCAGCGCCTCCGGGCTAAAGGTGGGATGCGGCGCCCGGCGTTCAAGGGGGGCGTTCAAGACGTCGATTTCACCGCGTGTTTTGACCTGGCTGCACAGCCGCGCTAAGCCATCAGCCTCGGACGAAAGCGGGGGCGATCGTCGGGTGAACGAGGCGTGAGCATCCTTACAACAGACCTTTCCAGACGCGGGCTGCTGCTGAGCGGCGGCGCGTTGGCGCTTGCCGGCTGCAAGCCGAAGGCGGGACCGGAGGCGCCGTCGTCGGCTACGGCGACCGGGCCGATGACCCTGG
>Ga0302314_10017872_pt1 | contig 11857 bp, 13 predicted proteins | sample III_Palsa_N2_3_FD_200533 | JGI IMG/M metagenome (GOLD analysis project Ga0302314, IMG submission 200533) | Peat permafrost microbial communities from Stordalen Mire near Abisko, Sweden - III_Palsa_N2_3 | ecosystem: Environmental > Terrestrial > Soil > Palsa > Peat permafrost | place: Sweden...
CTGGATGAGGAGATTGTTGTGCAGGTCAACCAGTATGCCGCGTTCATCAAGGCATTGCCTCAGGATGTCATCAACAAAGGACTCGAATATCTCTTCTCGAAAGATCGGGACTTCGCGGCTTACAGGAGCACCGACGAATCGCGTCGCGCTCCTGAGCTGCTTCGCCCACGGAAAGCGGTATCGCCCAATGGGTCGAAGCCGCTGTCTAAGAAGCCTGCATCCGTGCCAGAACCCGTAGCAGTTGTGGCCGGGTTGAAGGCATGAGCCTCCATCAGATTCCGGGGCAGGACCACTGCGGCGCTGCGCGCCGGAAGGATGTAGATACTCCATCCCTGAAAGGGAGATGTATGGCTACTTTGGTAGCCATACAGAGACTTGTTGAAACCCGGTCGCTTATAGCCAGGCAGTAGCTATATGGCTACCAGCGCAAAGGACTATCGAATGCCCACAATCGACCAGACTCCGACCCAAACCGCTGCCCGCCGCCCGTCCCGCATCAGCAGGAATCGGACGGTCAGCACGAAGCTGACCGAAGCGGAGTTTGCCCAGGTGGAACGCCTAGCCGCTGGGCGCGCCCAATGGCTCAGTGAATGGGTCAGGGACGTTTTATTGGAAGTCGTTCGGGGCCAACAACCGGAACAAAGCGCCGCTACCTTTGCCGAGGTTCAGGCGCTTCGGCTCCTGCTCATCAATACTTTGGAGCCGCTGTTGCGTGGCGAAAAGATGACGCCGGAGCAGTTCAAGGAAATGCTCCGGTACGTGAAAACCAATAAGCGCAAAGCGGCGGCGGACATGCTCGCCAGCTATGCGGAAGGGAGTACGGAACAGCTATGAACACGACACAATGGGGACGCAAAGAGACCATCGTCCGCCCACCGCACGCTCCGGTGTACAGCTTCGGAGCCGTCTTCGCCGCGCTGGTTTTGACGTGCATTTTTATTGGCGTATACATCGGGTTTCTGATGACACCGTTGCAACGCTGGTATCTGCCTCTGTATGTACGGACGGGTGTCGTCGGCATCGTGCGCAAGGCGGACACGTACCAGCTTCTCAATGTCGCGGACGCCCATCTGCACGCCCGGCCCGCTATCGAAACGGACGTGGAGAAAGGCTCTACGCCGCAACCGAATCGCCAGCCTTTGCCGCTCGTGCTCTCAGATGCGGCGCGTGCCTCCGGCCTGGTCTACCTGTATCCCGGCCCGAAAGCCAGTTACCGCAATGAGCCACTCCATGACTACCTGCGACGCTTCGTTTATGACGATCTCGGCATCGCCGGTGCCCTGCGCTGGCCGCTCCTCGCTGGCTTCGTTTCCTTCCTCGGATTGCTTGTCGTTGCGACGCGCAAGGACGTGGAGCGATTGAAAGAAATGAAATACGGTCGGCTCCTCAAAGGCCCGGTGCTGGTCTCGCCGAAGGACTTCAATCGTGCCGTCAAGGGCGATGGCGTGGGCTTTCAAACCGTCGAGTTCAAGCAGCTCATGCGGATACCCCAACGGTCCGAAGGACAGCACATCGAACTAATGGGCGACTCAGGCACAGGGAAGTCCAGGCTCATCATGCAACTCCTCTTGCAAATCCAGGAACGTGGCCATTCCGCCATCGTCTACGACCCGGCGTGCGAGTACATCCAACGGTTCTACAACAAGGATCGCGGTGACATCGTCCTGAATCCGCTCGATGCCCGGTGCCCCTATTGGGGACCGTCCGAGGAGCTGCGCCGCCGTGCCGAGGCCAAGACGATCGCCGCGTCCCTGTATCAGCCTACGACCGATAAGAAGGGTGAGTTTTTCACCGAGACACCCCAGAAGATTTTCGCCCATCTGTTAACCTTCGGCCCCACACCCCAGGAGTTGGTCGAGTGGATGGCGAACCCCGACGAGATCGACCGCCGTGTGCAGAACACCGAGATGGCGATGATGATTGCTAAGGGCGCCCAACAGCAGCGCAACGGCGTTCTGGCCTCGCTGGGGTTGATCGCCGACAGCCTGCGGATGCTGCCCCGGAAAGACAAAACCGAGCATCACTGGAACGCGACCCAATGGGCCGAGACGCGCAAGGGTTGGATCTTCCTTACGTCGAAACCCAGCGAGCGCGAGTCCCTGCGTCCGCTGCATAGCCTGTGGATTGACCTGCTGGTGTTGCGCCTCCTGAACGAGCCACGCGAGAGCCAGCATCCGGTGTGGTTTGTATTGGACGAGTTAGCCAGCTTGCAACGTCTCCCGCAACTTCATACTGCGATCACGGAGCAAAGGAAGTCGAAAAATCCGCTTGTGTTGGGCTTCCAGGGTAAGGCCCAGCTCGAATTCATTTACGGCCACATGGCCGAGGTGATGCTTTCGCAGCCGAAGACGAAAATCTTCCTGCGCATCACGGAGCCCAAGGCCGCCGAGTGGGTGTCGAACGCCATCGGTAAAGTCGAGATCGAGCGGCTGCGCGAAACGCACTCCACCGGCTTAAGGGCCGGGAACAACTTCAGCGTCGAGCGCCAGATCGAGCCGCTGGTCATGGACTCGGAAATCTCCGGACTACCCGACTTGCACGCTTTCCTAAAACATGGAAACGAGGTCGCCCGCTTCAGCTTCGCGTACAACGATATTCCGGCTACACAGCCCGCGTTTCTCCCGCGTCCTTTGGAGGACGACGACCTCGCCTTCGACCCAAAGACGCTCACCAAAAAGCCGCCGCAGTCGGTCTCTGTCGAAGACGACGGTGAATCCGTGCAGGCCGGATTCTCGCTGGGAGACTGACCGATGGTGCGTATCTCGAAAGCGATCTCCGCAACCAAACTTCAGGACTACCATAAGCGCGAGTTCACCTCGCCCGACCAAAGCTATTGGAGCCAGGGGCAGCAAGTTGTGGGGCAATGGCAAGGTCAGCTTGCCGAAAAGTTTGGCCTCTCCGGTACGGTTGGCGCGGAGGAGTTTCAACGGCTCTCGGAAGGGCAACATCCGCACACCGGCGAGCAGCTTGTGTTGCATCGCCAGCCTTTCGAGTATGCGAACGCCGCTGGAGAAATGGTCAAGTCCGTGCAGCATCGCGCCGGGTGGGATGCTATGTTTGCGCCCCCGAAGTCGGTTTCGTTGACGGCGCTCGTGGGCGGCGATGACCGTATCCGCGCGGCGCACGGCGAGGCCGTGACCATTGCGCTGACAGAGCTGGAGCGATATACCCAGGCCCGCATCGGCGGCAATCGTCCGGCAGAGACCACCGGCCAATTCATTGCCGCAAAGTTCGAGCACGACCTTTCGCGTCCGGTAGATGGCTACGCCGCGCCGCAGCTCCACACCCACACCGTCATCTTCAATGTCACCGAGCGCGAGAACGGACAAACCCGCGCTCTGCAAGAGCATGGCTACTTCGACACTCAGCAGTTCGCGACCGCCGTCTATCAGTCAGAGTTGACCTTCCGGCTGCGCCAGTTGGGGTATGAAATAGAGGCTGGTAGAAGCGGGGCTCCAGAAGTAAAGGGCTACTCACTGGAATATCTGGACGCCAACAGCGAACGCAGTGAGCAGATACGGGAACATCTGCGAACACATGGCGTCTCCGGCCCAAAAGCGGAGGAGATTGCCGCCCACGCCACGCGCGGGGAAAAGCTGACCCAGACTCCCGAGGAGATCATGGCCGCGCATCGGAAGCTCGCCGCGCAGTTCGGCAATCAGCCCGACAAAGTCGTGGCCGATGCGATGGAGCGGAGTCAGGGAAAGGTCGCCGAGCGTGAGCCGGAGGCGATGCAGCGCGTGGCCCGCGAGGCTGTCACCTTCGCCCGCGAACGCAGCTTCGAGCGGGAGGCCGTCACCGATGAACGCGACCTGTTCCGCGATGCCTTGCGCCGAGGCATGAGCGAAACCACCTACGCGGAGGTACGCGCCAGCTTCGAGGCGCGCGTCGCCGCTGGCGAGTTCCGCCTTGTGCCCGGCCAAAAGCATGACTCCGGGCGCTCGTTCACCACCCCGGAAACCGTCCAGGCAGAAAGAGAAGTCATACGCCGGATGCAGCAGGGGCAGGGCCGCGCCGAACCGATGATGCCCATTCAAAATGCCGTTCGCCTTACCGAATCGCGGGAGGTGCTCAACGAGGCCCAGCGCCGCGCCATCGAGCAGATCTTAACCTCGCGCGACATCGTTCAAGGGCTGCAAGGGAGGGCTGGCGGAGGCAAGTCCACGCTTTTACAGAGTGTCCGCGAAGGCGCGGAGCAGCGTGGTTTTCTTGTCGAAGGTTTCGCGCCCACTTCTCGCGCCGCGCAGCAGCTCCGCGATGTGGGCGTCTCCGCCGACACCTTGCAAGGCTTCCTCGCCCGCTCCGTCCAGCCCGACAATAGCCGTCACCTCTACATGGTCGATGAATCCAGTCTTGCCAGCACCAAACAGATGCGCGACTTCCTGCAAAAGATCGGGTCTGAGGACCGCGTGTTGCTTATCGGCGATACCCGCCAGCATCAGGGCGTAGACGCCGGCAAGCCTTTCGAGCAGTTGGTGCAGGCCGGGATGCAGACCGCCGAACTGGACCAGATTATTCGCCAGAAAGACCCCGGATTGTTGAAGGCCGTGGAGCATTTGTCGCGTGGAGAGATCGCCCAAGGCGTCGCACTGTTGGAACAACAGGGCAGGGTGACGGAGATTGCCGACCCGCAAAAGCGCATCGCCGCCATTGCCCGAAGCTATGCAGCTCACCCCGAAAACACTATCGTCGTCTCGCCGGACAACGCCTCGCGTCGCGCTATCAATCAGGCCGTCCGCGCCGAGTTACAAACTCTCGGGGTGGTGCAGACAGACGACCATGTTTTCCGCGTGCTGACACCACGCCAGGACATGACCGGAGCGGATCGTACCTGGGCTGCCCGTTACGATGTGGGCGATGTATTGCGTTACCAGCGCGGCAGCAAAGACCTTGGCATCGAGAAACAAAGCTACGCAACCGTTAGGGTGGTTAACCCCCAAGACAATCTCCTTACCGTCGAAAAGTCCGATGGCGAACAAGTCACCTACAGTCCCGCGCGCTTGCACGGCATCAGCGCCTACCGCGAGATCGAACGGGAGTTTGCGATAGGGGATCGTCTATCCTTCACCGCTCCGAATCGGGAGTTGGGCGTCGCCAACCGTGACCTCGGCACAGTCGAGCGAATTGACCGGGAAGGTCAGCTCTCGGTAAAGATGGATAACGGTAAGAATATTTCGTTCGATCCGGCGGCCATGCGTCACCTGGATCACGGTTACGCTGTCACCAGCCACAGTTCCCAGGGACTCACCGCGGACCGTGTGATTGTCAATATCGACACGGCGACGCATCCCGACTTAATAACCAACCGCCTTGCCTATGTCTCCGTATCACGGGCGGCCCACGACGCTCAAATCTACACCAACGCCGCCGCATCGCTGGCGTCCAATCTCAGCCATGCAGTGACAAAAACGTCCGCGATCGAGATGTCCCCCGGCCTTGGACTCTAAGACCGCTCGGCCAGATTGTCGCCTCAGTGTGGCGACAATCTGCGCGCCTTCGCTTCTCCGCTTCCACGATTTCCAGACACTCGATGCTGTCTGGCCGTGACCGGTTAAGACTTTCCAGACTTTGCCATCGGAGCTGTTCGGCCCGCTGGAGGCAAACTACCATCAGAAGCGATTCCTGGAATAGGTCCTGCCATCGTTTGCTTGAGCCTGTCCCGATCACCTGATTTCCACGCCTCAATCAACAATCTGCCTTTATCGCTAATATTCACCGAATAGGTCACGATCAAATTTCCGTTGTTAGCCTTGGGATCAAATACCGCGAGGCCAGCCGCAATGAGGCGATCGAAGCGAAGCACTCCGTCGCCTGAAACGATCAGAGCGTCTTTCGCAAGCGCATTCAGGAACAGGAGCCTATCTACCGCATCAATATCGAAGGCGCGGCTTATGGCGACCAGCATTGATTTGTAGCTGTAGATCGCGTCCGCTGATATCGTTCCGCGATGATACAAAGCATGACACGTAGGGCACAACGCAATCAGGTTGTATGAACTGTCATCACCGCCGTGCGCCACTTGATACATGTGGTGCATATCGAGTGCGAGGATATTGCGGCAGGTAGGAACAGCGCAACGATATCCAGACTCAGTGAGCACTGCGGTTTTGGTCTTTAGCGAAAGGCCTTTCCGCTCATTTGGTGTAATCGTCTTCTTGACGGTCGTTTTCGATGCAGCTTTCTTGGCCGAACCAGCCATTCGCAAACCTCCTCAGCCGACTACTCAAAGAGCTTTTTCAGCGTGGCCTTCGGAAGACCTTGCACAAGCTTGCTTTGTACGAAGGTCTGTTTGCCGTCATCATCAAACCGCTGATGGATCAGATCGCTGTCTCGCAATGGTTTGAGATGGACATCGAGAGCTTGAGGACTGCTGTAGCTGAACTTGTCCTTAAGGTATGGACGGGTTCTCGGTTCGGCGCATTCCTGGAGAATCTGCTTGCGCTGGTTGTTCGTCAAATGCAGGCGGATATATTTCTCAACTTCGACTCTGTTGGAAATGCTCGCAATGGTTTCCAGCGCACCAACTCGCTCTTTGATCTCAATCAGCTCCGCTCTGAGCTGGTCGGACGAAACTTCGAGCTTGTCTTTCTTTGGCGTCATTTTTTCGACCCTGTTTCTGGCTTTTCATCTTCATCAATCAACCCGAAATCTGCCAGGTCAAATAGCCTTAAGCGCTTCTTATCGCCGTTCATTTCCATCAGTCCCATTGCCGTGCAGCGTTGCGCAAGCGCAATGAGCCCGTTGGGACTCATCTTGCACGCTGTTCGTACCTGGTCTACGGACTTAGTACCGTCCATCATCTGGAATGCCGCGCGGGATTTTGCATCAGGAAGTGCCTCTTGGAGCAGGGCTTTGACCGAATGAAACGACGATGCGCGAGTCCAGTTAAGAATTTCCTTCAAAACCCCCAACACATTTTCGTCTTGCATTATTCGACCTCGCCTTCAAAAAAATTCTCCGGAACAGAGATGGCGAGCTTAGGCTGTTTGCTGTCACCTAGAAGCAACTTACCGGCGTTGAGTTGCTTTACCAGAGTGCTCAGGTTTCCCTGATTGTATCCAGTATCTTTCTGAATGATTGCCTGAGTGCGGGTGCCGTCCATGAGCAAAACCGCTTTCGCTTTCGGGCTGCTGTTTCCAACAAGGCGGCGCAGCTCGGCGCGAAGTTTCTTGTCTCGCTCGGCAATCGCTGGTTCTGCCATTAGGCGAATCAGATCGCGAATCTCGTAAATAGCGTTCAACAGCTCAGTATCGATATCGGCCATTTTATTTATCGGTAGCCTCGAAGAATTTTGGTGGCAACGCCAGCATAAGCTTCGGCGGGTCCTCGGGGCCGATCAGTGTTTTTTCACGAAGTGCTTTGAGGAGACGGCTGAGGTCTCCTGCATCTATCCCTGACTCCTTGCAAATAGCGGCCCGGGTCCGAGCACCGTCCATCAAAAGGATCGCGTTGCGCTTAGATTTGCTCCGGCCTGCCAACTCCAGGACGGCCGCCCTCATACTTTCGTCTCGCTTGGCCAAAGCTGGTTCAGCTATGAGGACAAGAAGGTCGCGAATCTCGCGCAGCAATTCCGTTTGCTCGTTCATAAGAGGGGATCAAGCCGTTCATTCCAATATTTTTATCTTCATTAGAGTAGGACTTGACATCTTCACTGTCAACGAGTAAGCGCCACCTGTACTCATATTGGGACGGTGACCGCGCTGGCCGGGGAGCCTGAGTACCTTACACGCGACCGCGTTTTGCGAACCGCTTGTCACATAGGAAAAGTGGTAGCCGGACGGCGAATTCGCGCAACAGCACGTCGTACTCGCGATAGGGCATGTAAAGCATTCCCGCGAGGTCGCTGGCGGTGGCGATCTTTTCTCGTTTCCCGTCGATCTCGACAATTCGCTTGTCGGTGTAGTTGAAATAGAAGTAGGGTCTGTCCAGCCCGATGGCTGTCCCGATCTCGATGAGCGTATTCGGTCGAGTCTCCGTCTCGCGGTCATCGAAGACGGAAAAGTCGCTCTTGCGGATGCGATCGAGAATGATGCTGAACACCGGGCCGTTGGGACTGTCCGAATCCGAATACCAGGGCTGGATGCCGTAGGCCTTGAAGATGATGGCAAGGTTGTGACGAAGGTTCGGCGTGACCGCATCGTTGAAGCGGTGACCGACAAATGCCTTCAGCTTGCGCCGGATGGTGATCTTGCGGCTGACCGGAAGGATACTGGGCAGGTCGGAGCCGTGGATCGACCGGAAGTGTACGAGGTCGAAGACATACCCAGCGAAGTGAGGTTTGTCGCCGGCGAGGATGCTGCGCGCGAATCCTCGGTAGAACTCTTTCTTGTGGATGAGGTTGAGCTGGCGCTTCTGCAAACCTTCATATTGATGCATGAGGTCGCAAGCCGACTTGACCTGCGCGGCGACCGCGGTGAGATTGGCCATCGGCTAGGACGCCGCCAGTCTCACCATCTCCCGTGCCTTGGTGCGGGACAATCCCTCTTCGACTAGGTTGTTTTCGAGATTCGTCTCCCAGGACGGGGAGGACTTCGGAAAACGGACGGCGAAGGCGCGCGAGGTGGAGGAGCGGAAGCGGACGGACCCCCGTGTGCTCTTGGTGACGGCTTTCTTGGCGGCTTGCTTCGTGGCCATTGGTCTCCTCCTCTTCTCCTCCATAGGATACAAGAGTTCATCTCGTGGCGAAAGAGCCTTCGGAAAGAGATCTGAAAGTGAGCGCCCCGGAAGGGGCGTTTCCTTTTTTATACCTCCCATTCTGAGGGAATAGCTACGCTCCTCCCTGTCTCCAGCCGCGTTCCGCGTCTTCCGCCACCCTCCTCTGCGGGCCGTTCCCCCCGCAACGCCCCCCCGATAGGTCTTGCGTGCTGCGCACGCTCAATAAGGAAACCAGGCCTCGCTAAGGGGCCAGCCCCTCGCGCGCTGCAAGGCCATTCGCCCTGCGGGTTTTGGCTCCCCCACGCTAAAGCGCGGTCCCCCCAAAAAGCTTCGCTCGAAGACCTTTCCGCTTGCTACTCCCGCGTTCGCCACTTGGGCGTCCGGCATGTGCCATGCCGCCGCTTTGCGACGGACAAGCAAAGGCAACAGCCACAGCGGGAGGAACCATGCGCAGCATACAGACCATACCACCAGACACACCCAACCCCTTTACATGGCGGGGATTCGCCAACGTGAGGATGGGCGATTACATCCTCGGCGAAGACACCGTAGACCTTGCGGAATTGGGATTTTGCGGTGAGTCCGTCACCGTCTCTTGTCCCACTTGCCATGAGGTTCTAGGGCATATCCCCATCGAGCTTTGCGGCGAAGAGTTCCGCGACCTCACCACCCACCAAATCACCCCCGTTCTCGATTGGCACGACGCGAAGCACCACCCGCGTCTTGCCTAGTCGCGCCCACGCAACTGCAAAGGAGCAGCCGCCATGAAGAAGCCAAGCACCAGCAACAGGCCCAGCATCTACCAGACCGTCACCGACCGCATTATCTCCAGCCTCAAAGCAGGCGTCATTCCGTGGGAAAAACCGTGGGCATCGCCACGATTTACCGGCGGGCCGTTCCCGCGCAACTTCCATACGGGCAAGCCCTACCGGGGCATCAACATCCTTTTGCTTTGGTCGAGCGACTTTAGCTCTCCGTTCTGGCTCACGTTCAAACAGGCGCAGGAACTCAAAGGCAACGTCCGCAAGGGTGAACGCGGAACCCCCATCGTCTTTTTCAAGCAGCTTGCCCACGCCGAGAAAGACAACACCAAGACCGACGAAGACGAGCGCACCCCGTTCGTTCTCTGTCACTACACCGTGTTCAACGTCGAGCAGTGCGACGGCCTCAGCTTGCCGGAGATCGTGCCGCCCACCGCCGCGCCGGAGATCGACGACGACGAGACGTGCGAAGGCATCGTGAGCGCATGGGAGAACCGCCCCGCTCTGCATCTCACCAGCCCCACGGAATACCGCGCCTACTACAGGCCGCATACCGATTCCGTCCACATGCCCGCGCGTTCTCGCTTTGTCGATGCGGCGCATTACTACAGCACTTTGTTTCACGAGTTGGTTCATAGCACAGGCCACGAAAGCCGCTTGAATCGCACCTTTGGCGACCACTTCGGCGATGAGCTTTACAGCAAAGAGGAGCTAGTCGCCGAGATGGGCGCGGCCTTTCTCTGCGCCATCGCGGGCATCGCCAACGAGCATACCGACCGCAACACCACCGCCTATATCCAGAACTGGATTAGCAAGCTGGAAGAGGACAACCGCCTCATCGTTCACGCCGCAGCAAACGCGCAACGCGCCGCCGACTGCATTCTCGGGGAAACCTTCGAGGACAGAACCGAAGCCGAACCCGCCAAGGACGCAGAACTTGCGGAGGTGGCGGCATGAAAACCGTTCTCCGCATCCTCAACGCTGCCGGAGGCTGGCACCACGGCCTCTCCCTTCGCATCGAGAACCCGCCGTATATGGCGTTAGTCATCGAGGCGACCGATGAGTCCGGCCCGTGTGGTCTTCCCGCCCTCTCTGTCTGTCACTACAGCGAACACAACGGCGATGCCCTGCGCGACCCCGAAATGCTTTTCGAGTGGTCGCAACCGCTTTGGCTACGCCCTCGCCTTGTGCCGTTCGCGTGGCGCAATGACCGCTTGGACACCAGCGACGTTTCCCGGTGGGTGGAAGACACGAGCTATTGCTTCGACCCCGACCGCTACGACCGCCACCAATACCTCGCCGCCGTGTGGGACAAGTGCCTCGCCGTGCAGGGCTACTGGACAGCCTTTCAACGGCAGCGCGGCCCGCGTTAGACCTCTCCGCTTTTGGGCGGGTGAGGAACGTATGCCCGCTCTTGTCTCCACCGCAACAATCAACCGCTCGAAAGGAGCAACGTCATGCAAGATAGCAGCGCTTTCCAGTACCTCGCCATCGACACCATCCACGAGTCCACCACCAACCCCCGCCGCACCTTCGATGAGGCCAAGCTGTACGAGCTTGCCGAAAGCATCAAGCACAACGGCCTCATTCAACCCATCACCGTTCGACCCAACAACGAGGGATTCGAGATCGTCACCGGAGCCAGGCGTTACCGCGCATCGCTCTTAGCCGAACTCTTCTCCGTGCCCGCCCGCATCGTGGACATCAACGACACTCAAGCCATCGAGTGGCAATTAGTTGAAAATTCGCAGCGCGTCGATGTCCATCCTTACGAAGAGGCGCAGGGCTTTCAACGCTTGCTCGATATTCCGGGGTACGACGTTGCCGCGTTGGTCGAGAAGTCGGGCAAGAGTGCCAGCCACATCTACGCCCGCCTGTCTCTGCTGCAACTGATTCCCCCGGTAGCGGAGGCGTTCGTTGCCGACCTCATCACTGCCAGCCATGCCAGCCTGATTTCTCGCTTGCCGCAGGAGCATCAGGCCGCAGCCTTCGACAACTGCTGGCGCAAGGACTGGCAGGACAAGGAAGCGCACCTGCTTCCGTCCAAGCACCTTGCGGCATGGATTCAGAACAACCTCTACCTGAACCTTGCCGATGCGCCGTTCGACCGCGAAGACCCTACCCTCAACCCCACTGCCGGAGCTTGCGCCACTTGCCCGCGCCGCAGCGGATACAACACATCCTTGTTCTGCGACGTGCAGGGCGACCAGTGCCTTGACGCGCCGTGCTATCACGGCAAAGTCGAGGCCCACCTTGACCGGGAGATAGCCGCGCATCCCGGCCTTGTCCTTATCGAGAGCGCCCACCGCAACCTCAAAGAGCAGAGGCCGGGTGCTGTGCAGCTTGGCCATGTCCGCCAGATCGAAACCGTCATCGACAACAACCCCGATGCCGAACCCCTCATGCCCTGCGATGCGGCGAAGTCCGCCATCATCGTTTAC
>Ga0302314_10017873_pt1 | contig 11856 bp, 12 predicted proteins | sample III_Palsa_N2_3_FD_200533 | JGI IMG/M metagenome (GOLD analysis project Ga0302314, IMG submission 200533) | Peat permafrost microbial communities from Stordalen Mire near Abisko, Sweden - III_Palsa_N2_3 | ecosystem: Environmental > Terrestrial > Soil > Palsa > Peat permafrost | place: Sweden...
CCCGGCTACGCCGGGTAACCACGGGCCTTCGGCCCGGGTTGCTTGGGCCTTCGGCCCGGCGCGTGCTACGCACGGTGACGCTTCGCGTCACTGCCCACGGCTGCGCCGTGGGCTGGGCACGGCGCTGCGCGCCTGAGGCCGGCCGACGCTCCGCGTCGGCTGTGCCCGCCTGCGGCGGGGGGCCGGTCCGCTTCGCTTCCCTTGCCTGGCCTGCGCTTCGCTGCGGCCTGAGTGCCCCCGGCTGCGCCGGGGGTGGGGCGTTCGCTTCGCGCCCGCTACGGGATGGCTGGCTTGCTGGCTTGGGTGGCTTGCCGGATTTCTGGCCTGCTGGGTTGCTGGCTTGCCGGTGCATCAGTCACGGAGCGTTCCGGGTTTACGAGATCCACGGGACCCATGCATCAGAGTTTCTAGCCGCTAGACTCTGGGACCTTGCCACACCCCCGGGGGAGGGTGAACACCCCTCGGGATGGGGTGAGCGGTGGTGTGCGGGCACGGTGCCAAGCTGCGGTTGGGCGGGGTGCTTACCGGCTCTGGGCTGGGCTTATGCAGGATGACGGCCTGGCCCTGGTCCTCCTGGCCACCCACCCCGCGTACGCGCCTCCACCGGCCGAACGGGGCCGCGCGGCCTCCGGACACCGGAACTGACGGGCAATCAGCTGATTCGGGCGGTCGCGCACCGGCCCCGAACGGAATCCGGTGCCCACCCGCACACCCCATCGCGAATTCACCCGCACACCCCCGACAAAAAAGCCGGTCCCCGAACCCAATAAAACAGGAACGGAAACCGGCCTTACCCAACCAACGAACACCCCGGCTAGGAATTCTTGGCGAGCCATTCGCGAATTGCCTGGTCCACGCCTTCGCGCATTTCGATTCCATTGAGGATGCAGCGCACCTTGAAGTCCCGCAGGACCCCGGGTTCCAGGTAGCTGCTGAACGGGACGGCGGTCCGGGCCTGCTCCGGCTTCGAGGCCGGCGCAGCGGCGGGGGCGGCGTCGCCGACGCGCAGCGGCTCGGGGGTGGGGCTCAGGGGCGAGGTGTTGGCCGGGCGCTTGCGCTCGGCACGCTTCCTGGCAGGGGCGGGGCTCACGCGGCAGTCTCCTTGATCAGGCGCTCGGCCAGGGCGGTGAAGGCGGCCTGCAGCTCGGTCGATGCCTCGCTGCGCAGCACGCTCATGTGCTCGCCGGTGTCGTCGGTGTCCGGCACCACGGTGCGGTTCGGGATGAAGGGCTCCCAGAGCTTGCCGGGGAAGTAGCCCGGCAGCGCCTCCATGTGGAACTTGTGGACCTTGATCGGGCGCAGCAGGTTGACCACCGCACCCAGCAGCTCCAAGTGGGGGTTCGACAGGTCCTCGGTGCTGTTGGCCACGAAGTCGCGGAACCTCACCGCGGCTTCGACAGGGTCGTACTCGGGGACCACCACGCACAGCGCCCAGCGCGAGGCCGCCATCGCGAGCTGGGTGAGCGGCCCCAGCGAGGGCGGGCAGTCGAACAGGGTGAAGTCGAAGTCGTCATCAGCGCCCGCCAGTGCGCGGCGCAGCCGCAGGTGCGAGCCCATGACACCGGCCTCGGCGATCCGGTTCTCCAGGTCCAGCCGGGCCGGGCACAGGCTGATGCGCTCCGCCCACTCGGTGTCCCACCCGATCGGCTGGATCACCTCGGCGGCCCGGCCGGTGGCGGCTTCCTTGGTGGAGTTCTGGATCGCGGGCGAGATGGTGAGCTGCGGCTTAGCCGGGTTGAACTCCCAGCCCAGTCGGCGGGACGCGTTGCCCTGGGGGTCCATATCGACCACCAGGACCCGCTTGCCGAGCACCGCCAGGGCGGCGGCGAGGTTGACCGTCACAGCGGTCTTGCCCACCCCGCCCTTGTTGTTGCCCACCGCGATACGGACCGCCATGGGTGCCCCCTCTCCGGGGTGATTGCTGGCCTGCTGGCCTGTCAGCTCGCCAGCTTGCCACGCTGCCGCAGAACACCGCAGCATCCCCGCGACATGGCCTGCATGCCACCCCACTGACCGGTCCCGCCGGGTGTAACGCGATGGGATGCGGGGTGCAACGCGGTGGTGCAACGCGAGCCCCGGATCACGCCCCGTTACACCCCTGACCTGCGGCGAAGCCACGAATACGGGCCCCCGCCCCACGAGGGTGGTCCGCGCGTTACACCGGCCGTTCGGCGCGTCCGGTAGCTGCTAGCGGTGCTGCTAGGTCTAGCAGGCACTAGTGCTAGACCCGACACTCTGACCTGCGCTCTAGCACCTAGCAGGCCGCGCGGCACCCCTCCAGGACGGCGTTACCCGCCATCAGGGCCACGGTGGCGACCCTGCTAGGACGCTTGGGGGTCCATGGTCCTTTTGACCAAGGTCGCCATGGCGACCTTGCCCGGGGCCGGCGGGAGCGGGATCGCCGTGGGGGTGCTCCCGCACCCGGCTCGGCCCACGCTTCCAGCGTGGGCGCGGCAGACGGGCAGCGGAAGGGCGTGCGGACGCGGCAGCAGGGCGCGCATCCCCTGTCCCGCGCCCCCACCATCGGCCAGCCGCAACCTACTGAAAGTAGCAAGACCTTCACTAGTCCTAGTAAGTCTTCTCCGTCGTCTTCGGCACCTCGAACAGCAGGCAGCTGCTCTTCACCTGGTGACTGTCCGCGCTCATCACGTTCACGTTCATCACCGCTCACGCCGTGAACCCCTCGCGGATCTGTGCGCGTACACGCGTACGCGCAGTAGGCCCCGGGAGCCGGTGACCGGCGGTAGCCGCCGGGATTTCGACGCGCGTCGAAATGGGCGCGGTGTCGGCCGGTGCTGTCGCGATGCGTTCACAGGCGGGGGTCAGCGGGGGTCGTTGCAGGTCACAGGTCGCGACAGCCGCCCTTGTCGCGCCCGTCCGGTCCCCGACGCGACAGGGGGCGCGACAGGCCGCGCGGCGGGGCGTGGGAAGGTTCCCGGCAGGCCCGGGGCGTGGGATTTACCCTCGGCCCGCTTCCGCACTTCGTTTGCGGGTCAGTCCGAGGGTAGCTCCCGCGTCAAGGGGTGAAAGGGTGGCTGATCAGGCAAAACGTCTGATTCCCGCCCGTGCTGGCCCCATCTGCTGACAGGCGCGGGACGGAAGGGCCGGTCAGCTCCCCTTCCGGACTCCCTTCCACAGCCACTTCCGCCGCCCCTTCCACGGCCATTCCCGGCCGCGACGGTGTTGTGCCTGGTCAAAGGTGGTGGGCAAGGGGTCCGCGGACAGCCGACAACCCTCTCTGCGCCCGCTCTGCTGGGCTGGCCAGGGTTCGCGTCCCGGCCGCGCGCCGCCCCCTTGCCCACCCCGGCCGGACTCCAGTCGGCTGCGCCGGGCCCCGCCGCCGCGCGGCCGGCCCCGGCTCCTGGCCGTCGGCGAGCTCCACCAGGAGCAGCGCGACCCGCGCCGCCGGCCAGTCGGGCCCGGCTGGAAAACTGGGCCCGGCCGTCCCCGGCCGAAGCCCGGTCGAGCGGCCGGGGACGGCACCCGGGCCGATGCGTATTTCGCTACGCCCGGCCGCGCCGATGTGAAGTTCCCGGGGCCCAACGCGGAGACGCGTCACGCGGGCGCACGCGAGAGCTTGCATGGATTGATCAAGGACCGCCCGAGGCCGTCCGCACCCCGAATCGTCACCCTCTCGCGCGCAGGTGCGCGCACGCGCGCGCGCCTTGGACCCCCCTCATCGCCTTGTCGGCGGTGATGATGATGATGAACATCCGGTCCAAGATCCGGCCGGAAGCCAGCCGCCGAAGATCCGGACCGACATCGCGAGCCGAGTCCGCGCGGCCGAACCGCTTCGTGTGCACGTGTGTGCACGAGCACCAGTGCACGCAGATCCACGCGCGAGGCCCCACCCAGAGTTCGTCACGGCTTCCGCGCGCGCTACACGAGCGCGCCTTGGGAGCACACCGCCCCGACGTCCCCGGGCCGTGATGATGACGAACGGGAGCCGACCCACCGAGCGCAGCCGGTCCGTCCTTGTTGCGCCGTTTGTCCTGACTCACGCCGTCCCACTCGGGAGACACCCGAACACCGAACGCCACAGACGCCGCTGTACGGGCCGATCTCACCCCCCGATGCCCCGATGTACCGGGGAGGGGGGGAACGGCCCGCACAGCGGCGCACAGCGGTCGTCAGAAGGGTGATGCGCCGGTACCGGCCGCGTCCCGCAGGAACTGGCCGCCGTCGTAGTACTCGGCAGTCTCCACCTCACCAGCGGCCTGCGCCGCCCGCTGAACGGCAGCCTCGTACCCCGCGTCGGTGAACTCCGCCGTCGCGCACTCCGTGCAAAGCCGCTGGTCAGGGCGCAGCCAGCGCGTGACGCACTTCGGGCAGTGGTCCCAGCCCAGGTGCTCCCCGCACATCGCCTCACCCCGGATCGCCAGACGCGGGCACATCCCCTCGTCCCCGTCGCAGTTCGCCAGCGGCGGCGGCGCGAACGCGGCCCTCACCGGCCGGTTCGCCGCCTCGGTGCTGGAGAAGTCCACCACCGACTTCTGCTCCCAGGCCCTCGGCCCGTCCCAGGCCGCAGCCTGCGCGGGCAGCCGGGGCGGCGTCCCGGGCAGCTCGCCGATCCGGTGGCTGATCACGTTCGCCGCCGTGGTGCGCACGACGTCGATCGGCACGCCCAGCAGCTGCGCCAGCTCCACCGGCTCGTACCCGGCCGCCAGCAGCCCGTCGACCTTCCGCGCCTGATCCGTCAGCGGCTTGCCCGCGATCCCCGCCAGCTTCGGCTCCAACCGCCCGATCTGCCCGATCACCCAGAACGCCTCAACCGTCGGAGCCGGAACCCCGGCCCCGCTCGCAGCCGGCACCCCGCCGCCCTGCTCCCGCTGCTCCTCGATGACTCGCCCGTCCGTCCCTCCGTCCGTCGTCTCGGTAGCTCGCGCGTCACCTACGGGACCGGACGGACGGACGGACGGGTCGTTGTTCTTGAGGCTGGTGATTACTACTGATGGTTCAAGGGGTGCAGCGGAGTGCAGGGGGAGGGGTGCACTGGAGTGCACCGGGGGGGGTGCACTGTGCTGCACCCGGGGGGGTGCACTGGAATGCACCCCCTGTTGAGCTGCGGAAATGTCGGCAGCCAGCACCTTTGCGGCCACCGTGCCCGATCGGAACGTGCCCTCCGCCGGCGACTGTGCCCACAATGCGGCGCGGGCTTCCTTGGGGGTGGTGATCGTCGGGAACGGGACGCCGGTCCCGCCGAAGTCATCCCAGGGACCGTGCAGGTAGTAGCGGTTCGTCGTCTGCGAGCCGTCCGTACGCTCGGTTACTCGGTCGGAGACCAGACCGGCCCCCCGCAACGCGGCCAGGTGGTTCTGGATCTGCCGCTCCTTCAACTCGACCTCGGCCGCCAGTAGCTTTACCGAGGGGTTGCAGGAGAACCGCTCGTCGGCGCGGTCCGCCAGCCTGGTCAAAACGTACTTCCGCGTCGGGTTGCCGATTGCCAGGCTGGTCACGTAGTTCATGGCCTCGATGCTCACCGGACACCGCCCGACGTGCCGTTTCCCACACGCTCTCGCGCCGTACCTCGGTCGTCTCGTACGCTCATAGGTGAGCGCACCTCCTCTTCGCAGATCGAGAGTGCTTCTCCGCCGGGGCAGCCACCCCGATGGACCTTCAGGCCCCGCCATCATCAGCGGGGCCTGTTGCGTTGCGCGGCCATGATCTCGTGGCCAGCCTGTGGATAAGTCCTCCCGACTGATGGCATCACCAGTGGTCCGGGCTGGCCATCTCTTCCTTCAGCGACTCCGGAGAGTGGTCGAAATTGACGACATGCTCCGCACCGCGCATGTAGAGCATGTATGAGAATTTAAGTACGCTCCCTGCTTTGTCGTAATAGGTGCGAACCACCTCCAGCAGAGGAGTTTCTGAGGAGATGGAAAAGCGTCTCATCTCCGCCACAGAAGGAAGTCGAACGTCGCTTTCCTCGGTTTGCCTCACTGCACCTTCGGGGATATCTGGGTCTCTCCCTTCGTCACCATGTTCACTTGAGATCGCGAAGTCTTTCGGCCCGCTCATTCCTCTCCCTCGTTTTTAGCCGCAGCGTAGTAATCGCTAGTGGCGGGTGAAACAGGCCACTTTGCCGACGAGCCGCGAGGCAACGGATAACCGACAGCAAAGATAGCGGCGGACATCCGGATGTCCTGAACCTCGATTACGCGCGGCTCTTTGCGGCCCCGCCCAGTGAGCAGCGTCACCCTGACTGCGCGAAGCAGTGGGACACCGGCCGGAGGCATTAGAAGCGCTTCTGCCTCATCGGGCGACGGCATCCGCGCTGAGACCTCTTCCCGCCAGGTCAACGGACGGCCAGCCCACTCTTCGATCCGGTCGTACATGCCACCCAAGCCGGTATCGCCGGTGAGCGTCGGGAGCTCCTCCACGATCCAGGCCGCAATCCAGGAGTCGGCGAGCTGGCGGTGTTCCGGATGGTCGGGATCACCGACCATGCGACGTCGGACGGTGAGCAGCTCGCCCCCTTGGACGCCCAGCAGGTCGGCAACGTCTGCCGGCACCGGAGCTGTGGCTACTCGGGTGCGCTCACCGTCGGGGTACGGGATTGCGCGCCAGTGCTGGACCTCGGGGCCGGAGAAGTAGCCCAGCTCATCGCGTTCGAGCTGGCGGTTCCGCACGGTGAGGCGCACACGGTCCGGGTGCGCCTTGACGAAGACTCCGCTGCGGCCGCGCCCCTCTACCAAGCCCTCCCTGGTCAGCAGCGCGTACGCCTTGCGCACGGTGATGTCGCTGACCTCGTACTCACTGGCGATGTCGCGCATCAGCGGCAGCGCCATCCCCGGCGCGTACTCGCCAGAAATGATGCGTTCGCGCAGGTCACGGGCGATCTCCTCGTATCGCGATGCCATTCACGGCCTCCTCTCGGTGGTTGAAAACCAGACTTAACGTATACGTCAACCCTTGATTCCGTCCTGTCTAGCGTATACGTTATTGCCTGTCGGCGCAGCACTCCAAGGGGGAAAGTCCATGGTCAAGCGCGTGCAGACCGGGGTGGGCGTATCAGCTTTCCGACGATTCCTGCGTCAGGGAGCTGGACCAACGGAGGATGGTTGCGCCTCCGGCGATCTTGACTGCCACCTCTACGACGCGGCCATCTGTCAGGACGACTGTGCGTACTACCTGGGTGACGATCACGTCCCCGGCTGTCAGCCCGAGGGCCGACTTCTCGGATTCGGTCGCGAGTCGGGATGTGACCTCTTCCAGTACGTGTTCCTGGGCGGCTCCGAGCCGTTCAGCGGCCAGTTCACGGGAGCCTCCGGTGGAGACCATCTCGGTCAGTTCCGGTGTCACCGCGATCACGTAGGCCGGGTAATAGCTGCTGCTGACGTGTACTGGGACGCCGTTCCTGCTGACCAAGCGGCGTCGTACGTGGACTGGCGTTCCCGGGGCTACGTCGAGGCGCGGGGCGACGAGCTCGGTTGCCCCGACTGTTCCCACCTCCAGGATCTGCGAGGTCTCGCCGCCGCCCAGGGCCCTGCCGGTGGACTCGTGCAGGCGGACCCGGGCAGCGATGTTGTTGCTGATCGGACCGGCGACGACTGTGCCGACGCCGGCCTGGGGGAGGGTCAGCCCCTCGCGCTTGAGCAGGCGGTATGCCCTGTTGGCGGTCGTGTTGGCCACGCCGAAGTGATCACAGACCTGCCGCAGCGACGGCATCGTCTCGCCCGGGGTGAGTACCCCGTCCTGGATCTGCTGGCGGTAGTACGCAGCGATCTCCGCGTATCCCGTGGTCTCGGGCATATCGGCTCCCTTCCGGTGCCTACTGCTGCGCTCCCTCATGAAGTGCAGCGGTGCACTCATCAGGCTAGACCACATAGATATATAGCGCTACTAGTAGCGCTATGCATGACTTGTGGTCTACCTTGATGAGGCGCACCGAGGCACTTGGCAGAACCTGCGGGAAGTCAGAGTTTCAGCGCGTTGACCTGCGTATATGCGGGTCGTCCGGCCGAGGTACTCCCTTGGTCGGTCCGTCGAACCCAACAGAGGAGCAGTCGTGTTCAAGCGCCAGGAGTCGAAGTCGCAGCCGGAGCCGAAGTTCGCGGAGCCGGGTGAGGTCAAGTACGTGCAGGTCGCGGTGGGTCGCAACGGTCAGCCGGTGATGGGCCGGGTGTCGACGCGGGATGAGGTGGCGGGGAAGCGGTTGGTGCAGGTCACGGGCCGCCGGAAGTCGAAGGACAAGTAGCGGGGCCGCCCGGTTGGAGCCGGGCGGCCCTTCTGGTGGGCGGGTTGGAGCCCGCTCACCGTGTCCGGCCGGGGTTGGAGCCCCGGCCGGGCGTGTCGAACCGATCTCTTCTCAGGGAGTAGGAGCCCGACATGTCGATCGTGGCAGAACGTCCGGTGTGTGCCCAGGTAGGGCCGTCGGAGTGGGAGAAGAAGTCCGCCGTTTTGCACGTCGGGCGGGTGGCGGAGGTGCGGCCGGGGCGGGGTGGGCGTCGGTCGGCGGCGGAGTTGGACCGGGCGCGTCCGGTGCTGACGGCGGATGTGCCGGAGCGGCTGATCGGCGGAGGCTTCGACTCGGGGCCCCGGGTGAACCTGCGCCGGGCGGTGGATGTGCCGCTGGTGGGGGAGCGCCGGGAGCGGCTGGAGCGGCTGTTCGTCCTGCACAACGAGCGGTTGGTGCGGTACCTGCGCCGGCGGATGGACTGGGCTGACTGGCAGCTCGCGGAGGACCTGGTGCAGGAGATGTGGGTGCACCTGACGCGGCCGGGCCAGCTGGAGTTCCTGGCCCAGGGGGGCGCGGACGAGGACGTGTACCCGCTGCTGGCGTACCGGGCCCGGCAGGAGATCGGCGCGCACCTGCGGGTGCGCCGCAACCGGGAGCGCGCGGCCGAGCCGGACCCGATGGACCGCGACGGGGTCCGGGGGCACCTGATGGAGGAGTCCGCGGAGCCGGTGGCGTACGAGTTCACCGACGTCCGGTTCGCCCGTGCGATGGCGGAGCTGCCGGAGCCGGTGCGGGTGGTGGTCCACATGCGGTTCGAGCTGGGCATGTCCTACCGGGCGATCGGGTCGCGGTTGGAGTTGTCGCAGTGCGCGGTGGACAAGCGGCTCAAGCGGGGGCTGGCCCTGCTGCGGGTGGTGGCCGAGGGCGGGGAGCTGGTGGCGCCGGAGCCGGAGCTGCCGCCCGGCTATGAGCAGGTGCTGTGCGTGCTGCCGGAGCACTACGCGGTGGTGGTGCGGCTGCGGGCGCAGGGCCTGTCGTACTCCGCGATCGCGCAGCGGGTCGGCGGCTACAGCGTGGGCGGGGTGACCAAGGTGGGCCGCAAGGCGATCGCGGCGCTGAAGGCGGCGCTGCGCGACGTCGGCCGGGCGCAGGCCCCGGTGGCGGTCAAGGTCCGGCGGCAGTCCGCGCCGGCCTCGCTGCCGCAGGGCTGGGAGCAGGTGGCGCACGTGCTGACCGAGCAGCAGCTCGCCGTGGCGTGCCTGCGGGCGCAGGGCCTGAACGGGGTCCAGGCCGCCGAGCGGCTGGGCATCAGCAAGAGCACCGCGAACTACACGTTCGCGACGGCCGTGGCGCGCCTGCGCGCCGCCCAGGCGGTGGCGTCGTGAGCGGGGACGCGTGGGGTGTGGTGGCGACGGTGCGCCGGGCGCTGGAGGCGTCGCGGCGGGCGCGGGCGATCGCGCGGCCGTCGGCGGAGTCGGTGGAGCGGGTGTGGCTGGAGGCCGGCTACCTGGTGGCGACCGCGCAGCGGCTGGTGGAGCTGGACCCGGGTGCGGCCGACGCTCTGGCGCTGCTGTCGGTGGCGGGGGAGCTGGCGGACCTGGCGGCGGCCGATCTGCAGGCCGGTGGCCGCCGGTGAGCGGGCAGCCGTTGAACGCGAAGTCCCGCCGGCGGATGAAGGCGCGGTTGGCGGAGCGGGACGGGGGCCGCTGCTGGTACTGCGGAATCCCGTTCGGCGAGGACCTGGCCGCCGCGACGCTGGACCACCTGGTCCCGCGCTCGCAGGTCTACTCGTGGGCGGCGGCGGCTCTGGTGCTGGCCTGCGGGCCGTGCAACGCGGCCAAGGCCGACGTCCTGCCGCAGGCGCTGCTGCGCCCGCCGATCGGCCGGTGGGGGCCGGGCCTGGTCCCCTTGGCCAGCTAGCCAGCAATTCAACCGGCCAGGAGGCCAACATGCCAGCAATTTGGAAAGCCAGAAAGGTAGCTGTGGAGATGGATGAGCAGCCGGTATCGGTGCAGGTGAGGATGCGCGCGGAGATCGGGCGCATGGACAAGTTGCTGTCGCTGGGGACGTGGGGGATCGCGGCGGGGCTGGTGGTCTACAGCCTGATGACCGGTACCCCGTTCGTGGCGGCGCACAGTCCGAAGGGGTGGGAGGCCACCGCGCCGATCCTGCCCGCCGTGGTGGACATCGCGTTCCTGATCAGTCTCCAGGCGGACAGCGTGCTCTCGCGCTACCGGCAGTCGGGGGGCTGGTGGCCGGGGCTGCTGCGGTGGGTGACCGGCGCGGCCTCGGTGTACCTGAACGACGCGGCGAGCGTCCTGCACCGCGACTGGACCGGGGTGCCGGTGCACCTGATCGCCCCCGTCGTGCTGCTGCTCGCGGCGGAGGCGGGGCCGGCCTACCGGCGCGCGATGGGCCGGGCCCGGGAGGAGGTCCGCAAGGAGGAGGCCCGGCTGCGGGAGGAGGCCCGCCGCGAGCGGGCGGCCGAGCGCGCCCAGGAGCTCGCCGAGCGCCAGGAGGACCGCGCCGAGCGCGCCGCCGTCCTGGCGGAGCAGGAGCGCCAGGAGGACCGTGCCGAGTGGCGCGAGCACCGGACCAGCCAGCAGGCCAGCAAGCCGGAAAGCCAGCAGGCCCCCATGCCGCCCCTGGCCGCGCCTCTCCCGGCCGCGCCCGCCCCCTGGGCACCCGAGCAGCCCGTCTACGTCGAGCCCGCCGCTGTCGAGCAGCAGCGGGCACCCGTGGCCGCCGCCCGCCACACCGCGCCGGCCGGACAGGTCACCATGCCCGTCGACAGCCTCCGTGAGCACCCCGCCCAGGAGGACCAGGACGAGACCGACACCGAGCAGCTGCTCCCCGCACCTCGGGAGGAGGAAGCCGAGGACGACACCGAGACGGTGCGTCTGACCGAGGCCGCAGCCAAGGCCGTCATCGTCCACGGCTGGAAAGCCGGACGCAGCACCCGCGAAACCGCAAAGGACGCCACCCGATCCCCCGCATTCGTACAAAAGCTGTACACCCGACTCAACGAAAACGGAGCCATTTAATTCGGGGTGTTCGTTGGTTGGGTAAGGCCGGTTTCCGTTCCTGTTTTATCGGGTTCGGGGACCGGCTTTTTTGTCGGGGGTGTGCGGGTGAATTCGCGATGGGGTGTGCGGGTGGGCACTGGATTCCGCTGTGGGCCGGTGCGCGACCGCCTGAATCAGCTGATTGCCCGTCAGTTCCGGTGGCCGGAGGCCGCGCGGCTCCGTGCGGCCGGTGGCGGGGTGCGCCCCGGGGCCGCTGGCCAGGAGGACCAGGACCAGGCCGCCATCCCGCATAAGCCCAGCCCAGGCCCGGTAAGCACCCCGCCCGGCCGCACCTTGGCACCGTGCCCGCACACCACCGCTCACCCCGCCGCGAGAGGTGAGCACCCTCCCCCGGGGGTGTGGCAGGGTCCCAGAGTCTAGCGGCTAGAGACTTTGACGCAGGGGTCCCGTGGATCTCGTAAACCCGGAACGCTCCGTGACTGATGCACCGGCAAGCCAGCAACCCAGCAGGCCAGAAATCCGGCAAGCCACCCAAGCCAGCAAGCCAGCCATCCCGTGGCGGGCGCGAAGCGAACGCCCCACCCCCGGCGCAGCCGGGGGCACTCAGGCCGAAGCGAAGCGCAGGCCAGGCAAGGGAAGCGAAGCGGACCG
>Ga0302314_10017874_pt1 | contig 11856 bp, 10 predicted proteins | sample III_Palsa_N2_3_FD_200533 | JGI IMG/M metagenome (GOLD analysis project Ga0302314, IMG submission 200533) | Peat permafrost microbial communities from Stordalen Mire near Abisko, Sweden - III_Palsa_N2_3 | ecosystem: Environmental > Terrestrial > Soil > Palsa > Peat permafrost | place: Sweden...
CCGGCGGATACTCACACTGCGTGGCGTCGAAAAACAGCTGACAGCCCGGGGGCTTGCACTTGCTCGACCCGTTGTTGTCGTTGTAGCTCGGGCTGGAGTACAGCACCTTTACCGCACCCGTCTGGGGCACGATCGCGACAACCGAGCCCGAGATGGCGCCGTACGCAGACATCACATGCTGCACCGACTCTCTGGCAAGTGCCTGTGCCTTCGGATCAATCGTCGAGTGGACGTCGTCGCCGACGGTTGGGGTGCCGTTGAACGAGCCAAACACGCTCGTAAGCGCGCTCTCGACGCCCCTGAGCGCGGAGTTGCGCGATGACTCGAGGCCCGTCGGGGGCTGCCCCTTTTGCGGGAAGTAGTAGCCGACAACCTGCGCGAACAGTGAGCCCTGTGGGTACACGCGCGTCCAGGTACCGCCGCTGGCCCTTACCGATCTTGCCAAGACCGTCCCGTTGTCGGCGAGGATCGAACCGCGCTTGACCTTGAGCGACGCGTAGAACGGGAGCCTATTCAGCGGGTTGTGGTCGAGCGCAGTGGCGCTGAACACGGTCCAGCGCGAGGTCCACACGACGAGGATCGTGAACAGCAGGATCACGACGCCGAACAGCCGCACGATCGAACGGTTCACGGGTCGATCTCCGAGCCAATCATTGCTGCGGCTGCGGCCGGCGCGCGCGGTCAGAGATCAGCAGCAGCAGCGCGACCAGCACGAAGTTGGCGAGGATCGAGGAGCCGCCATATGAGACGAATGGCAAGGGCACACCCGTCAGCGGAATCACGCGGGTGACACCGCCGACGATCACGAACACCTGCAATGCCACAACCGCCGAGAGCCCGACCGCCAGCAGCTTCGAGAACGAGTCGCGTGCCAGCATCGCCGTCTTGAAGCCCCGTCCCACAAACAGCATGTACGTAAGCAGCAGGCCGGAGGCGCCGAATAGACCGAGATCGCCAGTGATCACGGCGAAAATCATGTCCGTATTGGGCACGGGGATGTACGGGTCGGTCGTGCCCGGGACGATCAGCAGGGTCTGCCCGAAGCCCTGACCAAACAGACCGCCTGCGGCCATCGAGAACGTGCCGTTGGCAACCTGCTGGCTGCCGCCGAGCGGTGCATACACCTTCGGGTCATAGGTGTGTAGCCAATCCTGCACGCGCGCGTCGATGTGCGCGATGTGGGTGCCCAGATACCAGGCGCCGCCGGCGAAGGCGAGCATCCCCACGATCACGAACGAGATCCTGCCGGTGGCGACGTACAGGATCGCAAGTAAGGCGCCGAAGAACATCAACGATGAACCGATGTCGTGCAGCACTATCAGCGCGAGCATCGCTGCACCCCACAGCACCAGCAGCGGCCCCAGATGCTTCAGCGGCGGCACTGAATACCCGAGGACCTTGCGCCCCGACACCAGTGCCTGGCGGTGGTCGCGCAGGTAGGAAGCGAGGAAGATCACGAGCCCGACCTTGCCGAACTCGGTCGGCTGAAACGTGATCCCGGGCAGGTGGATGTCGAGATAAGCCCCGTTCACCGGGTCTTCGAGCCCCGGCACATGCGGTAGTGCCAACAGCAGCAGCGAGCCGATCATGATCAGGTAGCGATAGTTCTCGAGCCTGCGGTAGTCCCTGAACCAGAGCACCGTCCCGGCGAACAGCACCAACCCGAGCACGAACCATTGCGCCTGCTGGCGCGCCATCATCGTGCCGTTGATGCGGTAGACCATCACCAGGCCGAAGCAGGCCAGCACCGCGACCAGCGGGAAGATGAACGGATCGGCGTAGGGCAGCGTAATGCGGATGAAGATGTGCGCCGCGACGCAGAGGCCCAGGAACACGCCGCCGTAGACCAACGACACCGTCGAGAGCTGGTTGGAGCGCTGGATGTAGACGGCCGCGAAACCGGCCGAGATCAGTAGCGCTGCCGGGATCAGGCCGAACAGCTCCCAGTTTCTGGCCCTCATTTGCTGATTCGACCCAGCTCCAGGGCGTTGATCATGCTGATCGCGTTGGTCTCGTCGCGCATCGCGTGATTGAGCCATTGCTTGCGGCGGTCGGCCGGGATCGTCGAGGCCGGGACCCCGGAGACGTAGAAGGTCTCATACATCGGGACCCCAAACGGCAGGACGTAGGGGAAGCCTCGGTAGACGACCATCGTGCCCTGCCCGTTGGTTCCCAGGAAGTACAGCTGCCGGCTGGCGAGGTAGCCGCCGCCGCCGACCAGGCCGAGCACGACCAGCAGTGCCGTGAGCGATGCCGCTGTCTTGCCGAGGAGCCCGAAGTGGCGCTCGCGTGTGGCCGGCTGCACGAAGCCTTCCGGCATGTGCGGCCTCCGGCCCAACCGTGCGCGCTTGACCGGGCGCGGCGCAATCTCCGCCCGTACCGGCTGCGCGGCCGGCATCGAGCCTGCCGCGGCGATGATCGTCGGCTGGTCGACCTCCGCCTCCAGTTCCGATGCGAACTCGACGCGGAAGAGCACGACGGTGATGTTGTCGCGCCCGCCCGCTGCGTTGGCCTCGGCGATCAGGCGGTCGCCAGCCTCGGCCAGATCAGGCGTCTCGACGAGCAGCTGCTGGACCTGGAGCTCTGAGAGCATCGACGTGAGGCCATCGCTGCAGAGCAGCACAACATCACCGGGGCGCAGCGGGTAGGTCCAGGTGTCGATCTCGACGATCGGTTCGATCCCGAGCGCGCGCGTGATCACGGAGCGCTGTGGGTGCTCGAGCGCCTCCTCCTCGGTCAGCTTGCCTCCGCGCAGCAGCTCCTCGACGAGCGAGTGGTCCTCCGTGAGGCGCGAGAGCTCACCGTCGCGCAGCAGGTAGGCGCGGCTGTCGCCGACATGGGCGAGCGCGACCGAATCCTCGTCGAGGTAGGCAGCGGTGACCGTGGTTCCCATCCCGGCACTGGCCGCGTCGCTGCGCGAGCGGGCATGGATCTCCCGGTTTGCCTTCTGGACGACGACCGAAAGACGCTCCTCTGGTGTGCCCTGCTCGGGCACGCCCTCGCTGAAGGCCTCGACGACCATCTGTGAGGCGACCTCACCGGCCTGTGCTCCACCCATGCCGTCGGCAACCACGAACACCGGCGCGCTGGCGTAGCTGGAGTCCTCATTGCTGCGGCGCTGGCGGCCGACATCAGTGCGCACGATCGTCTCTGCAGCTCGGAGCATCTCGATCGTTATTGGAAGTAGGTGAACTCGGAGTCGCCGATACGGATGCGGTCACCGTCGTGCAAAGGTTGCGGGCCGGTGAGCGCCTCGCCGTTCAGGTAGGTGCCATTGGTGGAGCCGAGGTCCTCGATCACGACCGTACGACCTTGACGCGTGATCTGCGCATGGCGCGATGAGGCGAAGCCGTCCTCGAGCTTCAACTCTACGTTGCCGCGGCCGAGCGTGACCTGCTCCATCAGATCGTAGGCCACCCCCGGCTCGTGCCCGTCGGCGCGGTCGACCACCAGGCGTGGCTCGAAATCACCCTCCAGCGCCGCCAGCGGGTCGACGGTCTGATGAATGCTGGTCGGCTCGCCGACCAGAGCGCCACCAGAGCGCCGGCCACCGAATCCGCGGCGCAGGTCGAACAGCGTGCTGGTCGCGACCCAGAACAGGAACAGATATAGAACGATCAGGAAGCCGAACTTGAGTCCGACGGAGACTGGCTGGAGCATCGGGCTTGAGTGTGGCCGAAGTTACCCGAGTTACTCGAGCTCGAAGGTGATTAGGGACGAGCCGACCTCGATCTCGTCACCCGCGCGCACGACCTCGGGGGCGTTGATCGTGCGGCCATTGACGCGCGTACCGTTGGTGGAGCCAAGATCGCTGATCACCCAGGCGCCACCGCGCGGACGCAGTTCAGCGTGCTGCCGGGAGACATTGGCGTCCTCGACCACGATCTCGCACTCGCGGCTGCGTCCGATCGTGGCCCCGCGGGGAGCGACCATCAGACGGCGTCCACCGTAGATCAACAGCGCGCGCTGCTGACGGACCGACGCGGTCTCCTCCAGCGGCTCGGCGATGCGCTGAGCGGCGCTGAAGACCATCGTGCGCCCGACCGGCTCGGGCTCGGGTACCTGCGCCTGCTCCGCCTCGGCCTCCTCGGGCTGGACAAGCGCGGTCTCGATGCCGAACTCGCCCAGTCGCAGGCGATCGTCGGTCTCGAACTCGATCGCCGGGCGCGACAGCAGCGCGAAGCGCTCGCGCCGAGCGTGCTCGAGCAGGTAGCCCGCAAGCTCGTCGGCGAGCGCATCTTCGTAGGAAACAAAGCGCTCGCGATCACGCGGGGAGAGATACACACGGTATTCGTTGGGCACGTACGTCCGCGACAGCGTTCCGTACTGGTGCTCCTCCATCTCACGAGCGAGCTTGCGCGCGATCTCGACCGGGCGCACCTCAGAGCGAAAGACACGACTGAACGTGCCTTCCACAACTCCGGCGATCTTGCTCTCGAGACTTCTGAGGACGGGCATCTGGTTTTGCAGGCCTTATTCGGTAGGTGGTGAGGATCCTGCTTGTCCAACCACTCATGCTACGAAACGCCGGTATGTATACCCGCCGCATAGCGGGTTTCATCAATCATCGCCAACACCGGCCGCCAGGCGACGATCGCCATTCCCAGTAGTGCCCCGGGCAGCTCACCCGAAACCGACCGCAAACCCACGGCCTCGACTCCGATCACCAGCGCCGTCGACCAGGCGGCACATAGCAACAGCTCAAGCAGCGGAAAGCGCCGTATCCGCAACAGCGGCTGGATCGCCGCGCCTGCCGCCCAGACGCCGACAGCCGCCAGTTCTAGCGTGTGGTGGGGCGGAATCTGGGACGGCAGCCAATAGAGGTTGTGATGCGTGGCGCGTGAGACGCCGACCAGCGCGACAAGGCCACCGGCCGCGAACAGCGCCCGCTGCCACCAGCTGTGCCCCACTTGAGCAACCACCGCGGGCAGCGCGGCGCCCAGCGTCACGACGCCCAGCGCGATCCCTGTCAGCAGCGATCCGACCAGCGGCAGCAGCAGTGCCACGACGGCTGCAACCAGAGCCATCACCGAGGGTGGGAGCGGAGCGTGATGCCAGAGGTGCGTGCACAGCCAGGCGCCGCCGAGCCCGGCGCCCGCAGCGTTGGCGGCCCTGGGGAGCCAGGGCGCGCTGAGTGCTGCAGCAGTAGTACTGGCCAGCGGGCCAGTACTACTGGACAAACGTAGGCGGGGAGCGTCGCCGTAACCGCGCTCGCGCCACTCCGGACCGGGTTCGTCGCGGACCCAGGTGTCGTCCTCGTTCGAGTGCCAGCCGGGCGCAACGACGCCGGGCGTGTCGTCGGCCTGGTCGAGCGAGTGGAGCAACGTCGCGCGCAGATCGAGCAGGCCGCCACGATCGTGCGGGCGCGGACGCAGCGCCAGATCGATGCCGGCCGCGAGCTGGCGGCTGAGGTCGCGGCGCTGGCGGCGCAGCGGCGGGACGAAGGCGGTGCGGCGATAGCGGCGGCTCTCAGCTTGAGGATTGACGCCGGTGAGCGCCTCGTAGACGATCAGCACCAGCGAGTAGAGGTCGGCTTCGGGCCCGGCCTCGTGGCCTTCGGCCTGCTCGGGCGCCATGTAGGCAAGCGTGCCGACGACATCGCCGGTGTGCGTCAGCGTGGCGCCGCCGATCACGTGCGCGACGCCGAAGTCGGTCAACTTGGCGCGGTCGCCGTACGGGATCCCGCCCGCGCGCCCGCCACCGCCGCGACTCGGGACGAGCACGTTCGACGGCTTGACATCGCGGTGGATCACGCCCTGGCTATGGGCGTGCAGCAGGGCGTCGCAGAGCGAGACCCCGACCTCGAGGATCTCGCGGTCAGATAGCTTGCCCTGCTCGAGCAGGGCGTCCAGCGTGCGGCCTCGCACCAGCTCGGAGACGAGATATGCGCCCTCATCGTCGACCGCGGCCTCATACAGCGTGACGATCGCCGGATGCTGCAGGCGGGCGGCGGCACGCGCCTCGCGCTCGAAGCGGGCGTGGATCACGCGCTCGCGGGGCAGAACCTTCACGGCAACATCGCGATCGAGGCGCTCGTCGCGAGCCGACCAGACCGTGCCAAAGGCGCCACTGCCGAGGCGCTTGGTCAGGCGATAGCGGTCCATGACCATTGTCGACTCGGACGCTCCCGCGACCGTGATCCGCCGGGTCCCCAGCGCACGGGTCGGTTCCTCGCCCGAGTCGTGGCGACTACCCCCGCGCGGGGCGTCGACAGCCGTCGGCTCCTGGCCGATGATGTTGGTCGGAAGCTGGCTCGCTCTCACGTGTTAATAGTTGTTCTGATCGCGAGCGTCCGTCCCTGCGCAGAAACCGGGTATATCGGGGCTTGCACGGCTGCTTGCGAAGTTGCCGACGCTATGGAATAGCCGCTATTACTGGGGACCTCTTAAAGACCCCGCAAGGAGCAGGAAAACCACTTGTCGTTCTTCGACGAGGCCGATGAGCCGCAACCCCGCCAGGAGACGAGACGCCCACGAAGCGCGGCAGGTCCGCCGCGACGTGCGCGCTCTGGTCGACCGCCCGGCGGGTCGGGGCGGCCACCCGGCGGCCAACATCAGCAGGAAGTACAGACGCGCCGGCTGATAGCAGTCGGCGTAGTCGTCGTGATCGTGATCGCGATGGCGTTGCTGATCAAAAGCTGCGACTCGAGCGCGACCACCAGCGCGCTGAAGAGCTACAACGCCAGCGTCTACCAGCTGATCAGAGGGTCGACCAACAACGCGTACAACGTTTTGGAGACCGACCTGACGGGCGGTGACCTGAGCGGGGTCAGCCAGACGCTCACCAAGGCCGAGCAATCCGCGCTCACCGATCTGGGCACGGCCAAGGCGCTGCATGCGCCGAGCCAGATGGCCGCGGCGCAGACCGCGCTCGTGACCGTGATGACGCTGCGCCAGCAGGGGCTGCTGATAATCGCCACGAACGCCTCGCAGGCGACGAACAAACACGAAAGCGATGACGCGGTCAGGCAGATCTCCCGCGGAACATCACTGCTGTACAGCTCCGACGTGGTCTACAAGACACTGGTCGCACCGAACATCGCCAAGGCGCTCAACGCCGCCGGCATCCCCGCCGGCTCCGAACCCAACGGGCAGCCGATCAACGCGAGTCAGGTGGTCCCCGACCTCGGCTGGCTGGATCAGACGTGGATCGCCGACACTATCGGCGCGAATCTCCCGACGAAGGCGGCCAACGCCGGCAACGACCAGCCGAACCTGACGCACGGTGATCAGCTCAACTACACGACCGTCGACGGCCAGCAGCTCGCCAATGGCCTCAGCTACACCATCCCTGCCGCCGACGCACAGACATGGGCATTGAACGTGACCGATGGTGGCCAGACGCCTGAGGACGCCGTTGGTTGCTCGGTCAAGATCGACAGTCTCAGCGACGAGGGGACTGCAACGATCCCCAGCATCGCCGCGGGGGGAACCGATACCTGCACCGTGACTCTGCCTTCGAAGCCGGAGACCGGCCCCTACACGGTGACGGCCACCGTCGACGCGGTGCCGCGCGAGAAGAACCTCAAGAACAACTCGCAGACCTACACGATCAGCTTCAACTGATCGGGCGGTCTGATACTCGACCGGGGGCGGTCGGCTTATATTGCGTCTGTGGACAACCTGAACACCACAGCTGGGATCGTTGCGGTCGCCGCCGGGGCCGTGGCGGTGGTCTCGTTCGGATGGTCGATCGGGTTGACCGTAGCGATGCGCAAGCTCAAGGCCGCGCAGCGCGCGGTGCTCGGTGACAGCGCGCGTGACCTGGTGGCCCACGCCGCGCATCTGCAGTCCTCGTACGAGTCGCTGGCGCAATATGTCGAGGACTTCGGAACCAGGCTGGACCGGCGCATGGACCATGCCGAGACGCGCCTTGACGGTGTCGTCGCCCATCGTGCGCTGGTGCGCTACGACGCCTACGGCGAGATGTCGGGGCGGCAGTCGACGTCGATTGCCCTGCTCGATGCGACCCGCTCGGGGATCGTGCTCTCCTCAATCCACCACCGCGACACCGCGAGGCTGTACGCCAAGCAGATCAGCAACGGCCAGCCCGAGCTCGAGCTGTCGCCGGAGGAGAGCGAAGCCATGCGGCTGGCGCTCCAGAATGCCCCTGCCGCATCCGGTGAACACCCGCCCGCGGCGGCGAGCTGAAGCGTCCGATGCGTGTTGGATACCTGGGTCCCGAGGGGACCTTCACCCAGGCCGCAGCGCTCAGCGCGCCTGGCGCCGACAGACTCGAGCTGGTCGCGTGCGAGACGATCCACGACACCGTGCTGGCGGTACGCGATGGCGGCGTCGAGCGGGCCGTAGTGCCGATCGAGAACTCGCTCGAGGGATCGGTCAACGTGACGCTCGACGCGCTGGTATTCGACGCCGACGGTGTCCGCATCGTCGGTGAGACGGTGCTCGGCGTGGAACAGTGCCTGATCGCTCAGGACCAGCTACCGCTCGAGGAGATCGAGGTCGTGATCTCGCATCCCCAGGCGACAGCGCAGTGCCGCGACTACATCCGCGTGAACCTGCCGGAGGCGCGGGTGATGACGGCGAACTCGACCGCCGAGGCCGTGCGTCTGGTGACCGAGCGGATCCGCCATCGCTGGGCGGCAATCGGCACCCGCCTTGCCGCCGAGCTCTACGACTGCGTCGTGCTCGCCCCCGGAATCGAGGATGTGAGCGGCAACCAGACGCGCTTCGTGTGGCTTGCTCAGGACGGCGCGGCGGCCGGGGTACCCGGCCTGGCGATCCCCGCCGAAGCGGCCTGGAAGACGGCGATCGTGTTCTGGGGCGAGGGCACCGAATCTCCGGGCTGGCTCGTCAGCTGCCTGTCGGAGCTGGCATTCCGCGGCGTGAACCTGACGCGGATCGAATCGCGGCCGCTGCGGGAGCGACTCGGCCGCTACATGTTCTTCGCCGACCTCGACGGTCGCGAAGGTGACCAGCAGGTGCGCGAGGCGCTCAGCGGGCTGCGGGCGCGGGTCAACGTCCTGCGGACGCTGGGCTCGTTCCCAGTGGCTTAGGCGGCGCGGTGGCCCAGCGCTCGACGAACTCGCGGCACTGATCGGCCTCCATCGGCCGCGCGAACAGGAAGCCCTGCCCGATGTCGCAGTGCTCCGCCTGCAGCCTCGAGAGCTGCGTCTGATCCTCGATCCCTTCGGCGATCGTCTCGATCTTCAGCGAACGGCCAAGCTGCACGAAGGTGCGGATCAGCGCGTCGCGCTGATCCGTGCTCTCGATCTGTGAGACGAACGAGCGGTCGATCTTGAGCTCGTCGACCGGGAAACGCTGCAGGTATGCGAGCGACGAATAGCCCGTGCCGAAGTCGTCGATCGAGAGGCGCACGCCAAGCTTCTTGATCGCCCGCAGCCGCTCGGCCGTCTGCTCGGCGTCGCGCATCAGCGCCGTCTCGGTGATCTCAATCGTCAGCGAGCAAGCATCGATCCCGCTCTCTGCGAGGGCGTCCGCCACGTCCTGCACGAACTGATCGTGCTCCAGCTGCACCGCCGAGACATTGACGGCGACTCCAATCTCCAGCCCCTCGCGGGCCCAGTTGGCGCAGCACTCGCAAGCCTCACCCAACACCCAGCGCCCGACGTCGGCGATCAGGCCCGACTCCTCGAGGAGCGGGACGAACTCGTCCGGCCCTGCGGGGCGCGCATTCGGGCGACGCCAGCGGAGCAGCGCCTCCATGCGGATCGGCGAGAGGCCGTTGAGGTCGAACATCGGCTGGTAGACGACGTAGAACTGGTCGTTGGCGAGGGCCTCGCGCAGGTCCATCTCGAGCTCCATACGTGTGTGCACCTGGTCCTGCATACCGGTCTCGAAGAGGACGTAGCGGTTCTTGCCGGCAAGCTTCGCGCGATACATCGCGATGTCTGCGTCGCGCAGCAGATCAGCGGCACTGTGTCCGTCGGCGAGTGCGATGCCGATGCTGGCGGTGATCGCCACGCGCCCGTGGTGGGCGTCGTCGATCACGAACGGCTCCCGGAGTGCGTCGAGGATGCGCTCAGCCACAAGCTCCGGGCCGGCGGCCAGGGCGATGCCCTCGGCGAGGATCACAAACTCGTCGCTGCCGAGGCGGCCGAGGGTGTCAGCTTCGCGAATCGTGCTCTCGAGCCGCGCGGCCACCGAGCGCAGTAGCTCGTCGCCGGCGCGGTGACCGAGGCCATCGTTGACGGCCTTGAAGCCGTCGAGGTCCACGAACAGTGCCGCGCAGAGCTGGCGCTCGCGGCGGGCGCGTGCGATCAGCTGGTCGGCGCGATCGAGGATCAGGGTGCGGTTGGGCAGGCCGGTGAGGGCGTCGTGAGTTGCCATGAACACAAGCTCCTGCTGACGCCGCGCAAGCTCGTCGTCGATCAGCCCGCGCTCATTCTCGAAGGCGTCGCAGAGACGTACGAGCGTGACGTCGGCCGATCGCTGCAGCATGCCGTGGGCTTCGCGCCGGCTGTCGAGCGAGGCACCGGTCTCGTCGGCGATCTCATCGATCACCTCGCGGACGGAGTCACGCCAGCGCAGAGTGCGCTTGGTGATCTCGTTGAGCGGTGCCTCGCGCTGGATTGCGAGCTGGCCGAAGATCGTGGCGGCCTCACGGCCGACGTCGCGAGCGGTCAGCTCTCCTTCGCCAGCCATCCAACGCGCTACGGCCTCGGTCGAGACCTCGATCACTCGCGCGACGCTGGCGTGGGCAGCCGGGTCTAGCTGAACGCCGCCGGAGTGGTTGAGAACCTCGGTGCGGGTGATGACCTCGGCGCGACGCTCGTAGAGCCGCGCACCCAGGCGCACGACATCTGGCGCAGGAATTGCGTCGGATCCGGGCAGCTGGCTTCCGTATTTGAGTTTCTCTTGCACGCGGTTGTCATCCATCGGATGGCAACCTCCTTCCTTGCACTCCGTGTGCTGTGCTGTCCCGGGCCGCTCATCGGCTGTCGTCGGGCGATCCTTTACGGCTGCAACGGAAATTCCGCGGCGCTCGAAAAGGCGCGTGAACGCTCGCATCTCACGATGCACCGTTTTTGGCTGCATCTTCACGCGTTCTTGACGTCATTTGTCCGCCCGACCGGTAGACTTACGCTCGCGATGGGCTCTCAAATACCAGTCCCGCCCCGGTCCGCGTCGCTCCCTGAGCACCATCGACGCGGACCTGATGGTGGCCGGGTGCTCGTCCTCAACGCAACGTACGAACCGATCAATGTGTGCACGGTTCGACGCGCCGTGGTGCTGCTGCTGAAGGAGAAGGCCGAGGTCGTCGAGCAGACCGAACGCCAGCTGCACTCCGCGAACTCGACGATGACGCGGCCGGCGGTCATCCGCCTGGTCTCCTACGTCAAGGTGCCGCGTGACACCCATCGCCGCAAGATCACACGCCGCGCCGTGTTCGCGCGCGACGACTGGACCTGCCAGTACTGCGGCTCGCGCCAGCAGCTGACCGTCGATCACGTCGTCCCACGCTCCAAGGGCGGTGGCTCGACCTGGGACAACATCGTCGCTGCCTGCGCCCCCTGCAACCGTCGCAAGGGCGACGCGTTGCCGCGCCAGGCCGGCATGGCACTCGCGCGATCGCCGCGTACACCCAACCCGGACGTCTTCATTCAGGTCGCCAGCCCCCGCATCCCGGCGACCTGGAAGCAGTACCTCGCAGGCCGCGTTACCGACTCGCTCGCTGCCTGAGTCCGGTTCGGCCGCTTAAAGCGAGCCGTAATTCGGATGATGTCTGCCGCTCAGAGTTGTAATGTATGTATCACCAGAGAAAGGAGGTGGTCCACCTGTCTGACAGTACTTGCGGGACCCTGGAGGTGTCCGGCCACTAGGTCGGATGGCTGACCGCCCTAGGCGGAGTCCCACCGTGACACCACTGCTTTTG
>Ga0302314_10017877_pt1 | contig 11855 bp, 8 predicted proteins | sample III_Palsa_N2_3_FD_200533 | JGI IMG/M metagenome (GOLD analysis project Ga0302314, IMG submission 200533) | Peat permafrost microbial communities from Stordalen Mire near Abisko, Sweden - III_Palsa_N2_3 | ecosystem: Environmental > Terrestrial > Soil > Palsa > Peat permafrost | place: Sweden...
GCCCCAGCCCGAGGTAGTCGACGTACTCGAGATGGTTGCGCCAGTTCACCCAGTTGCGCCCGACCTCTCGACCGAGGATCGCGAGGCCGGCAATCCACGGGATCGAGCCCAGCGTTGCCAGCAGCGCCAAGCGAGCGAACGGCATCCGCGCGACGCCCGCCGCATACGGAAAGGCCGCGCGCGCCACGGGAATCCAGCGCGAGAAGAAGATCGTGACCGCGCCTCGCCGCTCGAACCATCGCTCCGCGACCGCAAGCCGCGCGGGGCTCGCGTGCAGCTTGCTCCCATGTCGCTCGAGCAGCTCGCGGCGGCCGTAGTAGCCGATCGCGTAAGCGATCGACGCGCCGAGCGTGTCGCCGAGCACTCCCGCCACAATGATCCCGGGCAACGTCAGGTGATGCTGGAAGACGTTGAAGCCGGCGAACAGCATCGGCAGCTCGGTGCCCGGCAGGCCGATCACGCCGGAGAGCATGATCAGCATCGTGACGCCGGCCAGCCCGAGATCTCGGATCACATGCGTCGCAATGGTGACGAGCACGTTCGTGACGCTGGCGAGCGCGAGCAGCATGCGGCGCCTAGCGTAGCGGGACGCCCGTCGGCCGGGATCGCCCCCGGATACTGTTCTGAGCGCGATGGAAGTCCCACTGTTCGACACCGAGACGCCTTTGAGGCCCCTGCGCGCGAGGATCGTCGAGCGCGTGGCGGCGGTGATCGAACGCGGCGTCTTCATCCTCGGCCCCGAGCTCCAGGCGTTCGAGCGCGAGCTCGCCGAGTACCTCGGAGTACGGCACGTCGTCGGCGTCGCCAACGGGACCGACGCGATCACGATCGCTCTGCGCGCGCTCGATGTCCGGCGGGGAGACGAGGTGGTTGTCCCGTCGTTCACCTTCTATGCCAGCGTCGAGGCGATCGTGACCGCGGGCGCTCGCCCGGTCTTCTGCGACGTCGACCCCGCCACCCGCAACCTCTCCCACGAGACGGTGAAGGCGGTGCTGACCCGCCGTACGCGGGCGATCGTGGCCGTCGACCTGTTCGGCTCGCCGGCACCCGTTCCCGAGCTGCGCGCGTTTGGCCTGCCGATCCTCGAGGACGCGGCGCAGGCCGCGGGGGCGAGCTTGGCCGGCCGGCGCGCCGGCTCCCTCGGCGACGCGGCGACATTCTCGTTCTATCCGTCGAAGAACCTCGGCTGCTTCGGCGACGGCGGGGCGATCGCGACCGACGACGACGACGTTGCCGACCTGGCGCGAATGCTTCGGTTCCACGGCTCGCGCGACAAGCAGACGTTCGAGCACATCGGCTACAACTCGCGGCTCGACGAGCTACAGGCAGCCGTGCTGCGCGTGCTGCTACCGGAGCTCGACGGATTCTCCGCCGGCCGCCGGGCGGCGGCCCGCGCCTACGAGGCGGCGGGCCTCGGAGAGCACGTGACGCTGCCGGTTGTGCTGGCCGGCGCCGAACCGGCCTGGCACCTGTACGTGATCGAGCACGCGCGCCCCGAGGCCGTCGCGGCGGCGGCGCGCGAGCGGGGCATTCAGACGCGGAGCTATTACCAGCTGCCCGTCCACCGGCAGCCCGCGATGCGCCGGTTCGCGATCGACACGCCACCGCTTCCCGTCACCGACGAGCTCGCGGCGCGGAACCTCGCGCTCCCGATCAGCCCGGTGCTCGACGAAGAGCAGGCGCGAGCCGTGGTCGCTGCCGTCGCCGCCGTCGCTGCCGCGACCGCGTAGTGAACGTCTGGATCGACCTCACGAACTCGCCGCACGTGCTGGTGATGCGGCCGGTGATCGAGCGGCTGCGGGAGCGCGGCCACGACGTCGAGGTGACCGCTCGCGACTTCGCGCAGACGCTCGGCCTGTGCGAGCGGTTCGGGATCGCGAACACCGCGATCGGCCGCCACCGGGGCGGTAGCCTCGCCGCGAAGGCGCGCGGGCTCGCCGATCGATCGCTTGCGCTGACGCGGTGGGCGCGCCGGCGCCGCTTCGACCTGGCGCTCGGGCACGGCTCCAATGACATCACCGTAGCCGCGGCGCTGCTGCGGATCCCGTCCTCGACGACGTTCGACTACGAGTGGGCGACCGTCCAGCACAACGTCAACTGCCGCCTCGCCCGAGCCGTCGTGGTGCCCGACGCGATCCCCGCGGAGCGGCTGTACCGGTACGGGGCGAAGGGGAAGCTGCACGCCTACCCGGGGCTCAAGGAGGAGTACTACCTGGCCGACTTCGAACCCGACGCGACCGTCCTCCACGAGCTCGGCCTCGACCGCGCCCAGCCGATCGCCGTCGTCCGCACACCGCCCGCGGTCTCGCTCTACCACCGCTTCCAGAACGACCTCTTTGCGCGCGTCCTCGACCGCCTGGCCGGCGCCCAGGTAGTCGTCCTCCCGCGCACGCCCGAGCAGCGCGCCGAGCTCGGCCGCCACGGCGGCCTGATCATCCCCGGCCAGGCGATCGACGCCCAATCCCTGATCGCCTTCGCCGACCTGGTCGTCTCCGCCGGCGGCACCATGAACCGCGAGGCGGTCGCCCTCGGCACGCCGGTGTTCACCGTCTTCGAAGGCCGCCTCGGAGCGGTCGACGAGCGGCTGATCGCCGAGGGCAGGCTCCGGCGCCTCGAGCGCCCCGAGGACGTGGTCCTCGAGCGACGCCGCGACACCGGCACCGCAGCGCCCGCGAGGATCCGCCGCGACCCCGCCGTGCTCGTCGACCTGCTGTGCGCACCGGTGGGCGGGGCGGGGTAAGGGGTTCGGGGGGCGCGCGGGGGGGCGGTTCCGGGCCCGCGGGTCGGGCGTGTGCGGAAAACCATGTGGTATTGAGGGTGCTGTTTAAGCGCACCGGGTTGTGAGGATGTGATACCTGAGCAGGCGAGCGGCTCAGGAGATCGACGTAACCTTCTGTCCGGATAGCGGAGGTGTTGATGCGTTCATCAAGGAAATCGGGGCGGATCGGGGCAGAACACGGCGAGTCACGCTCGCGGGCGTGCTTCGGCTTGATGCGCGCCCCTCTTTTCGGGCCCGTAATGCCCGCCGTTGGGCGGCGCTCGGGGATCGAGGGCGGCACCCCCGCCCCGCCCGCCCCGCGCACGCCCCCCGCCCGCCCGCCGCCCCGCCCCCCCCCCCCCCCCCCCCCCCCCAACCCACCGCCACACACGGAGGCCGCCCCGCCGCCCCGCCCGCACCCCCGCCCTAACCACTGGCAAACAGAGTGATCCCCCCAACCCCGTACAATGGCGGCCGTGCGCTGGCGGATCAGATCCGCGGCCCCCGTGCACCGCCATTCGTTGCCTCAGCTGCTGGCGGACGGGCTGTTGGTCGCTCTCGCCTACTACCTCGCCTACTGGCTGAGGTTCGATGGCACGATCCTTACGCGCTACCACGACCTGCTGATGGACACGATTCCGTGGGTCGTTCCGGCCACGCTGTGTGTGCTGGCGGCGTTCGGCGTCTATCAGCGGCTGTGGACGTTCGTCGGCCAGCGCGACTACGAGGCGGTGGTCAAGGCCGCGTTCGTCGCCACCGTGATCGTGGTCGGCGTGATCGCGCTGCTGCATCCAGTCACGTGGGCGCCGAGCACGACCGCCGCGACCACGCCGGTGACGATGCCGGCCAGCGTGATCACGATGTGGTTCCTGCTGATGCTCCTCCTGCTCGGCGGCGCGCGCTTCATGGTGCACCTCGTGGTCGAGGGCCGGGTGCGGAGCTTCCGGGTCGGCAAGGGCGCGCGCGACGTGCTCGTGGTCGGCGGCGGGCAAGGTGGCCGCCTGGTGGTCAGGGAGCTCGTGCGCAACCCCCAGCTCCGCATGCGACCGGTTGGGTTCATCGACGATGACCCGCGTAAGCGGGGGATCAAGGACGAGCATGGGCTGAAGATCCTGGGCACAACCGAAGCGGAGGACTTCTCCCGGGTGCTCGACGAGGTCGAGCCCGACCAGGTGATCATCGCGATCCCTTCGGCTCCCGGGACGCTGCGGGCTCGGGTGGTCGCGGCGTGTCGCAAGCGCGCGATCCCGGTCCAGACGATGCCGACGGTGTTCGAGCTGCTCCAGGACGGCTCCGGGCAGATGCGCGTCGCGAGTCAGCTCCGTGAGGTCCGGGTGGAGGATGTGCTCGGCCGCGAGCCCGTCCTGATGGAGCTCGAGCGGGTGGGCGCCTACCTTGCCGGACAGGACGTGATGGTGACGGGCGCCGGCGGCTCGATCGGCGGCGAGCTCTGCCGCCAGATCGCGCGGGTCGGCCCGCGGCGGCTGATCCTGGTCGACCACGCCGAGGACAATCTGTTCGAGATCCTGCGCGAGCTCGAGGAGGAGCGCCACGTGCACACGGCGGTGCCCGTGGTCGCGGACTGCAAGGAGGAAGAGCGCATGCGCGAGGTGTTCGCCGAGTATCGCCCCGCGGCGGTCTTCCACGCGGCCGCCTACAAGCACGTCGAGATGATGGAACGCAATCCCGTCGAGGCCGTCCGCAACAACGCGCTCGCGACCCGGCTGGTCGCGCGGATCGCCGGCGAGAGCGGCGTCGGCGTGTTCGTGTTGGTCTCGACGGACAAGGCGGTCAAGCCCGCAACCGTGATGGGCGCCTCGAAGGCGCTCGCCGAGTGGGCGGTCGAGGCGGCGGCGGCCAAGCATCCGGGGACGGTGTACGCGACCGTCCGCTTCGGGAACGTGCTCGGGTCCTCGGGCTCGGTGGTCCCGATCTTCCGGCGCCAGATCGCCGCCGGCGGCCCGGTGACGATCACCGACCGCCGCATGGCGCGCTACTTCATGACGATTCCCGAGGCGGTCCAGCTGATCATCCGCGCCGGATCGCTCGGGGAGGCGAGCGGCGAGGTGTTCGTGCTCGAGATGGGCGAGCCGGTCAAGATCGTCGACCTGGCGGAAGCGATGATCCGTCTGTCCGGGCTCGAACCCGAGCGCGACATCGCGATCGAGGTCGTGGGCGCGCGCCCGGGCGAGAAGTTCCACGAGGACCTCTACAACCCCTACGAGCGTCCGCTGCCCACGCCTGCGCAGAAGATCGTCCGCGCCGAGCGCGAGCCACTCGATCCCGCCTGGGTCGAATCGAGCTTCGCCGAGATCAACCTGCTCGTGCTCGAGGGGGACGCCGCGGTGCTCGCCGAGACGGTCGCGAAGCTCGCCACAGGCCGCCGCCGCCCCGCTCCTGAAGTCAGTCGCCCGGCTCTGCACGTAGACTCCTGACTCGCGCCATGGCGCTCGAAACGTACGCTCTCTCAATCCACCACTTCATCTCGTCGGTGGGCGCTGATGCAGGGTTCGCCTCGATCATCGGGCTGGCCATCCTGGTGCTGCTCTATTTCGCGCAGGCGCGTGAGACCGCGTCATTGCGCGACCAGGCCGAGCTTGCCGCGCAGCGAGTCGCTCAGCTCGAGAACCGGCTCGCCCACGCCGTCACCGCCCAGCCGCAGCAAGCCGCCGGCGTGGTCGCCGCGCCGCCTAACGTCGTCCCCGCCGCGGCCGCCCACGTTGCTCCCACGTTCGGCGCCGTAGGCAACCCCGCGCCCCCGGCCGGTGTCGCGGCGCCGCCGCTGTCGGCGGCCACCAAGCTGATTCCGACGCCACCGGTGCAGCCGCCGGCGTTCGGGGCTCCGGGTGTCGCCGCGGCGCGGCTCGGCACCCCGGCGGCCACACACCCCTCCGTCGTCGCCGCTTCCGCCGGTGCCGCGACCAGCCCCCCTGCCGGCGCCTCGCCGCCCGGGTTCCCGCCGCCCGTGAACAGGATCGTGACGCCTCGCCCGGCTACGCCGGCGGGCGGCGCCACCGCCACCAACGGCACCGGCGAGCACCAGCTGGTCCCACCGCCCCTTCCGATCCCGCCGCTGCCGCCACGCTCCGGTGGCGCCGGAAGCCCGCCCTCGATCTTGGGCGGGCTTGGCCTCGGCGATGGTCCGGGCGAGCACAACGCCCTCGCGCGTGTGCTGACCGGGGTCGCAGCGGTGGCGGTGCTGGTCGCGATCGTCGCGATCCTGCTCTCGGTGACCTCGGGCGGGTCCCCCTCCCACACGACCTCGCATCCCTCGGCGCCCGTCAGCAACGCTCCCAAGGCCCACCACCCCGCCGCAGCGAAGCCGGCCCCGGTCACCGACGGATCCGTCACGGTTGCCGTTCTCAACGGCACGCCCGTCTACCACCTCGCCAACGACATCGCGACACAGCTCGGCGCCGACGGGTTCAAGGAGGGCACGATTACGAACGCGGCCACCCAGACGCAGCCGACCACCACCATCGAGTACGTGCCCGGCGATCAGCGCGACGCCGCCGCTGTCCAGAAGGCACTCAAGCTCGGTGCCTCGTCGGTGCAGCCGATCACGTCGGACACCCAGGCGCTGGGATGCCCACAGACGGCGTCGTGCAGCGTCGTCGTCACGGTGGGCGCAGACGAGACGAGCGCGCAGACCCAGACGACTCCGTAATGCACCGATCGGACGGTGCTCGTGCGGGCGACGCTCCCGGGCGTCACCCGGCACACACGGCCAGATGACAGCTCTCCTCGACTTGCCCGAGCGAACAGCGAAGCCGCGCGAGCGGGGTATCACCCACGTCCTCGACCGAGGACTGTCGATCGCCGAGGTGGATGGGCTGATCGAGGTCACCGGAGGAGCCGTCGATCTGGTCAAGCTGGGGTGGGGGACTGCGCTCGTGACCGGGAACCTGATGTCCAAGCTCGGGCGGTATCGGTCGCACGGCATCCCGATCGTGCTCGGCGGCACGCTGACCGAGCTCGCGATCACCCAGGACCGAGTCGACGAGCTGGTCGCATGGCTGCACAAGCTCGGGATCGAGCACGTCGAGATCTCCGACGGGACGATCGTGATCGAGCACGACCGTAAGCTCGCGCTGATCGAGCGGCTGACGCGGGAGTTCACGGTCCTGTCCGAGGTCGGCGCCAAGGACAACGCGCGGATCATGGCCCCTTACAGGTGGGTCGAGCAGATCGAGCGTGAGCTCGAGGCCGGCGCGTGGAAGGTGATCGCCGAGGCGCGCGAAGGTGGGACGGCCGGGATCTTTCGGCCCGATGGCGAGGTCAGGATGGGCCTGATCGACGAGATCGTGCACGCGATCGATCCGGACAAGATCCTGTTCGAGGCACCTCGCAAGGATCAGCAGGTGTGGTTCGTGCGCCGCTTCGGCACCAACGTCAACCTCGGCAACATTCCACCGGCGGACGTGCTCTCGCTCGAGACGATCAGGTTGGGGCTGCGCGCCGACACCGTCGGCGCCGTCGGTCCCCTGAAGCCCCGTGAGTGATCATCACGGCGTCGTGCTCGCCCGCCACGGTCAGACCGACGACAACCGCAAGCCGATTCGCGTCCAGGGCTTCCGCGACACGCCCCTGAATGAGGTCGGGCGCGAACAGGCGCGCGAGCTGGCCGAGCGACTCGCGGGCGAGGGCATCAGGTCCCTGTGGTCATCGGATCTCAGTCGCGCCAGTGAAACGGCGGCGATCGTGGGCGCACGGATCGGTCTCGAGCCCCGCCTCGACGAACGCCTGCGCGAGGCCTACCGCGGGAGGTGGGAGGGCCACCTGTTCGTCGACATCGAGCGTGACGAGCCGGAGCTGTACGCCGCCTGGCGCCGCGCCGGCGCCGGCTTCCGCTTCCCCGAGGGGGAGTCGCTCGTCGAGCAGCAGCAGCGAGTGATGGCGACGCTCGACGACGTCTCCGCGGCGGGCGAGCTGCCGGCGATCGTCGTCTGCCACGGCGGATCGATCAGGGTCGCGTTGTGCGCGCGTGATCCCCGCGGCCTCGCTGCCTTTCACGAATTCGAGGTCCCGAACGTCGGGTTGGTGGCGCTTTGAGGCGGCCATCGGTGATCGCTTTCGCCACCCTCGTGGTGGCGACCATCGCGGCGTTCTTCATCACCCAGCACTTGAAGTCCTCGACACCGGTGATCGCGGGGATGACCCACCCACCGCCGTTCTCCAACGACGGGGACGGGTGCCTGCGCCGCACCTACATCAACTTCTACGTGAAGCACCGTTCGGACAGCGTCTCGGTCTTCGTCGTTGACTCCGAGGGCGACGTCGTGCAGACGGTCGCGTCCGGAGTGGAGATGCACAACGAGCCGACCGCCCCTGGCCAGAAGATCCGCCGGACCTTCTACTGGTACGGCCACGAGTACGACGGTCAGCTCGCACCCAACGGCACGTACTACTTCCGCATCGCCCTCGCCGAGCAGGGCCAGATCGTCAACTTGACCCAGTACCCGGTCGTCGTCGACACGGTCCCTCCGCACCTGGCGATCACGCGGATCAGCCCCTCGCAGCTGCCCGCCCCGGGCCGCGTCCCGGCGACGATCTACTTCACCGGCAGCGATGGCCGGGGCGGCTATCTGATCATCTATCGCACCGGTCCCGCCGAGCCTCCCAGGGTCCTCGACGCCCGCAGGATCCCGTTCTCCAAGGCCAACCCCCAGCACGGCTACACGAAGACCTGGGACGGGCTGATCCACGGCGTGCCCGCTCCGCCGGGCACTTACGTGATGGCTCTCAAGGTCACCGATCGCGCTTGCGTCACCGGCACCTTCCCGGTCTACCTGCCCCCCGGTGCGGGGACCACCCCGCACGCGGGAGTGACGGTCTCCTACCTCGCGGCCGAGCCGCCGCTCGACCCGGTCCCCGCCGGCTCGGATGCGCTCGTCGGCGTCGCCGCCGACCAGCGCTCGTACCGCTGGGCGCTGCGCCGCGTGGGGGCAAGGCACAAGCGGCCGATCGAACACGGCTCGGGGACCTCGACCAGCCTCCGGGTGCGCATGCCGGGGCGGTCCGCCGGCCTGTACGAGCTGGCGATCCGCTCGTCGGGGCAGCGGACCGTGGTGCCGATTGTGGCGCGAGCATCCGCGAGCACCCGCCGCATCCTGGTCGTCCTGCCGGCGCTGACCTGGCAGGGGGAGAACCCGGTCGACGACAACGGCGACGGCTTCCCTGACACGCTGACCGCGGGCGGACCGATCGACCTCGACAGGGTCCTCGCCAACGGATTGCCGTCCGGGTTCGGTGACCAGGCGGCGCTGATCGCCTACCTCGACCGCGCGGGGATGCCCTACGACCTGACGACGGATCTGGCTCTGGCGAATCGCTCAGGACCCACTCTGGCGGGCCATTCCGGTGTCGTGCTCGCCGGTCCCGAGCTGTGGCTCCCGGCCGCGTTGGCGCCGGAGCTGAGGCGTTACGTCGAGCAGGGGGGCCGGGTGCTGTCGCTCGGCGCCGGCTCGCTCCTGCGGACGGCGACGGTCAAGCAGACGCCCGCGGCCGAAGCGCTCGACCCCACGCCCGCCGCCGCCACCGACGTGCTCGGCGCGCGGCCGGGCGCCCTCGTGCGCGGCAACACGGAGGCGATCGTGGTGATCCGCGACCGGCTCGGCATCTTCGACGGCACGAGCGGGACATTCGACGGCTTCGGCTCGTTCGAGCCGATTCTCGCGGTCGCGGCACCGGCGACGATCGCCTCCGCGGCCGGCACCACCGCGCAGACGCCGAGCATCGTCGGCTACCGGCTCGGCTCCGGGATCGTCGTCGAGATCGGCCTGCCGGCATTCACCGCGAGCCTCGCCCACGACGTCGACACCCAGGAGCTGCTGCGGCGCCTGTGGACGATCTTCAGGCGCTAGCTAGCTAGCGTTTGAGCCGTGACCGGCTACCTGAAACGCCTGCTCCGCGTGCTGGCGGCGTACCAGCTCCCCGACATCGTGTCCAAGTTCATCGCGGTCGGGCTGCTCCCCGTGTACACGCACTACATCGCAACCGGGGAGTACGGCGAGGTCGAGCTACTCGCGAACAGCGTGATCTTCGTCAGCATCGTCGTGCGCCTGGGGATGATCGAGGCATTCCTGCGCTACTACTACTCCGACGAGGATCAGGTGCGCCGGGACGCGCTGGTTCGCCGCGCCGTGGGATTCCTGCTGCTCACCACGACGCTGACGGCCGTCGTGGCCGCGGCCGCCGCCGAACCGCTCTCGCGCCTGGTGCTCGGGCACGTCCCCCACGCCACCCAGCTGTTCCTGATCTCGGTGCTCGGGCTGTGGTCGTTCACCAACCTAGAGCTTGCTTACGGGCTGCTGCGCGTCGACGAGCGCGTCAGGGTCTACGCGGCGGCCTCGCTGATCAACGTCGGGATCACGATCGCGGCATCGGTCGTGCTGGTGGTGGGGCTGGGGCTGGGCGCGCGCGGGCTCCTGCTAGGCAATTACGGCGCCTCGACGCTCGTCCTGCTCGGCCTGTGGTGGTCATATCGCCGCCGGCTGCTGGCGGGGCGCGGGAGCGCCGAGAAGCTGCCGGTGCTGATGCGCTTCGGGCTGCCTACGGTCCCGGCGGAGGCGTCCGTGTACGCGCTCAACATCTTCGATCGCTACTACATCGAGCACGCCAAGGGCCTCAGTGCCGTGGGCGTCTACTCGATCGCCGTCAAGCTCGCCGGGATCGTGGTGTTCACGGTGCGCGCATTCCAGTACGCCTGGCCGCCGCTGGCCTACTCGGTCACCGACGACGCGGAGGCCTCGCGGCTGTATGGCTTCGTGACCACGTACTACGTCCTCTTCAGCGGCTGGATCGTCGCCGGGCTCGCGCTGGAGGGTCGCTGGGTCGTGCGACTGCTGACCTCGCAGGCGGGCTACTACCCCGCCTACGAGCCGCTGCCATGGGTCGCGCTGGGCTGGGCGATGTATGGGTTGTTCGTTGTGTTTCTGGTCATCGCCGGCCGCTCGAAGGTGACCACGCGCAACTTCCCGGCGGCGATCCTCGGCCTGGGGACGAACGTCATCCTGCTGATCCTGTTGCTGCCGCGGCTCGGCCTCGCCGGCGCCGGTGTCGCGCGGTGTGGCGCGTACGTCGTGATGCTCGGTGCGATGCACTTCTTCACCCGACGCCTGTTCGCCGTCGCGTTCGAATGGCTGCGCCTGGTCCAGATCGTCGTCGTGGTCGGGGGCATCGCCGCGCTCGGCGACCTGCTGCTGCCGACGCACGGTCCGGCCGGATTCGTCTCGCGCGCCGTGGCGTGGCTCGCGATCCCCGTCGTACTGCTGCTGACCCGCTTCCCGCACGCACAGGAGATCGCGCGTCTGCGGGCGCTCGCCGGCGGGCGTGGCAAACGCCCGCCCAGCACGGTGTCGCCGTGAGCCGGCCCCCTGTGAGCGTGGTGATGCCGTTCGCCGGCGGCGCGGCCGATGCCCGCGCCGCGGTCGGCTCGCTGCTCGCTCTCGAGCTGCGCGAAGGGGACGAGCTGATCGTCGCTGACAACTCCGGCACCGTGCCCGCGACACCGGGGGTGACCGTGGTCCCGGCGCGCGCCGAGCGCTCGCCTGCGCACGCCCGCAACGCGGGCGCCGAGCACGCCGCCAACGACTTCATGCTGTTCCTCGATGCCGACTGCACTCCGAGCAAAGGGCTGCTCGACGCCTACTTCGCGACGCCCGTCGAGCCCGCCGTCGGCGCGCTCGCCGGGGGGGTCGTGTCCGCCGCGGACGGGCGCACGCTCGCGGCCAGGTACGGGGCCGCGCGCGGCTTCCTGAGCCAGGAGGCCCACCTCGCCCATCCCTATCGCCCGCGCGCCGTCGCGGCCAACCTGATGGTCCGCCGCTCCGCGTTCGAGCAGCTGGGTGGCTTCTTCGAGGGACTGCGCGCCGCCGAGGACACCGACTTCTCATGGCGATTACAGGAGGCAGGCTGGCTGCTGCAGATCCGTCCGCAGGCTCGCGTCGAGCACCGCTACCGGGCCTCCATCTCAGAGCTCCGCAGGCAGTGGCGCGGCTACGCCGCAGGCCGGGCGTGGCTGGCACGTCGCTACGCGGGGTTCGAGCCCGAGCCGGCGCTCTTGCGGGCATCGCGGCGGGTCTGGCGGCGGGGCGGC
>Ga0302314_10017878_pt1 | contig 11854 bp, 8 predicted proteins | sample III_Palsa_N2_3_FD_200533 | JGI IMG/M metagenome (GOLD analysis project Ga0302314, IMG submission 200533) | Peat permafrost microbial communities from Stordalen Mire near Abisko, Sweden - III_Palsa_N2_3 | ecosystem: Environmental > Terrestrial > Soil > Palsa > Peat permafrost | place: Sweden...
TCGAGAGGACGGAGTTCGTCAGGTCCTTCCAGGTACCGCCCACGCCCGGAACCCTTGCCTGGCCGCCGAGCCGGCCCTCGGTGCCGACCTCGCGCGCGACGCGCGTCACCTCGTCGGCGAAGGTGGAGAGCTGGTCGACCATCGAGTTGATGGTCTCCTTGAGGTCGAGCATCTCGCCGGCGACCTCGACCGTGATCTTCTGCGTCAGGTCGCCCTCGGCCACCGCCGTGGTCACCCCGGCTATGTCGCGGACCTGGGCGGTCAGGTTGCGCGCGGCGGAGTTGACCGAGTCCGTCAGGTCGCGCCAGATGCCGTCGGCGCCGGGCACGTGCGCCTGGCCGCCGAGCCGGCCCTCGGTGCCGAGCTCGCGGGTGACCCGGATCACTTCGGAGGCGAAGCCGGAGAGCTGGTCCACCATCGAGTTGATGGTGCTCTTGAGGTCGGCCATGACGCCCGCCGCCGGGCCCTCGACCTTGCGCGACAGGTCGCCGCCCGCGACCGCCGTCGTCACCCGCAGCAGCTCGTGCACCTGGGCGCCAAGCCGGCTCCAGGTCTGCTCCATCGAGCCGATCAGGGTGGACCACTCGCCGGGGAACTGCCCGGCCCGCGGACCCTCGGGGGCGCCGCTCCCGTCGACCCGCTGGGCGAACTGGCCGGGTCCGACCTCCTCGCCCGCGACCTGCCGGGTCATCCACTCGATCGCCTCGTGCAGCTGCGCCTGCTGCACGGTGAGCCGGTTCACGGCGCGGACCTGGCGCAGCACGTCCCCGCGCAGGGTCCGGCCGTCCACCTGGAGCTCCACCGGGACCGCCGCGGCCTCGCGCAGCTTGCCCTCGGCGAGCAGCTCGACGACCTGGGCGGTCCCCTGCATCGGCAGCACGAGGTTGTCCAGCATGCCGTTGACGGACTCCACCGTGCGCTGCCAGGAGCCGCCGCCGGGCCCTGGCGCCACCCGGGCGCCAAGCCGGCCGTCGCGGCCCACGGCCTTGGCGACGCGGCCGAGTTCGGCGTGCAGGGCCTGCTCGCGGTCGACGATCTCGTTGACCACGGCGGCGAGCTGCGCGATCGGGGATCCGGGACGTACGTCGAGCCGCCGGCGCAGATCGCCGTCCCGGACGGAACGCAGCGCGCGCACGGCCTCGGCCAACTCCGCCGCGGCCGCCTCGTCCACCGCCGCTTCCGCCATGCTCGTCGGGCGCTGCGTCATCGGCTCTCCTTCGTGTTCGCTCCGTGGGGTAGAGCGAGCAGTTGTCCTCCGCGCGCCCGCGGCGGCGCCGTACACCGCACGAACACGCGCCCGTCCTGCCATCGTATGCCGTCGGCCATCGGCGTTGTCCGGATTCAATCGGAAATCCCGCGGGCGCTTTCGTTCTAGACTGCACGTCGTGAGCCTGACCCGCGCCGCTCAGTTCGCCGCCGCTCCCGACGCGGCCAACCGGGCGCGCCGTTTCGTCCGGGAAACCCTCACCGACTGGGGCAAGTCGGGCGAGTTCGGGCTTGAGGCCCTGCTCGACGACGCCCTGCTGCTCACCAGCGAGCTGGTGACCAACGCCGTCGTGCACGCGGGCACCGCCGCCACGGTGCAGTGCGAACTGCGCCCGGGTTTGGGCGGTGTGCCCGCCGGAATCCGGGTCGAAGTGGCCGACCGGCACCCGAGCAAGCCCCTGCCCGCCCCCGGCGAGACGGAAACCACGCGCGCCGGGGCCGAACAAGGGGAGGCGGAGCACGGATACGGGCTGTATCTGACCACTTACCTGGCCGACTCGTGGGGCGTGCAGTACTCGCGCACCGCGAAGCAGGTCTGGTTCGAGCTGCGGCTGCCCGGCAGTTCCGGCGCGTCCGACGCCCCGCCGCCGGTGCCCTCGGCCGACGCCGCGGACGGTCTGCCGCAATGGGATCCGCACAGCATCGAGGAGCTCGACGAGCACCTGCGCAGCGTCGCCGAGCACATCAGGAACCTGTTCGAGATGGACTCCGCGGTGATCCTGCTGGCCCAGGAGGACGCGCCGGGCTGGCTGCGGCTGCGCGCCGCCACCGGACTGCCCGCGGGCGCGCTGCCCGCGGTGACCCAGGCGCCGAGCGCGGCGAGCCGGATCGACCTGTCCGCCTTCCCGGCCGTCTACCCGGACCTGGCCGGGCTCGCCGACCACTCGAGCGCGCTGCTCGCGGCGCTGTCCGCGCTCGGCCTGCGTTCGCTGGCCACGGCCCCGCTGGTCGTCGGCGGACGCACCACGGGTCTGATCGCCGTCGCGGACCACGAGCCGGGCCGCTTCGGCGAGCCGGACGCCCCGTCGACGCGCGCGGGGGATGTACCGTCAGCGCGCGCGGGGGATGTACCGTCGACGCGCGCGGAGGGTGTACTGCGTCTCGCCGCGGAGGCCGAGCGGGTCGCGCTGACCGTGGAAACCGCGCGGCTGGCCGAGGCCGGACAGAGCCGGCGCGCCGCGCTGTCCTTCCTGGCCGAGGCGGGCGAACTGCTGGCCGGCTCGCTGGATCCGGAGCGCACGCTGGCCCTGGCCGCGCAACTGCTGGTGCCCGCGCTGGCCCGCTGGTGCGCGATCTACCAGCGCGACGAGTTGGGTCGCACGAAGCCCGCGCTGGTCTGGCACGCGGACGAGGAGATGCACGACGCGCTCACCGCCGCCGTGCGCGAATCCGACGTGCCGCTGCCGGGGACCGACGGAGCGACCTGGCCGTCTACGGACACTGATGCGCTGCGCCCGGGCGAGCTGCTGGTGCTGCCGCTGGAGGCGCGCGGACGCCCGCTCGGCAGGATCGCGCTGGCGACGGCTCCCGGCGTCCACTTGGCCCGCGAGGCCTCGGATCTGGCCTTCGACCTGGCCCGGCGGATCGCGGTCACCTACGACGCGGCGCTGTCGTACGCGGAGCTGCGCCGCACCGCGAACCTGCTGCAGGCCTCGCTGCTGCCGCCGGAGATCCCGCACGTGGCCGGGGCGGACATCGCGGTGTTCTACCACCCGGCCGGGCAGGACGGGGCGACCGCGGACCGCGCCTACGACACCCTGGTCGGCGGCGACTTCTACGACGTGTTCGAGATCCGGCCAGGCTGCTGGGGCCTGGCGATCGGCGACGTGTGCGGCACCGGGCCGCAGGCCGCCGCCGTCACCGGCCTGGCCCGGCACGCGCTGCGGCTGCTGGCCCGCGAGGGGCTGCGGCCGGCGACGGTGCTCGGCCGGCTCAACCAGGCGATCCTGGACGAGGGCGAGCGCGGCCGGTTCCTGACCCTGGTCTACGCCGAGGCCGAGCCGCAGCCGGACGGCTCGCTCAGCCTCGCGCTGATCTGCGCCGGGCACCCGCCACCACTGATCCTGCGCGCCGACGGCCTGGTGGAGACCTCCGCGTCCTCGCAGCCGCTGCTCGGCGTCATCGAGGGCGATCCCGGCTTCCACGTGGACACCGTCGTACTGCGGCCCGGCGACGCGCTGCTCGGCTACACCGACGGGGCCTCGGAGCGCCGGCGCGGCGAGCGGATGCTGGGTGACGAGGGCCTGGCCCGGATGCTGGCCGACTGCAAGGCACTGACCTCCGCCGGGATCACCGCGCGGATCCGCCGCGGCGTCGAGCAGTTCGGCGAAGGACCGCTGAGCGACGACATGGCGCTGCTCGCGCTCAGGGCCGTATCGCTCAGGTAGTTTCACCTATTTCCCCCCATTAGTAATAAAAGGAGTGCACCGTGACGATTCCGGAGCGTCCGTCCGTGGATGGACTGGACGAGAAGTGGTCGAAGGTCTGGGCCGACGCCGGGACTTTCCGCTTCGTATCTCCGGACTCCCGCGAGCAGGTCTACTCCATCGACACCCCGCCGCCGACGGTCTCAGGATCGCTGCACGTCGGCCACGTTTTCTCGTACACGCACACCGATCTGATCGCGCGTTACCAGCGGATGCGCGGCAAGCGGGTGTTCTATCCGATGGGCTGGGACGACAACGGGCTGCCCACCGAGCGCCGGGTGCAGAACCACTTCGGCGTGCGCTGCGAGCCCACGCTGCCCTACGACCCGGACTTCACCGCCCCGCCGCCGCTGGCGAAGAAGAACGAGCGGCCGGTCGTGCCGCTGTCCAGGCGCAACTTCGTCGAGCTCTGTGAAACCCTCACGGTCCAGGACGAGCAGGCCTTCGAGCACCTGTGGCGGCGCCTCGGGCTCTCGGTGGACTGGTCGATGACGTACACGACCATCGGGGCGCGGGCGCAGCGGGTGTCCCAGGCCGGGTTCCTGCGGCTGCTGGCCAAGGGCGAGGCGTACCAGTCAGAGGCGCCGACCAACTGGGACGTGGACTTCCAGACCGCGGTCTCGAACGCCGAGATGGAGGACCGCGAGCAGGCCTCCGCGTACCACCGGCTTCGCTTCTCCGCGGCGGGCGCACCGGTGTTCATCGAGACGACGCGGCCGGAGCTGCTCCCCGCGTGCGTCGCCCTGGTCGCGCACCCGGATGACGAGCGCTACCAGGCGCTTTTCGGGCAGGAGGCGACGACCCCGCTGTTCGGCGTGCGGGTGCCGGTGCTCGCGCATCCGCTGGCGCAGCCGGACAAGGGTTCCGGCATCGCCATGGTGTGCACCTTCGGCGATCAGACCGACATCCTGTGGTGGCGCGACCTCGGCCTGGCCACGCGCACGATCGTCGGGCGCGACGGCCGGCTGCTGGAGCTCGACTTCGGCGCACTGCCGTGTGCGGACCCGGCCGCGGCGCGGCAGACGTACGCCGGACTGGCCGGCCTGAGCACCACGCAGGCCCGCAAGGCGATCCTCGGCCTGCTCGGCGAGGGCGGTTTCGTCGAGGGCGAGCCGCGGCCGATCAAGCACCCGGTCAAGTATTACGAGAAGGGCGACCGGCCGCTGGAGATCGTCTCGTCGCGGCAGTGGTTCATCCGCACGATGGCGCATCGGGACGAACTGCTGGCCCGGGGCGCGCGGATCACCTGGCATCCTGCGTTCATGAAGGCCCGTTACGACGACTGGGTCTCCGGCCTGGCCGCGGATTGGCTGATCTCCCGGCAGCGCTACTTCGGCGTGCCGTTCCCGCTCTGGTATCCGCTGGACGCCGAGGGAAGACCCGACTACGACCAGCCGATCCTGCCGGACGAGGCGGACCTGCCGGTGGATCCGCAGAGCGCCGCGCCCGCTGGATACACCGAGGCGCGGCGCGACGTGCCCGGCGGATTCACCGGGGAGCCGGACGTCATGGACACCTGGGCCACATCCTCGCTCACCCCGCAGCTGGCCACCGGCTGGCTCGAGGACCCCGAGCTGCACAGGGTCACGTACCCGATGGACCTGCGTCCCCAGGCGCACGAGATCATCCGTACCTGGCTGTTCTCCACGGTGGTGCGCTCGCTGCTGGAGGCGGACGCGACGCCCTGGAAGCACGCCGCGCTCTCCGGCTGGATCCTGGACCCGGACCGCAAGAAGATGTCGAAGTCCCAGGGCAACGTCGTGACCCCGGAGCATCTGATCGACGAGTACGGGGCCGACGGCGTGCGCTACTGGGCCGCGCTCGGCCGGCCGGGGACCGACACCGCCTTCGAGCCACGGCAGATGAAGGTGGGCCGGCGGCTGGCGACGAAGGTGCTGAACGCGGCGAAGTTCGTGTACGGCTTCGCGGAGGCGGCGCCGGGAGCGGAGGTCACCGAGCCGTTGGACGCGGCGGTCATCGACGCGCTCAAGACGACCGTCAGCGAGGCGACCGCGGCCTTCGACGGGTACGAATACACCACCGCGTTGGCCGCCACCGAGCGGCTGTTCTGGACCTTCTGCGACGACTACCTGGAGCTGGTCAAGGAGCGCGCGTACGCGGGCTCCGACTCGGCTCGGCTGACGCTGCGGCTGGTCCTCGACGCGCTGCTCCGGCTGCTCGCGCCCTTCCTGCCGTACGCGACCGAGGAGGTGTGGTCCTGGACGCATCAGGGCTCGATCCACACCGCCGGGTGGCCGACGGTGTCGGAGTGGGCGTCAGTGCAGGGCGACCGGCGGCTGCTGGACGTGGCCTCGGCGGCGATCGGCGCCGTCCGCAAGGCGAAGACGGACGCGAAGCTCTCGCTGCGTACCGAGATCCCCTCGGTCGTGCTCGCCGCGCCCGCCGAACTCGCCGAGCGGATCCGCCGGTTCGAGCCGGACCTCCGGGCAGCGGGCCGCCTCGGCGCGATCGAGTACGCCGAGGCGGACGAGCTGGAAGTGCGGCCTGTCTAGCCCATCTCCTCCAGCGACTTGCCCTTCGTCTCCTTGACGAACTTCAGGATGAAGGGGATGGAGAGGAACGCGAAGCAGGCGTAGATGACGTAGGACCCGGACAACGACCAGCGGCTCATGGTCGGGAAGGACTGCGAGATCGCGAAGTTGGCGACCCACTGGAAGGACGCCGCGACCGAGAGCGCCAGGGCCCTGATCTTGTTCGGGAACATCTCGCCGAGCAGCACCCAGACCACCACGCCCCAGGACATGGCGAAGAAGAACACGTACACGTGCGCGCCGACGATCGCCGTGGTGCCGTAGCCCTTCGGGATCGAGCCGACGCCGGAGGCCTTGTCCACGTGCGAGAAGGCGAAGGCGACGACGGCCAGCGAGATCGTCATGCCGACCGAGCCGATCAGGGCGAGGGGCTTGCGGCCGATCTTGTCGATCACCGAGATCGCGACGACGGTGCCGATCACGTTGACGATTGAGGTGGAGACCGAGAGCAGCAGCGAGTTCGAGACGTTGTAGCCGACCGACTGCCACAGCAGCGAGGAGTAGTAGAAGATCACGTTGATGCCGACGAACTGCTGGAAGACCGAGAGGCCGATGCCGATCAGCACGATCGGCAGCAGGAAGCCGGAGGGGCCGAGCAGGTCGCGGAAGCCGGGCTTGTGCTCGGAGCTGATCACGGAGCGGATCTCCCGGATCCGGCCCTCGACGTCGGTCTTCGAGCCCTCGACCTTCAGCAGCACGTCCACGGCCCGGTCGTGCTGGTTGCTGGCGATCAGGTAGCGCGGCGACTCCGGCACGAGCAGCGCGAGCAGGCCGTAGAGGATCGCCGGGAAGGCCTCGATGATGAGCATCCAGCGCCAGGCCTGCAGGCCCCAGAGGTTGCCGGTGGTGTCGCCGTTGGCCGCCTCGCCGAGCCCGTAGTTGATCAGCTGCGAGATGAAGATGCCGAGCACGATCGCCATCTGCTGCAGCGAGCCGAGCCGGCCGCGGTACTGCGGCGGGGCCACCTCGGCGATGTAGGCCGGGGCGATCACCGAGGCGATGCCGATGCCCATGCCGCCGACGATGCGCCAGATGGACAGGTCGACGATGCTGAACGCCAGGCCGGAGGCGACGCCGGAGATGGTGAACAGCACCGCGGCGATCAGCATGACCTTGACCCGGCCGATCCGGTCCGCCAGGGAGCCGGCGAACCAGGCGCCGAAGGCCGAGCCGAGCAGCGCCGAGGCCACCGCGAAGCCGGTCTGGTTCGACCCCACGTTGAAGTGCTTCTGGACGCCGGTGACCGCGCCGTTGATCACGGAGCTGTCGTAGCCGAACAGGAAGCCGCCCATCGCCGCCGCGGCCGCGATGAACACCACGTAGCCGAAGTGTTCCTCGCCCTTTTGGACACTCGTCGTCATCGTCGCCATGCACGCAAGGTAACCCGAGTACCGCGCGACCAACCCGTCGCAGCGTCCGATCGAGTGAGACGTCTGCCGAACACGTACGGCCCCGCCCCGCTCCGGACGGTGGAGAGCGGGTCGGGGCCGTACGTGTCGTTCTGTCCTGCCGTGGCGTGCTGAGGGGCCGTCAGCGCATCGCCGCGAACCGCGACATGGCGTGCTCGACCAGCCGGATCAGCGTGAGCTTCGTCGACTCCCGCGACCGTGCGTCACAGGTGACGATCGGCACGTCGGTCGGCACCGACAGGGCCTCGCGCACGTCGTCCATCTCGTGGCTGAGCACTCCGTCGAAGCAGTTCACCGCGATGATGTACGGCAGCCCGGCGTCCTCGAAGTAGTCGATCGCGGCGAAGCAGTCGGCCAGCCGGCGGGTGTCGACCAGCACCACGGCGCCGATGGCGCCCCGGGTCAGGTCGTCCCACATAAACCAGAATCTGTTCTGTCCGGGTGTGCCGAACAGGTACAGGATCAGGTCGCGATCCAGCGACACGCGGCCGAAGTCCATGGCCACGGTCGTCGTCGTTTTGTCCGGGACCTTCGACAGGTCGTCGATCCCGTCGCTCGCCGCCGTCATGACCGCTTCCGTGGTCAGCGGGTTGATCTCGGAGACGGCGCCGACGAAGGTGGTCTTGCCGACTCCGAACCCGCCCGCCACGACGATCTTGACTGATGTGGTCGGCCCCGAAGGCGCGGGCGCGGCGTAGCCCGGGCTAGAGGTTGCGAAGTCCAAGGAGCACCCTTTCCAGAAGCGCGAGGTCGGGCTTGCCTTCGGCGGTGCCCGGTTGCTGAACGGCGATAAGACCCAGCTCGGCCATGTCGCCGACCATCACCCGGGCCACTCCCAGTGGCATCCGCATCAACGCGGCGATCTCCGCCAACGACTTGATCTCTACACAGAGTTCGCAGATGCGCTGGTGTTCCGGCATGAGACCGTGGCCGGAGTTGCTGCCCTTGGGCGTGGTGGAAACCAGCGCTTCGAGGGCAAGTTGGTAGCGCGCCCGTGTCCGGCCGCCGGTCATGGCGTACGGGCGGACAAGCGGGGAGGAGTCTTGTCCTGAACTCAATGAAACCGTCCTTCGCGTCAGGGGGCAGCGACTCTACCGGGGCAGCGAGTTCTGCAGCTCCGCCCTGAGGGCGGGAGTCAGCACGTCGCCGGCCCGTTCCACCAGAAGGGCCATCTCATACCCGATCAGGCCCATGTCGCAGTCAGAGGAGGCGAGGACGGCCAGCACGGAGCCGTCACTGATCGCCATCACGAATAGGAAGCCGCGCACCATCTCGACGACGGTCTGGGTGACCGAGCCGCCCTCGAAGATCCGCGCCGCTCCCGTGGTCAGGCTGGAGAGACCGGAGGCGACCGCGGCGAGCTGGTCGGCCCGGTCCCGCGGGAAGCCGTTGGAGACCGCGAGCAGCAGGCCGTCAGAGGAGACCACGACGGTGTGCGCCACCCCCGGGACCCGGTCCACGAAGTTGGTGATCAGCCAGTTGAGGTTCTGGGCCGCCTGGCTCAGCTCGCTCACGGTTGTGCCCTTTCGGAATCAGTGCCTGAGAGATTGTCCGGCAACGCTGCGTCCTGCTCCTTCGGGCCCGACGCCGCGGTAGCGGCGCCCTGCCCTGGGGGCGCCGGCGCGCGGTGCGCGCCGGACTGGGACTTGGACACGGTCGACACGGTCATATCAGTGCTCGCCCTCGGGGGGAACTGGACGGCGAGGTGGGTATGGCGGTCATCTTCCTCACTGCTCACCCTCGGGAGTCGGCTCGCCCTGGCCGGTCGCGGCGTCGCGGCCCTGGCGAAGTCCGCGGTCGAAACCGGACAGCCTGGAGAGCTTGCCGCGCACCGGCTCGGACGTGGACACAACGGTCATCGCAGTCATCCTCACTGCTCACCCTCGGGAGTCGGCTCGCCCTGGCCGGTCGCGGCGTCGCGGCCCTGGCGAAGTCCGCGGTGGAAGCTGGACAGCTTGCCGCGCACCTCCTCGGCCGAGCGCGCCGGGATCGGCGGGGGCGTGGCCTTGGCCGCCCCGGTCCCGCCGGCCGAGCCGGGCACCAGGTTGGACTTGGGCACCCGCTTGGGCAGGCCCTTCTGGGTAAGCCCGGCGGCGACCGGCTTGGCGGCCGCCTGCGCGGCACGCCAGCCCTCGTCGCCCGGGGAGGACCAGGCCGCGCCCGCGGGCTGGGCGGCGCGTCCTTCTTCCGTGGCGGGCTGCGGGCTCGGCACGGCGGACTCCATAGGCAAGTCTCCTGCGGAGGTCGGTGCTGCCGCCGAGGACACCGGCGACGTGGGCTGGGTGCTGCTGCTCGGCGCGTCCGGCGTGGTGGGCCGGGCGGCCGGCACCTGCGCCACGGGGGGCGCGGGGGTGAGCGGGGCCGCCGCTGACGCGGCGAGCGAGTCCGCCAGCGCGGCCGAGGACGGCTTGGCCACGGCCTCGCCGAGCGGGGACGGGGCGGGGGCCGGCGTCTGCTCGATCGGACTCGGGGCGACCGGGGCCTGCGCCTCGAGCTGCGGCCTCGGCGCCGCGGTCGGCACCTCGGCCCGCGCGGCCGGGGCCCCGAGCTGCAGGTTCTGCGCCGCCTGGGCCCGCGCCTCGTCGCGGCGGCGGAACCACTCGGACTCCATCGCCTCGAAGATCGGCAGCCGCTCGTCGGTGGCCGGGGCCGGGGGCAGCGGGTCGGCCGCGAACAGCCGCTCCGCCACCGTGTACTCGCCGGAGCCGCCGAGGTCGGCCGACTGCGCCGAGGCCGGGCCGCCGAGCGCCCGGCGCCCCGCGGAGGGGTTGAGCCGGAACTGGCCGGTGTCGTCCGAGGCGCGCTGCGGCAGGCCCGCGGGCGGCGGGGTCTGCGCGACGGCCGGGGGCTGCGGGGCCGGGGCGGGCGGTACCGGGAACTGGCCGGTGTTCGGCGGCACGGGGAACTGGCCGGTGTTCGTCGGCCCCGCGCTCGGCGCCTGGTTGCCCACGGCCGGGAACTGACCGGTATTGCTTCCCACGTCGCGGATCCGCGGCAGCTGCCCGGTGGACTCGGCCGCGCGGGCCGGGGGCACCTGGTTCTGGCCGGAGCGGCCGAGCGGGTCGGACTCCGGCTGCTGCGGCGGGGCCACGGGGGGCTGCGGCGGCGTCTGCGGGGCCGGCGGGAACGGGGGCTGCTGCTGATTGCCCAGGTTCAGCTCGGCCCGCGGAGCGGCCCTGAACGGGTTTCCGGGGGCCGGGGCGGCCGGCGGCTGCGGAGCGCGCTGGGTCGAGTCGGCGTCCGCGCCCGTCGCCGGGGCGCCGCCGAAGCCGGGCAGCGGCTCGCTGCCGAAGCTGTTCGTAACCAGATCGGCCGCCGGGCCGAAGGGGTTCGGCGCGCCGGGCTCGCCGCCGAAGGGACCCGCGTGGTTGCGCGGCTCGCCGCCGAACGGGGAACCGCCGGACTGCGGCAGGCCGGGCAGCCGCGACTCGGACTGCGGCAGGCCGGGCAGACCGGGCAGGCCTTCCGGGGCGCCGAAGGGGTCAGCGGGCAGGCTCGGCAGCTCGGCGCCGAAGGGCGCGCCGAGGTCGGCCGGGCTCTCCGGGGCCTCGTTCTCGCGCGGCGGGGCGAAGGGGTTGACCGGCGGACCGACCGGCGGCGCCGGGAGGCTGGCCCCCGGCTGCTCGTCGAGCGGGGTCCGCGCGCTGGGTATGGACTGCCCGAGCGAGCGCTGGCCCGAGCTGTCGAGCTGGTCCTGGCCGCCGCCGAACGGGCTGAGGCCGCTCAGGTTTGGGGCCTGCGGCCCGGTGGGCTCGGTCGTGCCGGCGAAGGCCGGGAAGCCCTCCGAGCCGATCGCGCCGCGCCGCGGCAGCACGCCGCCGAGGTTGCGCACGCCGGTCGCGGACAGCTCCGTCACCGGCGGCTGCTCGCCCTCGACGCCCGCCAGCAGCGAGCTCGGCACCAGCACCAGCGCGGTGATCCCGCCGCCGGCCGAGCGGCGCAGCCGCACCTGGATGCCGTGCCTGGTGGCAAGACGGCCGACCACGTACAGGCCCATGCGGCGGGAGATGGCGACGTCGATGACCGGCGGGTTGGCAAGACGCTCGTTCGCGTCGTCGAGCTCCTCCGGGGTCATGCCGATGCCGGAGTCCTCGATCTCCAGCATCACCCCGCCGGTGTTGAGCGTGTTCGCGGTCACCGTCACCCGGGTCTCCGGCGCGGAGAACGAGGTCGCGTTCTCCAGCAGCTCGGCGACCAGGTG
>Ga0302314_10017881_pt1 | contig 11854 bp, 12 predicted proteins | sample III_Palsa_N2_3_FD_200533 | JGI IMG/M metagenome (GOLD analysis project Ga0302314, IMG submission 200533) | Peat permafrost microbial communities from Stordalen Mire near Abisko, Sweden - III_Palsa_N2_3 | ecosystem: Environmental > Terrestrial > Soil > Palsa > Peat permafrost | place: Sweden...
GGCGGCGGTTTGTCGTCGTAGAATTGGGCCAGAAACGAAGCCAGCACCTCTTCGGAGGTAAAGGATTTTTCCGCACGCGGAAAATAGGCGCGGTTGCCCCAGTTCTGGCCGGTGCGAAAGAAAAACACCTCGACGCAGGAATAGCCGCCCTCCTGGTGGATGGCGAACACGTCGGCCTCCTCGACGGTGCGGGGATTGATGCCTTGCTGCGACTGGATCGCCGACAGCGCGGCCAGGCGATCGCGATAGAGCGCTGCGGTTTCGAATTCGAGCTCGGCTGCGGCCTTCTCCATTTCGCCGGCGAGTTCCTGCTTGACCGAGCGGCTGCGGCCGGACAGGAAATCGGTGGCCTCGCGCACCAGTTCGGTATAGCCCGGAAAATCGATCTCGCCGGTGCACGGGCCCGAGCAGCGCCGGATTTGATACAGCAGGCAGGGCCGGGTGCGGCTTTCAAAAAACGGGTCGGTGCAGGAGCGCACCAGAAACGCGCGCTGCAGTGCCGTGATGGTGCGGTTGACCGCGCCGGCGTTCGCGAACGGCCCGAAATACCGGCCGGGCCGCGACTGCGCGCCGCGATGCTTGAGGATCTGCGGCGCCCAGTGATCGCCCGATATCAGGATATAGGGAAACGATTTGTCGTCGCGCAGCTGCACGTTGAAGCGCGGGCGCAACTGCTTGATCAGATTGGCCTCGAGCAGCAGCGCCTCGGTTTCCGTCGTGGTGGAGATGATCTCGACGGTCACGGTGGCCGCGATCATCCGCAGAATGCGCGCCGGCTGGGGCGCCGCGACCCTGGCATAGGAAGACAATCGCTTGCGGACGTTCTTGGCCTTGCCGACATAGAGCACGTCGCTCGCCGCATTGAGCATGCGGTAGACGCCGGGCGAGGTCGGGGCGAGGCGCATCGCGTTCTCGATCGCGGCGTGGCCGACCGCGAGCCGGCCTTCCGGGATGGCCTCGATGGTTTCTTCGGCCATCTCTTCGGAAGGCTCGGGGAGCTGTGCTTCGTCATCGTCTTCGGGGGAAACCGAAGCCGGGTCGGTATCCCCCGCCGCCAAATCCTGCGGCGGCAGATCCGGTGGTTCGGGAACCAATGCGGAACCGCGCCGGGCCATCGGAGCGTCCGCTGGCATATCGGCTTTGCTGGGGGTGTCGGTTGGGTCGCTCTTCATGGGCTTGAAATAAGGGCTGGGACACCGCATCGCCAGCGGCGCGGAGGGATGGCGGCCGCACCGCGCGATCGGTTCGGCGGGACGCCGGACCGCCCTCGTAACGCTTTGTTAAGAATGCGGGCCGGGGGCCGGGGCGCCTTAACAACCCTTTAACTTAAAAGTCTCGATAAATCTTATCAGTAAAAAATGGAATTCCGTGACCATCCGAACGCGCATCAGGCGTTGCGGGGAGGTGGTCACGGCAGTCGCGTAGCGGAGAGTAAAGATGAGCAGGATCGTTTGGGGCGCAGCCGTGTTGCTTGCTGCGGGATGCACGGCGTCGGCGCAGGCGGCCGACTTGTCTTACGGATCGCGCGCTCCCTACACCGTCAATCAGCCGCTCAACGCCTATAGCTGGGCCGGTCCCTATCTCGGCGGCAATCTCGGCTATGCTTGGGGCTCGGTCGACAATGCCCTTCCCAAGCCGTCGGGTGTCGAGGGTGGCGTGCAGGCCGGTTACAACTGGCAATCGGGTCCCCTGGTGTTCGGCATCGAAGGCGACCTGCAGGCGACCGGCGCCGACGATACCTTTGCGCCCTGGAAGTTCTCCAACCCGTGGTTCGGAACGGTGCGCGGCCGGGTCGGCTACGCCATCAACAACATCATGTTCTATGGCACCGGCGGTCTTGCATTCGGTGAACTGCGCGGCGAGACCTTCGGCCTGTCGGAATCCCATACCGACGCGGGCTGGACCGCGGGAGTCGGCGTCGAATTCGGCCTCGCCCCGAACTGGAGCGCCAAAGTCGAATACCTCTATGTCGATCTCTCGGATTCGCGTTTCACCATCACCGGGGCCTCGAACGGTTACCAGTTCGGCGTGCTGCGTGCCGGCGTGAACTATCATTTCTGATAGAACCAAGAAAACATCCTGTGTTTAACCTCCCGGCCGCTTGCGGCCGGGATTTTTTTGCGATCGACACAAGCCGCTAGTCGGGTCCGGCGGTCGATACTTCATCGACTCTACGATGAAATCACCAGATTGACCGCCTTGGGACCCTTGCCCTTCTTGTCCGGCTCGACCTCGAAAGTGATGCGCTGTCCCTCGGCCAGATCCTTCAGCCCCGCCCGCTCGACCGCGGTGACGTGAACGAACACATCGCGACCGCCGTCATCGGGCTTGATAAAGCCATAGCCGCGTTCCGCATTGAAGAACTTGACCGTCCCCGTCATGGCCATCGGGAAACTCCCCCGCATTGCTCCGCCGTTACGCCCCTCGCGTATCGGCCGACCGGACATTCGCTGCCGGAAAGCTTGGCCACTGGTTGCGGATTAGGCGTATCAGCCGATCCGTCTTGATAAAAATTCGAGGCCTAATCACTCCGCCGCTACCATTCGCGGAAGCGGAACGTAAAGCCAGTCCCTATGCGGCGGAGCATAATACGGTTTTCCGCCAATTGCCTACGGCTCAAATCGGACTTTCACACCGGGTCAAATACGGATGCGCGAGCGGATTTAAGGTTTGGGCACTTCGAGCCTGAACCGCCCGGCGCCGCCCTGACCGAGCGGCTTTTCGAGCTCGGGCAGGATGGTCTTCAGTTCGCTTGCCAGCATCCAGGGCGGATTGACCAGCAATAGACCGGCCGAGACCAGGGCTCCGTCCGCGGCCTGCGGCGCGGCGCTGAATTCCAGACGCAGGCATTTTCCGGGCGACGGTCCGCCGGCGGCCACCTCGGCGACATGCCGCGCCAGCCCGTCGGTGGCACGGCGGCTTTTAGCCGGATACCACAACAGATAGCTGCCGCTCGGCCATTTCGTGAAGGCTTCCGCGAAGCCTTCGGCCATCCGTGCGAACTCGTTCTTGTCCTCGTAAGGCGGGTCGATCAGCACCAGGCCACGCCGCTCGTTCGGGGGCACGAAGGCCGGTAACGCCATCCAGCCGTCGAGGTCGACCACCTTGGCCTGGGTATCGCGGCGCAGCGCATTGATCAGGTGCTTGCGGGCTTTCGGTTCGACCTCGCAGGCGGTGAGACGGTCCTGCGGCCGCAGCATCGCGCGCGCGATCAGCGGCGATCCCGGATAGGCCTTGAGCTCGCGTTGCGGGTTGAAGGCCCTGACGATGTCGAGATAGGGCGCCAGCAGGGGGGCTGCCGCTTCGGAAAACCGCGCCTGCATCACCCGGGCGATGCCGGTAAGCCATTCGCCGCTGCGCTGCGCCTCGTCACCGGCGAGATCGTAAACCCCGGCGCCCGCATGGGTATCGATGACCCGAAACGGAGCCTGCTTGTCCTGCAGATAGGTCAGAATACGCACCAGCACGATGTGCTTGATGACATCGGCAAAGTTGCCGGCATGAAAGGCGTGACGGTAGTTCATGGCAGTGGGGTTACGCCATTAGATGGCGAACGGCTAGTACGTCAGCCGCCTCGCATCGGCGGCATCGACACCTGATCGCGCCGGCAGCTGCGGCGTTCGATTTCCTCGCAGGGACGGAATTGCAGGTCCTTGCCCATGCAGATGCGCACTTCGCTGAGCCGCGTCCGGTTGCAGGTCACGCCCATCGCGGAGGTGGTCAGCCCGGGATTGGCCTTGACGAAGGCGGCTTCGATATCGGACGGCGCGACCATCTTGGCGTCAGAGAGCTGGAGATATTCCTCGGGAATTTTCACCACGGCGCGGGCCTTGCGGATGGTCTCGAAATACGCCCGTGCGTCGAGGCCCGAACAGGTACCGTGCTTCTTCCACTCATTGAAGATCAGCCCGGGTGCCGGCATCAGGTCCAGCATGGAGGTCATGATCTTGCGATCAAGCCATTCTGAGGACCGATCGCAATATTCGGGAAAGCCGTGCTCATATTGCGGCCACAGCCCATGCACCACGAAGGAAAACGGCCGTCCGCCGCATTGCGCCTGCTGCGAACGCCCGCCGCCACGGCCGCGCTCCTGGGCCTCCTCGCAGAAGGATGGCGACCATGACAGCGACAGCACGTAATAATCGAACTCGCCGGGGGTGTTTTGCTGGCCGTCCTGTGCTGACGCCGTGCCGGCGAGGGCCAGCGCCGCCATCAACAGGCCGGCCGAGATCAGCCCCGAGATCCAAGTTCGCGAAAAATGAAACATGATAACGCTCCCATACCCCGAATACTTGCCCTGAACGCGCGGAAGCCTAGCAGGCGACCGGAACATTTCAAGAACAAATTAACGGAGGCCGGTAAAACCCCGAATCAAAGCTTCGGCGTCATCACGAAAAGTGATCTGAAATTCAGGGGCGGGCGGAGCGGCAGCTCGGACTATAGGCCCAGTTGCGATCGAGCCCGGTGACGCACCATTCGACGCCCTGGCCGAAACCGGCGAACCCGCCATCCTCGATGATCGAGTAATGCACGGTACGCGGCTTGCCGTCGCTGAGCATGACATCGGCGCTACAATAGCGGCGCGGAATGTTGTCGGACTGCCAGGGCCGGAATGCAGTCTCGTGAATCCGGCCGTAGCCCGTGATCTGCAGGTCGGAGTTCCAGAAGCTGCTTTCTTTTTCCCGGAATTGCGACGTGATGGTCGACAGCGCGGCCTCGCAGGGGGCGACCCGGCCGTCATATTTCGGGCCGGAGAGCCCAAAATTCAATTCGAACGGATTGGCCGCCTCGGCCGCCTGTCCAAACGCGAACAGCCCCAACAGGATGCCGAGCGCGGCGCCAAGCCCGACTTTTCTGAGCCCAGCTTTTTTGAGGCCGGTTTTTTCGATGGATATGGAGAGGTCGTGCATGGGTAATCCGCCGGATGATCTTGAACGCGGACGGTGCCGTGAAGCCCGGACGAGGTCAAGTGCAACGCGGCAACACCCGCCGATAACTCGGCGTCGAAGCCTCGGCCGTTCTTTTCATGGCGGCCGATGCGCCGTAAGGTGCGGCCGAACCAAAGGGAGTCTGCGATGCGAATGAAAGTGGCCGCGAGCCTGGTTGCCGTCTGCGGGATGCTGGCCGCGGTGCCGGCGCGCGCCGATTGGGTGTCGGTGCCCCCGTTCAAGGGCAACGACACCGGCGGCATCATCGCCTATTCGCTGACCAGCCAGACCGACATCCGTACGCTGGCGATCAATCACTGCGCGTCTTACGGCAAGGTGGTGAAATTCCTGGCCGTGGAGGCCCATTACGGCGGCTACATTTCCTTTGCCTGCCGCTGGCTTCCGTATGCCGAGATCGATCGGCCGCTGCGCGCCCGTTACTGACGGCCCCGTTCCTGAAACGGACCGTCCCATCCGAGACCTAGAGCGGGATGACTTATCTTCGAATCGTCATCCCGCTCTATCTTTTTGTTTAAGCATGATCTCGGAGCAAACGCTTCGCGTTTTGTCCCGGGGAAAACCGGTTCCCACTTTTCCGGATCATGCTCCAGCGGGAGCGCGCGACATGACGCGGCAGATTTTTTCATTCGATCTGGCGTTCGGACTGCTGGCGTTGCTGCCTGCGCCTAGCGCCTGCGCGGACGAACTGCCGATCCGCAAGGCGGGCCTGTGGGAAATGAAAATGGCCACCGCCGGTTCGTCGGTGCCGGGAATGACGATCCAGCACTGCACCGACGAGACCACCGACAAGCAGATGAGCACGATGTTTGCGCCGGTCGCCAATCAGGTCTGTTCCAAGCGCGACATCCAGAAGACCGCGACCGGCTATGTGACCGATTCGGAGTGCAGCGCCGGCGGCATCACCAGGACCGCGCATTCCGAGATCACCGGCGATTTCAATTCCGCCTACACGGTCAAGTTCACCGCGCACAACGAGAGCGGCGCGGCCGGCCAGCCGCACGACTTCACGACCACGATCGAGGCGAAGTGGCTCGGTGCCTGCAAGGCGGATCAGAAGCCCGGCGACATCGTGATGCCCGGCGGCCTGAAGATGAATATCAACGACATGGACAAGCTGAAGAGCGACATCGACAAGTTGAAAGGCCTGCTGCCGAAGCAGGCGCCGAAATAGCGAATTTCCGATCGTTCCCTGTTTGAAATTTCAGCGTTGAAATTCAGCAACGCGCCGCGTTTTGCGGGGGCGGCGTTGTCGGTTTGTCGAGCGGTGGCAAAAGCGCCAGGACAATCGACGGAATCGGAAAGATGGGAAAGAACAGAGCGCCCCAGAGGAACCAGGCGCTGCTGGAGCGTCCCCTTCGCGCCGCGTGTTTTGCCGTGAACTGCCCGCACAAAAATATCAGGGCGAGAACGAACAGCGCGAAAATGATCGAGGCGAGCATGGGCGGCTCCTGTCGATGCTTTCGGTTGAATATATAGGATTGCGGCCACGGACGCGACAGGGGCAAACCGGGACCGATCTGAATTGCGGCCTTAAACCGGGATCCGCACCGTGGCGCGAAGCCCGCCCATCGGGCTGTCGCGGAGCATGATGTCGCCGCCATGCGAGCGCGCGATGTCGCGGGCGATTGCAAGGCCGAGGCCGGTGCCCCCCTCATCCTGGTTGCGGGCGTCGTCCAGCCGCAGGAACGGCTTGAATACTTCCTCGCGCATGTCAGGCGGTATGCCCGGGCCGTCGTCGTCGACCGTCACGGTCAAATAACGGTGATCGCGGTGGCCGGTGATCGCGATCGCCTTGGCGTGCCGGGCCGCGTTCGACACCAGATTGCCGACGCAGCGCTTGAACGAGGCGGGCTTTACCGTGACCACAGGCAGGCCGTGGAACAGCACGGTCGCGATATGACCGTCGCGTTCGGCGTCGCTGCGCAATTCCTCCAGCGCCAGCGTCATATCGGTGGGCTGCGCCTGCTCGCCGCCGTCGCCGCGCGCGAACGCCAGATAGGCTTCCAGCATGCCGGACATTTCATCGACATCCTTGCGCATGCCCTCGAGTTCGGGGCTGTCGCCGATCAACGCCAGTTCGAGCTTGAACCGGGTCAGGATGGTGCGCAGATCGTGGCTGACCCCGGCCAGCATCGCGGTGCGCTGCTCGATCGAGCGCTCGATGCGCGATTTCATTTCGAGGAAGGCGCCTGCGGCGCGGCGCACCTCGCGCGCGCCACGGGGACGGAAATTCGGCGCTTCGCGGCCCTTGCCGAAGCTTTCGGCGGCATCGGCCAGACGCAGGATCGGCCGGATCTGGTTGCGCAGGAACAGCACCGAGACAATCAGCAGGATCGACGAGGTCCCGACCATCCAGAACAGGAAAATCTGCGAATTCGAGGCATAGGCCGCACTTCGCTGGGCGAAGACCCGCATCACCGAATCATCGAGCTGAATGCGGATCTCCACCAGATTGGAGTTGCCGACGGTATCGATCCAGAACGGCCTGCCGATCTGCCGGCCGAGCTGCACCGAGAGCGACTGGTCGAGCAACGAGAAGAACGGCTTGGGGCCGGGCGGCGGCATGTCGCCCACGGCCAGGAAATCCACCACCAGATTGAGCCGCTGCTGGGCGATGCGCCGCAATTGGGCGCGGTCCTTGTCCTGCGGGTAGCCGTTATAGACGTCGATCAGCCCGGCGATATCCTGCACCACCGCGGCGGACAGATGCCGCGTGACCGTGTTCCAGTGCCGTTCCATGAACACGAACGCCACCACCGATTGCAGGATCACCATCGGCACGATCATGATCAAGAGCGCGCGGGCATAGAGCCCGGTCGGCATCCAGCCCTTGAACGCGTTGCCCATCCAGCCATTGACCGCGGACACCCGGCCGGCGGCGGTGCGGATCAGCGTCAGGCCGGTGTCGAGCGTGCTCATGCGGCGGATTCGGTTGGGGCCAGCTTCATTCGAGATGTGATCAAGGCGAGGCGACCAGGCGATAGCCGATGCCGCGCACCGCCTGCAGGAACAGCGGGCTGGCGGGATCGCGCTCGATCTTGCGCCTGAGACGGTTGATCTGCACGTCGACCGCGCGCTCGTTGACGGAGCCGTCGCCGCCGGTCAGCGCGCCGCGCGGCACGGTCTCGCCCGGCACCGCGGCCAGGATGCGCAGCATATCGCGCTCGCGGTCGGTGAGGTGGACCACCTCATCGCCCTGACGCAGCTCGCCGCGCTCCAGATGATAGACGTAAGGTCCGAACGCGACCGACTCCAGCGTCTCGACCGGCGGCGGCGCGGTGCGCTTGAGGATATTGCCGATGCGCAGCACCAGCTCGCGTGGCTCGAACGGCTTTGCCACGTAATCGTCGGCGCCGATCTGCAGGCCTTCGATCCGGCTCTCCGCCTCGTGGCGCGCCGTCAGCATGATGATCGGCACCGACGATGAGGTGCGGATGAAGCGGGCGAGGTCGAAGCCGGTTTCGCCGGGCATCATGACGTCGAGAATCAGCATGTCGAAATGCAGGCCGAGCAGCTTGGCGCGGGCGTCCTTGGCGCTCATCGCCGTGGTGACGCGGTAGCCTTCGCCGCACAGAAAGCGCGACAACAGATCGCGGATCCGGCGATCGTCATCGACCAGCAACAGATGCGGGGCGTCGTCGGCCGGTCGCGGGGGCGCCTGAAGCAGGGTTGCAGCCTGGGCCACGATCATTATTCCTTTGCCTTATTCTTTTGTCTTGGCGGCTGCGCCGGCCGGTTTGAGGATCGCTTCCAGCACCTTGTCGGGATCGTGATGGTCGATCATGGCGCGCAGGAACTGGCGGACCGCGTCCACGCCGGCCGGGTTGATGTCGGCCAGCGCGCGGGTGATCCGGTCGGTCTGCAGGCCGGCGAGCTTGCCCACCAGCGCCTCGCCCTTGGCGGTGGCGAAAAGCAGGCGTTGCCGGCGGTCGTTGTTGCCGGTCCGCTGCACGATATACCCTTCATCGAGCAATTGCTTGAGAACCCGTCCCAGCGACTGTTTGGTGATGCGCAGCACATCCAGCAGATCGGCCACCTTCAACCCGGGATAACGGTGGACGAAATGCAGCACCCGGTGATGTGCGCGGCCGAAACCAAACGCCTCCAGTTCATGATCGGCGTCGCCGACGAAGTCCCGATAGGCGAAGAATAACAGCTCGATGATATCCCAGCGCAGCTCGCCGGAGCCGGACACAGCGGCCCGGTCAGCCCCCCTCACATCAGGGTCTGGCGCAGGGTTCGAGAAATTTATGTCAGCCATATTGACGTATCTTGGGTTCAATGTTACAAAACTGTCAGCCACGACGAAACATTACATCGTTTCGATCCGCGGTTACGTTGCAAGCGGCCGGAGATAAGCCAAGGCAAGCTGAGGAAAGCTAAGCTTTGGCGGCGACGGCCGCGGAATTCGTTGACCGTAAGATTGTCGAGCGGCATTTCGGCAAACATACTGGACTTCCGCCGTCTGCAAAAGCATGTCCTCGGATATGTGAGGCGGCAACCAGCCGCAGGGTTGGCGCAGGACAGGCCAGGCGTCATAAACCGCGCCAAGGTTTGAACAACCAAGGCGAAAGCGTGCGCGAAAGCGCGTCAATCCGGGAGAGTACCCATGGGAGTTTCGGTCGATAAGATCGATGGCGCCGTCTGGTTGAAATTCGACATCCAGCCTGCGACCAGTCCGACGTCCGAGCAGGAGCGCGCGGCCAAGCTGGTGGATCCGGGCTTCGGCCGGGTTTTCACCGATCACATGGCGGTGGTCCGCTACAGTCAGGCCAAGGGCTGGCATGGCGCGCGGGTCGAATCCCGTGCCAATTTCCCGCTCGATCCGGCCCTGGCCGTGCTTCACTACGCGCAGGAGATTTTCGAAGGCCTCAAGGCCTACCGGCGCGACGACGGCGGCGTGAACCTGTTCCGCCCCGACGCCAATGCCCGGCGCTTCCGCAGTTCGGCCGAGCGCATGGCGATGGCGCCGCTGCCCGAGCCGGTGTTCATCGAGGCGGTCGAGCAGCTCGTGCGCATCGATCGCGCCTGGATCCCGGGCGGCGAGGGCAGTCTCTATTTGCGGCCCTTTATGATCGCGAGCGAGGTCTTCCTCGGCGTCAAGCCATCGGCGGACTACATCTTTGCGGTCATCGCTTCGCCGGTCGGCTCCTATTTCAAGGGCGGACCTGCGCCGGTGTCGATCTGGGTGTCGGAGAACTATACGCGCGCCGCGATCGGCGGCACCGGCGCGGTCAAATGCGGCGGCAACTATGCTGCGAGCCTGCGCGCGCAGGCCGAGGCCATCGATCATGGCTGCGACCAGGTGGTCTTCCTCGATGCGGTCGAGCGCCGCTACATCGAGGAACTCGGTGGCATGAACATCTTCTTCGTGTTCGACGACGGCTCGCTCTCGACGCCGCCGCTCGGCACTATCCTGCCGGGCATCACCCGCGATTCGATCATCGCGCTGGCCAAGGATTCCGGCACGCGCGTGCGCGAGGAGGCCTATACGATCGACCAGTGGCGCACGGATGCCGCCAGCGGAAGGCTGAAAGAGGCGTTCGCCTGCGGCACGGCGGCCGTGATCTCGCCGATCGGCAAGGTGTGTTCCGCGAGCGGCGATTTTCTGATCTCGGGCGGCGGTGCCGGTCCCGTCGCCATGGGCATGCGCAAGAAGCTGGTCGACATCCAGTACGGTCGCGCGGCCGACCCGCATAACTGGATCAGAACGGTCGAGTGACCGTCGGCGGAATTATTCCGCTGCTTTGACGACCAGCGCGCGCTTCTTCCACGTGCGAGGGACGTTCGCAATTTTTCGTCATGCCCGACCTCGTGCCGGGCATCCACGTCTTTGCGGCAGCGAAAAAGAAGGAAGACGTGGATGGCCGGGTCAAGCCCGGCCATGACGAATTATGATGACGGGCAGGAGGGCGCATGCTTGCCGCTTGGGGCATGCGCTGGTACCAACCGCCCATGGCCGACAAACCCAAAAAACCGCAGAAACTTCGCGCCCGGCTGCCGCGCGGGCTGGAGGATCGTGGGCCCGCCGCGATCGCCGCCACGCGTCAGATGGTGGAGAAAATCCGCGAGGTCTATGAGCGCTACGGTTTCGAGCCGGTGGAAACCCCGGCGATGGAATACACCGACGCGCTCGGCAAGTTCCTGCCCGATCAGGACCGGCCCAATGAGGGCGTGTTCTCGTTCCAGGACGACGACGAGCAGTGGATCTCGCTGCGCTACGATCTGACCGCGCCGCTGGCGCGCTATGTCGGTGAGAACTACGGAACGGAGAGCTTGGTGCTCCCGTATCGCAGCTACCGCCACGGCTACGTCTATCGCAACGAGAAGCCCGGTCCCGGCCGCTTCCGGCAATTCATGCAGTTCGACGCCGACACGGTGGGCAGTGCGTCGCCCGCCGCCGACGCCGAGATGTGCATGATGGCGGCGGATACGATGGAAGCGCTCGGCATTCCCCGCGGCAGCTATGTGGTGAAGGTGAATAATCGCAAGGTGCTCGACGGCGTTCTCGAGGCCATCGGGCTCGCTGGCGATGAGAACGCCGGACGCCGCTTAACCGTGCTGCGCGCGATCGACAAGCTGGATAAGTTTCCTGCCGATGAAGTTCGCAAACTGCTCGGTCCCGGACGGTGGGACGGCGGCGAAGAAGGCAAAGGCGATTTCACCAAAGGCGCCGCACTTGGTTCAGCGGAAGCCGACATCGTTCTGGCCGTCACGCAAAAGCGCGATGACTGGAAAGACGCGGTAGCGTCAGCGGAAACCTATCTGGCGAAAAGCGAAACCGGCAAAGCGGGTGTCAGCGAACTGGAAGAGATTGCAAAATTGATCGCGGCGTCCGGTTATGGGGATGACCGCATCCGCATCGATCCCTCGGTTGTCCGCGGTCTCGAATATTACACCGGCCC